>Ga0335071_10004130_pt1 | contig 15192 bp, 10 predicted proteins | sample Lox_Sample_15_FD_206724 | JGI IMG/M metagenome (GOLD analysis project Ga0335071, IMG submission 206724) | Soil microbial communities from Loxahatchee National Wildlife Refuge, Florida, United States - Lox_Sample_1.5 | ecosystem: Environmental > Terrestrial > Soil > Wetlands | place: USA... | reverse complement strand
TCTTGAAGACTCGGACACCATCATCCCGGAATTCCAGGTAAGTGGGACTAAAGTCAAAAAATCCTTCTCTCCACGTGCCTTGCCCTGAAGTGCCGCGGCTCTTCTCGGCGCCTTCGGTTGCCAGCTCGGAATTGATTGGCACAAGGCCGGCAGGGACCGGGTCTTCGAGCGCCAGGTATTCAAATCGTCCATCATATTTCTGTTTGGCCCGTGAAAGTATTCCTATCTCGAGGGTCACGCGCAAGACGTCTCCGACGCGGATTTCGGTCTTGCCGTTCATGTTTTCGATTTTCTTGTTAAGGATAAATCCTCTGTTCAACTCCGATGGATCTGTGATCAAGTCCGGATACGTAATCGAGAGTGAGTAATGGACAAGATCTTTCGAATCGGATGTGATGAGGATCTTTCCTTTATCCAGAAGTCGGCGAGCATCCACCTCCACAAACGCCGCAGCTTCCGAAACAACTGCCTCAACAGGCTTTTCTTTACCGTAATCAATGCGAAGCCTGATTTCTTTGTGTTTCCCGGCCTCTCTGCCGTGATAGTATTTACTAAGGGCCAATAAGCACCAGCCCGTGTCAGCCGTTGAAGTCCATTTTCCGTCCGGCTGAAGGCCCCTCATCAAGAGACCTGCCCATGAGTCCGCTTTCTTAGGGGCGCTTCCTGTCTCCAACGCGACCATGAGACACAGCGCTATTTCTCTAAAACTCGAATCATAGTAATTGGTTCTCTCTGCATCAAGTTTTGGGTCGAGAGCGGCTACCATTTCACCTATCTTTTTCTCCGGAAGGTACCCTGTTTTTTTCGCGGCAAGCAGCAGGAGGGCCTTCGCTTGATTGTTCAGCGAGTTGTAATCTCGGAAGAAAGGTTCGAGTTCCGCGGGGGAAAGCATTTGGCCCACGGCGAGATTCAGCAGCGCATATTCTCTGGCCCAGGTTGCTGCTTCGACACGATTGTTGTCCTCGGTGAAAAGACTGTCACGAATGAACTTTAGGGCTTTCTTCAAACCAGCTTCAGGGACACTGTAACCAGCTTCACGGGCGGATATGAGTGCAAACGTCGCATACATAGTTCCCCACCATGAAGTATCAGATCCTCCCGGCCAGTAAGAGAAGCTGCCGTTTTGAAGCTGCATAGACAGCAGCCGTTCGATTCCCCTCTTAAGGAACTGGTCCACATGTTCGACTTTTATTCCGGGAATGGTTCCGGACTTTATTAATCCCCTGATCCCGGCAAGAGGAATAACCCCTGAACTAGTCTGCTCCACGCACCCGTACGGGTAGTCCAACAGATATTTCAGGCCAGGCGCTATTCTAGTCCAATTGGTGGTGCTCAAGCCCAAATGCGCCTTAAAGTCCTCCGGATTGATCTCCTTGGGATTCAGGGTTTTCAGGACACTAGGCAGATCAGCGACTAACTCCGTTTTTTCCGAAAAGGATCCGAGCACTACGCGATTTATCGGCAGATACCTGGAATGGATAGGTAGACTCTGTTCTATGGCATCTTCATACGTGACCGAGGGCTCAACCAATTTGCCTTCGAAACGGAACCATCCTTTTTCAGTCCCGCTGACGACCTCCGCGCCGGCATTTACGGTCGTACTGGACCACGGCTCGAGCTTTGCTGACTGCTGAGCCAGGCGAACAGTGAGATCTTTCGAGCTTTCGGCGGACAATGCTGCATCACCTTTTTCTCCGGTCTTGTTATGAATCACCAGAGGAAATGTAACTCGGTCGCCGGGTATCAGAAACCTAGGCACAGATGGCTCGATAAAAAATTCTTTTGTTACCAGCATGTTACGCTGGCCGGAAACAAAACCGGCAGTCTTGTCACAGACCACGGCATAAACCCTATAGGCGGTGGTGGTGTCTGGGAGCTGAAACTCAATCGTTGCCCGGCCCGACGCGTCGGAAATAAGTGCGGGGTTGAAATACGCTACCGGCCGGAAATCTTTCCTTATTTTTAAGCTTGCGGCAACTTCTCCCAACCCTACGTCCCCGCCGGTCAAGGGCCTAGTAAACATTCGGAACAAATCCTGGCTCACGAGAGCAAGGCGGAGATCACCTGAAAACACAGACAATGGCAGGTTGAAATTGGTCAGCGTGAAAAGCTCCGGCGTCGCAAAGCGAGTCAGGGCCAAAACGGCTTCATCAACAACGCACACGGCCAGCTCGGATACCACGCCTTTACCGGCCTGATCAGTCACTTTGAATGTCAGTGTCTTTTTCTCCGCCGGCCGGCCTTTGAGTTCCCGTTGGTCCGGATCGATATCCAGGCGCAGCTTTTGAATCTCGCTCCGCACTGCAACATCCGCATACCCGAAATAAACGGTAGGAATATCGGTATCGGTTTGGGACTGATAAATGGGGTACCCGTCCCTTCCAGCGGACGCGACCAGTGAGACGTATACGTTCGGCTGAAATTCGTCTGAGGTTTTGAACTGGTAACTTCCCTCGGTTCCGTTAACGTCCACGACTTTATAATCCAGCACCCCTGCTTTTTCGAGGGTTACCAAGCATTTCTTGACCGGTCGCGGTGTGTGGAAATCGATCCGGACCGACTCCCCGGCCCTATATTCCTTTTTGGACATGGAGACCAGGACCTGGTTGCCTGTAAGCGTCTCACGTTCCGCCCGACTTCTCAGCCATTGATCGTAATCGTCCCATCCCACCTTGAACAGGGTCTGACTGGAGTAGCGGCCTGCTTTTTCCTCGTAGGTGAATGCCACCAAATAATCTCCGTAGTCGTTGAATTCCAGGGAAAAGACCGCCTCGCCATTGGCGATGGACTGTTGGTATGTAAGGGTCTTCATCCATCCTTCTTCCCAGAGGTCCTTGATGTTGCCTGCCTCATCCCTTTTTTGGGTGTACAAGTATTTCTTTTGCATAATGCGGGCCTCAATTTTCCCCTCCGGAACTCTCTTTCCCCGTTCATCCACCACAATGACCTTCACCGAGGAAGCGTATCCGGTCTGAACCTGCTGCGGATGCGAAGGGATGCCGACCAGATAACGTGGTTTAGGATTGAAAGTCTGGACTTCAGTGGCCGGTTCGCCGTCTATGTCCAACACCGTGGCGGATACGCTTGCGCCGTAGATCCCTGTAAGCAGTCTGGAATCGAGAGGTATGGTGAGATTGAGTTTCCCGTCTCCGTCCAGCATCGATTCACCGGACTCCAGAAATAGCGTCTTATCATCTTCATTGCCGAACAGATATGCCTCAAAGCCTTCAACTTTGTTCGTTATCGGTACGAGTGTGGCCTTCCAGCGAACTTTGCCATGCTTGATCGGCCCGCCGGTATAGTACTGGCCCAAAACATTAACCGAGAGAAATTCCTGCCGCTCCTCCACACCAATGTATTCTTTGTTCACATACTCGCCGGCTTTCATGGACAGAGAGACATAATGTTTTGGCCGTTTGAACTCCTGGACCAGGAAAGTCCTCGTGAATTCATCCCTTTTATTCTGAGGTCGCGTAAGAGCGGCCTTCAAAGTGTAAGTACCCACGGGGAAGAATGATTCAACGTGAAAAGTGTCGTAGCATGTCCCGAACTCACCGAGCGCCAGCTCCTTGCTATAAACCACATCCTGGCGCGGTCCCACAATCTCCAATTTAGCTGTTTCCCCGGCAGGCGAGACAATCCGGTTCTCTTTGTAGGCCCTGGCAAAGAACTTAAACTGCACGGTTTCCCCGGGACGATAGACACCTCGCTCCGTCAGCAGATAGCCTGTCCTGGCATCAGGGATTTCTTGAAGACCCTCGATCTGCGTGACCCCAAAAGGTTTGAGCCGAAGTTGATTCAGTTCAATCATGCAGGCGTCGGAGCTTGTCGCGGCCACAACATGTGTTACTCGGGAAGTGTTTAACGGTGCGCTCACGGCGCCCGCGGTCTCCGCACCCACAGTAATGGAAGTGAACTTCTGACCGTCCTGCACAAACACAACCCCGTTTTGATCCGTCTTCCCTATCACGCTGGCCGTACCGTTCGACTGAAGCAGGAGCAGGTCAACACCCGGAACAGGCAGCCCGGTGTGCATAGAAGTGACCCACAGGAGCAGGTTCTTGGCCGACAGTTTATAGCTGACGGAAAAATCGGTTATCTGGATCACTCTTGAACTCTCTCCTCGGAAATTCCCATCGGGATCGGAAAAAATAGCCACCCAGATTCCCCCGTCTTGCGGCTGGGGACGAAAAGAAAGAGGGAGAGAATATCCGTATACGTGGTCCTTGGCTTCAGGTGCAAAGAACGCCTCAGAAGCCTGAGAAAATTCGCCAAGAAAAGTCGGGGCTATTTTGCCGGTCTTGCCCGCGTCCATGAGAATCTTGGTCTGTTCTTGCGATCCTATGCGTTCGGACGGATCGTTCCTGTTAACGGCTGCGGCCGTCATGGCCGCGAGGTACGGGGGTATTCTCGTCAGTTTGCATCTGACTTTCGTGACGTCCGCGAGGTTCAACGGCAGAAGCTGACGGCCTTTTAATTCCACCACAGATCGTTCGGTTCGCACCGCAATTTCCGGCTTTATTCCGGGTCCCTTGAATTTGAACTCCCGTTCAGCGAACACCGATTTGCCATTATTGAAAACCAGCGGCGCAATTTTGAGCATGTATTCTCGGTCGAATTCGAAGTTGCCTTTGACGCGGTATCTCGATTGCCCTATACGCAGCACTGTCATGCCCTGTACGGCGGGTTGGAGCTTCATCGCCTCAACAAGCTCGCGTTCGTCGACCGGCCCCGACAGAGTCAGATTCAGTCCCTTGTCCGATTTTGATTGGTAGTAGGTCCCGAAATTCGTCACCGAAATCATTTTTGAAGAAAGGAACTGATATGCAAATTGGCGCTTTAATGTCAGCCTTCCGGACGCGTCGGACAGCCCCTTTTCAATGACAATTCTGACCGAACCGGTTTTGGACAGTGTCCTGGTCGGAACCAGTCGGAACTCACTCAATGCGCGTGTAGGTTCCTGGTCATCCTCCATTGAGAACAGGTCAAATGCCTGTTCCACGCCGTCCATTGTCACCTTCATGGCGTTTGACAGGTTGGAGGCAAAGACCGGATGGTTGAACTTCAGGATGACTGCCCATTGGCCTTCTTTTTCCTCCTCGGAGAACGTGTCTCGCCGCGCGGATGCCGTGAGTTCATCCGCACTGCTGAAAACCGGAACTGAAAACAAGAAAAATGTGATCAGCAGACTGAAACCGAGTCTGAGCCTTAACGGAGTCTTCATTGCCGTCCCCCTCAAAGAAGAAAGTAGGATGTCCCTCCAGCAAATTTGAATACGCCCCCCGATCTGCTTTGAAAACGATTGAATGTGTGGGGTTTTTCCGTATCCGGGTCGCGATAACAATTCTCATGTTATTCTGGCCTAAGCTTGAGCAGGTTTTCAAAAGAAAAGTGATGAAAAGACAACTTTTTTGGAATACCGATTCGCCACGGCTATCCTTTGCATCGAACATTTTTGTAAAATTAAGGACGCATAAGGAGTCTGTATCCTTAAAAAGGCAAACGGTCCTCCATAAGGATTTCAAGCAGGTGTAATGTGGACGCAGAAGATCAAGACCAAAAATCAGCTGAAACTTCCCGAAAATCCAGCGGACCGCTCAGACTTTATACAGATGAGGGGCGCCTCTTCGTAATTGGTTTCGGACTATGGATCCCGGTGGAAAACGAACAGGAAGGTCGTAGGCTAATAGCCGAACTGGAAGACCAGGGGTACCGAATCTGTTACTGACAAATCCGTCGAAAGTAACTGTATAAACTCGGATCAAAACGAAATATTTGTTGCAGGCGTCCAAAAAATGTATTGTTTCGGCTGCCGGATCAGCTAACTTGTGTACGGCAGGATCAGGGGAATTTATCAAGTATTTGCCGGGTCCCCCTGGCCCATGTGTAAAGTTCAGCCATTTCCAACATTGTTTGATGGAGACCAAAATGCAAGAGCCAATCAAAGCGTCCGTGTGCGATGAGATAGCAACCCTCCTGTTTGACCGGCCGAAGGCTTACAACGCTTTTGACTTAGAGACAATTACCATCCTCGCCGAACACCTTTTCAATCTGGCGGTGGACGACACTGTGAGAGGTGTGATCATCTCAGGGGTGGGGACGACGTTTTGCTCTGGGGGAGACTTGAAATGGGTCAAGAGTTTGCCTGAAGGTTATCCTGCGGCACTCCATCACCTGGCTGGGCGGCTTCATCAAGCAGTATTGGAGATTCGCCGTATGAAAAAGCCTGTGGTGGCCGCGATAAACGGGGTGGCGGCAGGAGCCGGTTTTTCTTTAGCTTTGGCATGCGATTTCAGGGTGATGGCCAAGTCTGCCGTAATGAGACAGGCCTATACCTACTACGGCCTGACGATAGACGGAGGCGGAACATTCACCCTTCCGAGGCTTGTGGGACTGGCGCGTGCTATGGAGATAGCTGCGTTCGATCGGCTGATCACCGCGGAACAAGCGCTCGAATGGGGCCTTGTCACCAAAATCGTCGAAGACGGGCGCGCGTTGGAAGAAGCACTGACAATGACAGAGGAGCTTACTCAGGGGTCTTTGAACTCCTTTGGGCACTCCAAGAGGCTCATGACCGATTCTTTCAGCAACTCTTTCGAGACGCATCTGGAGCTGGAGAGGGATGCCCTTTGTTCATGTGCCGGACATCCTGACGCTGAAGAGGGCATGACTGCATTTGCCGACAAACGAAAGCCGGTTTTTGACATGACACCCGGCTTCCGAAAGTGATGCACGCGCGACTTTCGTCAAATCTATTAATCCAATTTGATCCCGCGTGGCGCGGGGGCACTGCCGCCCAATGGTAGGGTCCGGCGTCCCTGCCGGACCAATTTGCTTCAAAAAGTGAATCACATAAAATCTATTTGGAACCGGAAAGCAAATTCCTCAGCGTCAGGGCGTTTCGAGGGGCGTTCGCGTTGTAGTCGTTATTGAAGAAGGCGTACAAAATCCTGCCCTTGATATGCGGCTTCAAGATGGACACCCAGTGTGAGAGTTCTTGGTCGGTATAATCATATCGGTAGAGATCCCGTTCCTGCCCGTGAAACCTCACATACAGAAAATCCGTCGTCGGGTGAACAGTCTCCGGAAGGTTTGGATGGCTTACCGCGACAAACGCGGCATTATGGTCCGAAAGCGCCTTTCCGACTTCATCATCCCACCAACTCTTATGACGAAACTCCACCGCGTGACGAACCTGTTTTGGGAGTTCGGACAGGAAAGTTGCGAGGCGATCCACGTCCTTGTGCAAAGAAGGCGGCAACTGCCACAAGATCACTTTGAGGCGGTTAAGCTTCAAGACTTGTTCGAAGAACCTCTCCAGCGGCTCCTTGCAATCCTGAAGCTTTTTCAGATGAGTGATGACACGCGAAGCTTTCACAACAAGGTGAAAATCTTGCCCCAGCCTGGTGTTCCAAGCCTTTATCATCGGTTCGGTAGGCAGTCGGTAAAAAGTGGCGTTGACCTCGACGGTGTTGAACTGATCCGCGTAAAACGACAGACGGTCAGCGCCCTTGACGTCTCCCGGGTAAAAGCGTCCTGACCAGTCATCGTAGGTCCAGCCCGAAGTGCCCACGAAAATACGGTACCGCTGTTCCCCCATAGGCCACCTGATCCAAGCCGGAATGCCGCATATATGCATTCGTCAAAGAATTTATTAAACCATTGGCCCGGAAGGGAGAAGCTGTCTCAAAATTATCTATTTCGCGATGTCATCCGTAGGGGCGGTTCGTGAACCGCCCGAAATCAGGGCGCTTCTCGAAGCGCCCCTACACGAAAAATCCGATACGCCGTAATTCTGAGACAGTCTCGGGACGCCGGGCCCTACTGTTAGCTGGTAGTGATCGGCCTCCGTGCTGGTCAAATTAGATTAATGTGCGCAAATCAATATCAGATCCAGAAGAATCCCTCATAACCAATTCATTGGAGGACGGGTTAGAACCGTTCTACTTGATCGCTCGGCATATGATTTCTTCACAAGGGATGCGCAGAATTGTGCCCTCACGCCACTTTTCTGCTTCACTTTTCACTTTAGACGCAATTTTCTGTGAAATTTCATTTGGAACAGAGTTCAGTAGCATCTCCAGTCGGCCGCTGATCCCCAGGTTAGTTTGCCAGTACTCTTCCCCGTCCGGCACTTCCAACGGGTGATCGACTCTCGTGCTGTGAATCTCCCGGAAATCCACTTCACGCATGATTGTCTCAATAGCTCCCGAAGCGCCGAAATCAAACCACGTAGGCGCTCCCGGAACTATGGCCGCTGGCCACAGATCTGCAATGGTCCTGGCCACCATGCCGATTACAACCGTCCGGTCCGGTGTACTCCAGACTGAAAGAGCCACGCGCCCTTCAGGCTTCAGCACGCGGCGCATCTCGCTCAAGGCATTGGTTCTATCCGTGAAATGTGCAAGCCCTTGATGACAAAGGACTGCATCAAAGGATTCATTCGGGAACGGGAGTTGTTCCGCGTCGGCTTCTTGAAAAGAAACGTTGCTCAAACCCAATCGCTGCGCCCGGATACGAGCCAGATCAACCATGCCCGGCGCCAAGTCAACGCCCACCAGGGAACCTCCGGGCGCAATCAATTTGGCTGCGGCTAATGAAGGTATCCCCACTCCACATGCAACATCCAACACCTTCTCGCCGGGCCTGATCTGCGACATCTCTAAGAGTGGCGATGCTAAATTCTCGAAGATTGCCGAGCCAAATTTCTCGTAACTCCGGGCCTTTCGACTGTAGGCTTCCCGTTCGATGGCCTTATATTTGGCTTTGTCAAACTCGGCCATAAGAGCGCCCCCTTTCTCTACACAAGACTACTGTCGTGTTCCACAAATAGGGCTCATCATACCGGTGTGGTGACTCGCAATTTGTATCTCGGCTCTCGCCAGGCTGACGATCGCGCGTGTACCGAGACTGATGGGAATATCCTTGAGTCAGCGGGATTGAGTCTGTGAGGGCCGTTATTGAAAAAACGGCCCCTCCAGGATTTTCTTCATCTCGCCTCTAGGCGGCGATGAACTCGTAACTCAGGTGTCCGTCGTCAAGATTGACCGTACGAACATTCACTTTCATGCCGGGCTTAATGGCTTCGTCGGGGATCGATTTGTCCACTCTGCCGAAAACTTTGATCCCGTCCGCGAATTCCGCGACCGCCAACGCATAGGGCACATCCTTCTCGAACCCTGCAGGCGCAAACATCGCCTTGGTGTATGTAATGAGGGTCCCGGGTCCGGAGATCGTAAACCAGTCCATTTCAGACCCAAGGCATACATTGCAATCGCTACGCGGCGGGAAATACTTGGCCCCGCAGGATTTGCAGAGAGTTCCCCGGATCTCGTTGTTCTTGAGAAACTCCACAAATTCTTCAGCCTTAGTAGAGCCCGTAAAGCTAATTACTCCAAATTGTTCAAATCCCATGTCACTCCTCCAAAGGGCACTCTTCAAAGTGCCTCGGCTGAACGAGTTGTATGCAAAGACTGTCTCGCGCTATGACTCGCATGGCCGCTTCCTCCACAGACGCTGCGCGAGAATTCGCATTATTCAGAGTTTTTCTTTCAATCGACCCCGAAAATGCTCACGTTCCCGTAGATGCCTACACCTCCGATGTTGTGGACCAGCCCGATTTTGGCATTGGGAACCTGCATCTCGCCGGCTTCGCCACGGAGCTGTAGGACTATAGTTCTGATTTGGGACCCTCCTGTTGCGCCGATCGGGTGCCCCTTGGACAACAGTCCTCCGTCTACGTTCACCGGAATTTTGCCTTCTCTGTAGGTCTCTTTGTTCCGAATAAGCTCTTTGCCGCGGCCGGGCTCTGCGAAACCCAGGTCTTCGTACGCCATCATTTCCGCGATGGTAAAGCAGTCATGCACCTCTGCAACATCTACGTCCGAAGGTTTTATTCCTGCCATCTCATAGGCTTTCTTGGCTGCTCCCTGAGCGCAGGTCAGCCCGAAAAACCTATCCCTGCCCGCCATATTTATCGGCGCCGTAGCCATACCGAGCCCCAGGATCTTCACGGGCTTCTTGCTGAGGTCCTTGGCTTTCTCTTCGGAAGCCAGGATCACGCACGATGAGCCGTCCGCATTGGCGCAGCAGTCGAACATTTTCAACGGCGTCGCAATGTATTTCGGCTCCATGATCTTGTCCAAGGTGAGTCCCTTCCGGAACACCGCCTTTTCGTTGATCACTCCGTACGTCGAGGATTTGACCCGGATCAGAGCGAGATCTTCCTCGGTGGTGCCGTACTTTTCGAAATGACCGCGAGCGTACATTGCGTAGTACGCAGGCATCATGGTGCCGAACGGGGCTTCCCATTGAATGTCCGCGCCTCGGCCCATTCTTTCCTGCGACTCCGCGGAAGTGATTTCCGACATTTTCTGGAAACCCAGCACCATCACTACATCATGAAGCCCCGAAGCAATGAGGGCGTAAGCCGTCCTGAGCCCGCTGGAACTCGAAGAACATACGCTCTCAACGTAAAAGGTAGGCTGAGGGTTTAATCCGAGGTACTCGGCCATTAGACCGGCCGGAGTCCTCTGTTTGTCATATTCCGGAGCGGAACAAATGACCGAGGCATCGATCTGCGCAGGCTTTAGGGTGGCATCCTTCATTGCATCTCTGAACGCCTCAAACGCCAGTTCGCGAATCGAGCCCGGATAAGCGCGCACGAACGCACTCTGCCCTACACCGATGACTGCAACTTTTGCCATCTGGAACTCCTCTCCATATGTGCGCTGAACGTGACTCTCCCGTGATTCGGCAGACAAAAGATAATAACACACCCCTTGGTCCAGATCAATTGAACCGGCACCGGAATAGCTTGCTCAATTCTTTGCTGTCTGCTAATCATACTCTTTGCTGGACGGCTTATTTGACTTTGCAGGTTCGCGAGAAATCGCGCAAGGTTGAGGCGAATCCGGAGCGCGATTCCCGATCAATCGGGACAGGATCATGGCGGCCGGAACTCCCAGAAGCAAGCAGCTGTGGCGATTTTCGTAAATTCTGAAGCTTGGTGAGTACAACAGCGACCGAGATCGGCCGTAATTTCATTCCATGACGAGGGGGTCTGGATGATGGAAATCAAGAAAATAGGTGTTATCGGCGCCGGACTAATGGGCGCCGGTATAGCTCAAGTGGCTGCCCAAAGCGGTTTCGACGTGAACCTGAACGATGTCGAAGATAGATTCGTGCAAAACGGGCTCAAGACAATCGAGAAGAACCTGAAGCGCCTCACCGATAAGGGCAAGATGGAAACTGCGGAAGCTGACGCTATTCGCGCCAGGATCAAGGCCTCCGTTTCTGTGGAGGAGACGGCCAAGGATGTGGATGTTTTTATTGAGGCAATCATAGAAAAAATGGATCTCAAGAGAGATTTTTACAAAAGACTGGACGCCATTGCGCAACCGTCCGCGATCTTCGCTACCAACACCTCGGGACTCAGTATCACTGAGCTTGCTTCGGTGACTTCACGTCCGGAGCGGTTCATCGGCATGCATTTTTTCAACCCCGTCCCCATGATGAAACTCGTGGAAGTCATCAGGGGCATCGCCACTTCGGAGGAGACCGTGGCCCTTATCAAGGCGCTGGCCTCGAAAATGGGTAAGACTCCTATCGAAGTTCAGGAAGCCCCTGGTTTCGTAGTCAACCGGATTTTGGTTCCCATGCTGTGTGAGGCCATATTCGTTTTCCAAGAAGGGCTTGCGACCGCGGCCGAAATCGATGAAGGCATGAAGCTGGGTGCAAATCATCCTATGGGACCGCTGGCCCTTAGCGATCTCGTCGGATTGGACACGCTGCTTAGCGTTCAGCAGCATCTGTATGACGAATTCGGAGACCCAAAGTATCGACCGCCCGCCCTGCTCAGAAAAATGGTGCGCGCCGGTCATCTTGGTCGGAAAACCGGCAAGGGGTTTTTCGATTATTCCTGATCGCCGGTCGTGGACAGACAGGGCACGGCTTCATACCATTTCGCACTTTGTTTAACGAATATTTGCGACCGGCATTCCGCTTAGTGTGCCGCGGAATTTTGGCGGGGCCAATAACCCTGCCGATTGTAGAGACCGAGAAACGGATCGCGGACTGGTATATAAACTGAGTAAAGTAATTCCGGACGTGATCCGGGTGTGAGAAAATGCCACTTGTAAGCTCAGCCGCTTGAGTTGGAGGACAAAATGGGAGAAGTGGAAAGATTTGGTTTGACTGAAGAAGAAATCATGCTTCGAGACATGGTCCGTCGTCTGACCAAGGAAAAGGTAGCTCCAGGCGCGGAAGAACGTGACAAGAAGGCGGAATACCCGTGGGATATGTTGGAACTGATGAAAGAGAACGGCCTCATGGGAATCGACTTCCCGAGCGAATATGGAGGCATGGCCGCGGGTATGATTGCTCACTGCGTGGCGGTTGAGGAATTGGCCAAAGCGGACGCCGGGGTGGCGCTCATACTGTCATGTCAGGAACTGGGAAGCCTCCCGATAATTCTTGCAGCCAGCCATGAGCAAAAGGAGAAATATCTGACGCCGCTTTCTACAGGTGAAAAGATCGCGGCCTTCGGACTTACGGAAGCTCGAGGGGGCTCCGACGTGGCCGCCCTCAGGACTCGTGCAGTCCGCAGGGGGGACAAATACATCCTGAACGGGACCAAGACTTTCATCACCAACGGAGGGGTCGCGGACACTTACTCCATATATGCGATTACCAATCCTGATGCACCGCCGCACAAGGGAGCGTCGGTCTTTATCCTTGAAAAGGGGATGCCCGGCTTTAGCGTGGGCAAGGAAGAGGACAAGCTCGGGATCCGGTGCTCGGATACCAGGGAACTAATTTTTGAGGATGTCGAGGTCCCCGTGGAAAACCGTCTGGCGGAAGAAGGAGACGGCTTCCACATAATGATGAAGACCTTGGATTTCAGTCGCCCTTCAGTGGCTGCACAAGGACTGGGGATAGCCGCCGGGGCTTTTGAGTACGCCACGGCATACGCCAAGGAGAGAGAGAGCTTTGGCAAGCCGATCATCCAGCATCAAGGCATCTCTTTCAAACTAGCTGATATGGCAATGAAGATCGCAGCGGCTCGCCAGCTATTGCACAAGACCTGCGCTTTGCTGGACCATCACGTAAAGAAAGATTTGTCACGTGTCCCGCCGGACATAATGGCCTATACCTCCATGTCCAAGGCCTTCTGCTCGGATGTGGCCATGTGGACAACAGTAGAGGCGGTTCAAGTATTGGGAGGATACGGTTACATTAAGGAATATCCAGTGGAAAGAATGATGCGGGACGCTAAGATCACACAGATTTACGAGGGAACGAATGAAATTCAAAGGGTGGTCATAGCCTCGACGCTATAAAAGCAAGGGCAGGTTTGAACCTGCCCTTGGTCGGATTTCCTCCAAAACGGGCGGGTAGAAAACCCGCCCCCACTACGCCACCTATCGATTCACAGAATGGATTTGTTTCTCTTCCAAGGACCTGAACTGCTTCACAAAAAACCGCGCGGCTAAGCCATTAATGAATCCGGTGGCCGCGGCCGCGAGAAGCAGTACGGGCAGCAGTACAAGGATACCTTCGTTTCGTACCAGAAGGAAATATGCAACGGCGAGCTGCGCCATATTGTGCGCCACCGCGCCTGTAACGCTTATGCCTATCTCCGAGAATATCCTTGTCCCAAAGCTATAAATTATCCCCATAGCTAGGATTGCACAGGTCCCACCGGATAAAGACAGTATGAAAACCGGTGACCCGAAAAGCCCATAAGCCACGGACCCGAGAAAAATTCGTCCCAGGGTGATGAAGACAGCGTCCTTGAAACCAAACAGTTCAAGGGTGGCAAGACCTATGATGTTCGCAAAGCCGAACCTGAACCAGACGAAAGTAATCGGCAGAAACGCTTCCGCGGTATGAATAACTGTGGCCAGACCCAGGAGTAGAGCCAGCCTCGCAAGTTTCACCACGCGATCCGTCATCGGGTCACCGCGTCCAGGCCGTCTGATCGCTCCCTAGTCACTGTAACAATGACCTTATTGGGAACACAGACCAGAAGCCCACCTTCAAGCCCGATATCACCCATGTCGCGGCAAATCTTGTGAGGACATGGCGAAGAGCATATGCGTGCCCGGCCGTCCTTGATAACGACGGATGTAGTCCCTAAGGGGCCGGAAACATCGATCAGTCTATCAGTGTTGAAGGAATACCGCCCGACGACTTTGTCACCGGCCCGAATCTCCAGTTCTTTTCCGCTGGAAAGCACCCAGCGGGGAATTAGAACGAAAAGGGTCGCGGACAAAATAACTATAAATATCATCAGTATACCATCACCCGCGGTCATTCCAACGCGTGTTCGGAAAAGGCTTTTCATGGATCTCAAGGCGCTCATCGTTTGTTAAGTATAAAGCATTGGTCTGAAAAAGCGAGTTCTCGTCGTAGCGTTAGAATACTGCCTGGACGTTCCCGTAGGCTCCGTCGGGGACGGAAAGAAGATTCTTTATTTTTCTTGCATCATGCCGGGATTCGTTATAAATATGGTTTAATAAAGATTCGCAATCCGGGGGAGGCCCATAAGGTGGTCGACAATGAAATGCCCTGTCTGTGGCGACATCGATGACCGCGTCATTGACTCCCGACTCGGTAAAGATAATGCTGTAATTCGCCGGCGACGTGAGTGCCTCAAGTGTGGGAAAAGATTTACCACTTACGAGCGGATAGAAGATGTCCTCCCCTATGTGATAAAAAAGGACGGCCGCCGGGAACCTTTTGATCGACGGAAAATTATAGAGGGAATGCTTAAGGCGTGCCAAAAAAGGCCCATCGGCATAGAGGAAATTGAGGCGGTGGCGGAATCCATCGAGCAGGATTTGATGGAAAGCCCGGAAAAGGAAATCGAGTCCACTAAGATCGGCAATCGAGTCATGGACGCGCTTCAGCGCATGGATCACGTAGCTTATGTTAGATTCGCATCAGTTTATCGCTCTTTTGCGACCATTGATGAATTTATCCGGGAAATAGAGGAGTTGGAAGCGAGTAAGGAAGGCAGAGACGAACAGCGTTCGCAAAATGGACCTCATAATGAACAAGCCCAAGGATTCCAGGATTCCCCCTGAAGCAGAAAAATTTATGTCTCTGGCCCTTGAACTTGCCCGACGGCGACTGGGGCGCACATCGCCCAATCCCGTGGTAGGGGCGGTGCTTGTCAAGAACGGCCGT
>Ga0335071_10004129_pt1 | contig 15192 bp, 15 predicted proteins | sample Lox_Sample_15_FD_206724 | JGI IMG/M metagenome (GOLD analysis project Ga0335071, IMG submission 206724) | Soil microbial communities from Loxahatchee National Wildlife Refuge, Florida, United States - Lox_Sample_1.5 | ecosystem: Environmental > Terrestrial > Soil > Wetlands | place: USA... | reverse complement strand
CAAGGAGAATCATAAGAAGAATAGAGAAAAAATATAGAGCCATATAGATGATTTTTGGAAATGCAGGAAATATATTCGATGAAATCTAAAAATACCTTATAAAATAGAACGTTCCCACTGGGATAATGATAACGGTCGACAAAAAATAGCAGGTTGCCCGGGTTAATGGTAAAAAACGGCGGGCGGGGGTGAACTCACGAAGAGGTCGAGGCCGGGCGCCGCTACGAAGACGATTGAGATCCCGGTCATCGTGATGAAGTACGCCTGATGTATAAACGGCGCATTACAAGGAATATCGTCATACCTCTTGTCAGGACGACCGGTATCCCATTATTGCCGGGAACCCTCACATCGTATCCTTTTAAGAAGCGCCCCTGGTCCCGATTGAGGAGATATAGCTGATCCCGAGCTTCGCCTTTCTTACCCTCGTAGAATCCATCAGGTGGCGCATATCAACGAACTCCCCGTTTTGTGTTGTTGTCTTCACCTGGTGCGAGATCTCGGACCTGGTGTCGAAGGGGACGTCCCTGAATATCACCCCGTGGTTATGCAGGTATTTGGATGCAGCGGCATTGTCTGACGGATGGACATAGGAAATTGCATGGATCATCTCTGCATTAAAGGCAGAGAGATCTGAGGAAAAGTCGATGCCGATCCCGAAACTGACAAGGGTATCGCCCCGGTACCGGGGTTCGGTATTCGTATCGTTCCATTCATCATAGTTTTCGGGATCCATGATGGATCCCTTGTTCGGGGGCCGCCTGTCAACTACCGGTGAGAATTTAATCTCCGAACTGATGACACCTTCGGCAATGCCATATAATACGAGGCTGATGATACCCCTGAAATCTTCTCTTCTTCCTTTTGCAAATGAAAATATCGCGGAATAGAGTTCGGCGAGTGTTACCCCCCCGGCATGTCCTGTCTCGAATGTAATAATTTCATGGAACTGGCCAGCCAGGGCGATATTGAACCCGGTGAAAATCCTGACTCCGCCGGTATCTTTTACCGGGGTAAAAAAATCAGGAGTACGGTGACCATCGGTCGGGACGTAAACCATGGACCCGTGAAGTGTGATCATTTCACCCAGTAGTGGCATCGCATCGTCGATATTTTTCCCAAGGGCACCAAGACCAAGTGAATAATCCGCATCGGCAAAGCCGATGGTCCTGATATCGTCCTTTGTAATGGAAGACTCGAGCACCTTGGCAAGGTCGCCGGTAACGATCAGGGATGCAGGTGTCGAAGACCTGGACTCGACGGCATAGACAACATCATGAACAGTGAACGTCTTGGGATGCTCCACGGGGAGCAGGTCTTCTGCATCGGGCCGCGCACGACATGCAATTTCGGCTTCTTTAACCGAAGGATAGATATCGAAAACCTTCAGGAACCCTGCCATCTCGAGGACATTTCTTGGAAATTCCCCGACGTTTGTCAGCACGAGCGTCCCACCCCGTAGTTTTAACCGTTTTTTCAGGGCAAGGAACACCCGGATACCAGCGCTTGATAAATACTCTACGCCGGCAAGGTTCAGGATGACCGACCGCGTATCGTCAGGGATGATCTCCCTGATACTTTCATCAAGCTGCTGCGACCCGAACCCGTCGAGTCTTCCGGTCATCGTCACGACCGGGACCTCTCCCTCTTTCGCAATCCTGATCTCGACACTCATCTTCTCGTCCCCTGAATAGTAGTGCATACCGATAATCCGGCCTGATCACCGTATTCGAAAGTTCAGGATACGGAAGGGCGCGGACATCGGCACCGTACCGGCCGGGAAAAATTATCGGTTATCAGTTATTTATATCTTCTACTATTTTTCCGTCGCGCAACCTGATTATCCTGTGGAAGTATTCCTTATGCCAGTCTTCGTGCGAAACCATGACGATTGTCTGGTGCATGTCCTCGTTAATTTCCCGAAACAGGTCAAGGACCATCCTCGAGTTTTCCGTGTCCAGGTTCGCGCAGGGTTCGTCGGCAAAAAGGATATCCGGCTTATTCACCATCGCACGTGCAATAGCGACACGTTGTTGCTGGCCGCCCGATAATTCCCGTGGCAGGTGGTCACGGCGGTCGCATAAACCGATCTTCTGGAGAATAGCAAGGCTGTCATTGAATGCCTGCTTCTCGGTGCGGTCCTTACGGAGCATTGAGGTCAGGGAAACATTCTCCATCACTGTGAGATCGGGGACCAGTGCGTAGTCCTGAAAGACGTAACCAAGCTTATAGAGCCGGAACATCGTTTTCATGTGGTCGTCGAGGCTTGAGATATCGGTGCCGTCAATAACGATCCTGCCCGAGGTCGGGGTATCGAGCAGGCCGAGCATGTGGAGGAGGGTGGTCTTGCCGCTCCCGCTCGGCCCCATGATTCCGAGGAATTCTCCCTTTCCGATGTCGAGCGTAATGCCGTCGAGGGCCCGGACTTCAACGGTTCCCATGCGGTACAGTTTATGCAAATCTGTTATTTCGATCATAATCAGGCCCTCATCGCGGTCTGGATATCTTCACGCGAGACCTGGTAGGCGGGAACATACCCGGCTACAAGCGCTGAGAGGAAGAGTATCAGGGAGTTCGTTAAGAGGTCCATGGGCGTGAGGAAAAGGGTGGCCGACCATTCCGGGGTAACGATCGGATGCACCTGCATGTATGCGGCGATGAGCAGGGAGATCGCGAGCCCGAGAATGATCCCAAGGATCGCGAGGATAATGACCTGGAAGCCATAGTTGTGCATGATCACTTCCTTGTCCACGCCGATGGCCTTGAGGATCCCGATCTGTCTCCTGCTGTTGATGGTTTTTATGGTTATCACAATGAACAGGACGACCGTGGTAATGATGATACTGACAATCAAGGATACCATGTTGATGATGGCGAAACTCTGGAGTGCCCGTCCCAGGCTCTTGGAGAGGAGGTCAGCCGTTGTCTGAACCTTGTCGGTGACCCCGTACTGGATCAGTTCATTCTTAATGAACGTCTCCGAATATCCGGGTTTGACTTTGACCGTGATATAGTCTGCATTATCGAGGGACTTCGGGTCGACGAGTGCCATATCGGTCGATGTCGTATAGACGGCGCTGTCGGCCTGGCTCCACCCGGTATAATAGATCCCTTTCACCCGGTAATCATTGATATAGCCATTACCATAATCGATCGTAATCGAATCGCCGACACGGACCCCGCCGAGCGAAGGCTGGAATTCGTCTTCCTGCTTGATCGAAGGATCTCCGGCGACCGGCTTTCCTATGATCACCTCCCCGGTATCGTCTTCTCCCAGGTAACTTCCCGCGACCATCTTGGTGTAAAGCGGGGAGACATATTTTTCGTCATTCGGGGATATCGCCCTGACAGAGACCCCGAGGATACGCTGACGGTACTTGAGCGTCGCACTTCTGGTGAAATGGGGCGTGGCACGCTCGACACCCGGCATACTGTTGATGAGGTCGAGGGTCGCGCTGAGGTCGGAGACATACTGTTCTCCCGATTTCGGACTGACGAGCACATTCCCGACCTCATAATCGACGACCTGCTTCGTGATGCTCTGGCCGATACCGTTGAATAGGCCGGGCAGGAAGATCATGTTCGTGAAACACATCCCGACGATGAGGATTGTCAGGATTGCACTCGACCTGCTGCCCCGCTCGAGCGACCTGCGGGCCAGCAGGAACGCGACCTTCAGTTCTGTTTTTCCCATGGGAATTTTCCATTACCCTTGATTTTAGGCAGGTACCAGTAACGATAACCCAGGAAACCCAGAATTCCGATGATAATCAGGACGATAATGATGGTACCGGTCATGTCCGATGCCGGAACCCGGAGGTTCATCTGCCTTGTCAGGGTGTGCACCCCCATATCGTCGGTATAGGTGATAGTGAGGTTGTACGGCAGGTTGCCTGATTTTGCTCCTTCCAGAAGAAATATCGCAGGGGCGTCGTTACCTGGCTTTATCTTTCCGATAAACGCCTCTTTTGTCCCTTCAACGGGCAGGTCTACCTTTGCCGAAACCTGTTTCGCTTCTCCGGTCCCGGTATTTTCTATCCTGATCGTGAGATCGAATGGAGTTTTTTCGGTGAGCCTCGGGGGATTCGTATCGACGGAAACAAACCCGAGCTCTGCCAGTCCTTTCACCATCACATCGATCGAGGACTGAACCGTATACGATGATCCGTCCACCCAGTTGTACTGGATCGTTACGGGGACCCTGATGAGGCCCGGTTCCAGGTTCTTGTCCGAGAGAAGGATGACGCTCAGGTTTTTTGCTTCGCCCGGGCCCACCGCCCCGATGTGATAGAGATCGGTAGTCTTCGGGGCGATCATTGTACTGACGTTATCGATTTTTACCGTCACATCATCGGCCCCTGTTTCACCCCCGTTTTTTATGGTGACGAGGACCGGGATCTCGTCTCCAGGGTGGACTGTGTCGGGAACCGAGCTCTCGGTAATCAGCACTGCCTGTTTCTGGATGCCGATTGGCGTGTTCACGTTAACGGGTATCGGGAACCGGGTACTTTTACCCCCGGTCGTGTCGATCCATACTTCAGGATAATACAGCCCACTGTCGACCGGTGCTTTGACGGTGAACGTGATCTGGATCGACTGACCGGGCCCGATTGCTCCCACATGGTCAAAATCCTGGCTGACTACGGTAAGGCCCTTTCCCTCGAGCCTGACATTTTCAATGTTGACATTGATATCTGTCGTGGTGGTCGTTGTGAAATCGCTTGCCACGACCCCTGAATTCTCTTTCTGCTGGGCAGTTGTTGCCGTGTTTTTCAATACGACGCTTATCGTTCCGAGACTGTCCGGCATCATCACCGATGGACTGACATGGTATTCACTGACCTGGACCGTTGGCTCTCCGACAGCGGATACGGCAGGTGCGAAGACTGCGAATAGTAACACGATTGTTGCAATAAGAAATGCATTAAACAGACTTGATTTCATTTGTTATCTCCCTGTTCTTAAGGTTCGATGATCTGGTGCCGGTAATCGGAATCCCTGTCGGGATATTGTGTAAATTGTTTCGATTTTCATAATTGTTTCGATTTTTGGGATATCCGGATTTTTCTTTTCGTGCGTACGATACCTGTTGCCACAATCGACCGTTTCAATGGACCGGGTTTGCGAATTCCGATATGGGGCGCTCCTTAATCAGTTGATCAAGTGCCTGGAGGATTGAATCGGCCCATTTCAGCTGGTTCTCATAGGCAGAGATCCCGCACGAGCTGACCATCCGGAAATACGGTTTTGGTCCATAGGATTCGGGGAGACTGCCAATATATTCTTCCACATTCTGGATGGCCCTGAAATTCTCTTCAACGTGGTTTCTGAATGCCAGGACTTTCTCCCTGAGAACATGAGGGGAAATTTTGTCGCCGAAAAATAATTTCAGGAGGATCTCGCACTCCTTCTGCTCGGGAGCATACAGCCACGTTTTGAGGTCTTTCAGTCCCTGGTCTGATATCGTGTAGATTTTCTTTTCAGGCCCTCCATCTTCATGATCTACTCTCATGGTCACGAGTCCCTCTTCTTCCAGAGTCCGAAGCGTTGGATAAATCTGGCCATATCCAATCTCCCAGAAATACCGGAACGACATATCCACCCATTTTTTGATATCGTACCCTGACATCGGTTCCAGCCCGAGAAGGCCGAGGATGATGAACCTCGGATACTTGATTTTTGCCATAATGTGACCACGATTCCCTGATGATATGTATCAAAATTATATGTATCATTATGATATAAATAATTGGTTGGCTGTTTCGATGATTAATAAGCTTAAAAAAATGAAATATAACGTCATTTTAAACAATTCCTGATTAAACCGGTTGAATTTTTAAGTCTTACCGATATCATTCGTCCAAAGAATCGAGGAGGAATATTTCGTCGATCGCAACATTGAAATACCTCGCAATTTTGTAAGCAAGCAGAAGCGAAGGGTCATACTTGCCTTTCTCGATCGCAAGTACAGTCTGGCGGGTCACACCCAGGTCCTGGGCAAGGGTTTCCTGGGTCACCTCATGCATCGCCCTGTACATCCTGATTCGGTTCTTCATCTCCGGGCACACCCCGTATTGTTATTGTTATAAAAGGACGGGATCACGTAGACAAGTATTATGCCGCAGAGAGAAAAGAGTTATGCGAAAACCGCGGGCGCGGCATTTTTACCGATACCTGATCCCTTCACCCGGGATCCCGCCTGCGCCCGAAAATTGGGTAAGAATGTTTTTTTATTTATGCCCGTTTATGAAATTCGATCAGGACGAAACCTGCGGCTAAACCAATAACCAGAAGTTCCGGGGGGAGGGGTGTCCGGGTTGGTGCAGGCAGGCTGGCTGCGGTAACAGGTCCATTAGAGACCGAAGGGACCGTTGAAGGGATTGTTGTCGGGCCGGCGAGGGGTGCCTGCGTAGTCGATGATGCATTGCCTGTTACAAGGGTGGCCTGCAAAACGGGAGTTCCGCTCCCGGAAGAGACCGATAAAACACCCGGTGCCTTGAGAGTCACCCCAGTCTTTGCAAATAAATCGTCCACACCGTTCTGGTTCAGGGCATTGGACAAAGCAACAGCGGCAGCATTATCCTGGAGACTTCCGTTTCCAGTGAAATTAAAGATGATCGCTCCGGTATTTTCGTTGATGACCTCTCCTGAGTAGCCAGAGACATTAATGTTGAATTTAGTATCAGACCCCGGATGCTGGACGAAAAGGTAATAGTATGCTGGCGGGTAGCCGGTCGTATTGATGATTTTCTGGAAATTGCCCTTTGAGTCGACTGGTACGTCGGTAATATTCACATAATTCCCGGCAAAGATCCAGAGACGGACACCGGGGGTCAGGTTGCCACCTTTAGCCATTCCTGAAATAGTGACGATATCTCCAACTGCCGGTGATGCCGGCGTCACGTTGATAGTAATAGAAGGACTGTTCGCGTCGGTTGTTCCCGAGACAGCTGATACGGGGACCGATATCATCAGGATCAATAAAAGCAGGCTGGTAATACCAACCAGGAAGGTAACTGATCTCATGGAAAGGGATTGGCGGGTGATGCAATAGGTGTATTGATCCGGATTACAGGCTCCTGATGATCTCTCCCTGTTTCATGATGCTGATCCGCCCCCCGCTCTGTGAGACCACGACCCCGATAGAATCAGTTGCAAGGGTCATCCCTGCTACCGATGCATGACGGGCACCCATCCCTTTGGGGATCCTCACATCGCTCGTGTCAACGGTGATATTTCTCCCGGCGGCTTCGACCAGTCCTTCTCCGGTGATGACAAAAGCACCGTCGAGCTGGGCAAATTCTTTAATATTTTCCCGCATGCTTTCATCGGTAATCCATCGTTCGGCTTCGTGATGCCCGTAAAAGGGGTTTAAGACAAATTGTTTCGAGTTGTCCATCACGTGTTTGGTATCGCCGATAATGAACGATGTTCCGACCGGTTTTCCTTCTCTCCCTTCGTGGGCAATTTCAAGGGCAAGACTGAGTACTGCACGGAGGACTTCGGGAAGGACATCAGTACCCGAACATATCGTCAGATAATCTTCCCGGGACAGGGGGACTTCAGTAGTTTTCTCGTTATTCTTAATTATTTCATCCCTTGTTCCTACATTTCTTTCCGTGTTGGCAGCTATGGTATCCCATAGCGCTGCTTTTTCAAGGTACGATGCTCTCTTTTCGGGCACATCTTCAGCGAGATTCCTGAGGAGGTTCGCACAAGCAATTGCATTCTCGTGTGCCGCAGGATAATCCCTCCTCTCTTTGGCACGATAATATCCTTCTGCAAGTTTTGCAACGGATTTTGGGAGGTCGGGTGCAAAATTTTCATTTTTCCTGTGAATATATCTCTGTACAAGTCCGCCTATTACAATCACTACAAGGGCCACAACGATAGCGATTAGGATTATCACCTGGTTCAGAGGAGGGGACTGTCCCCCCGGAGGAGTCGGTATGGATCCCTGGGCAGTCGTTTCGAATGCAACGGTCCTGGTCGTTTTAACTCCATCCGACCTGACTGCTGTAATATTTGCAGTGTATAACCCTCCCCTGGCGTAGGTATGGGTAGCCGGAAAGGATGTGTTGGTATCGGTGGTCCCGTCTCCCCACTCTATTTGGAGAGAGGGTATCGTGGTATTCTGGAGGCCCGGATCCGAGTAGCCGTTGAGGGTGACGTTAAGGCGATCGATAACCGGAGAAAACAGGGTGACTGAAGGGGTTGCCACCGGTGCAGGCTGCGGGGGTTCCAGGTTACCGGAAAACGTGGGAACAGCGCCGGTCGGGAGAATTACCGGACTTCGTGTTACATTTACCTCCAGGTCCCGCGAAACGTCCTGACCGTCGCTCTGGGACGCTGTTATATTAATAAAGTAATGCCCTGGTACTTCGTATGCATGGGCATTGGGAAAATTGTGCGGTTCTGGTGGATTGCCATCTCCCCAGTCCCAGGTGAGTGATGAGATTGTCGTCGCAGAGGATCCGGACGCGACTATTCCATTGAGCGTCACCGTCAGTCCGTGTATATCAGGGGTATTGACAAGGAGGACCGGCGGCGTGTTACTGATCCCCGTCAGGTTCGAGGAGTTGTTCTGAAGGGCAATCACGGGAGGAAGCGTCGTAATTACTGTTATTGGGGAAGTGGTATTGATCAGTTCCGATAGCGTGGCATTTCCTGTTCCGGGCGAGGTATTTATACTACTATTCATTATCGTCATATTACTCTGATTTCCCGGACCCTGGGAACCGGCCACTGCTGTAAAGATCAATAATAAAACAACTATGATGCAACTTGCAATCGTTCCTGTCCTGCCCTCTATGCATTTCGGGTCCATGGAAAAAGTTGTCCTTCTCTAAAATTTCGTCCTGATTCTTATTAAAGCGTAAAGATTTATATCTTGTAGAAATCCGGAGATCCAAGCGATTTGCCTAAAAGACCCATGTCCGGTCGTTTCATGACCTCCCTGGTTTTCGTCCTGACGCCGGTATTATGCACTCTCGCGGATATTTCCGTTAGTCCGCCGGTTCGAACCCGCGGGCGAATCCTGATTTATATTCCTGTTCGTGTTCTTTTAACCACAAGGCCGCATTATGGTAACCCCGGTCGACGGCCATCGTAATAATTTTCTGGTAATCCAGCGTGTAATGGACCTCACGGTTGAGAGGCACCAGTTCGTCGTAGACTTTTCTCGGGACTCGGACTTTTTCGATCATGTTCATCATATGTGTCCATGGCGGTTTTTAATATTTTATCGGTGTAGTTTTTGAAAGCAGTTTTGGACTCGCGTGCTTTAAGCGGATAGGCAGTGGTGGTAAAAGCCTTCATAAAGCGATGACCGCCGTGCGGCAGGACGGCCATAATGAGAGCGCTCCTGATGGAGTTGAAGTTACATTGGTTACCTGAGGCTTTGACAACTCTTAAATAATTTTTCTGTTTATATACAATCAACATGGATTTATTGGACGGGAGGGGGTGGGTATTTTATTCTCTTATCGCACTGGTAGCGCTCCTTTGGGCGGGTTTCATCTACCAGCAGGGAATCATGCTCTGGGTCAGCCTTTTCATTACATTATGTGTTCTTGGAATGTCGGCTATTCTGCTCGTCTTCCTGATCCTCGAATCACGGGATACCGCCTCCGGCGATGAGAAAAAGCTTCTGTGAAAATCACGGATGGCTATGATCCGGTTGCGATAACTCTTATCGGGACGCCCTCGTCACCATATGGTATGCAAAAATCGTTTTTGAAGTTTTTCCGGCGCAATAAAGGTCAGATATCATCTATTTTTTTTCTTGCACATGGAAATGCAGGATTTCAGATCCCGCGAAGCTCTTGCGATGTCATTGCTGCCGACGACCGCCGAGATCACAGCGGCACCGTCTGCTCCGGCCAGGATGACATCCCTGACATTATCGATGGTTATCCCACCGATTCCTATTACCGGAACAGGTACGGACTCCCTGATCTCCCTGATTAATCCGATACCCAGGCCCGGACCAGCATCGGATTTCGAACCGGTGGAGAATACCGGGCTCACCGCTACATAATCGGCTCCTCCACGGTATGCTGCCCTTGCCTGATCGACAGACCCGACCGATATCCCGATGCAGTACGGTGCGGGCATCATGATCCGCGCCATGTCAAGGGGCATATCCTCCTGCCCCAGGTGAACGCCATCCGCTCCTGATGCGATGGCAATGTCGACCCTGTCATTGACGATAAACAATGCCCCTTGCCGACGTGTATCTGCCCTGATGGAGAGCGCAGCTTCCAGCAGTCTTCTCCCTCCTGCCGTTTTATCCCGCAACTGGATCACATCGGCCCCTCCCATGAGTGCCTGGCGGGCGATCTCTTCGTGAGAAAGCCCGTGGGCGAGCGATTCATCGGTTACGACGTACAGGTCGTATACCATTGTCCTGGGCATTGTTTATCCTTAATTCCCTTCCGAATTCATCCGGTGTCAGGGCACTGAGTTCGTCAAACAACGCGGTCTTGAAGGAACCCGGACCCGACGTACGCCTGGCTGCCCTTTCGCCGGCGACACCGAGCAGTGAAAGACCGGTGGCAGCCGCTGCAAGGGGGTCGGAACTTACCGCGATGCAGGCACCGGTAACCGATGCAGCCATACACCCGGTTCCCGAAATACAACCCATGAGGGGATCTCCATTGCCGATGAGAAGAATCCTTTCTCCATCGCTGACAACATCGGTCGGTCCGCTCATTGCAACGGTGATCCCCCTGGATTTTGCGAACTCTCTGGTTATCGTTATTGGATCTCCGGATATTCCATCTGAATCGACTCCGCGGACTTTTGCATCGGCCCCCGAAAGAATACCAATCTCTCCCTGGTTTCCTTTGATGACCGTGATGTGAAGTTCATCCATCAGGCTTTTTACGAGGTCTGTCCGGTACCGTGTCGCACCCGCCCCCACCGGATCGAGGACGATAGGGATTCCCGCTGATTCTGCCGCCCGGCCTGCAAGGAACATCGCATCGACCTGGACAGGGTCTGGTGTCCCGGTGTTGAGGACCAGGGCACCGGCAAGCATTACCATCTCTTCCACTTCAGCGACAGCGTGTGCCATGACCGGCGCTCCTCCTGCGCATAACGTTATATTGGCTGCATCGTTCACGGTGACATAATTCGTAATGTGGTGAACGAGAGGTCTCCTCGACCTGATATCCTCAAAAATTCTTGTATAGACCGACTCATTCATTTCTCTTCACTTGTTCCATTTGTTGAAGTTCGTATTAAACATAACAAATTTCAGACAGATAGTATCGATTGTCAAGGCAGATTCAGATTATTGGACTGAAAAGAAGTATTTAAAGTGAATTAATTTCAGGGGGAACGGGAGTAGGCCCCCTAAAATACCAGCCTGAAAAATTAAAGGAAACCAGTTTACCTGGATGCGGAAGAATAACTGACCGATTTGGCCAGGTCGAACAGTCCGTCCACCGATGTGACATCGTGATATTCAACGGTCCCGTCCGGGGAGGTCGCATTGGCATCACCATTCTGGATATTTGCATCGACATATGCGGTAGCTGACCCTACGGCCCCGGTTGTTATATCACCCGGCGTCTGATTAATCCCCTGTGCCGCTATTGAATAATCGAGGGCGACCGGCGTTCCAGGTGAATCCGATACGGCGCGGGCGTCACTGGTTGTATGGGCCGAGACCTCGGTTACGTCGAGGGTGCTGCCTGCCCTGATGATCGAGTTCGATGTCCCGCCCGATGTAGTTGCCGGGTCACCGCTCCCTGACCCGCACAACGGGTCGCCCGAGGAGGACGACTGGCTTCCTTCGGTCGCCACGAGAACCTCTTCGTCGGATGTCATACGCCCTCCGGTCCCCGGCGTCGCATTAAATTCTATTATCTTATCGGTATGGAGGTTATCCCCTGCAATATTCTGCGGCGATGAATCGACAGTCTGGCTTTTTTCGTACGTTGTCGTGCCGCTGACTGCCATGGTGTCCTCTGAAGCACCTACGGTCCCCCCGTCCTGTTGCATCGCAAGTGAGGAATGGTCCTGGAAGTTTCCAACCACCGATACCGATGTGACGACGGTGATCTCTGCGGCCGAAGCGGTACTACATGCCAGGATGCCAAGCGCTATCAGGAAGATAGCCATATCTAAAGATATTTTTGTATTCGTCTGTGCCACCTTGATAAGCTTTTTGTAAGCAACGAACGTTTCTTCCGGAAGTTAATAAATGTTTATATGAAATGCACGGTTATACGAATACCAAAATCCCCTGTCATAAGGAAGGATTATTCTACGATAGTAATTCAGGCCATGTATAAAGGTTCGATTCGGATCGGTAAAACAAACCCGGCTATTGGCCCTAGTTTTTTATCGGGTACAGGACAGTACCGGCCCCGTCCACCTGCCGTCCGCCCAGTGTTTTTACGCTTTTTGTGGTCGGGGCAGGGGCGGTGCTGCTATTTTCCGGTGCAGTGCAACGATTCTTCATGGTCGCGCAACGCTGATGGCAGAATGCATTCCCGGTCGCCCTCTGAAACGATCCTGTCATATTAAAATTGCCCGCGGTCTCAGGTTAGATGTCCAGGTGATGGAGAGAATGATCCTCGAATTGATGTTTCCTGTTATCGTCGTTTTAGATCTGCTCTTCGCAATTACGATTGTTTTTATCCAGAGGAAAAATCCAACTGCCGTAGCAGCCTGGCTTCTGGTAATTTTCTTTATACCGGTACTCGGGTTTGTATTGTTCCTTATTTTCGGACAGGACTATCGCAAGCGGAAAATGTTTCAGATCAAGGACGAGGCTGACCAGATAGTCAACTCCTACGTCAGGACACAGGAGAAATTATTGAAAGGACCAGATATGCACCTCGATGACCGCTGGTCGGGCTCGCTCCAGCGGATGGTCCTCATGCTGCTCGAAAGTAACCGGGCGATTGTCACGAATGACAACCAGATCACGGTTTACACAAAGGGCTCCGAGAAATTTTCCGCCCTTATTGAAGCGATAAGGAAAGCCTCACACCATGTCCACCTGGAATACTTTATCCTGAAGGATGACGGGCTGGGAAAAGAAGTCATGGCGGCTCTCACGGAACGTGCACGGGCAGGAGTGGAGGTCAGGCTCCTCGTTGATGGCATCGGGAGCGGAAGACTTCCCCGTCGTTTTTTTGACGACCTGGTCTCTGAAGGTGGACATTACGCGGTTTTCTTCCCATCGCTTATCCCGTTCTTCAACTACCGGATCAATTACAGGAACCACCGGAAAATTGCGGTTATCGATGGTAAATTGGCATTCATCGGCGGATTCAACATCGGTGATGATTATGTCGGGAAAGGAAAACGATGGGGGTTCTGGCGGGATACGGCAGTAAAAATTGAAGGTTCCGCGGCTGCTGCTGCCCAGTTACGTTTTTTCCAGGACTGGAATTATGCCTCCGGACAAAAAATCGATTTTCACCCGGTGTATTTCCCTGAAAATGAAGATAAATCGGGATCAATCGTGCAGATCGTTTCGGGAGGGCCCGACACCCAGTGGAACCCGGTAAAAGAGTCATATATGAAAATGATCAATTCGGCTACAGAGACGGTGTATATTCAGACGCCCTATTTTATCCCCGACGAGAGTGTAGTCGACAGTCTGCGGATTGCAGCGCTTTCCGGGTTGGACGTCAGGATCATGATCCCGACAAAACCCGATCACCTATTCGTATACTGGGCCAGTCACTCCTATATCGAACAGCTCCTCCCTTCAGGGGTACGTGCGTATACCTACGATAACGGATTTCTCCATGCAAAAACGATCGTAATCGATGGAGCCGTTGCTTCAGTAGGGAGTGCGAACTGGGACTTGCGCAGCTTCCACCTGAATTTTGAGACGAACGCCGTCATATACGATCCTTTTATTGCCGGTGAATTGAAAGAGGCTTTCGAACATGACCTGGTGCATTGCAGGGAACTTGCCACCGGGTGGTACGATTCACGTTCCGTGTTTTTTAAGGCAAGAGCAGCAATATCGAGGCTTTTTTCCCCGATACTGTAATACTGGATGAAAGGAGTAAAATGGCGTCGGCAGGCGGTGAAAAGGGCATACAATTCAATTTCCCTGTATTCGAAGAGATCAGGGACAAAGGGTATGCCGCAATCGACATGCACGTCCATACCCGATATTCAGACGCTGCAAACCGGGTTAAGACAATTCTTGCCCATGCGAAAAAGACGGGGACAGGCATCTCGTTTACCGATCATAATGAAATTCGTGGTGCTATCGAAGCATCCGGGTGCCAGGCAGACGTTCTCGTGATACCAGGCATCGAACTGAGCGCGCTGGAGGGTCCGCATATCCTCCTCTATTTTTACGAGATTGGTGACCTCGAAGATTTTTTTACCTGTCATATCAGTAAAAACCGGGGGAGGAGCAGGTATATGTCGCTGCAGCTTCCTGCCGGAAAAATACTTGACGCAGCCGGCCAGTACGACTGTCTCCGGGTCGCAGCTCACCCTTTTGGTTATTTCGGCATCAACCGGGGGTTATTGAAGTGTGTCGACAACAAGGTGCTGCCGGCTGAAATTCTCATGGATATTGACGCGATTGAGGTAATCTGCGGAGGAATGAGCCGTAGTCTCAATGAAAAAGCGGCAGCATATGCAGGTTCACACGGTTACCCGATTACGGGAGGATCCGATGCCCATATACTGCCGGCCGTTGGTAGCGTGGTGACCTGCGTACGGGCCGGATCGGTTGAAGAATTTCTCCAGGGGATCTTGAGGAGAGAAGGGCTAGTCATCGGATCTTCCGTTGGCTTTCTCCACAAGGGAATAACAGGCGCTGTTATTGCCTGGAAATACCTGCCCTATACCTTCTCTTCGCTGCGGGTGCACTACGACCAGAACCTTCCGGGGATGAAAGCCTATATCAGGAAATTGATTAGATAGTGATTTATCGTAGATTTGTCCTATAAGCCGTATCCTGCCTTCAGGCTGGAACCGTTGCGCGACCGGTGATCCTATTTTTTCCAAATTATAAAAAAATGGAAAGTTTAATGCTCTGGAAATTGGTAGCATTTAATACTGGTTTAAGTCGACACAGACAGTGAACCGCCTTGCGGAATTGAATGTCCTCAGGTACCATTCTCCTCGTAGAAGACGAAGGACTGATTGCCCTCCATCTGATGGAGGTATTGACGAATGCAGGATATACGGTGACGGATC
>Ga0335071_10004128_pt1 | contig 15192 bp, 11 predicted proteins | sample Lox_Sample_15_FD_206724 | JGI IMG/M metagenome (GOLD analysis project Ga0335071, IMG submission 206724) | Soil microbial communities from Loxahatchee National Wildlife Refuge, Florida, United States - Lox_Sample_1.5 | ecosystem: Environmental > Terrestrial > Soil > Wetlands | place: USA... | reverse complement strand
CAACTGATCGTCCTCGACGATATCCTGGTTGCCGGTCCGCTCTGGGCAGGGCTCAAGGAATCCAGCCGGGCCGCCCTGGCCGCCTACCACCAGTCCTACCCGCTGCGGCGCGGCATGCCGCGCGAAGAGCTAAAGAGCCGGCTGAAACTGCCTCCCCGCCTGTTCGGCCTGGTTGTTACCCGGCTGGCTGCCGAAGGCGTTCTAACGGAAAGCCAAAAGTCGATCGCCCTGCCCGGGCACATCGTCCACTTCTCGCCCTTCCAACAGGTCAAGATAGATAAACTGATGGCCCGGTTCGCCGCCGCGCCCTACGCCCCTCCGTCGATCAAGGAATGCCAGGCGGAAGTGGGCGAGGATGTCCTCGCCACCCTCCTGGAGATTGGCGACCTCGTAGCCGTCTCCGCCGAGGTCGTTTTCCGGAAGACCGACTACGAAAAGATGGTCGAGGAGATTCGGCAGGCGATCCGGCAGCGCGGACAGGTCAGCCTGGCCGAGGTGCGCGACTTACTCAATACGAGCCGTCGTTACGTCCAGGCCCTGCTCGAGCACCTGGACGCGGCCGGGATCACGGTCCGCCAGGGGGATGTCCGCCGGCTGAAGGCGTAAACAGAGGAAGATGCGATTGCCTGTTCCAGGCGTCAGTAGTACAATTGTTCTATTATCCTGGACGGATCACCATGCATATCCGCATTCGAGGCGCGCACGAACATAACCTGCAAGGGGTGGACGTCGACTTCGCCGACGGCCTGACGGTCGTCACGGGCGTTTCGGGTTCCGGGAAGACTTCGCTGGTTTTCGACACCCTCTATCACGAAGCCCGCCGGCGTTTCCTGGAAGTCTTCGAGCTTGGCTCCCCCAAAGGGCGCTTATCCCCCGCCAGCGTGGATGCCATCACCGGCCTGGGACCCGCCGTTGCGGTCGGGCAGAACCTGCTCAACCGCAACCCCGCCTCCACCCTGGCGACTGCCGCAGGCTTGCATCCCTTCCTGCGTCTGCTCTATGCCCACTTCGGGGAACGCGCCTGCCCGCGCTGCGGGGTGACCCTGTCGGTCTACAGTGAAGACGAGATCATCGCCCGCCTGGCGGACCTGGCCAGGGGTGGGCCGGTCGACGTCTCGATACCCCTGCTGCGTGGCATCCCCGGGAGCCATGCCACCCTGCTGTCGGCCCTGGCGGAACGGTTCGGCAGCGAGCGGGTTCGGGTGGATGGCAAAACCTGGCAGGGCCGGAAGCTGGTTGCCTCCCGCCCCCACGATCTCGACATCCATCTCGGCGAAGCAAACCCGCAAACCGGGCTGCCCGGCCTGCGCCGACTCGTCCGACAAGCCGCCGGGCTGGGGTCCCAGTCCATCATCGTCCAATCCGATTCTGTCACCCAGATTCTGGCGCGCTCCCCGGTCTGTCCAACCTGTGGGATGTGGTTCGGCGAGCTGCGTCCGGTGGATTTTCACCGCGCCTGCCCGCATTGCCACGGCGCGGGCTGTGGGCAGTGCGCCGGGACCGGCCTGCCTCCCCAGGCCGCAGCGGTGCGGTGGTCGGGGCTGCGCTTTCCCGAGCTGCTCCGGTTGTCCGTTGAGGAGGCCCTGCCGCGCTTCTCGAACCCTGAAGCTTTGGCAACCCCCCGCCTGCGGACTGAGATCGTCCGGCGACTGGAGGCCCTGCAACGCGTCGGCCTGGGTTACGTCGGGCTGGACCGGGCTTCGCCATCGCTCTCGCGCGGCGAGGCCCAGCGCGTCCGCCTGGCGCTGACCCTGATCAGCCGGTTGGAAGACATGCTCCACGTGCTGGACGAGCCAACCGTCGGCCAGCACCCCAGCGACGTGGCGCGCCTGCTGCCGGTCTTTCGCGAGCTGGCCGGGCCGGTGGTCTTCGTCGAGCATGAGCGCCTGGCGGCAGCCGGCGCCGACCATGTCATCGACCTGGGACCCGGGGCGGGCGGGCAGGGCGGGCGGATCGTCTTCTCGGGGACGCCGCAGGAGCTCTGGCGGGCCAATACGCCCAGCGGGCGCGCCTTCAGCCTGCGCACGCGCCCGCCGGTCCCCGGGCGGCTTCCTCCTCCGGACCAGTTCCTTACTGTCCGAGGCGCAGCCCTGCGCACGCTGCAAAATCTGGACGTGCCCATCCCGCTCCACCGCCTGACGGTCGTCACCGGCGTATCCGGATCCGGAAAGAGCACCCTGGTCGAGGACGTGCTGGTTGCGTCCCTCGAGAAAAGGAAGCCGGTCGGCTGTCGGGAAATCGAAGGTCCCGCCCTGAAGCCGGTCATCGTCGACCAATCCCCGATCGGGCGCAACCCTCGCTCCAACCCGGCCACCTACACCAAGCTGGCCGACGCCATCCGCGACCTGTATGCCTCGGTCACCGGCCTGTCGCCGTCGCACTTTTCGTTCAACCGGCCCGAAGGCGCCTGCCCGGCCTGCAGCGGATTGGGCGCAGTGGAAGTGGCCATGCGGTATTTGCCGTCCGTTTGGATCCCATGCGAGGAGTGTGATGGACAGCGCTTCACCGACGAGGTCCTGGCGGCGGCGATCCCGTTCGACGATTCACGCCCCGCGCTGTCGGTGGCGGATTTTTACCGCCTGTCGATCGGCGAAGTGAAGGATTTCTTCGTCCGCGACACCCGCCTCCCGCCCGCCAAGCGCCAGACGGCCCTGCACATCCTGGAGGCGCTCTGCGATGTCGGCTTGGGCTACCTGCCGCTCGGGCAGCCCTCCCCCAGCCTTTCGGGCGGGGAGACCCAGCGCGTCAAGCTGGCCCGCTCCTTGGGGAAGAAGTCGCTGAGCCGCGAACTGCTGGTGCTGGACGAGCCTTCCACCGGGCTGCACCCTCAGGACCTGGCCGGCCTGATCCTGGCGCTCGAGCGGCTGGTCCGCGCCGGCGCCACGCTTGTGGTGGTGGAACACAACACCGACCTGATGCGGGCGGCCGATTGGATCGTCGACCTGGGGCCGGGGGCGGGGCCGCGCGGCGGACGGCTGCTCTACGCCGGCCCATCCGACGGCATTCTGGATATTCCCGAATCTCTCACCGCCCAGGCGCTGCGCTCCGAGGAGGGACTGGTCCCCAAGCCGCTGGCCGCATTAAAGAAACGGACGGGCGGCGACAGGGAAGGCATCACCATCCGCGGCGCGCATCTCCACAACCTGAAGGATGTCAGCGTCGAGATTCCCAAGGGCAGGCTGACTGTCGTCACCGGGCTGTCCGGCTCGGGAAAGTCCAGCCTGGTCCATGACGTGCTCGAAGCCGAAGCGCGCCGGCGCTTCCTCGAAACGCTCAGCCTGTACGAGCGCCAGGGAGTCCGGGAAGGGCCCGAGGCGGATGTCGATGCGGTGAGCGGCCTGGGTGTGGCCCTGACGATCGGCACGGAACGCCTGGTCTTCTCCCGGCGCGCCACGGTCGGAACGGCGACCGAGATCGGTCATTCGCTGGCTGCCCTTCTGGCAACCATCGGCCAGCGCACCTGCCTCGAATGCGGAGCACGGATGGAGCGCGGCCGCGAGTGGGTTTGCCCGGCTTGCGGGTCGCATGCCCCTCTGGCAGCCCCGCGCCACTTCACCTCGTCCACCTATTCAGCCGCCTGTCTCAAGTGCAACGGCATTGGCACCCTGCAGGTCCCCAACCCGGACAAGCTGATCGTCCATCCCGAGCTGCCCCTGACCGCCGGGGCCATGTACTCGCCGGGCTTCTTCCCGAACGGTTACCTTGGCAAGCCCTACAACGGCGGATATTACCTGGTCCAGGCGCTGGCAGAGCGCTACGGGTTCGATCCTCAGGCCACGCCGTGGAACCAGATATCCGCGGAGGCTCAGCAGGCTTTCCTTTTCGGCTCGCAGGAAGAGCTGACGGTCCATTATGAGAGCCGCAAAGGCCGCGGCCGCACGTACCAGGCAAAATTCCCCGGATTCTACGGCTTCATCCGGGATTGGGACGTAGGCGGAACCTATTCCAACACGCGACCCTGCCCCGCCTGCGGCGGGAAGCGCCTGCGCCCCGAGTACCTGGCTGTGACGCTGGACGGACAGAATGTGCATGCCCTGTCGCAGATGACCCTGGCGGAATTGTCCGGGCGGATGGTGGGCATTGAGACGGACCGGGCCGAGGCGATTCCTCCCCTGCGCAGCCTGCGTCAACGACTGCAATTCCTCGTCCAGGTCGGCCTGGGCTACCTGAACCTCGACCGCCTGGCCGGGACGCTCTCTGCCGGGGAGGCCCAGCGTATTCGCCTGGCAAGCCTGTTGGGCAGCGGGCTGACCTCCCTGACCCTTCTGCTCGACGAGCCGACCCGCGGCCTGCATCCCTCCGAGGTGGAGGCTCTCCTGGAGGCCCTGCGGGCGCTGCGCGACGCCGGCAACACTGTCATCGTGGTGGAGCACGATCCGCAGGTCATGCTGGTTGCCGACCACCTGATCGACATGGGGCCGGGAGCCGGTCAGTTCGGCGGGCAGGTCGTCGCCCAGGGTGCGCCGGAGCAGGTCGCCCGCACGGATGGCCACACCGGACGCTGGCTGCGCGGCGAGCGGCAGCTCGAGCTACGCCCGTCCCGGAAGCCCGAGGCCTGGCTGACAATCCATGGAGCCCGTGCCAACAACCTGAAAGGCGAGCCGGTGAAAATCCCCCTCGGCGTGCTTGCCGGGGTGTGCGGCGTCTCGGGCTCAGGCAAATCCACCCTGGTGGCAGACACCCTCGGGCGGGCGCTGGCTCCCAAACGCCAGACCACCTCGGTGGCACACGAACCGGTCGATCCGGGCGAACACGATTCCATCGAAGGCGCGCCGGCCCGCACGCTGCTGGTCGACCAATCCCGGGCCGGGATGGGCAGCCCGGCGGCCTACCTGGACCTGGCCAAGCCGCTCCAGAGTCTATTCGCCCTCAGCCCTGACGCCCGGGCTCTCGGCCTGGACGAGGAGCAATTGTCAAAGCGCTGCTCGGTCTGCGGCGGGAGCGGGGCGCTGACCCTGGACATGACCTTCCTGCCGGATGTGCACGTCCCCTGCGAAACCTGCCGTGGCACGGGTTACACCGCCGAAGCCTGGGACGTGCGCCTGAAGGGACTGTCGCTGCCGGAGGTCTTCGGCCTGACGATCGACCAGGTCTTCGGCTTGTTCAGCGAGGACGAACGTCTGGCACGCCCCTTGCAGGCGGCCCGGGACGTTGGATTGGGCTACCTGGCGCTGCGCCAGCCCGGGCACGCCCTCTCGGGCGGCGAGGCGCAGCGTCTCAAGATCGCCGGCGAACTCTGCCGCAGGGTCCCGGCCGGGACGCTCTACATCCTGGACGAACCCTCGATCGGCCAGCACCTGGAAGATGTGCTGCGCCTGTCGGGTGTGTTGCACAGGCTGGTGGACGAGGGCGGCTCGGTCCTGGTGGTCGAGCATCACACCCACCTGCTGGCCGGCTGCGACTGGCTGGTGGAGCTGGGACCGGTCGGCGGACCGGACGGTGGGCACGTCATCGCCAGCGGCACACCGGAGCAATTGGCAGCCGGCAACACTCCCACTGCCCCCTATCTGCGGGCGGTCCTGGCGCAGGCGCATGGTCCGATCGGGAGACCCGGAGGAACGCAATGACCTGGCCCCCGCTGCTGCTTGCCGATCCCTCCGCTTGCCTACGCTGGCTGGTCCTGCGCGATCTGTACGAACGTCCGGAGAACGACCCGGAAATGCTCGAGCTCGACCGGCTCCGTCGCGAGGACCCGCGCCTGACGGAAATCCTGGCTCTCCAGTCGCCCGACGGCTCCTGGCCGGCCGGCGTACTGGCCGTCGGCCGGGCCGGTGGAAGCCGGGTGATGATGACCGGCTTTGCCCTGACCCGCCTGGGTTACCTGGGCCTCAACCGGACCCACCCGGCCATCGAACGCGGCGCCGAATTCCTCTTCTCCCGGCAAAAAGCCGACGGCTCCTGGCCGCTCGGGGAGGATCTTGCCCTGACGGATGGCAACAGCGAGATGCCGGTCCGGGAGCGCTACTCGATGATCCCTCTGCAGACGGCCTTCCCCCTGCGCGGCCTGGCTGCCTGCGGTTTCGCGGCCGACGAGCGCGCCGAGCAGGCCTACGAATGGCTGCTGGCCCAGCGCCTTCCCGACGGGGCCTGGCCCACCGGAATTGCCGCCGGCGGGGTCTACGGCTTCGTGGGCGGGTACCGCCGGCTGGCGCACTCCCGCTGGGGTTGCCGGTCGAATACTACCGGGGCGCTGATCTGCCTGGCGCTGCATCCTGAAAGACGAACCGGCGAGCCGGCCCGCCGCGCCCTCGACCACCTGCTCGGAAGAGAGACGCGGGAGACGTACACCCTTGGCAGTGAGGTCGCCCGCCTGAGCGGAGCCGAGTTGCCGCGCGGCCTCTTTACCTATTTTGCCCGCTTCGACCTGGCCCTGCTCCTGGATCTGTGCGGCCGGACCGGGGTCTCGAAAGACGACGAGCGGGTCGCCGACCTGCTGGCCTTCATCGCCTCGCTGGAGGGTGAATTCGGCCTATGGGAGGTTCCCGACCACCCCCAGGTGGCGCGCTGGCTGACTTTCGACTTGCTGCGCTCGCTTTCCAGGCTGGATGCCCAGGCAGGCTGGATCGGAAGCGAGCCGCGCACACCCTTCCGGCCATATCCCAAAAGCGGAAGGCGTTGATCCCCCGCAATCCGGCCGCGGAGGCAACCAGTAGTACAATAACGAGCGTCATCCCGATCGACGAATTTTAGCTTGACCGGCCTCTCGCCGGCAAGAAGTGTGAAAAGGACCTGGCTATGTGTGGACGATTTGCCCTGACCGCAGATTCAGCCGATCTACAGGATGTCTTTCCGGAATTCAGCTTCCCGACCCAGGCCGCCCCGCGCTTCAACATTGCGCCCTCCCAACCCATCCTGGCCGTCCCGAACGATGGGAAAAAAAAGGCCGATTTCTTCGTCTGGGGGCTCGTCCCGTCCTGGGCCAAGGATCCCACGATCGGCGCACGGATGATCAACGCCCGCGCCGAAACCCTGGCCGAGAAGCCCGCTTTCCGCGGCGCCTACAAGTACCACCGCTGCGTCATCTTTGCGGACGGTTTCTTCGAGTGGCAGCCGCAGCCGGGCAGCAAAAGCAAGGTGCCGCATTTCATCCATCTGAAGTCGGGCAGGCCGTTCGCCTTTGCCGGCTTATGGGACCGCTGGCAATCCCCGGATGGGTCCGAGATCCTCTCGGCGACGATCATCACCACCGAGCCGAACGAGCTGATGAGCTCGATTCACAATCGGATGCCGGTCATTCTGTCCAAGGATGCCTATGCGCAGTGGCTGGACCCCGCGCCGCAGCCTACCAGCCGGTTCGAAAACCTGCTCGGCCCCTACCCGGCCGCCGAGATGGAAGCCTTTCCCGTCTCCACCCTGGTCAACAGCCCGGCCAACGACCGGCCGGAGACCATCCAGCCGGCATAATCTCTGTTTTACGGAACATGCTTTGAAGCTTTCAGAACGATTCCCCGCCCTGGCCTCGCGCGACTTCACCATCTTCTGGGTCGGACAATTCATTTCTTTGATCGGCACCTGGATGCAGAACACCACCCAGCCTTACCTGGCGTACCGGTTGACCGGCAGCCCGCTGGATCTGGGTTTGATCGCCTTTTCCGCCACCCTCCCCACCCTGCTATTAGCCCTTCCGGGCGGCGTAATCGTCGAACGGCTGGACAAGCGCAAAACGGTCATCGCCATGCAGGTCGTGGAAATGATCCAGGCCTTCGCCCTGGCCGCCCTGGCGCTGGCCGGGGTGATCCAGATCTGGCACATCATCGTCATGTCTTTCATCCTGGGAACGGCCAGCACCATCGAGATCACCGCCCGGCAGTCCATGCTGATCGAGCTCGTCGGGAAGCCCGCCCTGCCGAATGCGATTGCTTTGCAGTCCACGATTTTCAACCTGGCGCGCGTCCTTGGCCCTTCGCTCACAGCGGTGGTGCTCCTGCTGGTGTCCAACCACGGCGAGGGCTGGGCTTTCTTTGCCAACGGGGTGAGCTTTCTGTTCGTGATCGTCGGGCTGTTCTTCGTCAGGACGCCTTATCGCACCCCGCTGGCCGGCAATGAAGAGGAAAATCCTAACTTGGCGGCGGAATTCCGCCAAGGCTGGGGGTACGTCCGTGGCAACCTCATCGTCCTATTGATTATCCTCATGGCGGCCTGGATGGGGTTCTTCGGTTATCCTTTCGGCCAGCAGATTCCGGCCGTGGCGCGCACCATGCTGCACCAGACCGCAGACACCGAGGCTGCGATCCAGACCCGCACCAGCGCCCTCTACCTGGCCCAGGGGGTTGGGGCGCTAATCTCAGCCGTCTTCGTCTCCGCCTTCAGCCACGTCCGGCGCAAGGGTCTGTTAATGACGATCGGGGAATTCGTTTTCGCGGCCGCCCTGGTCCTGGTGGCGCTCACCCGCAATATCCCACTAGTCATGGTCATGGTCGGCGTGCTGGGCTGGTCGATGGTCCTGCAAATGATGATGATGAACACCCTGATCCAATTGGACGTGCCGGACGCGCTGCGCGGGCGGGTCTACAGCGTCTATCTGTGGGCCGTCCAAGGTGTGGCGCCCTTCGGGAGCCTGTTCATCGGCTGGCTGGCCCAGGCAGTCGGGATCCCGCAGGCGGCCCTGGTCGGAGGAATCCTTTGCCTGGCCGCAGCGATCTTTTTTCACGCGAAATGGCCAATCTTGCGGCGAAATATCGCCTAATCTTGTCTTAATCCATTTATTGACCGCCCCTGGGGAGCATGTTATGATTCCCGCCTATGGATAACATGCCTCTTCAGGATTTTCCTGTGGAAAACGAGGCGGCCAAGAGGGCAGGACAAAAAGCGCGTTCCAACCTGTTGACAAAGTGGCTGGAATCCCTGGCGCAATCAGGCCTGGGTGAATCCGCTTTGCGGATTGGGACCAACGTACTGACCGTCCTGGTGGTCGTCTTCGTCGTCTGGGTCATGCAAACACTTTACCGGCAGGCCAATCTCGGCTGGACGCCCAGCCTGCAGGTTGCCCAACCCACGGCGGCGCCCGGCTTAAGCGTCTCCCAGCTGCCGGCCGAGATGGTTTTCGCCTTGAACGGAATCCCGCGCCAGGACATCCCACACACCACCATCCCGTCCCGGCCGCGCACCGACGTGACACAGTACACGGTCCAATCGGGCGATTCGGTCTTTGGGATCGCTACCAAATATAACCTCGACCCGCGGACGATCCTGTGGGGCAATTACGGCACCCTCAAAGACGATGTCGACCTGTTGAAACCCGGTCAGGTATTGAATATCCTCCCGGTCGACGGCACGTACTACCAGTGGCAGGGGACCGAATCCCTGACCGGCGTAGCCCAATATTTCGGCGTCGATCCGCAGGTGATCATCGATAGTCCGGCCAACCACCTGGACCCGGATACGATCGGCGACCTGAGCCATCCCAACATCCAGGCCGGGACCTGGCTGGTCGTCCCGGGCGGGGTCCGCCTGTTCACCAACTGGACTGCCCAGGTGGGCGTCACACGGACCACTCCGGCCACCACGACCGTCTGGGGTCCGGGCGCCTGCGGAAAAGTCTATAACGGGGCAGTCGGCCGCGGCACCTTCATCTGGCCGACCACCGAGCACTGGCTCTCCGGGACGGATTATCGCCCCGACTTGAACCATTACGGGATCGACATCGCCGGCAGCGCAGGAAACGCTATCTACGCGATCGACGCCGGGGTGGTGATCTACGCCGGCTGGAACGACTGGGGCTACGGCAACCTGACCATTATCGACCACGGCACCGGCTGGCAGTCCCTTTACGCCCACCAAAGCCAAATCAACGTTTCCTGCGGCGAGAGCGTTTCGCAGGGACAGGTGATCGGCCTGATCGGCGCGACCGGCCACGCTACCGGTCCCCACCTGCACTTCGAGTTGTGGAACTTGAAGCTTGGCCGCGTCAACCCGCACGATTACCTGCCGGCGCCGTAGACTGTTCCCGCAGGTTATCGACGGGAGATTTCCAGCGAATTCCAGGGCGGGAAGGTATCCCGCCCTGTATTCTTGGATGCCTTTCGAAATGCAAAAACGCCTGTCATCATTGTCATCTACGGACGCAACGCCTCCGCTTGACTGACTTTTCCCGGCATGTTATGATCACCAGGCATGAATAACCAGCCTCTTCAGGAATTTCCTTCTGAAAACGAAGCGGTGCAGGGGGATTCAGCCAGACGATCCAATCCAATCGCAAAGTGGATGGTAGCCCTTACCCACCTCGGGCTGGGTGAAACTGCCTTGCGGATCGGGACGAACATTTTAACGTTCCTGTTCGTCATCCTGGTCGTCTGGGTGCTGCAAACCCTCTATCGGGATACAAGCCTCGGCCAGGTCACCCGGCCGCAGACCGCTGCGCTTCCCACGAGCGCATCCGGATTGGAAGATCTTTCGCTGCCGGCATATCTGTCCCTTTCGACCGACGGAATTGCCCGGCAGGCGATGTCGCACACCATCATCCCGGCCCGGCCGCGCATCGACGTCGTCAGCTACACGGTCCAGTCGGGCGATTCGGTCTTCAAGATCGCCGACAAGTTCGGCCTGAACCCGACGACCATCCTTTTCGGGAACTATGACTCGCTCAAGGACACACCGGATAACCTGAAAGCCGGCCAGGTCCTCAATATCCTCCCGGTGGACGGCACTTATTACAAGTGGCACGAAACTGATACCCTGACCGGGGTGGCGAGTTTCTTCGGAGTCCAACCGGAGGTGATCATCGATTTCCCCGGGAATCACCTCGACCCGGATACGATCGGAGATCTGAGCCATCCCAACATCCAGGCCGGGACCTGGCTGGTCGTCCCGGGCGGGAAGCGCGATTTCACCTCCTGGACCGCGCCATCCCAGTTGGTCCGCTCGGACCCTTCCGTCCATGTCTGGGGACCGGGGGTATGCTCCGGGATCAATTACGTTCAGGTCGGCTACGGGACTTTCATATACCCCACCACCGAACACTGGCTCTCGGGAACACCTTTCACCCCGTCGATCAAGCACTATGGCGTGGACTTCGCCGGCGCACAGGGGAACGCCGTCTACGCGGTTGACGCAGGCACCGTGGTCTATTCGGGTTGGAACACATGGGGATATGGCAACCTGATCATCATCGATCACGGCAACGGCTGGCAGTCTCTGTACGCCCACCTGAGCCAGATCAACGTTGGGTGTGGGCAAAACGTGGGCCAGGGGGATTTGATCGGGTTGGTCGGGATGACCGGCGGCACATCCACGGGTCCGCACCTGCATTTCGAGCTGATGAATGTGACCTACGGCTACGTCAATCCGCTCGACTATATCACCGGGCCTTGAAAATCACCGCGGGAAGGAATCAAGGATCCCTGGTCCCCCAGATACTCAGAGGGTAGCGAGGGATATTCATTTTTAGGCATCCAAAATGACGAATAACAGGATAAAATATAACTGTTCGCTGGAATACATTTCATCGTAATAAATTCATTCAACCTCAGGAATGCACATGAAATCGAAATGGATTGAACAGCTGGGAAAAAGGATCCTCTACATTGACCTATCCGGTTTTGGCGGGGATGATGCGGCTGTCGACGCCGAACTAAGCCTATCAGTCGCTACGATCGGGCAGGAAATGTATACCCAGCCGCTTAATTCAATCCTCGTATTGGTGGATCTACGCAATACAAGCATGACGCGAAAGCTACAAAAACTGATTACTGAGAGAATCGCCGATACTCAGAAATATATTCGCAAGACGGCAGTCGTTGGGATGTCTGGTATCCGGGGTATTTTCCTCGATTATTTTGCCCGGATTGCCGGATCGGATACTGTAGGGTTCGATAATCCAGACTCTGCAATCGAATGGCTGTCGAAATAACCCCTGCCCGCCTGCAAGGCAGCCATCGGGTTGATTTTCGAAAAGGGAAAGACAGCTAAGCCAAGTTCGATTCCACCGCGCAATGCGATTGGGGTTCCCCAAACACACTGCCCGGGTGGTTCGCTCTTCAGCCAGGATTGAAAGTGCCGATCGATAACAAGATCGAAAAGCCGGAGGAACAGGATCACAGGTCACTGGCGATCTCGGCCTCTGGTTGCGCAAAGCACGGCCTCCCCTACTTCGAGAAAATCTATCCGGATGACAGTCGACCTGACCAAGCCATCGAAATCGATCATGATACAGCCGGCGTGGAAAGAAATTGGCAACTGCAGAATCTCCCACAGGACATCCGGTCCTTTGTGGTCCCATCTGGACACATTCGCTCCACGGTTAGTCGAGAAAAATAACCGATTGAAGCACATCTTGGACCAAGCACTTTCCCCAGTTTTGATCAAGGAGTTCATCGCGTGTGAAAAGCGCTTACTTGACCATTGACGATGCGCCCAGCCAGGATTTCGCTGCCAAGGTCGATTTTCTCCATCAGCGTAATATCCCGGCGCTGTTCTTTTGTGTCGGGGAGTTCATTGAACCGCATCTCTCGGAAGTAGAGTATGCAATTCAAAATGGTTTTCTGATCGGCAACCACTCTTTTCACCATCCTCATTTTTCCGACCTGACGCTCGAGGATTGCAAAGGCGAGATCAGGGAAACAGACGAGCTCATCGATCAGGTCTATTCGAGGTCGGGGGTCGCACGACAAGCCAGGTATTTTCGATTTCCTTATTTCGACACAGGTGGAGATGCCAGCGGACAGGCTTATGAAGCGAAATGGTCCCGCCCCCGCTCGGATTGGTTCCAATATGAATTTGGAGACAAGCGCCTGGCCTTGCAAGAATACTTGCAGAATTTGGGCTATCGCCAGCCGGCTTTCGATGGAATCAACCTGCGTTACTCCGACGATCCTGACTTGCTGAACGGTGTGGATGTACACTGTACGTTCGATCAAGCCGAGTATTGGCTGGATAAACGGGACGCTCCCTGGGGGCTATCGAATGAGGACGCCATCCTGGCACGGATCGACGAAGATTTTCCATATGAAGGGCGAAGTCTCAACCGCCCGGATACGGTGGACATTATTTTGGTCCATGATCATGAAAAGACGACCGAACTCTTTTATCGCATCATTACACGCTACGTCGAAAAAGACATCCGATTTCTTCCCATCCCCTGAACAGGTTTTCCTGTGCGAGTGGATACATGAGCCAGGGCGCTTGCCAGACCACAATGAGCAAAGGATCAAAAAATGAATAACCAGACCATACCGTCAAAACTGCTCGTCGGAGCTTGGGAACTCGTATCAGGTTCCTATGTCGGTGAAGATCACGCGGTCACCAACTATACCGAGGCGGCAATCAAGTCGCTCAAAGTACTTTCCGAGGACAAATTCAGCTTCATCACAACTTCCCAGGGGACATTCTATGCCGCGGGCGGCGGCGACTACACCGCCGAAAACGGTCTCTATGTGGAAACCCCGGCTTTGGCATCGCATCCTGAGATGATCCAGCAGAGGTACGAATTCCAATATCAACTGGATGGCGACACATGGACCAACTCCCGCTGGCAGGACGGCATCCGTGTCGAATATGAAGTTTGGAAAAGGGTTCATTCCCATGAAAATCAGCATCCCGGAACATTCTCTTGAAATACACCCGATTTCCCAGGATGATTTGAGCGCGGTTCTCGAGGTATACAAACAGTGTGAGGATTTCCTGGCATTGGGTCCGGTGCCGATTGCTTCGCTGGACATGGTATTGAAAGACATCGAGATCTCAAAAGCGGAAGGTGGGGTTTTTTGCGGGATATACACGGCCGGTGGAAAGATGATCGGGGTTCTCGACTATGTCCCCAACAATTACAGGGGGGAGCCTCATACTTCGTTCCTCGAGCTTCTGATGATTTCTGCGCCATTCCGGAATCAGGGGGTGGGCAAGGCGGTTGTCGAGGCGCTTGAACGTGAAATCAGGAAAGGCGCCCAGGTATGCACAATCCTTTCAGGGGTTCAGGTAAATAACCCTCAAGCCGTTCGATTCTGGCAGAGACACGGGTATCGGATCGTCAGCGAGCCCAAATTCCACCCCGATCAAACCACGGCAGTAGATCTGCGAAAGGATCTAAATAAAAGCAAGTAAGTTTTTCGGAATCGGCATAGAATCCGGTGAGCCAGGAAGCGAGGAGCCTATGCCAGAAGCGAGGTATGTACGAGCGTTGTCAGCTGCAGAGCAAAAAGCCTTGCGTGATCTATATCGGCAGACGGACCAGGCAGACGTGCGTACCCGGTGCCAAATGATCCTGCTGTCTGCCCAGGCACGTCCGATCTCTGAAATTGCACAGCTGACTTTTTTCAACGAAGACTCCGTTCTGTTTTGGTTGGACCGATACGAAAGTCTGGGTCTGTCCGGCTTGGAGGACCGCCCTCGTAGTGGGCGTCCTCCCAAAAGTAACTTGCCAATGTAAGGCAGCCCTGAAGAAACTGATTGACCAGGAGCCACGCCAGGCTGGCTATTCAATTTCAACCTGGACTTGCGCCGACCTGCTGGCGGAGTTGGTCCACCAAGGGTTTGCTGCTGTCACCCGCGAAACCATTCGCACTCATCTGCATGCCTTGGGTTATCACGTTCGGCGGCCGGTGTTGACCATTGCCAGCCCGGATCCACACTACCAAGAGAAGGCCAAGAAACTGGAGCGGCTGCAGAAACAAGCGGCGAAAGGCAAGATTTGGTTGTTCTACCAGGATGAAGTCGACTTGAACCTCCTGCCAGGGATCCTACGCTGTTGGACTCTGGAAGGCACACAACGGAAGGTGCCAACGCCGGGAAAGAACGTGAAACGATACGGTTTTGGCGCAGTCGATTATGTTTCGGGCAAGACCGTCCATCGCATTGAAGAGCACAAGAACAGCTCTGGCTTTTGTGCCTTTGTCCAGCAACTCATGGAAACAGTCACCCAATCGCCGGAGTATCATGGGCAGAAGATCGTTCTCGTCGTCGACAACTTCATCATTCATCACAGCAAGAAAACCCTGCAGTTTCTCAAGAAGTACGCCAAGCAACTCATCTTCTTCGCCTTACCAACCTACTCACCCTGGCTCAACTTGATTGAACTCCTGTGGAAGCACCTCCGCCGCAAAGTCACTCACAACCATCTCTTCAAAACCATCTCTGAATTGGTCCAGGCTGTCTGCTCTTTTCTGGAGGAACTCAATGCAACTCCTCAACTTACACTCTCGGTCATCGGTGCTACCGAATGACTTTTCTGCTTTTATTTAGAAGAGGAGGAAGAGATGG
>Ga0335071_10004127_pt1 | contig 15193 bp, 15 predicted proteins | sample Lox_Sample_15_FD_206724 | JGI IMG/M metagenome (GOLD analysis project Ga0335071, IMG submission 206724) | Soil microbial communities from Loxahatchee National Wildlife Refuge, Florida, United States - Lox_Sample_1.5 | ecosystem: Environmental > Terrestrial > Soil > Wetlands | place: USA... | reverse complement strand
GGCCGAGGCCGCTCGCGCTTCACGCTCGAAGCGCTCGAGCATCGGCGCGTCCTGCGCCAGCGCCACCGAGAGAAACTTCAGGGCGACGTTGCGGCGCAGGCGCGTGTCCTCCGCCTCGTAAACGACGCCCATGCCGCCCGAGCCGAGCTCGCGCACGACCCGATAGTGAGAGACGGTTGTTCCGAGCAAGTGGTCTCCTCGGTCGAGGGAGAGACTTTATCGCAGGAGGTCGCAGCGAGCGCCGCGGGAAGCGAGGCTCAGTGCGGCCAGTGCAGCCCCAGCGCCTTGGCCAGGAAGACGGCCATCTGGCGGCGCGTCACCGGATTGTCCGGGCAGTAATTTCCGCCGCCGCAGCCCCCGGTGACCCCGGAGGCGGCCAGCGCCTCGATGAACTGGAAAGCCGGGTCGTTCGCCGGCACGTCGTTGAAGGTCGGCGAGCCCGGCGCCGTGCTGACCGTCCGCCGCCACCAGATCTCGACCCACGTGAATGCCGGATAGTTCGCGCAGGCCGAGCTCAGCTCGACCTGAGCGACGAGCGCCTTTCCGTTGTTCTGGACGTTCAAGTACCCGATGGGGCTCGCGTTGTAATCGGTGGCGTAGCCGTGCGACGTGCTCGAGAAAGTCGCGATCCCGCTCGTGAAGCCGTGCGTCACTTCCCAGAGCTCGACGCCGGCGACCCCCGCGCACGTCGAATAGCTCTCGAGCCCGATGTAGTCGATCACGGCGCCGGCGGGCACGTCGACGTTCGAGTAGAACTCGCCGTCGCCGTTGTTGAAGCCGCGGGAGAGGCAGCAGAGCGTCGTGAAGTAGTTCGTGTTGTCGGCCGTGAACGACGTGGCGGAAATCGTGGTCACCGTGTAGTCCCCGAGGCCGTAGGCCGTCGGCGCCTGGGTGGTCGCCGCGAACGTCGGGATCTTCGAGCCCTCCGCCCGTCCCGCCGCGGCGCCGAGAAGGAAGACCGTCGCCGCGACCGCGGGAACCGAGTGCCAGCGTCTCGATGCGTTCATGGGTCGGACCTCCCGTCCCGGCGGAAATCGTGAGTGCCAGGAGCCAGGAGCCTATAAGGTCGGACGGCCCCGGCCAACGCTGAATTCGCGATGAACCGGGCTTCGCAGCCGGGCGCCCCGGCAGGACGTCATCGTGTCGGCGCTACAATCCGCTCCACGTTCACCCCATGACTCTCAGCGTCGGCGCGCGGCTCGGCCCCTACGAGGTGGTGTCGCCCCTCGGCGCGGGAGGCATGGGCGAGGTCTATCGGGCGCGGGACACGCGCCTGGGCCGCGACGTGGCGGTCAAGGTCCTGCCGCCGCACCTGTCGTCGTCGCCGGAGTGCGCCCGTTTCCCTCGGGGTCCGGAGCCTGGCAGGTCTCGACCGGCGGCGGCGGCGTGCCGAATTGGCGAAGGGACGGAAAGGAACAGTACTTCCTGAGCCTGGACTTCAAGATCATGGCGTTCCCGTCACCGCGGAGGCGACGTTCCACGCCGGCACGCCGGTTCCCCTCTTCGCGATTCATCCGGGAGGAGGATCGGTCTACGACGTGTCGTCCGACGGGCAGCGGTTCCTCGTCACCAGCCTGACCGCCGACCTGGGCTCGCCGCCGTTCGACCTCTTCGTTCACTGGACGGCGCTGCTCGAGAAGAACTGAGCTCTCGACGCGGAAGGACCACGAAGGCCGGGCGTATCATTCCGGCCATCAGGGAAGCCACCGGGCACTCCATCGACGGATGACGCCCGGTCGTGAGATCGGAAAGAGGGGACGACGTGAGATTGCTGGTATTCGGGGTCATCGCTGCGCTGACGGCCTGCGCCACGGGCGGCTCGGGCGCCCAGGACGCGTCGACCGCCGAAGTCGCGGTCATCGCGATCACCCCGCCGGCGGGCTCGGAGCTCCAGCAGTCGTCGGTGATCGAAGCCACGGTCCAGTTCACGATCGAGAAGTTCAAACTGAAGGGCGACACCTACTACTTGTTGACACAGTTCGAGGGGACGAACGGCGTCGCGGTCGAGAGCGAGAGTGACCGTCGGTTGGCGGATCACCCGATCCTGACGGCGGCGAAAGGATCGGTCGTCGTCACGTATCCGCTCGCTCGTGTGTGGACCAATGCCAGGCTCGCGAAGCCTCCCAGGGTGTGGTTTTGCGTGATGGAGCGTGTCGGCCCGAACGATTCGGTCGTCATTGGTCGTAGCGCGCCAATCGATTACGCCGCCAAATGACGGCTCGCCTCCTCACCCGGCCGCTGCTCCCGCGGCCGCGGGTGGAAAGGGGAGGGCCTGGCGGACGCGACGCTCCGGTTCGGGTGGGAGAAGAGCGCGTCTGCGCTTGGCGTCGCGTCCGGCCTGACGAAGTTGGCGCGCCCGAAGCAATTCGCATGGGCGACTTTTGGCTCCGGAAGCTCCCGAGGGGGGGTCGGCGACAGCGGACGACCGAGTGGCTCTACCGACGAGTTGGGCTCGGGGGTTTCGGCGGCGGTTCCGGCCCGGAATAGGGCGATGCTCGCTGCCTGTGGCCAGACCGCTGGCCCTCGATTGAGGAACAGAGTCGTCAACGGCTGAGCGTCCGCGCCGCGCGCACCGCGCGTCCCATGAAAACGGAGTCGATTCCTCTCACCATGCCCGGAAACCATCTCAGCAGATGTCTAGTCTTTGTTTAGTCAAATGACTTGACAAATCATGTACAAGACCATAGCGTTGCGGCCGATGAGACCGTCGAAAACCGTGGACGCGGCCCGGCACCCGATCGGTGTCGTCACCGCGCGGACGGGACTGAGCACCGACGTGCTTCGGGCGTGGGAAAGGCGCTATGCGCTCGTTCGACCCTCCCGTGCCGGGGACGGGAGTCGTCTCTATTCCGACGCGGACGTCGAGCGGCTCACCCTCGTCCACAACGCCGCCGGCGCGGGCCGATCGGTAGCCGCGCTGGCGTCCTTGTCCACCGAGGAGCTGCGGCGGATGGTGGCCGAGGACGCGGAGCGCGCCAGCACCCGCCCCGGGCGATCCGGCCCGTACCGGGAACAGGCGATGGCGGCCGTGCGGGAGCTCGCACCCGAGCGCCTCGAGTCGCTGCTGCGGCGGGCGCTCCTGTCGCTGGGCGCCGTCCCGTTTCTCCAGGAGGTGGTTGGGCCGCTGCTGGTGGACATCGGCGACGCCTGGCACGAAGGGCGGATCGAGGTCGCCCAGGAGCACGCGGCGTCGGCGACGCTGGTTCAGACCCTCGGCGGGCTCGCACGCGCGCTGGAGCTGCCGGGGGACGCGCCTCGGGTCGTGCTCGCCACTCCGCGCGGCGAGCCCCACGCGCTGGGGGCGATGATCGCCGCGGCGGCGGCGGCCCACGACGGGTGGCACGTCACCTGGCTCGGGTCCGATCTGCCGGCCGCGCAGATTGCGGCCGGAGCCGAGCAGGGAGACGCGCGCCTCGTGGCGCTGAGCGTCGCGACCGACTCGGCCGACGTGGACCCCGAGCTGCGTGCCCTGCGCACGCTGCTCCCGCGGCACGTCCCGCTGCTGGTCGGCGGCGCGGGGGCTTCGCGGCTCTCGAACGCGCGGGGGCTGATCAGGGTGAGGGACCTCGACCACTGGCGAGCCCTGCTTCGCACCCACGCGGGTCAGTCGCGGAATGAGGCATGACGGAGGCGACATGGCGAAAGCGGTCGCGCGCGTGCGTTTCCGTGAGCACCGCGGCGGTGTTGCCCCGGCGTCGCGTGCTCCGGGGCCGTGCCCGGTGCCGGTAGGGCGGGAGGATTGATGATGCGGATCGCCATCGTCGGCAGCGGCGTCTCGGGGCTCGTCGCCGCGCGCCGCCTGCACCCGTCCCACGAGGTGACCGTCTTCGAGGCGGACGACCGCGTCGGCGGGCACGTGCATACCTGGAGCGTCCGGTCCGGCGGGCGGCGCTATCAGGTGGATTCGGGGTTCATCGTCTGCAACGAGCGCAACTACCCGAATTTCATGGCGCTCCTGGACGAGCTCGGGGTCCGCACGCGGCCGAGCACGATGAGCTTCAGCGTGCGCCACGACGGGGCCGACCTCGAGTACAACGGCTCGACGGCCCGACAACTCTTCGCGCAGCCGGCCAACGTCCTGCGCCCGTCGTTCCTGAGGATGCTGGCCGACGTGTTGCGCTTCAATCGGTCGGCGCGGCGCCTCGTGCGCGCCGGCGACGCGGGCCTCACGCTGGGCGCGCTGGTCGCGGCCGGCGGTTACTCCGGGCCGTTCCGCGACTGGTATCTCGTGCCCATGGGATCCGCCATCTGGTCGCTGCCTCCGGCCCGCGTCCTGGAGATGCCGGCGCGGTTCTTCGTGGACTTCTTCGAGAATCACGGCATGCTCAGCGTGGACGATCGGCCCGTATGGCGCACGGTGGAAGGGGGGTCGTCGCGTTACGTGGAGGCGCTGATCGCGCCGCTCTCGGACCGCATTCGGACGCGGCACCGCGTCCGCCGCGTGGAGCGCTTCGCGGACCGCGTGGAAGTGGACGGCGAGCGGTTCGACCGCGTGGTCCTCGCGTGTCACAGCGACCAGGCGCTCGCCCTGCTCGCGGACCCGTCGCCGGCCGAGCGCGAGGTGCTCGGCGCGCTGCCGTACCAGTCGAACGACGTCGTCCTGCACACCGACGCCAGCCTGCTGCCGCGCCGCCGCGCGGCGTGGGGCGCCTGGAACTACCGCATCACCGGCGAGCCCGATGCGCCGGCCGCCGTCACGTACAACATGAACATGCTGCAGTCGCTCGATGCGCCGGACACTTTCTGCGTGACGCTGAATGCGGCGGATCGGATCGACCCGGCCCGCGTGATCGGGCGGGTGACCTATCACCATCCCGTGGCGACGGTGGCCGGCGTGGCGGCGCGCGCGCGGCGCGACGAGGTGAGCGGCCGGAATCGCACGCACTTCGCCGGGGCATACTGGGGCAACGGCTTTCACGAGGACGGCGTGGTGAGCGGGCTCGAGGTGGTGCGCGAGATCGCGCGCGCGTCGCGCCCGGAGAGCGAGGCCGCGTGAACAGCGCGGTGTACCGGGGAACGATCCGGCACCGCCGGTTCACGCCGGCGCGGCACGAGTTCCGATACCGGATGTTCATGCTCTACCTGGACCTGGACGAGCTGCCGGCCGTCTTCGACGGACGCTGGCTGTGGTCCGCCCGTCGGTTCGCTCCGGCCTGGTTCCGTCGCGCCGACTACCTCGGAAGCCCGTCGGTCCCGCTCGCGGAGGCCGTGCGGGACCTCGTTGCCGAGCGCACCGGGCAGCGCCCCTCCGGGCCGATCCGGCTGTTGACTCACCTGAGGTACTGGGGCTTCGTCCAGAACCCGGTCAGCTTCTACTACTGCTTCGAGCCCTCGGGCGCGCAACTCCAGACCATGGTGGCCGAGATCACGAACACGCCCTGGGGCGAGCGGCACGCCTACGTCGTGCGCGCGAATCCGGCGAGCGACGCGCACGAAGCCCGCTTCGACAAGGCGTTCCACGTGTCGCCGTTCATGCCGATGGACCAGCGGTACGAGTGGCGCTTCGACACGCCCGGCGACCGCCTCCGCGTCCACATGACGAACCTTCGCGAGGGAGAGCGCGTGTTCGACGCCACGCTGCTCCTGCGGCGCGCGCCGATGACGGGACCGGTGCTCGCCGGCTGCCTGGCGCGCCATCCCTGGATGACGGCGTCCGTCCTCGCCGGCATCTACTCTCAGGCCTTGCGGCTGTGGCTGCGCCGCGTCCCCTTCCATCCACACCCGGCCCACCGGAGATCCGATGTCCCTGCTGTCGGCACTCGCTAGGCGCGCGACCCTGAGGCGCCTGTCGCGCCTCGAGCACGGCCGCCTGCGCGTGCGCGAGGCGGGCGGAGTCGTTTCCGTCGGGGATCCCGCTGCGGAGCCGGTGACGATTTGCGTGCACGACCCGCGGTTCCACGAATCCGTCGCGTTCGGCGGCGCGGTCGGGGCGGGGGAGGCGTATGCCGCGGGCTGGTGGTCGAGCGACGACCTGACGGGCGTGGTCCGGCTGATGCTGCGCAACCGCGAGGCCCTGGACGGGCTGGAAGGGGGGGCCGCCTCGCTCACCGGGTTGCTGCGGCGGCTGCTGCACGCGCTCCACGCGAACTCCCGCCGCGGGGCGCGCCGGAACATCCGCGCGCACTACGACCTGGGCAACGCGTTCTTCGCCCAGTTTCTCGACGAGACCCTCACGTATTCCTGCGCGCTGTTCGAGCGCCCCGATGCCACGCTGGCCGAGGCGTCGGTGGCGAAGTACGACCGCATCGCGCAGCTCCTCGACCTGCGGCCGTCCGACCACCTGCTCGAGATCGGCGCGGGCTGGGGCGGCTTCGCGATCCACGCCGCTTCGCGGTACGGCTGCCGCGTCACGACGACGACGATCTCGCCGGCGCAACTGTCGTTGGCCCGGCAGCGCGTCCACGAATCCGGCCTCGGCGACCGCATCACGCTGCTCGGGCTGGACTATCGCGACCTCGCTGGCGTGTACGACAAGCTGGCCTCCATCGAGATGATCGAGGCGATCGGCCACGAGCAGTACGAGACGTTCTACCGGCAGTGCGCGCGGCTGCTGGCACCGTGGGGGCGCGCCGTGATCCAGACGATCACGATCCCCGACGACCGCTACGAGGCGGCGCGGCGCGAGGTGGACTTCATCAAGCGCTACATCTTTCCGGGAAGCGGCATCCCGTCGCCCTCGGTCCTGGCCGCCGCGGCGGCGGCCGCGGACCTCGCGCCCGTGCGGGCCGACGAGATCGGCCTCCACTACGCGGAGACGCTGCGGCGGTGGCGCGAGAACCTGTTCGCCCGTCGCGGCCCGATCGCGGAGCTCGGCTACGACGACCGGTTCGTCCGGCTCTGGGAGTTCTACCTCTGCTACTGCGAGGGAGGATTCCTGGAGCGCGCCATCGGGGCGGCGCAGCTGGTGTACGCGCGGGACGCCGCCGGGGCCGGTGCGGGCCGCCCCGTCGCGGCCGTGCCGCCCGCGCCGGCGGAGCGGGCCGCGTGACCGCCCTCATCCTCTTCTCCGCGGCGGGACTGCTTCTGCAGCTTCTCCTCTGGGCGGTGCAGCTCCGGACGCGCAACGCCTCGACCGTCGATGCGGGATGGACGGTGCTCGTGGCGGGAGGGGCAGCCGGCGCCGCCTTCGTCGGGGACGGCGACCTCGCCCGTCGGCTCCTCGTGGCAGGCCTGGCCGCGATCTGGGCGCTCCGGCTCGGCGTGTACCTCGTGCGCGATCGCGTGCTGGCGGGCCGGCCGGAAGACGGACGTTACCGCGCGCTGCGGGAGCGATGGGGCGCCGCCGCCGGGCGCCGCTTCCTCGTCCTGTACGCCGCGCAGGTGCCGGTCGCGGCATTGTTCGTGATCCCGCTCGTCGCGGCCATGCGCGGTGGCCCGCCGGACGCCTGGACGGCCGCGGGCGCGGCGGTCTGGCTCGCCGCCATCCTGGGCGAGGGGATCGCCGACCGGCAGCTCGCGCGGTTCCGGGCCGATCCCGCCAACCGCGGCGGCGTGTGCCGCGCGGGGCTGTGGCGGTTCTCGCGGCACCCGAACTACTTCTTCGAGTGGCTGCACTGGTGGGCGTACGTGCTGATCGGGCACGCCCGGCCGCTGACGTTCCTCGGCCCCGCGGCGATGCTGCTGTTTCTCTTTCGCCTCACGGGCATTCCGTACACCGAGCGCCAGGCGCTCCGGAGCCGCGGCGACGCCTATCGGGCCTACCAGCGGAGCACGAGCGCGTTCATCCCCTGGCGGCCGCGGAGGGTCGAGCGATGAGCGCCGGCGTGGCTCTGGCGGAGCGCGGTCTCGTTCCCACGCCGCTCGTGCGGCGGGCCATCCGGGCCCTCTGCGCGGAGCGCCTGCGCGAGGCGAAGGCGGACGGCGGCGCGGAGCGCTTTCTCGCGCGGGTCGCGGGCTCGAGGATCGCGGAGGCGACTGACCGGGCCAACGCCCAACACTACGAGGTGCCGAGCGAGTTCTTCGCGCTCGTGCTGGGCCGGAACATGAAGTACTCGAGCGCCATCTGGCCGGAGGGCGTCCGCACGCTCGACGAGGCCGAGGAATCCATGCTCGCGCTCACGGGCGAGCGGGCCGCGCTCCAGGACGGACAGGACGTCCTCGAGCTCGGCTGCGGATGGGGTTCCCTGTCGACGTCCATGGCCAGGCGCTATCCCGCCTCGCGGATCATGGCCGTGTCGAACTCGAGGACACAGAGGGCCTTCATCGAATCGCGCGGCCTGCGCAACCTCGAGGTGCGCACGGCCGACATGAACGCGTTCGAACCCGGGCGCCGGTTCGATCGCATCGTGAGCGTCGAGATGTTCGAGCACATGCGGGACTGGCGACGGCTCCTCGAGCGAGCGGCGGGCTGGCTGCGCGAGGACGGCCGGCTCTTCATCCACGTGTTCTGTCATGCCTCGCACCCGTACACGTTCGAGACCGAGGGAGGCGACGACTGGATGGGGCGGCACTTCTTCACCGGCGGCATCATGCCGAGCCACGGCCTCCTCGCCGAAGCCGCGCCCGAGAGCCTGCGCGTCGAGGCCGACTGGTGGATCGACGGCACCCACTACCAGCGGACCGCGGCCGCGTGGCGCGAGAACCTGGAGGCGCGCCGCGGCGAGGTCGAGCGCGTATTGCGGTCGCACTACGGCGCCGACGCTGCCCTCTGGTACCACCGCTGGCGGCTCTTCTTCCTCGCGTGCGAGGAGCTGTTCGGCTACCGGGGCGGCCGCGAGTGGGGCGTGGGGCATTACCGGCTGCGGCGGACCGCCGCGAGGCCATGACGGGCCGGCGGGACGGCCCGGCGCGCGTGATGGGTGCGCGGTTCCCATCTCGACCGGCCCGGGAGGGCCAGGCGGTGTTGCCATGACGGCGCTCGATTTCCTGAAGATGTACGCGGTGGGCGTGGTGTCGTGTTTCGCCATCGATCTGGTCTGGCTCGGCGTCGTGGCGAAGGGCTTCTACCAGCGGCAGATCGGCCACCTCATGCGCCCCGACGTCCAGTGGCTGCCGGCGGTGCTGTTCTACCTCGTTTACGTCGCGGCGCTGGTCGTCTTCGTCGCGGCGCCGGCCGCGGAGCGCCAGTCGGTCGGGCGCGCGATCGGGTACGGCGCGTTCTTCGGCCTCGCGGCGTATGCGGCGTTCGACCTGACGGGCCTCGCGCTGCTCAGGGACTTCCCGGTCTCTGCGGCCCTCGTGGACATGGCGTGGGGCGCGTCCCTCTCCGCGGCGGTGAGCGCCGCGATCGTCGCCAGCGCGCGGGCCTGGTCATGACGCCGGGGACCGGCGTGTCCCGGGGACTTGCGAAGTGCCAATGAGAGAGCCGGCCGTCACCGGAGCCCTCCTGGCAGTCTGGGCCCTCGCCGCTCCGGGAACCGCTTCCGGGGTGGAGGAGCCGAAGTTTCGAGTCATCGTGGCCGACGGAGACTTCGAGATCCGGGAGTACGCACCGGTCATCGTTGCCGAGACCATCGTGGAAGGAGACTGGGGCGTCGCCGGTAATGCCGGGTTCCGTCGGCTGGCGAGCTACATCTTCGGCGCCAACGACGGCGGCCGGCGGATCGCCATGACGGTGCCCGTCTCGCAGCAGGCTCCCGGAAGCAGGATCGCCATGACCGCGCCGGTAGCCCAGGAGCGCCGCGGGACGGCCTGGGCCGTCGCCTTCACCATGCCCCGGGAGTACTCCCTCGACCGCCTCCCCGTCCCGAACGACCCGACCGTTCACCTGCGGCCGATCGGAGAGCGCCGCGTGGGGGCGATCCGGTTCTCCGGGCGCTGGAACGCCGAGCGGTTCGAAGCCGGCGAGGCCGAGCTGAGGCGTTGGCTGACGTCGAAGGGCGAGAAAGTGATCGGCGAGCCCGTGAGCGCTCGCTACAACCCGCCCTGGACTCCCTGGTTCCTCCGGCGCAACGAGATTCTCCTGGAGCTTGCCCCGCGGCCGGAGTGACCCGCGGCGCATCGCCGCGTCGGCGTCGTCGGCGGGGAAGTGGTGCGCCGGCGCGATTCGATCGCGCGACCCTCAGCTCCGGAGAGGAGGAGAGGAGCCGGCGGCACGCGACGGCGGCCCGGAGGAGATGTCGAAACTCGTCCGGGCTTCTGCCGTAGCCGGCGGGATCGTGCTTTGTCGCACCCGCGGGGAACGAACGCGGAGCTCCGTCCTCACTCCGATCGCAGCGCCTGGTTCACGTCCACGCGCGAGGCGCGGACGGCGGGCACGAATGACGCGACGACCGCGGCCATCGCGAGGAGCGCCGCCGCGGCGGCGATCGGGAGCACGCCGGGCATCCGGGTGACGCCGAACAGCCGGCTCGCGGCCCACACCAGCGCGGCCCCGCCGAGGCTGCCGGCCAGGATTCCCGCGGCGGCGATCGTGGCGCCCTCGCGGAGCACACCGGTCCTGAGCTGGCTCGGCTGGCACCCGATCGCGAGACGGACGCCGAACTCGCGCGTCCGGGCGCCCACCGAAAACGCCAGCACGCCCGCGACGCCGACGACCGCGATGAGCAGCGCGATGCCGCCGAAGGCCGAGAACACGAAGGCGTTCAGTCGTTCCGGCGTCAGCACCTGGGTGCGCACGTCCTCGAGCGTCGAGGGCCGCTCGACGGCCTGGTCGGCGGAAATGTCGTGGAGGGTGCGGGTCACGGCCGGCACGAGCGCGGAAGGGTCCGCCGCGGCGCGCACGAAGAGGCGGCTCGGCTCGCCGAGCTGCCGCCACGGGAGGTATACCGTCATCGTCGGCACCTGCACGACGTTCTCGTCGTCCACGTCGGCGACGACGCCGACGATGCGGCGCGGCGAGGATGGCATGCCGCTGCGCTCGTCGAACCAGAGGTGCCGGTTCACGGCGTCTCCGTTCCGGTAGAGCCGCTGCGCCACGCTGCGGCTGACGATCGCGACGGCCTCGGAATCCGGGCCGTCCCGGTCCGTGAAGTCGCGGCCGGCGACGAACGGGACGCCGAGCACCGCGAAGAATCGGGGCGAGACGGGCCGGAACATGCAGTTCGGGTTTTCCTCGCCGTGGGCGGGCTGGTACCCCTCGAACCCGAACTGGATCTTCACGTGTCGGAAGTCGTCCCGCCAGGGCACGACCATTCCGGACGCGACGCCGTCGACCCCCGGCAGCTCGCCGATCCGCCGCGTGGCTTCCTGGAAGAAGTGCTCGGTCGCGTCGCCCGCGGCGCCGGTCGCCGGCGGCGGGACGTCGACCGCGAGCACCTGCCGCATGTCGTAGCCGGTGTTCGCCGTCGACATTGCGTTCAGCGTCGCGACCAGCATGCCGGCTCCCACGAGCAGCAGGAAGGAGCATGCGATCTGCGTCGTCGCGAAGATCCTGAGCCGCCGGCTCGTGCCCGGCGTGATCCGGATGCCGCCGACGGCGGGATTCAGGGCGCTCGAACGGTCGAAGGACGGCAGCCGCGGCACGTACGCCAGCAGCACCGCCGCCACCAGGGCCAGCCCCGCGCCGAGCCAGAGCACGCTGCCGTCCACCCGGGCCTCCAGCGCGCGCACGGAGAAGCGGGCGGCGTAGCGGGCCGCCAGGGCCACGAGCGGCCTCGCGAGCAGCAGGCCGAGCGCGGCGCCGACGATGCAGAGGACGAGGCTCTCCGCGAGCAGGGTGCGCCGCAGCGCGCCCCGGCTGGCGCCCAGCGCGGCTCGAACCGCGAGCTCGGATTCGCGGCGGACCGACCGGGCCAGGATCAGGTTCGCGACGTTGGAGCACGCGATCACGAAGACGACCGCAGCCGCCGCCAGGAGCAGGAGGAGGATCGTGCGGGCGGGCGACGCGATCTGGTCGCGGAGCCTCCGCACCTCGAGCCCGACCCGGGCGCCCGGCGCGTAGGATTCCGGATGAGCGCGCACGATCGACGCGTGGACGGCCGCGAGCTCGGCGCGGGCCCCCTCCAGCGTGGCGCCCGGCGCGAGCCGCCCGAAGAGCTCGGTCATGCGGTGCCAGCGCTCGTTCTGCATCAACGCCCCGAGGTGGTGCGGGCTCGTCACGACGTTCGCGATGACCTGCGTCTCGGTCGGGTACGGCACCGACGGCTCGAGGACGCCGACGACGGTCGCGCTGCCGGGACCCAGCCGGACGACCTTGCCGACGACGGACGGGTCGGAGTGGAGCACGGTCGTCCAGAACCGGTGCGTCAGGACCGCGACGGGCGCCGCGTTCGGTCCGTCGTCGCCGGCGTGGATCAAGCGGCCGAGCGCCGGGCGAAGGCCCATGACGTCGAAGTACGATCCGTTGACCACGCCGGCCGTCACGACGCGGGGCTCTCCGCCGAACCCGATCAGCGTGAACTCGACGGTCGAGAAGTCGCCGAAGGCCGAGATCGTCGTGGCGCGCGACGCGAGGTCGTGGATCTCCGGCATCGAGAAGTTCATGTTCTCGGTGCCGATGCCGGGCGCGGTCTGACGGATGTAGAGGAGCCGGTCCGCGTCGCGGTTGACGAGCGGACGCAGCAGCACGCTCCGAACGACGCTGAAGATCGCCGCGTTGGCGCCGATCCCCAGCGCGAGCGTCACGATCACGGTGAGGGCGAGGCCCCGGGTGCGCAGGAGAGAGCGCATGCCGATCCGCATCTCCTGGAAGAGCGACATCACGGCGTCGAACCAGCGGCCGTACCAGACGCGATGCATCGAGTCGCGAGCCCTCTGGAGGGATCCCAGCTCCTCGAGCGCGGCGCGCCGGGCGGATTGAGGATCCTCGCCCCGCTCGATCCGTTCCTGGATGTTCAGCTCCAGGGCGCTCCGGATTTCTTCTTCGATCTCGCGGTCTTCGGGTCGCATGGCCTACTCCTCGGCCGCCGGCGCCGGATTCATGATCCGGCCGATCGCGCGGACGAGCTGCGACCAGCGGTCCTGCTCGCGAATCAGCTGGGCCCTGCCGGCGGGCGTGAGTCGGTAGAACTTGGCGCGCTGGTTCGCCTCGCTCACGCCCCACTCGGATTTCAGCCAGCCACGCTTCACGAGCCGGTGCAGGGCGGGATAGAGCGACCCGGTCTCGACTTTGAGCAGCTCCTCCGACTGGCGGCGGATGGCCTGGCCGATCCCGTGGCCGTGCCGGGGCCCCCACTGGAGAGTCCGGAGGACCAGCATGTCCAGGGTCCCCTGGAGGAGCTCGAGGCGCGGATCGTCGGGCGTTCTGGTCATTGTAGTAGACCGTCTACCACCGTGTACGTAGAACGTCTACGGCTTGTTTCAAGGAATGGAAGGTGAGGGCCAGGCGAAGCGGGGAGGGGTCGGCTAAGCCCTTGAAAGATATGGTGCGCCCGGCGCGATTCGAGCGCGCGACCTTCAGCTACGGGTTCTCGGCCCGATAGTCCTTGATGAAGCTGTCCACGGCTTCGCCGACGGCGGTGCGGACGCCCGTGACGAAATCCTGCGGCCGGGCGGCGCCGAGCGTCCCGGTCCACCACGTCCGACCGACGCAGGGAAAGCCGCTGCGGGTCAGCACCACCCCCTGCTCCAGGACGAGCTCGACATGGTACGCCCACAAGTACTGGTTGACCCTCATGGCGTTGACGTTCACGTAGATGAGCCCGTCGGACTTCTTGCCTGTCTCGATGATCGTGAGACGAGACTGCCGAAGCTTCTGCTCGACGTCCGCCGTCAGCTGGCTGACGGACAACCCGGCGGCCTCGGCATCCTTCTCGACGTTCGAGACGATCACGGAGACGGTCGAGAGGTACTTGAGCGATCCCGTCGAAACCTCCTGGGCATGGATTCCGGACGAAACGAGAGAGCAGAGGGCAGCGATGGCGGCGAGTTTCTTCACGCGACCTCCCGATGCTGTCGCCGATTATCCGCCCGACCGCCAGGAGAGGGGCAATCGAGCATTCGTGTTCGGAGGGCGGATCTTCTGGTTCGTTTCACAGACGCTGACCGGTCCTTCGGCGGCGGCGCAGTGTTGAAACAGCCTTCTTCAGGCGGTCTTCGGGTTCCGCCAGCCGGTTGAGGAATGCCCGCAGCTCGCGTCGCGCGAAGTAGCGGGGGCTCGGGGTGACAACCCTCGGTCGGCCGGCACTTCGAATCGCGACCAGACCAAAAGGAGATGGGACCCTCATGAGAGGTCATAGGACCTCAATAAAGAGGTCATGTATCAAGGAGACGAGGCGGCCCGTGGCAGGAAGCACACGGGAGGCCCCCCGGCAGGGTCGAGGCGCGGTTCACGGCCGAAGGCGGAAAAACGTTGTCCCCCTCCGCAAACAGGGACCCGACACGGACAACGGGGGTTCCGAGGCAGGGGAGGGGCCAGCTGAGTCCTTGGAAAATATGGTGCGCCCGGCGCGATTCGAACGCGCGACCTTTAGCTCCGGAGGCTAACGCTCTATCCGGACTGAGCTACGGGCGCAAAGAGCCGCTCCTGAAATCCATGGGGTGAGTGGAGGGATTCGAACCCTCGACATCCAGATCCACAGTCTGGCGCTCTAACCAGCTGAGCTACACCCACCGCGGGCGGGGGAGTCTAGCATCACCTGCCCGCCCCCTGAAGAGGGGCTCCCGGCTACTTCTTCTCGGCCTTCGGGTTCTCGGCCAGGGCCTTCAGCTCGATCCGCGCCAGGCCGTAGGCCGAGCGGACGACGTCGCCGTAGACGATCAGCCGGACGGGGCCCTCGTTTTCGGGCAGGGGACCGGCGGCGCTTTCGGCGACGAGGAAGACCCTGGGGTTGGCGCGGTTGGCGATGAGCTCGCCGATCGAGAAGACGACGCTGTAGCCGTCGCGGGCGGAGGCGAGGGCGACCTCCGCCGCGGTGCGGCGCTGGCCGGCCATGGTCTTCAGGTCGAGGCCGTTCTGCTCGAGGACCTCGAGGAGCGGGACGCCGTGGTAGATCTTCACGTCGCCCGAGGAATCCTCGAGACGCACGTCGCGCGACCGATTGCCGAGGAGCGACTCGGGCGCGATCGAACGGTCGGCCGCGCCGGGCATCTTCAGGACGGGCGGCGGATTTTCGGCCGAGAGCGCGGCCGCGAAGGTACACAGCACGAGGACCGGAATCGCGAGGCGCCGCATCGTCGTGCCGATTGTACCCGTGCGCTAGGCGATCTCGCCGCGCGAGACGTCCTCGAACGTCTCGCGGCGGCGGACGAGCCGGCCGGCTCCCTGCTCGACGAGGACCTCGGCGGGCCGCGGCCGGAAGTTGTAGTTCGACGCCATCGCATACCCGTACGCCCCGACGTCACGCAGCGCGAGAAGGTCGCCCTCGGCGAGGGC
>Ga0335071_10004125_pt1 | contig 15196 bp, 11 predicted proteins | sample Lox_Sample_15_FD_206724 | JGI IMG/M metagenome (GOLD analysis project Ga0335071, IMG submission 206724) | Soil microbial communities from Loxahatchee National Wildlife Refuge, Florida, United States - Lox_Sample_1.5 | ecosystem: Environmental > Terrestrial > Soil > Wetlands | place: USA... | reverse complement strand
GGCTATCTCGAGCTCGTCGGCCGCGCCTCGGGAGCCGCAGCGCGGCTCTTGTCCCGCGATCTCGACCGCGGCACCAGCGCGTCCCTGGCGCGCGCAGCGGAGTAGAGCATGGGCGCTTCAATTGCCGACAACGAACTCGATGACGATGCCGATTTCGCGGAGAGCCACGAGATCAACGTCACCCCGTTCATCGATGTCATCCTTGTCCTCCTGATCATCTTCATGGTGGCGGCACCGCTGTCCACGGTTGATCTGCCTGTCGATCTGCCGACCTCCAGCGCGACGCCACAGAAGAAGCCGGACAAGCCGACCTATGTCACGATCAAGCCCGACCTTGCGGTCGCAATCGGCGAAACCCAGGTCAAGCGGATCGATCTGGTCCGCTCGCTCGACGCCATGCCGGATGCGAGCAAGGACCGGTTCATTTTTCTGCGCGCCGACCGCAGCGTGCCCTACGGTGAATTGATGGACGTGCTCGAAATGCTGCGGGCTGGCGGCTATACGAAGATCAAGCTGGTGGCGCTCGAAGGCGTACCGAATGCGCAGGGCGTATCGGCGCCGGGCTCCAACCCCTGAGCGGCGAGGTGGAGATGTCCGACCTCGATGTCGAGGAAAGACCTTCCCGACTGCTGTGGCTCCTCGCCGCAGTTGCTGCGCTCGCGCTCCATCTCGGTGGCGTCGCGTTCGCACTGACGCATCTGCAGAGCGACGAGGCGGCCGATGAGCTGGGTGCACCCGCAATCGAGGTCGGACTCGAGATGATGGCACCAAAAGTGGAGGCGACCGACCTGCCGCCCGGTCCCGACTCTGAGGCCTCCGTCGCTTCCCCTGCGTTGGCCGAGCAGAAGGCGGAGCTCGAGGAAACCGATCTGCCCAAGGACATTCCAACGGAAGCCGATGACCCGGACCGGATGGTGACGCCGAATGAAACCAACAAGCCGGTCGAAGAGGAAAAAAAGGCAGCTGTGCAGACATCCGCATCACAGGAGTCGGTAGCGGCCGAGGCGACTGCGATGCCGAGCGCCGACGCGATCCAGCAGGGACCGCACTCTGTTGCGCCCGCGCAAGGCACGGGCGACGAGGCGCGGCGCGTCCGCGCAACCTGGCAGAAGGAACTGATTGCGCATTTCAACAAGCACAAGCGCTACCCGGTTCAGCACGCGGTCAAGACCATCGAGATTCTGGTCAGTTTCGCGCTCGACCGCATGGGCCACGTGCTGTCGGCCAGTGTCGTCAAGGGATCGGGCGACCCGGCCTTTGATGATGCGGCGCTCGCCATGCTGCGGCGTTCCGACCCGGTGCCACAGCCTCCGCCGCTCGTTGCCGACGAGGGATTGAATTTCACCCTTCCGGTGATCTTTCGGGCGAAGGGGAAGGGCTAGAGCTAGAACGCGTCGTCGGGCCGAGCCGTTCAGATCAATCCGAATGACCGTTGCCGCCATTGTCTCTCAATAGTTTGAGTCCCCGCTCAACCGCAGAAGACAACGACATCTCGTTCGCCGCTCAATGGGAAGCTCATCGATTTAGAAAACTGCAAAACGCGCTGGTCCGACCCCAATTCGGCCACAGCTCGGCTGGACGGTTGGTTGGATGCCGCAGATCGAATCCTGAGAACGGCAACCGACGACCCCGCGACCGAAAATCAGCCAGAGCATGATCCGTCCATACGGTAAGCAGCGGCACAGAGCGCGTCCCTGGATTGCGCTCGTCGTTGCATATGTGCTCGTGCTTCAGGCCATGATGGCTGGCCTCTTGGCGGGCGCGGCTACCGCGTCCGCAGGATCGGCGGCGGCGATCATCTGCCATTCCGGTGATGCGGCGACTATCCCCGATCACTCGGGGCAGCAGCCCGGCCATTCGCACATTCCATCCTGTTGCGTTCTGGGCTGCAACATGTCCGGCGCGAGCACTGTGCCTCCGCCGAACGCGCCTTCGTTGGCGGCACTTCGGACCTTCGTGCGCGCAACCGTCAGCCCGCACGCGCCCGATCGTATCGTTCCCCGACGCCAGCAAACGCTGCGCAGCCCGCGCGGTCCTCCGCCGGTCGCCTGACGCCTCCGCTTTTTAACCTGACCGCGACACGGCGAAACGCGCGTCGACTCGTTGTTGCTCCGATCTCGCAAGAACTTGCGATTTCGAGGTGTGACTGACGTCGCTCTGCTCGGCTGCCCAACATCCGACTGCGTCGCCTCAACGCTGGCCTTTCGCCATTTCGCGTCCGGGAACCATCATTCGGACGCCGCGCTTACGCTGACCAACCTTTCACGCACGCTAGTCGCTGCCGACAGGCAGACTGTGCCGCCGCTTCAGGAGAATGAGATGTCTTTTGCCATTTTGCATCGCCTCGTCGTTTCAGTTGGTCTGCTCATGACGCCGGCAATGGCCGCAAACGAAACCCAGCCAACGCCTCCGCCCGATCCGGCCCTCATCGCCAAGGGACTCGCGCTCTTCAACGACACCAGCCTCTCGGGTGGCGGCAATTTTTCCTGCGCGTCCTGCCATTTTTCGACCGGCCACACCAACAACAAGACCTATGTCGGCCTCGACGTGGTCGCCGACGGTGACCCCAATGGCCGGAGCACGCCGACCCTGTGGGGAGCGGGGGAGCGCTCGGTGTACGGATGGGGCGGCACGGCGCCGACGCTCGAGGAAAGCATTCGCGGCATCATCGTCAACCGCATGAAGGGAGCCGAACCGTCAAAGGAGACGCTGTCCGCCCTCGTCGCCTATGTTCGATCGCTGCCCTATCCCAGGAACTGGCAGCTCAATGAGGACGGAACGCCGGTGCCGGCCGCCACGGCTGCGGTGAAGCGTGGATTCGATCTGTTCGTGGGTGATGCAGGCTGCGGCACCTGCCACGTGCTGCCACATCTCGACAAGCCAAACCGGGACGACATCGGCACCGGTGGGCGGTTCAAGGTGCCGTCGCTCCGTGCCGTCGGGTCGACCGCGCCCTACTTCCACGATGGGCGCACGCAGTCGTTGCGCGAAGCGGTCAAGTTCATGTGGGAGGTGTACGCCAAGAAGATGGATACCGGGCACGTCCCAACCGACGCCGAACTCGATGATCTCGTCGCCTATGTCGGCGCGCTGTAACCGCGCGCGACCCCCGATGTTTGTTCGAAGAGGTTGATTCCCGAGTGCCCAAACGATGGCGACAGGAATGGCGTAAGGCGGTTGCGGTCATCGCGACCTACCTGGTCGCCGTCCAGGCGCTTCTCGCGGGCGCATCGATCGTCGTTTCGGCGATACCGGCGTTGCAGGATGCCGATGGGTTCATCATCTGCCGTTCAACTAGCGCGCATATTCCGCCCGGCGATTCCGATCGCGTTCCCGCCGGGCCTCATCTGCCGAGCTGTTGCATCCTCGACTGCAGCATGTTCGGTGCGGCGGTCGCGTCCCCATCCGTGACCGCCGCTCTCCTCGTCTTACGGCCGCACGCACGCCAGATTGGGCCGATGCTTTATCTCGGTCCCTTTGGATCGCGTCCTGAGCACACAGCCTTCAGTCCCCGCGCACCTCCGCTCACCTTCTGATTCTGACCTCGGCCGGCGGGCTTTCGCAGGCCGATCGAAACTTCTTTGTCGCCTCGGCGCATCCGGCACGGCCATGCGCGCGGTCGCGCGCGTGGTTCACGGACAAACGACGAAACTTATGCTATGGGGAGAAGTGGAATGAAAAGATTGAGGTTAGCAGTTGGGTGCACCGTTGCCGCCATCACGACGGTGATGATAGGGGCGCCTCCCTTGATTGAAATGGCATCCGCGCAGACGGCAGCAGCCGTCAATAATTCTGCACGCGGCGGCCAGCCAGTTGTTGATCCGGGGGTCCGCGGCGGCGCCCCGGGCGCAGGTGGTCCGTTGCCGGGGCTGAGCGAGGAACAGCTGGCGTTCTTCGCCGCCACTTCGGCGGCATTCGCGCAGGTGCAGGCGGTCGTTCCGGACGGCCTCGGCCCGCGGTTCAATCTCGACGGCTGCGGTGGGTGCCATGCCTATCCGTCTCAGGGCGGCACGAGCCCTCCGACCAATCCCCAGATCGCCGTGGCCACCAAGGACGGTGCCCGCAACGTCATTCCGCCGTTCATCAACCTACACGGGCCGATTCGAGAATCGCGCTTCGTCAGGAATCCTGATGGCTCCGCAGACGGCGGCGTGCACAATTTGTTCGTGATCACGGGCCGCTCCGATGCCGCGAGCTGCAACATCAAGCAACCGGACTTCGCGGCCGCGCTACGCGCCAACAACATCACTTTCCGCATCCCTACGCCGACCTTCGGGCTTGGCCTGGTGGAAGCCGTCCCCGACGATGCTCTCGCGGCAGCGCTCGCCGCCGATGCCTACCGGAAGCGCTCATTGGGAATCTCGGGACGGTTCAATCGGAGCGCCAATGACGGCACGATCACCCGCTTCGGCTGGAAAGCCCAGAACAAATCGCTGCTGGTGTTCGCAGGCGAGGCCTACAACGTGGAGCAAGGCGTCACCAATGAGCTGTTTCCCAACGAGCGGGAAACCGACCCGACCTGCCGCTTGACCGCCGTTCCGGAGGATCAGACTCCGCTGGAGCCGATCTCGCCAAGCACCGGCAGCCCGTCCGCCGATCTTGCGTCGACCACGACCCTGTTTGCAGGGTTCATGCGTCTGCTCGCGCCACCGACTCCTGCGTCGAAGACCACCGTCGTGGCGTCGGCGGCGTCGACGACCGGTGTCGCCTTGGCATCGACGTCTGCCTCGGTGGCACGGGGCCGCCAGGTGTTCGCTGACATCGGGTGTGACGCGTGCCATCTCAAGAACTTGACCACCGGGCACTCGTCGATCAACGGACTGGATCGGGTCACCTTCGAGCCGCTCAGCGATTTCGCTCTGCACGACATGGGCTGGGGACTGGCCGATGGCGTGTCACAGGGGCTTGCCACCGGCCGCGAGTTTCGCACGGCTCCGCTGTGGGGGGTCGGGCAGCGCCTCTTCTTCCTGCATGACGGGCGTGCGAGCAATCTGATCGAGGCAATCGAACAACATGCAAGCCCGGAGTCCGAGGCCAACGTCGTAATCAACAACTACAATCATCTGCTGGCGGCGGACAAGCAAGCTCTGATCAACTATCTCCGCTCGCTGTGAGCGCTGCAGCGTTGCGTTTCAGGGCGAAGGCGCACCTCCGCCCGCCCTGTCCCTTTCCGCTGAGGCGCGAGGAACACCTCACTGGCAGGAAGGGGGATTGACTCCGGGCTTCGTGAACTTCTACGGTGATCATCGACGGTTCCCCTCACGGGGATCAAAAGGGAACGCGGTGCGGGGAGATTTCCTCAATGCCGCGGCTGCCCCCGCAACTGTAAGCGGCGAATCTTTCGTCACAGGCCACTGGGAATCTCGGTCCTGGGAAGGCGACGCAAGGTTAGGACCCGCGAGCCAGGAGACCTGCCGTCAGCCGTGGTCACACGCGAAAATGTCGGTCGGGGAGTACAGACATTGCTTTCACCTGGCGCACGTGCGATTGCGCCTTGTGAGACCTCGTTCGCTGTGACGTGCCACTGACGTCATGCCGAGGTCTGCTCGTGTTTTCCGCTATGTCCGTTGCAAGGCGGCTTTGTGCCGGCCTGCTCGCGTTGGGTTACCTTCTTCCGTCTTCGTCGCTTAATGCTGCCAGGGCGCAGCAATCCGATCCGCCCCATGTCCTGCCTACGCTTACGGTCACCCCGCCGAAGAAGCCCAAGCGCCTCGGTGACCAGCGTTCGACCCGGGCGGCCCAGTCGCAATCAGCCACGACCGCAGCTCGCAGCACCGCGCCCGCAGTCGCAACGTCCGGCAGCCCACCTTCGACGCTGAATCTGACCAACCAGAACACGAGCGGCACCCGCTTAGGCCTTACCCCGCTGCAAACGCCCGCCAGCGTCGAGACGATTACGTCGCAGACCATCGCAGAACGCGGCCAGCACAATGTGACGGATGCGGTCGCCCAAAATGCCGCTGGATTTACCACGAACCCCGCGCCCGGCAACGGAGGTCTATCCTTCAGCACCCGCGGCTTCACCGGTAGCAACTCGGTGATGACGCTCTACGACGGCACACGCCTCTACGTCGGTGCCGGAACCGTGACCTTTCCGTTCGATACCTGGTCGGCGGAGCGCATCGAAGTCATGCGCGGGCCGTCCTCGGTACTCTACGGAGAGGGGGCCATCGGCGGCATCATCAATGTGATCCCCAAGAAGCCGATCACGACGCCCTACAACGATGCCGAGGTGTCGCTCGATACGAACATGACGCGACGCCTTGCCGTGGACAGCGGTGGTGCGATCAATCCCAACGTCTCTTATCGCATCAATGCGACAGGCAACATGTCGGAAGGCTGGGTCGACCGCGACAAGACATCGAATCTGGCGATCTCCGCCGCGGTGCGGGTGCAGGCCGCCGACAATCTCGCTTTCACGCTATCGGAAGACTACGGCGATCGCAGCCCGTCGCGCTATTTCGGCACGCCCCTGATCAACGGCACGATCGACGATGCCCTGCGGTTCAAGAATTACAACGTGCTCGATAGCGCCATTCACTATGAGGACAGCTGGACCCAGTTCAAGACCGAATGGAACGTCGCGGACGGAATTGCGGTCCACGATACGCTCTACTACCTGACCAGCCATCGTCATTGGCGAAACGTCGAGAGTTACGCCTGGAATCCTGCGACCCAGCTGATCACGCGGACCAATTATATCGAGATCTTCCACGACGAGGATCAGCTCGGCAACAGAATGGACGCGACGTTCAAAGGCCATGTGCTGGGCCTTGCGAACGAGTTCGTTACCGGCTTCGATGTCAACAGGATCGATTTTACCCACACCAACAACTCGCCCTATAGCGGCTCAACTTCGGTGAGCCTCGGCGCCACCGACCTGGGCTACTTCTCAGCCACGACGACGCCGACCACGCCCGGCTTCAACGCGATTGTCAATGAATATGCGCTGTTCGCCGAGGACCGCCTGTCGCTGACCGACAAATTTTCACTGGTGAGCGGCGTGCGGCTCGATCGTCCGGACGTCGATCGGACCGACTTCAAGACACCGGGGAACAGTTTCGAGACCTCGCTGTCGGGCACGAGCTGGCGCACCGGCGCAGTCTACACGCCGGTCACGAACCTTGCGTTCTACGGGCAATATGCGACGGCCGTCGACCCCGTCACCAACCTGATCTCGCTGTCGGCGACCCAGAAGACCTTCCAGCTCTCCACCGGCAAGCAGATCGAGGCCGGCGTCAAGCAATCGTTCTGGGGTGGTTGTGGCGAATGGACACTGGCCGGCTATCAGATCGTCAAGAACAACCTGTTGGTCCCCGATGCCAGCAATCCTGCCGGCCTCGCCTTGCAAATCGGCCAGCAATCGTCGCGCGGCGTCGAGGCGTCGGTCGGCCTAGCCCTGAATAACGGCTGGCGAGTCGACGCCGATCTCGCGCTGCTTCGAGCGAGATACGACAATTTCAGCGCGGTGGTGAACGGCCAAGTCGTGAGCTATGCCGGCAACATTCCCATGAACGTACCAGAGCAGGTGTCGAACGTCTGGGTCACCTGGGATTTCGCATCCGACTGGTCGGTCTATGGCGGCGTGCAGATCGTGGGCCGGACCTTCTCGGATAATGCCAATACGCTGCTCCGTCCCGGCTATGGTGTCGTCAACGGCGGGATCCGCTGGAGGCCGGATCCGCGGACGACGGTCGCGTTTCGGCTCTACAACCTGTTCGATACTGTCTATGCCACATCCGCGCCCTATACCGGGCAATGGCTGCTGGGCATGCCGCGCACGGCGGAAGTGTCGGTCAACGTCAAGTTCTGATCATGCGCCGCGCGTTGATCCGCAAAGGTCGGCGATGGCTCTACGTCATCCATCGCTGGGTCGGAATCGCGACCTGCCTGCTGTTCGCGATGTGGTTCGTCTCCGGCGTCGTCATGATGTACGTGGCGTTCCCGCAGCTCACTGATCGGGAGCGGTTGGCGGCGCTGCCGCAGATCGCCTGGAACCAGGTTCGCGTCGCGCCCGATCGGGCCATGGCGATCGCCGGTGTCGCGCACTATCCGCGCGATCTCCGTCTGGTCATGCTGGACGATAAGCCGATTTATCGGCTCTCGGACTGGGATGGCACGAGGAAAACCATATCGGCAGTGGACGGCCATCTGATCGACGGCATCACCCCTGAACAGTCGCTGGCGATCGCAAGCCATCATCCGAGCGCGAGGCATCCGCAATTGATCAGCACGATCACACGCAATCAATGGAGCGTTACCGCGCACTACGATTCCCTGCGGCCGCTTTTTCTGGTGTCGCTTGGAGACGAGGATGGAACGGAGCTCTACGTCTCGGCACGGACTGGAGAACTGGCGCTGGACACGACCCGACGCGAGCGGATCTGGAATTGGCTCGGCTCGATCCCGCACTGGATCTATCCCACGGTCCTTCGGCAGGACGGCGCTGCCTGGCGGCAGGTGGTGCTGTGGGTTTCCGGCGTCTGCCTCGTGGTCGCGGTCAGCGGTTTCTGGATCGGTATCCTGCGGCTACGGTTCCGCCAGCGTTATGGCCGCGGCGCGGTCACACCCTATCGCGGCTGGATGGCCTGGCATCACATCGCTGGGCTGATCGGCGGCATTTTCGTCTTGACCTGGATGTTCAGCGGCTGGCTGTCGCTCAATCCGGGTGAATATTTTGCGGCCCGAAACCCGACCCGGGACATGGCCGTTCGTTATGCCGGGCATGACATGCCGCAGATCGCCGCGACGCGTCCATCCATGCCTGCGCCAGGTGCGGTCGAGGCCCGCTTTGTTTGGCTCGGCGGCCGTCCGCTGATGGTGCTCACTGATCGCGATGGCCGCGAGATCACGGCCGATCCGGCAAGCGGTGTCGCGACGACGTTGTCCGACGACGAGATCTTCGCAGCCGCCGGCCATCTGTTGCCAAATGCCGCAATAACGACGCATCTGCGCCTATCACAGTTCGATGCCTATTGGTATCCGCATCACAGCGAGCGCCTGCTGCCGGTGTTGCGTGTAGCCTTCGACGACGCGGCGGAGAGCTGGTACTACATCGATCCGCGTACCGGCGACGTTCTCGGCCGAACCGATCACAGCCGGCGGACTTATCGTTGGCTCTTCAATGCCCTGCATAGCCTCGATTTCCCGCTGCTGCTGCGCCATCGCCCGGCATGGGACATCGTGGCGATCCTGCTGTCGCTGATCGGGATGATCGTATCGACCAGCGGCATTGTAATCGGCTGGCGGCGACTGCGCCGCCGCTCTTTTTCGGCGAACACCGGATCTTGAATAGACCGGCCTGTCGGCCTGTTCTGTGCGGCAGAAATGCATCAGAAGACTGTGAAGGAGATCGACGATGTCTCTCAAGCCTCCATCCACCTCGGCCAATGCCGGCCGGCTTGCACCGGTCGAGCCAAGTCATGCGCCGCTGTTCTGTTTCGCGCTACTGACGATCTCCTGCGGGTTTGCAAGCTTTGCGCTTGCCTGCGCGACACCGTTCGCGGCCTTTGCCGTGATGGCTGCAGCGATGCTGCCGCTGCGCCCCGCGCTTCTTGTCGTCGCCGGCGCCTTGCTGGTCAATCAGGGCATCGGCTTCGGCGCGCTGCATTATCCGAAGAGCATGAATACCGTGCTATGGGGTCTTGCGATCGGCCTTGCCGCCCTTGCCGCTACCGTGATCTCGGCGACCGTTCTGCGCTCGCTCTCGCAAAGCCGGGCGCACTTGGCCATGGCCATCGCCCTGGCCTGCGGCTACGGCGCCTATGAACTGGTAATCCTGGCAGCCACGCGCTTTCTGGGGGGAGCAGGCAGCTTTACCGTCGCTACCGTGAGCCGCATCGGATTCTTGAATGTCGCCTGGCTGATCGCGCTGATTGCGGTCTGCGAAATCCTGCGACTACTCAATCCGATCGGCCCAGGTCGCACGGTCACTTGAGCTGCGCACCAACCTGGCGAGCAAAGGGAGCAGCCTTTCGCGTTGCGGATTTCTTTGCCTCGCCGATCCTTCCAACGCCTCCCGCGAAACAATCCGGTAATCCTGAATGACCGAACAACGAGTGGCGCAAGAAATCTCTGTTTCGCGACTTTTCGATGATCGACCGAGTGGCGCAAAAACAAAAATAGTCTTCCTCTACGCATTCCTGCTGCTCGCCAATGCGCTTTCCTGGCTTTGGGCGTATGTCCAATTCCGCGAGCACCCGATCCTGCTCGGCACAGCTCCGCTTGCGTACACGTTCGGACTGCGCCACGCGGTCGACCGCGATCATATCGCAGCGATCGACAACGTCACTCGCAAACTGATGCAGGAGGGCAAACGTCCGATTTCGTCGGGGTTCTTCTTCGCGCTCGGGCATTCGAGCGTGGTGATCATTGCGTCCCTAATCGTCGCCGTATCGGTCGGGGCGCTCCAGTCGCGTTTTGCGGAATTCAAAGAAGTCGGAGGCGTGATCGGAACCGGTATATCGGCGACATTCCTGTTCGTGATCGCCCTGATCAACACGATGATCCTGATGTCCGTCTATCGCGCGTTCATGGCGGTCAGGCGCGGGGAACGGTTGATCGAGGAAGATCTTCACGATCTCCTCGATCGACGTGGCTTTTTCGCGCGAATGCTGCGCTCGCTTTTCGCGGTCATCACCAGAAGCTGGCGTATGTTTCCACTGGGGTTTCTGTTCGGGCTGGGATTTGACACCGCGAGCGAGGTCAGCCTGCTCGGGATCTCCGCAGCGCAGGGATCGGCGGGATTATCGATCTGGTCGATCCTGGTATTCCCAGCGTTGTTTGCGGCGGGCATGTCGTTGATCGATACCACTGACGGCGTGTTGATGGTGCAGGCCTATGGTTGGGCGTTCATTAAGCTCGTCCGCAAGCTCTATTATAATCTGACGATGACGTTCATATCGATTATCGTTGCGTTCCTGATCGGCGGACTGGAAGCCCTGGGTCTTTTTGCAAGCAGGTTTAGCCTCGAGGGCGGCTTCTGGGACTTCGTTGCCCAAGCAAGCGAAAACTTCGGGCTGATCGGCTATCTCATCGTCGGCGTATTCATAGCAGGCTGGGTGCTTTCGGTCCTGGTTTTCCGGATGCGCCGTTTCGACGAGATCGGAGTGGAATTCTCGCGCGGCGGAGGTTCTTAGCAAGGCTGTCGGCGCTGCCGTCGCGGGGCAATTTGCGGTTCTTGCGAGGCGAGAGGCGCTCAAAACGCGCCGGCCACCGTGAGCCTGATCGACAACGGTTCGATCGGGTGCAGCACATAGTCCATTACCCCATTTTGGCACACGGCGGCGGGAGCCGTCTGCACCGGATAACAGAGACTGTAGAGGCTGTCGGTCTTGATCAGCGAGCCGTAAGCATAGGTGATCTGGTTGGCCTTGGTGTTGAATAGATTGAGCGCGTCGAGTTGGATTCGCCAGCCGTCAGCGGCGCGATAGCCAATCCGGGCATTGAAGATACTGGTCGGTGGTGCGCGGAAGGCGTTGTCTTCGGTGAGCGGGCTTGAACCGAGATAGCGCCAGCGCAACGCTCCGAACGGACCAGTCTTCTCGCCGAGGGTGATGCCGGCCGACGCCACGATGGCGGGTGCGTTCGGAATGTAGTTGCCGGGGGCGTTGCCGATCTGCGCCTCGGGAAATCCGGCAAGCGAGGCATAGATGGCCGCCTGATCGCTGTCGAAGCCGACGAAACGGGCATGTGTCATCGCAAGGTCGGCATCGACATCGATCCAGGATAGCGGGCGATAGCGGTTGGTCCACTCCACGCCGTAGCGCCGGCTCGGCCGGCTCGCCGACGTATCGCCGGCGTCGCCGTTGAAGACGATCTCGGAATCCTGATCGAGCAGGAACAGGCTGAGCGACGACTCCAGCCCTGGAATGATCTTGGTTCGCACCCCGGTCTCAGCACCCTTGGTCCTGACCAGAAGCGGCGAGGCAGAGACTTTGGTCGTCGGATCGGTTGGCTCCTCGGTGATGGTGGCGCCGCGCGCATCGTTGCTGTGCATGCCCTCGCCTGCGCCGATGAAGAACTCGGTCTTGTTGAACGGGCCGAGGACCATGGTGAATTTCGGACTGCCGATACCTGCACTCACGCTGCCGGAATTGTTGCCGTCAAAAATGGAGAAGACGTGCGCTTCGTAGTAGTCGCCGCGCCAGCCAAATGTCGTCCTCAGCCAGTCCGTCCATTTGACCGTGTTCTCTGCGTAGACGCCGATGCTGCCTTCTCCCACCTTGTCGCTGCGGAGATTGGCAAGAAAACTGCGCTGGAACGTGTCAGACAGCGCAAGGTCGATGTCGTCGTAACGCGTCTGCACGCCAACCGTGGTCTGCATCGGCAGGCCGGCAAACGAACCGTTCAGGGTTCGCGACGCATTGCCGCCCGCCATGATGCGGTCGTCGTGTTGATGGAATTGATCACCGAGCACCGGGTTGCCCAGGAAATAGGTGAAGTCGTTGAAGAGGTCGAGCTGGCTCTTCACGACAAAACCGTTGGCTTTCCAGGAGCCCGTGTCATCGGTTCCAGCGATGCGCCCCGACAGCGCGAACCGATTGGTGTTGCCGCCATCATAAGGGTCTTCCGAGCCATAGAGACCGATCTGCCCTGAATTGATCGCGCGCTGCGGCACCTGATCGGTCGAATTCCATTTGTTCGAATAGGCCATGCCGGTGATGGAGAAGCCATCGACCGCAGTCCCCTGGGTATAGCGCACCATGCCATTGACCTTGCGCATGCCGTCCGGGTTGACCCATGGCCCATCATAGGTGCCGACCTCTCCCGCAATCAGCAACGTGCCGTCGCCGGCCTTGGCGGCGTCCATCCCGAAGATCCGTCTGTAGCCGAAGCTTCCCGCCGTGGTCTGGGCGATCGCCTTCGATACGCTGTCGATCAACCCGATATGAAGGTTCCCCGCCGAGCCAAAGTCGCCCTCGTCGGCGAAGTACGGCCCCTTGCGAATGTCGAGCGAATTGACGGTTTCCGGCATCAGCCAGTTCAGGTCGGCGTAACCCTGCCCATGCGCGTGGGTGCGCATGTTGACCGGCACGTCATCAACCCAGATCGCCATGTCGGTGCCGTGGTCGAGGTTGTAGCCGCGCAGGAAATATTGGTTAGCTTTCCCCTCGCCCGAGTGCTGGGTCACGATCAGCCCAGGAGCGGCTTCCAAAATCTCGCCAGGACGCGTCACCGGGCGCGCGTTCAGTTCCTCGCCGGTGGCTTGGGTCTGGCTTGCCATTTGCGGCTCGCTTGCCGGTCCCGAGCCGACGTTCGCGGCACCTGACGGCGACGCGGCCGCCTGGCCCGCTTCCGAGCCCGAAGGCGTTGAGCGGGCGGCAGCAAGCTTGCTGCCCGCGGATCGTGTCGGCCTTGGAGCTCGCCGCGGCGCCCGCACAACCAGCGTCGGCAACAGGTGCGGCGCTGGCTGCGCTTGGGAAGCTTTATCGGGAGTTGATGCGTCCGAATTGGGCAAGGTCTCCGCTGCCGCGCCGCACTGAAGGATGGACACGGCCAGCGCGCCAAGCCCCCATCGACCCCACCGCATCACCACCACCGCCGTTGACCTCGACCGAACGCACGTCACAAATCCCGGGAATCGCTGGCTGGCGATGGGGCATTGCCTCGGTGGGCCGGCTGTCGAATGGTAGAACGCTAGAGTCGCACGAGTATGATGTCAATCTGAAATCATCATACTCTGGGCAAGTCCAGAGGCTTCGAAATGCAACGTCTGACAATCACGATCGACGACGACCTCCTCACCGAGGTGGATGATTTCATCGCGCAACGCGGTTATGGCAACCGCTCGGAAGCGTTTCGCGATCTCCTGCGAAGCGGCCTCGAACAATCCGAAACTGATGCCTCAAAAAGCCGTCACTGCATCGCGACCGTCAGCTATGTTTTTGACCATGCCGCGCGCGAATTGCCGAAGCGCCTGACGAAGGAATTTCATGAGCATAACGATCTGGCGCAGGCTACACTTCACGTACACATCGATCGCGAGAGCTGCCTTGAGGTCACGGTGCTGAGGGGCCAAAGCGCCGAGGTGAGGGCTTTCGCCGATCACGTCATTGCCGAGCGCGGCGTTCGCCATGGCCGTGTCGTCGTGATGCCGATCGAACCCAAATCCGCACATAGTCACGTGCGCGAAGGCGACAGCCGAAAGGGACGTTGACGGCGTGACGGGCGAAGGTCGCCCATGGGCTTATGGCCGAGCGGCAACATTTGACCGGGTGAGGCAGGTGGCCCCACCCGCTGTTTCACTGTCCACCGCCGTTCGGGTCAGATATACTCGCAAGTGGAGCGGGAAACTCGAATGCGTATACGATAATGCCGCGGAGTGGCCGAATTCGAAGCGGAGGGTTTCATGCGGCTGGTGAGTTTCCTCCTGACATTGAGCGCTCTTGCGGGGCCGTCGGTCCGCGCCGAGCCGCTGGAGATCCATGGCACGACAGGCTACGCGGGTGAGTACGAACTCAGCGGTAGCGTTTCCGAGCAGGATTCGAATGGAAAGAAGGAGTTCTCCGGTCCATTGACCGTGAAGCACGTTGGCCTTTGTACGCGCGATGGTCCGAAGGAGACTCTTGGCGAAATCCGGTTCGAACGCGCCAAGTCGTCGTCCCGCATCAGGGCGATCCTGGACTTCGAGGGAAGCAAGTGTACCTACGAGGGGCCTTTCTCAGAATCGTACCACGGCTTCATGGATTGTGGTGACGGCGGGAGTCTTCCGCTCAGACTTTGGACCAAGTGATCCGACACCACCATCGAGTGGAAATCACAGCTTGACACCCAACGGTTCCCGTTTGAGGTGCGGAGCCTTGGCAAAACGACTTGCCACGGGGTGACGGAGAAACCGGAACTCGCGCCCAAGAGCGACCAGCGAAAATCCGGAACGTTGCCGAAAGCACGAAACCGGGATCATCGAGGCATCCGGCTCATCAAGGAGGAGCCGGAATGCGCAGACAGATTTCAGCCAACCGCAAGAACCGTCACTTCCCAGCCGCATTTGCATAGGCGGAGCGCTCTGGGGGCCCCCTCTACTGTCCCAAGCGATCGAGGCTCCATGAGCAGGGTCATCGCGCTTAACCCAACTTTCTCAACTCGGAGAAAAAAGCGAACAATATCAACGGGGGCTTCCCGAAGGTCTCCACTACAGGGCGGGGACTTTTGACTGCGCGAGCCTCTTCGTGGACGTGATCCGGGGCGGTGGCTG
>Ga0335071_10004124_pt1 | contig 15198 bp, 13 predicted proteins | sample Lox_Sample_15_FD_206724 | JGI IMG/M metagenome (GOLD analysis project Ga0335071, IMG submission 206724) | Soil microbial communities from Loxahatchee National Wildlife Refuge, Florida, United States - Lox_Sample_1.5 | ecosystem: Environmental > Terrestrial > Soil > Wetlands | place: USA... | reverse complement strand
TTTCGAGGGTAGGCCTCGACGGCGGGTGGTCCCACGGAGAGACCGTGCGGGCCTCGGTTAAGCCGCTCCCTCGAGCGTAATGCCAGCGCGACACTCGACGCCGGCGGTCACGCTGGCGTGACACTCGGCGTACGGCGCGGTTAACAGGAACCGACGTCAAGGTTGCGTAAACGAGTTTGACGAGCATGCGGGCTCAGTGCAAGATGGATGAGCAAGCACCTCGGTAGGTGAGGCGTCTGCATGGATACAGGCCACTGACCCCGAACGTCGAGAGACGCCCCGGGTCAGGACAGCTCTTCCCGGACCCAAGGGTTGAGCCCAAGTGGCTTCCGGACGATGTTCCGGATACGCCGTGCAGTGCCGAAGCTCCGACGAGAGGGGTGCAACCGGCGGTTCGCCGTTGGTCATTCGTGCCTCTCCCGGTTCAGGTGAATGTGATGACACCCGTGTGTGTCCCGGCCGTGAGGAGGTGAGGGCGAGATGAGTCCCGGCGACAGTCCCTATCCGAAATCCGTCTTGTCCCGATCCGGTTCCGGCATTCCTTCCGCCGCCTGACTTCTCGGGCGCCGGTCAGGCCCTGCGCGCCGCGCGGGCCGCTGCGCATGCCACGAGCCGATCGGACCTGCGACAGGAGAAGATCATGGCTTTTGTTGTCACACAGCGCCTTTCCAATGTTTCCAGGGCGCGTGGTGGCTCGATGCTGCGCGCGGGTCGGCAGTGGGCGTCCAAGATGCGCGCGCGTGCCACCCTGACTCCGCAGGAGCGCGCCAACCTGTACGTCTCGCGGATGCCGATCGCGGTGGTCACCGCCTCGCTCGGTGGACATCCGTCGGACCGGCCGGGCGACCACCGATGACCCGTTCGATCCCGGCTCGCGGCGGCCACCGCGGCCAGGCCGTGCTGGATTCCGCGCACACCGGCGACATCGTCGGCGCGTTCGGCCGCATCCGGCGCGACGGCACCGGCGCTTTCGGTGGCCGCTGGCGGCACCTGCGGACGTTGCTCGTCATCACCGGTCCCGGCCTGATCGTGATGGTGGGCGACAACGACGCCGGCGGCGTGGCGACCTACGCGCAGGCGGGGCAGAACTACGGGATGGGCCTGTTGTGGACGCTGGCGCTGCTGATCCCGGTGCTGTACGTGAACCAGGAAATGGTGCTGCGGCTGGGCGCGGTCACCCGGGTCGGTCACGCCCGGTTGATCTTCGAGCGCTTCGGCAGGTTCTGGGGCGCCTTCAGCGTCGGGGATCTGCTGATCCTCAACGCGCTGACCATCGTCACCGAATTCATCGGTGTAGCACTGGCACTCGGCTTCCTGGGCTGCCCAAAAATCGTCGCGATCCCGGCCGCCGCCGTGTTGTTGTTCGCCGTGGTGGCCGGCGGCTCGTTCCGCCGCTGGGAGGGACTGATGTTCCTGCTGATCGCGGTGAACGTCCTGATCGTCCCGATGGTGCTGATGGTGCATCCCGCGCTGAAGGAGGCGGCGGGCGGGCTGATGCCGCAGTTCCCGGGCGGGCTCAACTCCACCGTCCTGCTGTTGGTCGTCGCGATCGTGGGCACCACGGTGGCCCCCTGGCAGTTGTTCTTCCAGCAGTCCAACGTGGTGGACAAGCGCATCACGGTCCGCTGGATTGCCTACGCGCGAGCCGATTTGGTGATCGGAATCGTCGTGGTCATGGTCGGGGCGACGGCCCTGATGGCGGTGGCGGCGTTCGGGCTGGCCGGCACCGCCGACGTCGGTGCCTTCACCGACGCCGGTGCGGTCGCGTCGGGGTTGGCCAGGCACCTCGGCGGCACGATCGGGGTGCTGTTCGCGATCATCCTGCTGGACGCGTCGCTGATCGGCGCCAACGCGATCGGGCTGGCCACCACGTACGCGATCGGCGACGCGCTGGGCAAGCGGCATTCGCTGCATTGGAAGGTCAGCGAGGCCCCGCTGTTTTACGGCGGCTACGCGATATTGCTCGCCGTGTCCGCCGCGGTCGCGTTCAGCCCGGACCACATCCTCGGCCTGGTGACGCAGGGCGTGCAGGCGCTCGCCGGCGTCCTGCTGCCCTCGGCGACCGTGTTCCTGGTCCTGCTGTGCAACGACCGCACGGTCCTCGGCCCATGGGTAAACACGGTGCGGCAGAACATCGTCGCGTGGACCATCGTGTGGTGTCTGGTGCTGTTGTCGCTGGCGCTGACGGCGACGACCTTCTTCCCGGGCCTTTCCGCGGCCACCATCGAGGCCGGACTGGCGGTCGGCGCGGCGACCGGCATCGCCGGCGGGGCCGCCACGATCGTGGCGGGCCGCCGCTACCGCGACCGGCGCGACGCCGAAGCCATCGTGGGCACGCTCGGCGGTGGTTTGGACCCCGAGGAGGTCGACGAACTCGATGACACTCCGTCGCTGACGCCCGCCGAACGGCGCGCCGTGCGACGGCAGGACCGGTCGGACTGGCAGACCCCCAACCTTGCCATGCTTCCCCGGCCGCACATGTCGCCGGCCCGTCGGGCGGGGCTGTTCACGCTCCGCGCCTATCTGGCAGTGGCCGTCGTGTTCGTCGTCGTCAAGATCGTGCAGGCCGGGCTGGCCTGACTCGCCAAGAACTAAGGCGAATCTTGTTGCAGCAGAACGATTGTGCCGCGCGGGTGTGCCGCTTCTCGAGTTCTTCGTAGGCGTCGGCGACCCGATCCAGCGGATAGGTGGCCGCGACCTCGAAATCGATCGCGCCGGCGACGATCAGGTCGGCCATCTCGGCAAGCACCTCCGTTGTCGACGCATCGGCGCTGCCTTCGGTCTTGGCGCCGACCTCGCCGGCCTTCTGGAACGCGATGATCGTGTCGATGCGCTCGGGTGCGACGCCGAGATCCACTGCAAGCTGGACGTATTCGGGACCGAACAGGTCGATGAACGCGTCGATTCCGTTCGGTGCCGCCTCCCGCAGCCGATCTGCCAGCCCGTCGCCATAGGCGACCGGGGTGACGCCGTGGGCGCGCAGCCAGTCGAAGTTGCCGGGACCCGCGATGCCGAGCACCCGCGCCTTGCGCAGGACCAGCAGCTGCACGACGAGGCTGCCGACGCCGCCCACGGCCGCCGAAACGGCGACCGTCTCGCCCGGTTGCGGGTCGACCGCGCGGACGGCGGCGTACGCGGTCACACCGACCACGTACTGCGAACCCGCGGTCTCCCAACTTATTTCGGCGGGTTTGCGGATCAGCTGATCCACCGGGACAGCGGTGTGGGTGGCGTGGCTGGATCGGCGCAAGCTGAACCCCAGCACCTCGTCGCCGACGGCGAACTCGGTGACTCCGGGTCCTACGGCCGTCACGACCCCCGCGAGGTCGCTGCCCTCACCGGACGGAAAGGTGGCGGGAAACATGTCGTGCAGAGCCCCGGTTCGGATGGCGGCCTCGCCGGGATTGATCCCGGCGGCGCGAACCTCGACGACCCACTTCGCCTGGGCCGGGCGACGGCATGTCCACATCCGCCACGTACAAAACGTCACGGCCCCCGTAACGGTCGAACCGCACGGCACGCGCCACCCCAGCAGTCATATCGCCCTCCTTCACCCAATGGCCCTTGCCCGCGCCAGCATAGGCCGGGCACCCGCCCCGGCCGGTCCCGCGGCGCCGCCCTTGTTCCCGCAGGCATTTCGCAGTAGCGTCAGGCGCCGCGGCCGAACTGTGGATCGACGCGGAAGGAACGCCATGGATCTCGCCCGGATCTCTGTCGCCGGCTGGATCGTCGCCACCGTCGTGGTCGGGACCGCGGTCTCCGGCTGCGGCACTGACGAGAAGACCTCGACGCCCTCGTCCCCGACATCGTCCTCGGGCGCTCCCACGTCGTCGAGCGCTGCGGGCACGGTGACCGCTCCGTCGCCGGGCCAACCCACCGATTACAGTTCGTTGCTGATCAAGCCCAGCGACATCGGCGGAGATTTCAAAACCCCCCAGCCCCCCGTCCTGAACCCCAACAATGCGCCCGGCGTCGCACAGCTTTTCGCCAATCCCGACAACAGCCGCCGGATCGGCGACACCATCCTGATCGTCGCCGATCCCGCGGTGGCAAAGGCGGGAATCGAGAACACCAAGACCAATTATGTGGGCAAGGTCAGCGGCACGTGGCAGCCTGTCGATGTCGGCTCCAACGGCTTCATGATCTCCGGTAATTCCCCGGACAACTCCCAAGCGGTGACGGTGTTGCTGTTCAGCGAGGGCAAGGCCGTCGTCAACATCGAATTCGACAGCGCGCCCAACGATCCGATCGATCCGGGCATCGCGACCGATGTCGGGCGCAAGCAAGACGCCGCGATCAAAAGCGGGTTGCCCGGCTAGGTCTGAACGAAAGCGTCAGGCCACGACCTGGATAGGGTCGCCGACGTTGACCTGGTTGAAATACCACGCGGCGTTGTCGGGGCTCAGGTTGATGCACCCATGGCTGACGTTGGCGTGGCCCTGCGAGTCGACCGACCATGGGGCCGAGTGCACATACACACCGCTCCAGGTGACCCGGACGGCGTACTGCGCCGTGATCTTGTAGCCCTCGGGCGAACTCAGCGGGATGCCGATGGTCCGCGAGTCCATCACCACGGTGCGATCCTTCTCCAGCGCGGTGAAGTTGCCGATCGGTGTAGGCCGGCTGGGCTTACCCATCGACGCCGGCATCGTGCGCAGGACTTCGCCGTTGCGGCTGACGGTGAAGGTGTGCCCGGAGAGGCTGGCGACACCGAGCAGTTCGTCACCGGTGTCAAAGCCCGTCGTGAGGGCCTGCACACCCGCCGAGACATGGGTGTGGGCGGGCCAGTAGTGGTTCGGAACCCATTGGACGACGTTGCTTTCGACCCACTCGAAGTGTCCCGGGGTATTGCTCGGCGACGAAACGTGGATGGCCCGCTCGGCGGCGGCACGGTCGGTGACCGGCGCGGTGAACGTGACCACGAGCGGGTGTGCCACGCCCACCACCGCGCCGTCAGCGGGCGAAACCGACGCAACTCCGGGGACCGGCTCGGGCAGGGGGACGGCGGCCGCGCCGCGGGCAGCGCTCCCCAACGCGCCCATGCCGGCAATCGCTACCATAACGAACAGATAACGAAACGCTCGATGCATGGCGCTTACCCTTTGCGATGGCTCAACTGACACAACGATATTCTACTGGCTGTCGGTTCATTACCATTTTCAGCAAACAATGGCGGCTTCGCTGGCCCGCCACGATAACGGTGAGATCACCGGATGAGCGCGATCACAGCAAGGGCAGAGCCGACGAGGGGCGACATGACCGCAAACGATCGCTACACGCGTCCGAGGGCGGGTGCGGCGGCCCTGATCCTGATCGACGTGCAGCGCGACTTCATCGACACCGCCGGCAACCCCGGTGATCGTGCCCCGATGCCGGTTGCTGGCACGCGTGCCGCGATCCCGGCGATGGCGCAGTTGGCGGCAGCCTTCCGGCGGCGGGGGCTCCCCATCGTGCACGTCATCCGGCTTTATCTGCCGGACGGGTCGAACGCCGACCTGGTGCGGCGGGAATCGATAGCGCGGGGCGCCCGAATCGCCGTGCCCGGTAGCGCCGGTTCGCAGATCGTCACCGAACTCCTGCCCAAATCCGTTGAGTTGGAACACGAGTTGCTCCTGGTCGGTGGTTTCCAACGAGTGGGCGCCGCCGAGCACGTGATGTACAAACCGCGGTGGGGCGCCTTCTACGGCACCGCGCTCGAGCGTCATCTGCGCGAAAACGGCAGCGACACGTTGGTTTTCGCGGGGTGCAACTTTCCGAACTGCCCCCGCACGTCGATCTACGAGGCGTCCGAACGCGACTTCCGGATCGTCCTGGTTTCCGACGCGATCTCCGGCCTCTATGACCGGGGCGTCGCAGAGTGCCGTGCGATCGGAGCGGATGTCCTGAGCCTGTCGGAGACACTCGATTGGCTGGGGTGCTAGCCGCGGGTTAGCCTCAGCGAAGTCGGTGCCCGAAGGCCGAGCCCGAACAAGAGGAGTGGGGTGCTTTTCCGTCAACTGGAGTACTTCGTTGCGGTCGCCCAGGAGCGCCACTTCGCCCGGGCCGCCGAGAAGTGCTACGTCTCGCAGCCCGCGCTGTCCGCCGCCATCGCCAAGCTCGAACGAGAGCTGAACGTCACGCTGATCAACCGCGGGCACAGCTTCGAGGGTCTGACGCCCGAAGGGGAACGATTGGTCGTGTGGGCCAAGCGAATTCTCGCCGAACACGACGCGTTCAAGGCCGAGGTGCACGCGGTGCGGTCCGGGATCGCGGGAACGCTTCGGCTCGGCACGGTTCCGACCGCCTCCACGACGGCATCCCTGGTGCTCTCCGCGTTCTGCTCGGCGCATCCGCTGGCCAAGGTGCAGATCCTCTCCCGGCTGGCCGCCACCGAGCTGTACCGGCGGCTGCGCGAGTTCGACCTGGACGCCGCCATCGTGCACACCGCCACCGACGAAGCTCACGACGTGAACCTGGTGCCGCTCTACGAGGAGCACTACGTGCTGCTGTCGACGGCCAACATGTTGCCCGCCGGGGCGTCGACGCTGACCTGGCCGGAGGCCGCGCAACTGCCGCTGGCGTTGCTCACCGCCGACATGCGGGACCGCCAGATCATCGACGAAGCCTTCGCCGGCCACGCCATCACCGTCACCCCGCAGGTCGAAACCGACTCCGTCGCTTCGTTATTGGCTCAGGTGGCGACGGGAAACTGGGCGTGCATCGTTCCGCACACCTGGCTGTGGACGTCGCCGCTGGGCGCCGAGGTCCGCGCGGTCGAGATGGTCCAACCGATGCTCAAAGCCGAGATCGCGTTGGCCACGAATGCGTCCGGTCCGGGCTCACCCGTCGCGCGTGCGCTCACCGCATCCGCTCAGGAACTCGCCCTGGGCGAGTTCTTCGACACCCAGCTATTGTCCATCACGCGCCGGCGCTGATCGGGGGTGTGGCCGCGCTGGTCGGGTTGAGACCGGCCAGATGGCCGCTTTCCATGCCGGCCGCCGGGTCGAGCTCGCAGTCGATGACCGACGGCCCGCGGGAGGCGACCGCGTCGGCCAGCGCCGCGCGCAGCTCCGACGGGGTGGTGACGTGATATCCCTTGCCGCCGAACGCCTCCGCGATCAGCTCGTGACGCGCCCGCGCGTTGAGCACGGTCGGCGCGGGGTCTGACCTTTTTGCGGCCGCGCCCGCCACGATCTCGTCGCCGCGGTAGACGCCGCCGTTGTTGAGGATGACGACGGTCACCGGCAGCCGGTAGCGGCAGATCGTCTCGACCTCCATGCCGGAAAAGCCGAAAGCGCTATCGCCTTCGATCGCGACGACCGGGTCGCCGGTCTCCACCGCCGCGGCGATGGCGTATCCCATGCCGATGCCCATCACGCCCCAGGTGCCCGTGTCGAGCCGACGCCGCGGCAACTCCATGTCGATGACATTGCGCGCCAAATCCAGCGCATTGGCCCCCTCGTTGACCACATAGACCCCTGGGTTCTCCTGCAACACAGCGCGAACCGCGCCCAGCGCGTTGTAAAACCGCATCGGGTGCGGATCTTCGGCCAGCCGGTGTCGCATCTTGGCCTCGTTGCGGGCCCTGCGGTCGGCCAGCTCGTTGACCCATTCGGCGGGCGCGACGATCGGGTGCGCGGCCAGTCCGTCACAGAGCGCCGCCAGCACCGACCCGATGTCACCGACCAGGGGCGCCGCTATCGGCCGGTTGCTGTCGAGTTCCGCCGCGGCGATGTCGACCTGCACGAACTTGGCGTCGGCGGACCATTGCGGCGACTCCCCGTGCCCGAGTAGCCAATTCAGCCGGGCACCCACCAGCAAGACCACGTCCGCGCGGGCTATCGCCAATGAGCGCGCGGCCCCGGCCGACTGCGGGTGCGAGTCGGGCAGCAGCCCCTTGGCCATCGACATCGGCAGGAACGGAATCCGGGTGGCCTCCACGAAATTCCGGATCACGTCGTCGGCCTGAGTGTAGGCGGCGCCCTTGCCGAGCACGACCAGCGGCCGCTGCGCCCGCCCGAGCACCTCCAGCGCGCGATCGACTGCCTCCGGCGCCGGCAGCTGCCGGGGCGCGGGATCGACGACCCGCCACAGGGTGTCGGTGGCCGCCGAGGCGTCCATGGCCTGGCCCAAGATCTCGCCGGGGATGTCGAGGTAGACGCCGCCCGGCCGCCCGGAGGCCGCGGTGCGAATCGCGCGTGCCACGCCCCGCCCGATGTCCTCGATCCGGCCGATTCGATACGCTGCCTTCGCGAAAGGCCTTGCGGCGGTGAGCTGATCGACGTCCTGGTAGTCACCGCGCTGCAAATCCACCATCGCCCGGTTGCTCGAGCCTGAAATCTGAATCATGGGAAAGCAGTTCGCGGTCGCGTTCGCCAGCGCGGGCAGGCCGTTGAGGAAACCCGGCCCGGACGTGGTGAGGCACACGCCGGGCCGCCGGGTGAGAAACCCGGCGGCGGCGGCCGCGTTGCCGGCCGAGGCCTCCTGCCGAAAGCCGATGTAGCGGATTCCCGACGCCTGCGCGGTGCGGGCGAGGTCGGTGACCGGGATGCCGACGATGCCGTAGATGGTGTCGACGTCGTTGGCCTTGAGGGCATCAACGACGAGATGGAAGCCGTCGGTCAAGCGGGTCGCTTTGCTGGGAGATGCCGAAACGGTGGTCATGGTGGCGACTCCTCGTGTGCGTGTGCCGTATCTGGCCCTGCCATGCACTGTTGTGTCGGTGCGCGCGGCTGTCCAACACTAAGCCGCTATGCAGCGATCCACGCCGTCTATCAATAGTCGTGGCCTATCAATAGTGAGCGGATCGGTATTGGACGGGCACGGCGGTAGCGCGGCATGGTGCCTGCAGGAGCTTCACAACGAAAGGAAGGAGTGTGGCGATGAGGACGAGCGATCACGTTGTCGCTGACCTGGTCGAGGTGGCGGCGAGCCGGCGGCCCGACGCCCCGGCGCTCGTCGTCACCCCCGATCGCATACCGGTGAGCTACCGCGACCTGATCGGCCTGGTCGACGACCTGGCTGGGCAGCTGAAGCGGGCCGGGCTGCTGGCGGGCGATCGGGTCGCGCTGCGCGCCGGCAGCAACGCCGAGTTCGTCGTCGGCCTGCTGGCGGCGTCGCGGGCGGGGCTGGTCGCGGTTCCGTTGGACCCGGCCCTGCCGGTCGGCGACCAGCGCACCCGGACCGAGGCGGTGGGGGCGCGGGCGGTGCTGGTCGACGGTGACGGCCCCGGCGATGAGCGGGAGCCGGGCTTGCGCCGGTGGCCGATCGCGGTGAACGTCGGCCGCGGCCAGGGCACCCCGGCGGTCCACCTCGACGCCGCGACGCCGCCGGAGGGAGACGTCTCGACGCCCGAGGGGCTGCGGGACGACGACGCCATGATCATGTTCACCGGCGGGACCACGGGGCTGCCGAAGATGGTCCCGTGGACGCACGACAACATCGCCAACTCGGTGCGGGCGATCATCGCGGGCTACGGGCTGGGGCCACAGGACGCGACGGTCGCGGTGATGCCGCTCTACCACGGTCACGGCCTGATCGCCGCATTGCTGTCGACCCTGGCGTCCGGAGGCACGGTGCTGCTGCCGGCGCGTGGTCGGTTCTCGGCGCACACGTTCTGGGACGACATCGACGCCGTCGGGGCCACCTGGTACACCGCCGTGCCGACCATCCACCAGATCCTCTTGGAGCGCAGCAAGACTGAGCGCCCGGGCAACAAGCGGGCCGTCCTGCGGTTTATCCGCAGCTGCAGCGCGCCGCTCACCCCGGAAACGGCCAGGGCGCTCCAGGAGACGTTTTCGGCATCGGTGGTGTGCGCCTTCGGCATGACGGAGGCGACTCATCAGGTCGCGACGACGGGCATCGGACAAAGCGAAAACCCTGCCGCCACGGGCGGTCTCGTCGGTGAGTCGACCGGGCCGGAGATCCGGATCGCGGGACCCGACGGTCAGCCCCTGCCCCCGGATGCCGTCGGGGAGGTCTGGCTGCGTGGTCCCACCGTGGTGCGCGGCTACCTCGGCGACCCGGCGATCACCGCCGCCAACTTCACCGACGGCTGGTTGCGCACCGGCGATTTGGGCTCGCTGTCGCCGGCCGGGGACCTGATCATCCAGGGCCGGATCAAGGAACTGATCAACCGGGGCGGCGAGAAGATTTCGCCGGAACGCGTCGAGGGCGTGCTGGCCACGCACCCCAACGTCCTGGAGGTGGCCGTGTTCGGACTGCCGGACAAGATGTACGGGGAGACGGTGGCCGCGGTGATCGTTCCCCGGGAGTCGCCCGCACCCACACCGGCCGAGTTCGCGGTGTTCTGCCGCGAGCGGCTGGCGGCCTTCGAGGTGCCCGCCGCCTTCCAGGAGGCCAGCGCGCTGCCGCATACCGCGAAAGGCTCGCTGGACCGCCGCGCCGTGGCCGACCAATTCGGCCGCGGGGCCTAGGTGACGCTCGAATCGGTTGTCACGCCGTGGTTTTCATCCGGGCGGCCGCGGACTCCGGCATGGGTTCGTACCTTGCGAACGAGCGGGTGAACGATGCGGCTCCGTGCGAGAGCGATCGCAGGTCGATGGCGTACCGGGTCAGCTCGACCTGAGGCACCTCGGCCCTGACCACCGTGCGTTCGTGGCCGGCGGTGTCGCTGCCCAGCACCCGGCCGCGGCGCCCGGACAGGTCGCCCATCACCGCACCGACGAAGTCGTCGGGCACCAGCACCGAGATCTCGTCGATCGGCTCGAGCAGGGCCACCCTGGTCGCCGCCGCCGCCTCGCGCAGGGCCAGCGCACCCGCGGCCTGGAACGCGAAGTCCGACGAGTCCACGCTGTGGGCCTTGCCGTCGAACAGCGTGACCCGGATGTCGACGACCGGGTAACCGGCGTGCACGCCCTTTTCCATCTGCGCGCGGACGCCCTTCTCCACGCTCGGGATGAACTGGCGCGGCACCGCTCCGCCCACCACCTTGTCGACGAACTCGAATCCCGCGCCCTCCGGCAGCGGCTCCACCTCGATGTCGCAGACCGCGTACTGGCCATGCCCGCCCGACTGCTTGACGTGGCGGCCGTGTCCTTTCGCCTTGCCGGCGAAGGTTTCTCGCAGCGGGACGCGCAGGTCGACCGTGTCCACGGTGACGCCGTACCGGTTCGCCAGCGCGTCCAGGACGACGCCGGCGTGGGCCTCCCCCATGCACCACAGCACGATCTGATGCGTCTCCTGGTTCTGCTCGATCCGCAGCGTCGGGTCCTCGGCGGCCAGCCGCCCCAGCCCGACGGACAGCTTGTCTTCGTCGGTCTTGGCGTGCGCCTGAATGGCCACCGGCAGCAGCGGCTCCGGCATCGTCCAGGGCTTGAGGACCAGCGGCTCCGACTTGTCCGAAAGGGTGTCGCCGGTTTCGGCGCGGCTCAGCTTGCCGATCGCGCAGATGTCGCCGGCCACCACGGCGGCCGCGGGGCGCTGCTGCTTGCCGAGCGGGAAGGACAGCACCCCGATGCGTTCGTCCTCGTCGTGGTCGGGGTGCGAGTTCCCGTGGGAGTTGGAGCCGTTGGCCGCGCCGAAGAACGACGCAAAATGGCCCGACACATGAACCGTCGTGTCGGGCCTGATGGTCCCGGAAAACACCCGGACCAGGCTCACCCTGCCGACGTAGGGGTCCGACGTAGTCTTCACCACCTCCGCGAGCAACGGCGCGTCGGTGTCGCACGCCAGCGTCGCGTGCGTGGCACCGTTCGGCGTGAAGACTTCCGGTAGCGGGTGTTCCATCGGGGACGGGAATCCCCGGGTGGCGACCTCCAGCAGTTCCAGGGTGCCGACGCCGGTGCCGCTGCACACCGGGATCACCGGGAAGAACGAGGCGCGGGCGACGGCTTTCTCCAGGTCTGCGATCAGCACCGACTCGTCGATCGACTCGCCGCCGAGATAGCGCTCCATCAGCGACTCGTCCTCGGATTCCTCGATGATCCCTTCGATCAGGGTGCCGCGCGCCTCCTCGATGCGTTCGGCGTCCGACGGCTCGGGCTCGAGGATGGTCCGCTTGCCGTCCGTGTACTGGTAGCGCCGCTGCGACAGCAGGCCGACCAGGCCGTCAGACGTCGGCAGGTAAAGCGGTAAGACCTTGTCGCCGAACGCGTTTTGCGCGGCGGCCAGCGCCTCCTGATAGTTCGCGCGCGCGTGGTCGAGCTTAGTGATCACGACGGCGCGCGGCATCCCGACCTGGCTGCACTCCTGCCAGAGCGACTTGGTCGGCTCGTCGACACCCTCGTTCGCCGCGATCACGAACAGCGCGCAATCGGCCGCGCGCAGGCCGGCCCGCAACTCGCCCACGAAGTCGGCGTAGCCGGGCGTGTCCACCAGGTTGACCTTGATGCCGTCGTGCGAAAGGGACGCCACGGCGACGCCCACCGAGCGCTGCTGCCGGATCTCGGCCTCGTCGTAGTCGCAGATCGTGCTGCCGTCGGTGACCGAGCCCGCGCGGGACAGCACACCGCCGGCCACCAGCAGGGCCTCGACCAGGGTGGTCTTGCCGCCGCTCGACGGCCCCACCAGGACCACATTGCGAACATTGCCCGGACCGCTCGCGGTGGGAGCGGCCCCCGCGCCCTGGGAAGCGTTCGCCTTGTCCGCCATGACTTTCCTCCAGTTCTGCAGCGCTATGGCGCGGTGTGGCCTGGACCACAGGACGCTGTAAGCAACTTTTCCCCCAACTGCCGCCCAACACAAGGCCACCGGCCGGCCACAATCGGGGCCGGCCCGTCATGGGTGTGCCGGTGCCGGCGCCGCGCGCGTCAGGCGTGCCAGCTGGACCAGCGCCGCACCGTGACCGCGATCACCGGGCCGTTCAACGAAACGGACTGGTACTGGGGGTATTTGGCGCGCAGCAACCGAAACCCGGTGTCCGCCGCCTGGCCGCCGGAATGAATCGCGGCGAGGCCGTCGGCCCGGACCCACCACAGCCGCGACCAATCGTCGTCGTAGTGGTCCACGAGCAGGCTGACCTGGGGATTGCCCTCGATGTTGGCCAGGCGGCGCAGCCGCCGCGTCGATTTCGGCTTCGCGTCGACGGCGGTGTACACGACGTCCTGCTCGCCGACGGCGAAAACCACCGGCACCAGGTGCGGCGCGCCGCCGGGCGCGGTCGTGGCCAGGCGGGCTATCGGGGACTGCGTGAATCGGACCTTCGGGTCGAATTCGCCCACGTTGTCAGCTTATGGGCCGGGCGGCCGCGTTAGGTTAACCGCATGCTGGCGGAAACGCAGATCACCAACCTTTTGTATCGCTACGCCGAATGCATCGACGCCGGCGACCTCGCAGGAGCGGCGACGCTCTTCGAGCACGCCCGCATCCGCATCGGTGGCTCGCAGGCCGCGCAGGACACGATCGACGCGGACCGGCTGCTGGGCATTTGGAAGTCGCTGATCGTGATGCACCCCGACGGGACGCCGCGAACCAAGCACGTGACGACCAATCCGATCATCGAGATCGACGAGCAGGCGGGCACCGCGAGCTGCCGCAGTTACTACACCGTGCTGCAGCAGACCGACGCGCTGCCGCTGCAGCCCATCGTCGCGGGTCGCTACCACGATCGATTCGAGCGCGTGGACGGGCAATGGCGGTTTTCCTATCGCGACCTCACCCTCATCGACATGGTGGGTGACGTCGGCCACCACCTGACCCATACGATCACGCCGGCCCGGGGGTCTTGAGCGGGCCTCGCGGCCAGCGGGCCGCAGAGGGACTGACCACTGTCCCGAATAGCTACCTGCATTACGGTTATACCCAGTTAGTCGTGGCGCCCAGAGCCGGAGGCTGGGCCAAATTTCGATTCTTATCGGGAAGTAGGAGATGACGGGATGAGCAAATCGCACCACCGCTCAGTCTGGTGGTCATGGTTAGTCAGCGTGCTGGCCGTGGTGGCACTGGGTCTGGGCCTCACCACGGTGCCGGCGTCCGCTGTACCTCCGGGGCCGTCCCACGACCGGCCCATGGCGCCGCTCGACCCGTCGGGCATCGTCGGCAAAGTGGGGCCGCAGGTGGTCGACATCAGCACCAAATTCGGCTACAACAACGCGGTCGGCGCGGGAACCGGCATCGTCATCGATCCGGGCGGTGTCGTGCTGACCAACAACCACGTGATCTCGGGTGCCACCGACATCAGCGCGTTCGCCGTCGGCAACGGCCAGACCTACGCCGTCGACGTGATCGGCTACGACCGGGTCGCCGATGTCGCGGTCCTGCAGCTTCGTGGCGGCGGTGGCCTGCCCAGCGCCAACATCGGTGGCGGGGTCGCCGTCGGCGATCCCGTCGTCGCGCTGGGCAACGCCGGTGGTCAGGGCGGAACGCCCAGCGCCGTGGCCGGCAAAGTGGTCGCGCTCAACCAGACCGTCTCGGCCACCGACACGCTGACCGGCGCCGAGGAGAACCTGGGCGGGCTGATCCAGGCCGACGCCGCGATCAGGCCCGGTGACTCGGGTGGGCCGATGGTCAACCAAAGCGGGCAGGTGATCGGCATGAACACCGCCGCCACCGACAGCTACAAGATGTCCGGCGGTCAGGGTTTCGCCATTCCGATCGGTACGGCGATGGGCGTGGCCGGACAGATCCGGTCCGGCGCCGGGTCGAACACGGTGCACATCGGCCCGACGGCCTTCCTTGGCCTGGGCGTCACGGACTACGGCGGCAACGGCGCGCGGGTCGAACGCGTGGTCGGCAGCGGTCCCGCGGCGGCGGCCGGGATCTCGGCCGGTGACGTCATCACCGGGGTCGACAATGTCCCGATCACCGGGGCCACCTCGATGACGGACGTCCTCGTCCCGCATCACCCCGGCGACACCATCATCGTGCAGTGGCGCGCCAAGGCGGGCGGCGACCGCAGCGGACCGGTGACGCTGGCGGACGGACCGCCGGCCTGAGATCCGCGCGGATGATGCCCGCCTCCCGTCCAATTCGCTTGTGGCACAGCGTGCTTCGTCGCCCCGTAACGGTGGTGATTCCCGACCTGCCGCGTCGGGTACCCGTGGCATCGTGGAATTGATGAACGACGCACGAGAAGCTGTCGAGCACGATCCAGCCGCGGGAAGCCACGTCGAAGACGGTGTGGTCGAACATCCGGACGCCGAGGATTTCGAGAACGCCGCCGCGCTGCCCGCGGATCCCACGTGGTTCAAGCACGCGGTTTTCTACGAGGTGCTGGTCCGGGCGTTCAGCGACGCCAATGCCGACGGGCAGGGCGACCTC
>Ga0335071_10004123_pt1 | contig 15200 bp, 12 predicted proteins | sample Lox_Sample_15_FD_206724 | JGI IMG/M metagenome (GOLD analysis project Ga0335071, IMG submission 206724) | Soil microbial communities from Loxahatchee National Wildlife Refuge, Florida, United States - Lox_Sample_1.5 | ecosystem: Environmental > Terrestrial > Soil > Wetlands | place: USA... | reverse complement strand
ATTTTCGCCGCGGGACGCGCGTGTGCGCCATCGCGTCCACGCACGTGGCGTTCCCTGTCAAATCGATCGGAACGCTCCCTTCATGGACATTAACACCGAATCCAATCAGGGCGGCGGCACTCCGTGCATCATCCCATAAAGCTTCGAGCAGAATGCCTGCGCATTTTTTGTTTGAAAGCAACACATCGTTCGGCCACTTGATGTCGGCGTCCAGCGGAGAGGAAAAAACATGCTGATCCCAAAGCCCCCTCAGGGCTTCGACCAGGGCTATCGAGGCAACGTGTGTCAGAAGGGGCCAGAACCTTTGCGGCTGTTTTGGGCGCACAATCAGCGTGCAGTACAAACCTGCCCCGGCCGGAGAATGCCAGGTCCGGTCCTGACGGCCCTTGCCTCCGGTTTGTTCCTCCGCAAATACGAGCGTACCGCCCGGCGCTCCCCGTTCCGCCAGTAGGCGCGCTTGCGTATTGGTTGATTGAAGACTCAAAAAACCTTCCGCGCGGAGAGTGTCCCAGGCAATAGGCGGCGTCTCTTTTTGGATCCATTGCGATATGAGCTGTTCGTCGTCAAAACGCAAACGGAAGCGATCGCCGGCCGTTTCGATGTCGAAGCCCCAGCGCCGGCACAGGTCGATTTCTTCACGGAACCCGGGATCGGGGCGCATGGGCAGTCCTTCATCCCCAACACGTCCCAACTCGATCAGGGCCGCCGGGTGCGTCAGTTCAGACATGCTATTCTACTGGCAGGTGGTTAAGGTTTGACTCAATCTTGCGCAACTTCTCACACAGCTCGGCATGCCGCGCCCTGTTTTCCGCAACAATTTCTTCGGGAGCTCGCGAAATGAATTCCGGGCTGTTCAGCTTCTTCGACACCTTGTCAGCTTCGTCCTTTGTGCGCGCAATCTCTTTCTGCAGTCGCTCGCGTTCGTTTTGGACATTCAGGGCATCGTGAACATCCAGTCCGAACTCCCCCAGTTTTGACACGCCTCTCAAATACCTGCCGGAGAGTGTTTCGGGAAGCAGGATATTGTTCAATCGCGCGAGCGACTGAATCTTGGCTATGTTTTCCGAAACCAGGATCCGGTCTTCCTCCTCGCGAATCACAATCGCGGCGTCCAATGCGTGCTTAGGGCTGACATTCATCTCGGCTCGCAACGCGCGCATGGAGCCGATCAATTCCATCAAACTCTGCATCTTCCGGGCGGCTTCCGGATTCTCCAGCACCTCCCGTGGTGCGGGAAATTCCTGCACCATGATGGACTCGCCTTCGTGCGGCAGTTTTTGCCAGATTTCTTCGGTAATAAACGGCATGAACGGGTGAAGCATGCGGAGCGCGCTGTCCATTACATGCACCAGCACCCGGATCCGACTTTCCCTCCCCTCGTCGGCAATCGATGCGCTCGTTAAAACCGGTTTCACCAGCTCGATATACCAGTCACACAATTCATGCCAAATGAACTGATAAATCAGCGCGGAGGCCTCATGGAAGCGGAATTTATCCAGCGCCTCGGATATTTCCGCCGAAACGGCATTCATCCTGTGAAGAATCCACAGATCTTCCAGGGGCACGGCCGATTTGCCGTTCCGGACCAGCGCATCCACGCTCTCCCGATTGACACAGGCGTCTTCATCTCTGAGGTTCATCAACACAAAACGGGCCGCATTCCACACTTTGTTTGCAAATGCGCTGTACCCTTCCATACGATCTGAGGAAAAAGGAATATCGGTTCCGGGGACCGCCATCGAGGACAGCGTGAATCGCACGGCATCCGCCCCGTACTGATCGATCAGCTGCAGCGGCTCGATGATGTTACCCTTGGTTTTGCTCATTTTTTTGCGGTTGGCGTCCCTCACGATTCCGTTGATGTGCACTTGACTGAAGGGGATGTCCCCAGCAAATTTGAGCCCCATCATGATCATTCGGGCGACCCAGAAAAAGATGATGTCCGGCCCCGTGATCAGAACGTTCGTCGGGTAAAAAACGCGAAGATCTTTTGTCTCTTCGGGCCAGCCGAGAGTAGAAAACGGCCAGAGCGCCGAACTGAACCACGTGTCCAGGATATCGCTTTCCTCGCGCAGCGCACCGTGGCATTTAGGGCACTCGGATGGCGTCGTGCGGGCGACTACGATTTCTCCGCAGGCGTCGCAATACCAGGCTGGGATTCGGTGTCCCCACCAGAGTTGTCGAGAGATGCACCAGTCGTGGATGTTGTACATCCATTCGAAATATCGCTTTTTGAAATTGTCGGGCACGAATTGAATCCGGCCGTTTTCAACCGCTTCAATCGCCGGTTTTGCCAGCGTTTCGACTTTCAGATACCACTGCAGGGATATTTTCGGCTCCACGATCGTCGAACACCGGTCGCACTGTCCGACGCTGTGCTCATAGTCTTCGATCTTCAGCATATAGCCCTCATCCGAGAGCTGCTCGACCAGTTTACGACGGCATGCAAACCGATCCATGCCCTTATAGCGCCCCGCCGCTTCCGTCATGATCCCGGCATCGTCGATTACCGTCACCTTCTGCAGGCCATGCCGGATGCCCGCTTCATAGTCGTTCGGATCGTGCGCCGGCGTGACTTTCACGGCTCCGGTTCCGAATTCACGGTCGACGAAAGCGTCGGCGATAATCGGTATTTCCCTGTTCATCACCGGCAGCAAAACTTTTTTCCCGACTAAATGCCTGTATCTCTCATCTTCCGGATGGACGGCCACTGCGGTGTCGCCAAGCATGGTCTCCGGACGCGTCGTGGCGACCGTTACAAATTCGTTGGTGCCGACAACCGGGTATTTGATGTGCCAGAGCTTCCCGGCGGACGGCTGGTATACGACTTCGAGATCCGAAATTGCCGTTTTGCAGCGCGGGCACCAGTTCACGATATATTCGCCGCGGTAAATAAGCCCTTCTTCATATAATCGGACGAATACTTCCACCACAGCCCGCGACAGTTGTTCATCCATCGTAAAGCGTTCCCTGCTCCAATCGCAGGAGACACCCATGCGCCGCATCTGATTGAGGATCGTTCCACCGCTGGTTTTTTTCCACTCCCAGGCGAGCTTCATGAATTTTTCCCGCCCCAGGTCGAAGCGGCTCTTCTTCTCTTTCTCCATCTGCTTGTCCAGGACGTAGTGGACGGCGATGCTGGCATGATCCGTGCCCGGCAGCCACAGCGTATTAAATCCGCTCATTCTCTTCCAGCGCACCAGGATGTCGTGCAGCGTATGCTGCAGCGCATGACCCATGTGCAGAGAGCCGGTCACGTTCGGCGGAGGGATTACGATAGAAAAGCGGGGCTTTGTGGAATCGGCATCGGCCTGGAAATATTTTTCTCTTTCCCAATAGCTATACCATTTTTGTTCGAATTCGTTCGGCTCGTAAGCTTTTGCCAGCAATTCACGGGGCATTTCCTGTCCTCTTTTCAGTGATGAGTCGTGCCGCAAGAATGAAATGTGGAATTTTATTAGAATCGAAAGGCTTAGTCTAGCCTTCACTGGCCCTTTGTTTCCCTGGGGCGCTTTCCACCATGCAGTATTTGGCGAGGCTTCGGCTCTTTCAGGAATGGCAGGGGTATAATTTCATAGTGGATTTGACGGTGGCTTAGGGCGCGAGCGTCAGGCTTTGTCCTGTTCCTCGATGGTGCGTCGGATGATGCTCTCGGAAAGCTCCGGAACGACTTCCCATGCCACCTCGCGGATCGCCTCGGCCGACATGCGCCGCATCACAGAATCCACGATGCGGTTCAGCGTATTCTCCGAAAATACAACATCTAATGCGGCAGCCGGTCCTGCCAAGGCCGCAGCGCCGGCGGTCCGCAGATCGTTTCTCTGCACACTTGCGGCCATACAGGCTTGGGCGATGCTCAGCTGGTCGTTGTCAAATACATCCAGAATCCGGTCCGAACCCAGGAACGAAGCCCGAACATCGGAGCTGATCCGACTGTGCAATCGGAAAGAGTCGGATTCCCGATCTCCGCCGGTGGCGCGTCGATCAGCGATTCGATCACTCTCCGTTTCGCTTTCGGCTTTCCGTTGCAGCTGCCGCTTTTGGGCAAGAGTGTGAACGGTCTCCAGGAGATCTGAGGTATTGAAAGGTTTTGTCAGAAAACCGTCGCACTTTGCTCTGGAGGCTTCCAGCTCATCGTACGGCTCAAGAGCGCCCGCCAGCAGCACGACGGCCGTGTCCGACAGCTCCGGGTCATCCTTGATGTGGGCGCAGATGTCATATCCACTGTATCCCGGCATGAACACGTCGGCAAGAATCACATCGGGTCTGAAATCCCGCACAATATCCAGCGCAATTTCGCCATCCGAAACGGATTCCACGATCGCATCTTCGTCGCTGAAAGCCAGGCCCACCACCCTTTGCGTATTACTGCTGTCGTCAATTACCAGGAGTTTTAGACTCATCGCTGGCTCCCGAATTTTTTTTGGTATACCTCTTTTTGCTCTTCTGCTCTTCCTTCTTCTTATCGGCAGGGCTCGGCGTTGCAGTATTCGAATTGTTGGTTAATACGGTTGTGTCTTTGGTTTCGCCGGAAGCGCTTTTTTTGATTTCGCTTTCGATTAAAATGTCATCCGAGGGTTTTTGCGGACTTATTTCTTTGGCAGCGGCTTCAGCCACCTTGACTTTTTCTGCCTCGACCGACTTTTTGGCCTCTTCATAGCGGTCCGGCTCGCCAACAAAGCCGAGGGCTTTTCCGAAGTCAATGAATGGTTTCAGGGGCGAAAAACCTTCCGGCGGTTTCACCTTTGCTTGATTTGCAGCGGCGATCTTCTCATTCACCTTTGGCAGCGGCTTGCCCAAAGCACTGAGTTTTGCTTTTGCGCCATCACTTTGCTTGCTGAACGGATATTCGCTGACGATCTTTCCAAGGTAGATGGCCTCTTCATCGGTATTTTTGACCTTGTCCAGAATGCTCGCTATGCGGGAAAGGACCTCCGGCATTTGCGAAAAATCCGGATAATTATCCAGAATTTCCTTGTACCGACCCCTGGCACCGAGGATATTGTTCCGTTCTTCATAAAATTTGCCGACACCCAGATTGCCCAGGGCCAGATCCTCTTCAACGTCCGTCTTGTATTTTTTGACGATCGGAGCGAAATCGCTGTCCGGAAATTGGCGGAGAAATGAAGTGATCCCCTGCAACGCCTTAAATGCGTAATGCTGATCGCGATCCGGCGTACCCATCATTTTCATGTTGATGGCAATATTTTTCATTTGCGCATCAGCGGCTTTGGGGTGAGCGGGGTAAAAGACTATGAAATCCTTGAACTGGTTTTCTGCCTGCAGAAGGTTTTCCGTCCCCCCTTCTTCATAAAATGACTCCCCCATGCCGAAATGAGCTTCCGGCGCCATTTCGCTATCGGGATAGGTCATCATCAGGTTCTGGAATGCCAGACGTGCTTTAAGAAACTGCCCGTTCTTGAGGAAGGCCGAGCCTGTCTCGAAGAGGGTCTTATCAGGAGGCACGACGCTTTTTTGAAGTTTCGCGCTTTTCTGATGGCATCCAAAAGAATACAGCAGGATGGCACACAGGAATACGCAGCGTATCGTTTGTTTCATCGCTCCACGAACTCCTCCAATTTAAGGGAAAGCCCAAAAATGCGAACAGACTCGTCAGCTGACTTTCATGTCATTCATTTGTTGTTCCGCGATCCCTTTTAGTTCTCTAACCGCTTCGGTTGCATCCATTCGGGGATTGAATATGGCGGATCCGGCAACAATAATCTCAGCCCCGGCAAGGAGGACTTCCCGCAAATTTTCCGAACCGATTCCGCCATCTATCTCTATACGTGCGTTATATCCGTTGGATGCAATAAATTCTCTGAGTTTTCTTATTTTTTTCAGAGAGGATGGAATGAATTTCTGACCGCCGAAACCCGGATTCACGGTCATAATGAGGACAAAGTCCGCAAGCGGCAGAATTTCGTTAAGCGATGCCAGCGAAGTTCCCGGGTTAATGGCAACACCTGCCTTGACCCCGCTTTCTTTCAGATAATTCAGCGTCCGGTCGAGGTGGACATCGGCTTCCACATGAACGGAGACCCAGTTGGCCCCTGCCCGGACGAAATCCTCAACATAACGATTGGGGTTTTCGATCATTAAATGAACATCCAGCGGCAACCGTGTCGTTTTGCGGATCGAGGAGACTGCCGGCGGCCCGATCGTGATATTCGGTACAAAATGCCCATCCATCACGTCGATATGAATCAGGTCTGCTCCTCCATTTTCGGCTTTCTCGATCTCGTGTCTCAGATTGGCAAAATCAGCAGACAATATGGATGGGGCTATTTCAATTTTCTGTCCCAAGTCGATGCTCCGCTCGTACCTGTTTCACGCAATTCGCAGAAGGGTAACACAGCAAAATTATGGATTCAAGGCGCTTGCCTTCTAAGGGCTTGTGTGAAAATAACTTCCCTTCACCTCGAATGCAGCCGCCCCTCCGGCTTTTGTAATGGAAGCGGAGCCGGTTTTGCATCATGACCTGCGCAGCATCAGCGCCGCAAAAAAACCGTCCCACAGGCGATTGCCGGGGTATGTCCGCACCATGGAATCCTGCCCGACCCACTTTTCGATACCCGGCGGGTGGATTGGCTTTTGAAGGCAGAAGCCCGGATGAGTATTCAAGAATTCCCGAATGACCTGTTCGTTTTCCTCCGGTTCCGTCGAGCATGTGGAGTAAAGCAACCATCCCCCCAGGCGAACCGCTCCGGATACGCTATGGAGTATTTTCGTTTGATTGGCCTGCAGCTCGGCGAATTCCCTTTTTCGGAAACGCCACTTGATTTCCGGATTCCGACGGACTGTGCCCAGCCCGGAGCATGGGGCATCGGCAAGCACGGCATCGAAGCAATCCACGAACGGAGGCTGCTGCCGGGCATCGGCAACAAGTATTTGCGGAGCCCGTATGCCCGAGTCTTTTAAGATTTGCGCCAGTCTTGCCACCCTTTCATACCTCAAGTCACTGGCCACTATGTATCGGGAATTGCAGCAGATTTTGCCAAGGATGGCAGTTTTGCCTCCCGGCGCCGCGCAAGCATCCCAGATTTTCCATCCCGGCATCGGGTGCAGCAGATGCGGGATCAGTTGCGAAGCCTCGTCCTGAAAATGAAATGCGGCCGGGCCGATTCCTTCCCGCGATGGAATTTTCACGTCGTCTGCCCTTATAAAGGCATCAGGGACTAAATCAGATTTAACGGCTGCAAATGGAAACACTTCACCGGTGGCATAATCCCCGAATATCCGCATTGCCGCCTGCGGAGCCTTGTTTAGCGAAAGGGCAAAATCTTCCGCAACATCCTCTCCGTACCGTGCCGCCCATCTTTTATAGAGCCACTCCGGCAAAGACACTTGATCCCAACGGGGCGCGCGGCGCATGCATTCGTCTTTTTCCCACAGATGATCTCGCGTCAGGCGCCGCAGAATACCGTTTATATACCCCTCGATGCCCTTTCCAAGTTCCCTCCTCGCAATCTCCACCGCATCATTCACCAGCGCATATTCTGGAATGCGGTCCATCTTCCACATCTGATACAGGCTCATCCGGAGAAGAATTTTTATGCCCTCCGCCACTTTTGGCCACGGGCGCGTGCTTGCCGCAGCCAGTACATAATCCAGCAATCCTTGCCAGCGCAGCGTTCCATAGACTATCTCGGTGCTGAGATGCCTGTCCCGCACATCGAGATCCTGAATTTTGTCGGAATTCAGCGCATCATCGCTGCGCGTACGACCCGACCCGATATCGAAAAGAAGCTGGTAGCAGAGGGTTCGCGCGGGGGATATTTGTGGTGCCATAGCGTTCAGAGGAGAGTTTTCAAAAAAGCGTTTCACCGGGAGAAAGGCGGGCGCCATTGGCAAATTCCCTGCCGGTCACCCTGTCCTTGGCAGGCAGCTGCACTTCCAGGATCTCGAGGATTGACGCCAGTCCGCATTGCACATACATGCCGTCCCCGGACTGGCCTAAAAACGTGCCTGGCACTGATTCGCTGCTGGTAGCGCGAGGGGGTGGCAGGCTTCGCCACACCTTCAGGCGTTCCCCGTGAAAACCCGCGTAGGCCACCGGCCATGGGTTCATCCCGCGAATCTGGTTGTGGATATCCAAAGCCGGCTTCTGCCATGAGATCTGCGCCATTTCTTTGGTGATACGTGGCGCCCATGAAACTTTGCCGGCGTCCTGAGGGACGGGCTGGATCGCTCCCTTTTGCAGTCCATCCAGTGTTCGAATCAGCAGGTGCGCCCCGATTTCCGAAAGCTCCGCCGTGAGATCTCCGGTGGTTGTGTGCATCGCGATTGGAACTTCCTGCTGCAACAGAATTGCACCGGCATCCAAATCTTTATGCATCAGCATTGTGGTGACCCCGGTTACGTTTTCGCCGTTCAGAATCGGCCATGCCACCGGAGCAGCGCCGCGATACCTGGGAAGCAAGGAAGCGTGTAGGTTCACCGGCGCGATGCGCGCCGCGCTCAACATCCACTCGGGAAGTATTTGACCGTATGCCGCGACGACGATGAAGTCGGGCCGAAGCTGCTCCACGATGCTGCGGTTATCTTCACTGCGGAGCCTGACCGGTTGGTATACGGGGATCCCACGCTCCTGCGCGAGGACCTTGATCGGGCCGGGCTGCACCCTGTGCCCTCGCCCGGACGGCTTGTCCGGCTGCGTGAAAACTGCGCAAATATCGTACGCAGACTCCAGTAGTATCCGGAACGCAGGAACTGCGAAAAGCGGGGTTCCGAGAAAAACGACACGCATTGTTTACCATTCGCCGGCTTTGGCCATTTTTTTGATCTTATTACGGATAAGAGTGCGTTTCAGACTACTGAGGTGATCCACGAAGAGCACGCCGTTCAAATGGTCAATCTCATGACTCAGGCACCGCGCCAACAGCCCTTCACCCTCGATCCGGATTTCCTCGCCTTTGGCGCCCTTGCCTCGCACTACCATTTTTTGCGGCCGCGTGACCGTTTCGCTGAAATCCGGCACACTCAAACAGCCTTCGTCATTTTTTTGCGTTCCCTCAGCCAGGATGATTTCCGGATTGCACAGAACGATGAGTTTGTCCGGCTCTTCTCCTACCGTAAGATCTATCGTAGTAAGGCGTATATTGATCCCGACCTGAGAAGCAGCCAATCCGATTCCCGGAGCCGCATACATCGTCTCGACCATGTTCCTGACGATTTCCTCAAGTTTTTCGTCAAAGGACACGACGTCCTTGCTGACCGTCCTTAATTCCGTTGCTCCATATTTCAGAATCGGCAATATCATAACTGATTAATTTTAATGGAGATAGAACAACCTGTAAAGTGTGAATGCCGTGACAATCGCAGGTTTCAACCAGTGCGGCAACCGCAAACCTGCTACCTGCAATCATTATGCCGTGCCTAATACTCGCTGACGGAGTGCTGATAGGAATCGTAGTTCGCCTGGATTTCCCGGAGAGAATCGCCCCCAAACTTTTCCAGAAAAACACCTGTGAGAACGATCGCGAGCATTGCTTCGGCCACAATGCCGGCCGAAGGAACAACGCAGACATCGCTTCGTTCCACCGAGGCTTTTGAAACGCATTTGGTATCGATGTCGACGGAGTTCAATGCTTTGCGCAAGGTTGGAATGGGCTTGACATAGATCCTGATCCGGAGTTCTTCTCCGTTGGTGATGCCTCCCTCCAATCCTCCTGCATTATTGGTATGTCTCAAAAACTTTCGTTCCCGATCGTCATAGAATATTTCATCGTGAATGGAGGAGCCGAACCTGCTGGCAGCAGCTATCCCGCAACCGAGTTCGACGGCTTTTATGGCAGGGATGCTCATCATGGCCTGGGCGATTTGCCCATCCAGCCTGCGGTCCCACTGCACGTGCGATCCCAGCCCCGAGGGAATGGCTACCGCAACGATCTCGGAAATTCCACCGAGCGTATCCCCCCCGGCCCTGGCAATTTCGATCTGCCGGACCATACGCTTTTCGGCGGCCGCATCGACACATCGCAGACGGGATGATGGGTTCAGGGCAAAAATCTTTTCGGCCAGGACGCGCTCGTACTTTTTCCCGACGCGCACTTTTCCGACAGCCACCGTGTGACTACCGATTTCGATTCCGAAGCGAGACAGCAAAAGGCGGCAGAAAGCTCCAACCGCAACCCGCACAGCCGTTTCACGGGCGCTCGCACGCTCCAGCACATTGCGTACGTCAAAGGTCTGATACTTCAAAACTCCGGCCAAATCGGCATGTCCCGGCCGCGGATGCGTCACTCGACGAACATCAGTCCCCACAGGAACGGGTTCGATCGACATCGGCAGCCGCCAGTGATCCCAATCCCTGTTTTCAATTGTGAATGCGATCGGGCTTCCCAACGTCAAGCCGTGTCGCACACCGGAAGTGATGTGCACACTGTCCCGCTCGATTTTCATACGTCCGCCCCGGCCGTATCCAAGCTGGCGCCTGTGTAATTGACCATTGATGAAAGAGATATCGATCGAAATGCCGCCGGGCAATCCCTCGATAATACCGGTCAGACATCTGCCGTGAGATTCACCAGCCGTTAAGAATCGAAGCATATGTTTCCCTTCCCGGCCAATTGTACTTGAAACGTTTTGCCATTCCTAGTTTTCCGCCGCTTCCTGCTTTTCCCTGCGCAAACCGCTCAATGCCAAGTTATTTTTGTTCAAACCTTTAGAGCAATAGCTTCCTTGATTTGTCCTTGACTTATAGAAGCAGCGCCCAATACACTTTCGCGAGGCTAATCGAAGGCTATGCAAAACACCCTGACCCGAGTGCTGGGCTTTCCCATCCGCTTTCTCACAAAGACGATCTGGGAAATTCAATCCTACACTCTTCTCTCGGTTCGGGCTATCGCGAATCTATTCAGCAGGCCGATTTATTGGCGGGAAATGATCCTGCAGATGGATCGCATGGGCGTTGGTTCGCTCACCATTGTTATCCTGACGGGGTTTTTCACGGGCGCCGTTCTTGCCATTCAGTCCGAAAGCGCCCTGCGCCGATATGGCGCAGTCAGCATGACGGGCCAGCTCGTTTCCCTGACACTAATCCGCGAGCTGGGGCCGGTCCTGTCAGCCCTGATGCTCTCGGGAAGGATTGGATCCGGCATCGCCTCGGAATTGGGTTCAATGGTCGTATCGGAACAAATTAATGCAATGCGGGCTTTGGGAACGGATCCTACGCGCCGGCTTGTGACGCCAAGGGTGATTTCCATGCTCGTCATGCTCCCGTTGCTCACCGTCATTTGCGATGCCACGGGCATGTTGGGAGGATGGATCATCGCATCCTTCAAGCTACTCATCAGCTCAAACCAGTTCTGGTCCGATGCAATCAATACCCTGCAGTTTTCCGACGTCGTCGGCACTCTGTTCAAACCGGTTGTTTTCGGATTTATCATCGCGATGACCGGCTGCTATGTCGGCCTGCGCACGCACGGAGGGACCGAAGGCGTTGGAAGATCCACGACGCAAGCTGTCGTCAGCAGCTCGATTTTGATTATCGCGGCGGACTTCTTTTTGAACAATTTGATCATCTACATTTCTCCCCTGATGAACCCATGATCGAATTCAGGCAGGTCCACAAATATTTCGATGACGAAGTCGTTCTTAAGGACGTCAGTTTCAAGATCCCTCCCGGGGAGACGAAAATTATCCTGGGCGCAAGCGGATCCGGCAAATCCACAATCCTGAAGCTGATCCTCGGCCTGATACGTCCCGAATCCGGCCAAATCCTGGTCCAGGATCAAGACATCACCAAAATGAGCGAGCGCGAACTTGTGCATGTTCGCAGCGCAATAGGGATGATCTTTCAGGAAGGCGCTCTGTTCGATTCACTCAGCGTGAGGGAAAATGTCGGGTATCGCCTTTCTGAAGAGGGGCAATTGAGCGAAGAGGAGATCAACAGCGAGATCCTTAAGCTCCTCGGTTTTGTAGGGCTTGAGGACGCCATCGACAAAATGCCCGGCGAACTCTCCGGAGGTATGAAACGCAGGGTCGGGATCGCCCGAGCGCTCGTCGGAACGCCGAAGATTGTGCTCTATGACGAGCCCACTGCCGGATTGGATCCGATAACCAAAAGAGCGATCGTTGAGCTGATGATCAAGTTACGGGATATGGAGGGCGTGACGAGTATATTTGTCACCCATGATCTGAATGCCGCTTCTACCATCGCGACCGAACAGGCAATGGCGGACGCGGACGGTACGGTCCATATTCAGCATGCCGGCGAAGCCGCAGATCTCTTAAACACCCGATTCATCATGCTTCAGAATGGCTCCGTTTGTTTCGAGGGCGATTATCACGATCTGATGCATTCCTCGATCCCTTATGTGAAGGCCTTTATTTCATAGATCTTGTGGATTCGAACAGGAATACCTTGCCGGAAGAAGGCAATACAAAGCGCATGATCGAGCGCCAGAGCAGCGTTCGAGGAAGGGAGTCCCATGCCACCTAAAAAGCAAATAGCTTTGGCGCAGATGAAAGTGGGGATCTTCGTTGTGGTCGCCCTCGTTCTGCTCCTCACTCTAATACTCCAGCAGAGCTGGAGCCTCAACTGGTTCTCGAAATCAGCGAAAGCCGTGACCTATTTGCCCGATGTCGGCGGTCTTAAATCGGGGGCTCCGGTTTGGCTGGCCGGAATTGAGATTGGCAAGGTCCGGAAGGTCTCGATTATCCCGCCGGAGCTTTATCCGGGAAATGCGACGATCTTCCGAAAAATTGGCGAATTGGAGAAGGAAAAGGAAGCGATCGACAGAAAGCTCCCGGCGGCGCAGAAGATGATCGACGACCTGCAGGAAAGTATCCGCGACCTGAAATCGGACATTCGAATTGTCGAAGTCCAGCTTGAAATCCGCCAGCAATATCTTAGCCGGATAGGCCGAGACTCGGAGGTCAGCATCGAATCCAGAGGCCTCATCGGCGACTCGTTTATCAACATTTCGGCCGGCACATCCGGCGGGCTGCCTCTTCAAAGAGGCGAGTACTCCGTGATCGAAAGCGTTCAGCGCCCTGGATTTCGCGAAATTATGACCGGCGCAAACGACGTTGTTGCCAACTTCGGTGTGCTTTCCGAACAGTTCAAGACCATCACCAAGAAGATCAATCCTGAAAAGCTTGGGAATAATGTCTCCGACACGATCACCGAGCTTCGCGAGACGATGAAAAAAGCCGGATACACTTTTTCGGAAATGACAAAGCTCGTCCAGGATCTGCACGGCGGACAAGGCAGCGTCGCCAAGGCGATCAACGATCCGGCGCTGTATGAACGCCTGATCAGCTCCGTCGACCGATTCAACAAGATTGCCGACAGCATCCAGAACGGCAATGGCACCTTGTCCAAGCTCATTAACGATCCGTCCCTTTATAACTCCGCTGCCGATAGCCTGAAGAAGGCTGACGTGATGATGGCAAGGATAGAACGGGGCGAAGGAACCCTGGGCAAGCTGTCAAAAGATGAAGAACTCTATGAGAGCACCCAAAAGGCTCTCACCCGTTTTGCCTCGCTGGTTGATGAAATTCAGCAGGGTAAGGGCACAATGGGCAAGCTGTTGAAAGACCCCGGGCTTTACAACAATCTGGACCAGTCAACGGCAGAAATCAGCAAGCTTCTCTATGATTTGAGACAAGATCCCAAGAAGTATTTAACCATCCGCCTCCGCGTGTTTTGAACTTGACAAGAATTTTGAATCTGTCTAGCCTTACGCCATGTTTAGCAACATAATCGGTCGGGGTGGGAAATATCTGCTTGACCGGATAGTTTGGATTCTGACTCGCCTCAAAATAAACCCGAATATCCTTACGTTTACGGGCGTTCTGATCAGCTTCTGGGCTGCTTGGGAATTCGGCTTCGGGAATTTTTCCCGCGGCGCTCTTGTCATCATCCTGGCAGGCATGTTCGATATGCTGGATGGTGAAGTTGCGCGCGTCAGTCTTACAGAAACGAGTTTCGGCGCCTTTTATGATTCGGTGATTGATCGCTATTCAGACATCATAATCCTTCAGGGTCTCGTCGTTTATTATGCCAGGAATCAGCTTCTACATTATGTCGTACTCGTCGGCGTTGTCATCATGGGATCGGTCCTCACAAGCTACGCCCGAGCACGCGCGGAATCACTGATCCCAAAATGCAAAGTCGGTTTTATGGAAAGGCCCGAGCGGATTGTGCTTCTGATCATCGGCGGTCTGGCCAATCGCATGGAAGCCGTGCTGTGGGTCCTGGCAATCCTGGGCAATTGGACCGTGATCAACCGCATCTATTACACCTGGAAAGAGCTCCCCAAGCAGAGAGAGCTGGAACAGGCAAAAGCGCCAGCCCAGCCGCAAGCCTCTGCCGCTGCATCATCCAACTAAGAGCAGCTGCCGTCCTTCAGCTATCTGCAAGACTAGGGCACCGCACGGTTTAGGCTCGTGTTCAAAGCTGAAAGCTGGCAGCTGAAAGCCAACTACAGGCGCTGTTTCTCGACATCGGCGGGGATATTCTGCTCAAACTTCGAATCGGGTATGCCCGTGTTGATCTTTTCTGCGGAAAATCGGATCAACAGATAGTCATCGCTCGGTTCTTCAAACTTATACTGTGCCGGAGTCGCGGTGCTCTCCTTGAGCCAGATCGTGATGGAAGCGACACGTGCCGCGGTTTTGGCGTCCTTCGGCACAAACACCAGGACCGCGCATTTTGCATTGTCGATCGAGTCAGTTCCCTTGTATGAAATCTTGAATTTTTCCCGCAGTTTCGCAGAAGACTGCCCGATACCCAGCGCCAGGTACTCCACGATATCGCGCATTTTCTCGCGGCTGGCGATCTGTGCTTCCTTGATCGCGGGTCGATAGACCGTCAGCGTGTCGCCCTTAATCGTGAGGATTCTCTTCCCGGGATTCATGATTTCGTGACGCATGAACACGGATCCGTCTTTCGACCGGGCGTAGTAGAACTCACCGGATTCCGGAGCGCTGAATTCTTTCAATACGGCGGTGAAATTCTTTTGCGTAAAGGTGGCCTTGAATGTACGGAAACTCTTCGCCACTTCATCCATCTTGTTCAGTATTTGCTGCAGTTCCCTGTCTTCCTTGCCCTGCTGCCCGAAGGCCGAGAGTGCAAGACACAGGAAGAGGATTGTTTGACACGCTTTCGAAAAAGACGGAGTGACGCAGCCTATGCAGCCTGTATTCATCGGCGTTCGGATGTTTTTTCGATTTGAGTTGCGACCGTTGTG
>Ga0335071_10004122_pt1 | contig 15201 bp, 7 predicted proteins | sample Lox_Sample_15_FD_206724 | JGI IMG/M metagenome (GOLD analysis project Ga0335071, IMG submission 206724) | Soil microbial communities from Loxahatchee National Wildlife Refuge, Florida, United States - Lox_Sample_1.5 | ecosystem: Environmental > Terrestrial > Soil > Wetlands | place: USA: Florida... | reverse complement strand
CATACGCCGGGGTGCGCGGCGATCAGCGACGTGGCGGCGTTCTTCAAGATCTCGCCGGCCAGCGACATCAAGTGTGTTGCGTATATGGCCCTGAAGCGCGGGTCGGGCAAAGACGCAAAAGACACGTGGCATGGGGTGGCTGCGTTTTTGCGCGGCGATCATCAAGTGAACGAGACCAAGCTACTGGGAGCGATTGGCGGCGCGGAGCTGCGGACGATGCAGGCGCCGGAGCTAGAGCAGTACTTCAGCGGTCCGGCAGGCTATCTGGGACCAGTGGGGTTGAAGCACGACGAGAAGCCGCTGGGCGATGGGCTGACAGTGGTGATCGACAAGTCGCTTGAGGGCCGGAAGAATCTGGTGGCCGGGGCAAACAAGGCGGACTATCACGTGCGCAATGTTGTGCCGGGACGCGATTTCACCTGGACACTCAGTGCCGATATTCGCAGTGTGAATGAAGGCGAGGCGTGCCCGGCCACCAAGGACGGGGCGCAATGCGCCGGCAAGCTGGTGGTGGGCAAAGCAGTCGAGGTGGGACACATCTTTAAGCTCGGCTACAAGTACACCGAGTCGATGGGCGTGCGTGTGCTCGATCCGAATGGCAAAGAGGTGATGCCGATCATGGGCAGCTACGGCATCGGGATTGAGCGCATTCTGACGTCGGCGATCGAGCAGTCGCACGACGAAAACGGATTCTGCCTGCCGGAGTCGATCGCACCGTTCACGGTGGTGGTGACCGTGACGAATATGGCCGATGCTCTGCTGCGTGAGACGGGCGAGAAGCTGGCGGTAGAACTGGATGCCGCGGGGTTGGACGTGCTGCTGGATGACCGGGATGAGCGCGCCGGCGTCAAATTCAAAGATGCCGATCTGGTTGGAATTCCGTTTCGCGTGACCGTGGGTAAGTCGGTCGCGAACGGCAACGTGGAGTTCGTCACGCGTGCCACAGGGGCAAAGCAGGAAGTGCCTCTGGGCGATGTGGCAGCGCACTTGAAGAGCATGGTGCAGGAAGACGAGTTGCTGGGCGGGGCGTCGAACTAGGGACTCGCTTTGAGCGATTCCCTCCCAGGTCTCAGAGCGTCGAAACTCGAAGCACCCAACTGGATCGCGAAAAAGGGCCAAACGAGGCCAAGGAGTGGCGATGGCAGTCAAGGTCAAGCTGGCGATGCCGAAGGGGAATCATCCCTGGGTGATGCTGGCCCTGCGTGTCGCCCTGGTGGGTGTGGTGGTGGCTGCGGTGGCACTTGTGGGCATCAGCAGCTTCTACTACGTCAAGTACGAAGGCATTGTGGACCAGCGGCTGAAGCAGCCGCTATTTGCGCAGACGGCGAAGATTTTTGCGGCGGCGCGAGAGGTGCGTCCGGGGCAGCAGATTGGAATTCAACTGATTGCCAACGAACTGCGCGAGGCCGGGTATACCGACGAAACGGCTGCGAAGAAGTCTCCCCTTGGAACGTTCAGCGAGAACGGCAACGGCATTACGGTGCGGCCCGGTCCTCAGTCGTATCACTCCGAAGACTCGGCGACGATTCGGATCAGCAACGGCAAGGTTCAAGCGGTAACCGACGAGCACGGGCAGGAACTGGCGAGCTATGAGCTCGAGCCGCTGCTCATCACGGGTTTGAGCGATGCCAGCCGTACCAAGCGGCGTCTGGTGACGTACGATGAGTTGCCGCCGAACTTGGTGCATGCGGTGATCGCCATTGAGGACCGGCGGTTCTTCGATCATGGCGGCGTCGATTACATCCGGCTGTTGGGCGCGATGGTCAACGACCTGAAGCCGGGTCACCACTACGTGGAAGGCGGCTCGACGCTCACAATGCAGCTGGCGCGCGGCTTCTTTCTCACGCCGGAGCGACGCATCAAGCGCAAGCTGAAAGAGATCATCATCACGTTCCAGCTGGAGCATCGCTTCAGCAAGCAACAGATCTTCGCGATGTATGCCAACGAGATCAATCTCGGGCAGCGCGGCAGCTTTTCGATCAATGGATTTGGCGAGGCGGCCCAGGCGTACTTTGGCAAAGACGTGAGGCAGCTCGACCTGGCCGAATGTGCGATGCTGGCGGGTATCATTCAGAGTCCGAACCGGCTGAGTCCGTTCCGGCACGCGGAGCGCGCGATGGAACGGCGCAACCTTGTGTTGGATTCGATGGTGGAGACCGGCGCAATTACGCAGGAAGAGGCGGTGACGGCAAAGCGGGAGCCGCTGCATCTGGTGCCGGCGAGCGTGGACGCAAGCGAGGCGCCTTATTTTGTCGATTTGGTGCGCGATCAGCTTGTGCAGCGGCTCGGCGACCGGGACTTCAACGGAGAGGGTCTGCGGATTTACACATCGCTCGATCCCGATCTGCAGCAGCTGGCGACGCAGGCGGTGGATTCCACATTGCCATTGATCGATGCACGCGTTGACCGGAAGCACGCGAAGGATAAAAAGCTTGGCATCCCGTACGTTTATCCGCAGGTGGCGCTGGTGGCGTTGAATCCACACACGGGCCAGGTGCTGGCGCTTGTGGGGGGGCGAAGCTACGGGGCAAGCCAGGTAAATCACGCAGTTGCGCACCGGCCGACAGGGTCGATCTTCAAGCCGTTTGTGTATGCGGCTGCCTTTGCCACGGCTGCCGAAGGGACGATGCTGCCGGGGCAAGACAAGCTGTTTTCGCCGGTGACGATGATCAGCGATCAGCAGCAGACTTACGGGGAAGGCACCGATTACGAGTACACGCCGCGCAATTACAAGGGCGAGTACTACGGCGATGTGACGGCGCGTTATGCTCTGCTGCGCTCGGACAATAATGCGACGATCGGGCTGGCAAGCATGGTCGGCTTTGACCGTGTGGCGCAGCTGGCACGCGACGCAGGGATCAAAAACGCAAAGGCTACGCCCTCGATGGCCATTGGCTCTTACGATGCGACACCGATGGACATGGCAGGGGCCTACACCATCTTTGCAAACGGCGGCGTGCACATCGATCCCTGGATGCTGGCAAGCATTCGCACGCCTTCCGGCGACGTGATTCAGGACTACTCGCCGACAACGAAACAAGTGCTCGATCCGCGCGTGGCTTTTCTGACGACCTACATGATGCAGGCCGTTCTGCAGGGCAACGGGGCCGATGGCTGCAAGATTGGCGGACGGGAATACTGCGGTACTGGCGCCGGAGTACGCAACCTGGGTTTCATTTCCCCGGCGGCGGGCAAGACGGGAACCAGCCACGATGCGTGGTTCGCGGGATTCACGACGAACCTGCTGTGCGTGGTCTGGGTGGGAAACGACGACTACACCGATATCAAGCTCGAAGGAGCTGATCTGGCTGCGCCGTTGTGGGCCGAGTTCATGAAGAAGGCGGTTCAGCTTCCGCAGTACTCGGACACGAAGGAGTTCACCGCACCGGACGGCGTGGAGGTCGTGAGCCTGGATAAGGCGACCAATTTGCTGAGCGATGCGGCGTGCCCCGATTCGTATGACGCAGCCTTCCTGGACGGCACGGCGCCCACCGATCCTTGCGACCATCCACCGGATCATCGCAACATCCTGCAGAAGATCTTCGGCATCGGCAAGCCGGGCAACTGAGTCTCACACGGCCACCTGCGACCATCGCAGCGCGGAGAACCATGCCGCAACGACGAGAGTTTCTGAAGACAGCAGCGGGCACGGTGATCTCGGCCCTCGTAGCGTCGCACTCGGAGAGATTGGCGCTCGCCGCTGAGAGTGCAAAGACCAATAGCGGACCGTTGCCTGCATGGAAGCCCGGAATCCTCGAGATTCACCACATCGACACGGGACGCGGCAACTCGACGCTCGTCCTGGGACCGGACGGCACTTCCCTGTTGATCGATGCCGGCGAAGCACATTCGACGGAACGAACCATGGCGCCGGCGCGGCCAGACTCGAGCCGGAGAGCGGGAGAGTGGATTGCGCGCTATGTGCAGCGACAACTCAGCCGGATAGGCAGCGATGGGCTGGACACGATGCTCCTCACGCATCTGCACGGGGATCACGTGGGCGAAGTAACGACTGCGAGTCCGCCGTCGAAGCGAGGCAACTACCGGCTCACCGGGGCAGCCGACGTAGCGGAGGCAATTGCGATCCGAGAGGTCATCGATCGGGGATGGCCGGATTACGACTTTCCTGCCCCGACTAAGGATCCGACGGCTCTGAACTACATCGCGCTGGCGCATGAGTTGGCGCGACGGGGAACGAAGGTGAGCCAGGCGCGAGCGGGTTCTGCGCGTCAGGTCTCTCTGCGCCGGAAGCCGGATGCGTATTCGGGCTTTCAGGTACGGATTGTGGCGACCAATGGGATGGTGTGGACCGGCAACGGAGAGCGTGCGGCGGCGCGATTTCCGGCTGTCGACGGTCTTTCAGCCAAAGAGATGCCGACCGAGAACATGTGCTGTGTGGCGCTGCGGCTCGAGTACGGCGGGTTTCGCTACTACACCGGAGGCGACCTGACCTGCGATACGGATTACGGTCAGTCCCCGTGGCATGATATCGAGTCGCCGGTGGCCCAAGCGGTTGGCCCGGTTTCGGTGGCCGTCGCGAATCACCATGGCTACTTCGACGCGTGCGGACCGGCTGCTGTTCGCGCATTGCAGCCGCGGGTGTGGGTCTTGCCGACCTGGCATGCGTCGCATCCGGCAATGAGCGTCCTGGCGAATCTCTATAGCGAGGAGTTGTATCCGGGCGAACGTTTGGTGTTTGCGGGGGGCATGACGCCGGAGGCGCTGGTCACGACCGAGAGATTCTCGCGGCTCCTGAAGTCCAGCGAGGGACATATTGTGGTGCGGGTGGACGGTGGCGGACGCGAGTTCACGGTGTTGGTTGTGGACGCAAAGGATGAGACCGGAACTGTTATGTCGGCGTTTGGACCGTTCGTGGTTTGAACTGAAGACACCTTGAAGGTCACGTTATTCGTCACGGGGCTGCCGTCCATCACAGCTGTATCCCCCGAGAGCCGACTAGACTGACTCGCATCTCTCGTAGGGGGTGCGGCGATGACGAGCGAGCTCCATTTACTGGCTACACATCAAGGCGGAATGCGCGTGCAGGTGGACGATGGCGTTCACCAGGTGATGATGGATTATCCGATGCGGCAGGATGAGGCGACTGTGGGTCTGACTCCTCTGCAGATGTTGCTGGCAAGCCTGGCTGCTTGCAGCGCGAACTCCGTGATGGCAGTACTGCAGCGCCGGCTCAATCAGCCGGTGACGGGGCTGGAGATCGAAGCACACGCGCAACGCAGGCAGGAACATCCGACAGTGCTGACGGAGATCACCCTGGAGTTCTTGGTGAGAGGCGCGGGAGTCGATCCTGCCGCAGTTTCTCTGGCTTTGAAATCGTCGGAAGAGCAGCTGTGCCCGGTTTGGAACATGTTGAAGGGGACCACGCCGATTCATGCGTCGTTCCGGCTTGCCGAGGAGAGGATTCCGGCGAGCGCGCAATAGGGCCGGTCAGCCGTCGATGTCGGTGCCATCGGGCATGGGCTGGCACTGCGGACACCAGAAGGTGACACGCGCGTCGGGGCCCTGGATGCGGCGGCGGATGCGCTCGCCGCAGCGGCGGCATTCCTGGCTGTTGCGGCCATAGACCCAGAGACTGGCCGTTGGATCCGAGGTATGCGCGGTGCGGCGATGCTGGCCACGATAGGTCACGATCGTGTCGCCGGAGTCTTCGAGGACATTGGCTGCAATTAGGCGCTGTGCGCTGTCGACCAGCGCTTGGAGCTGGCCGGACGAAAGATCGGCCACTTTGCAGAATGGATGGATGCCGGTTACGAAACAGACTTCGGACTTGAAGACATTCCCCACGCCCGCCAGCACTTCCTGATGGAGCAGCACATCGCCGATTTCCTCGTGTGCGCAGGCGCGAATGCGCTCGATGACCGCGCCTGCGTCGAAGCCGGGATGGAGCACATCGGAGTTCGGCGCAGGAATGCGGCGATCGCGGGCAAGAGAGCTGGCGGTGTGCATCTGGGCGACTGGAACGCGGAAACCAACGGCCTGGCACGCGCTGTTTTCGAGCACAATGCGCATGTTGCGGCCGGGCTGCTGCCAGCGCTCCCCGAGCCGGTAGATGTGCCAACTTCCGGACATGAGCATGTGGGTGACGAGGATGCCGCCGCCCGAGAAATAGATGAGGACCCATTTGCCGCGGGACTCGACCCGATCGACGGTTTGGCCGGTGAGCGGGGTGTCGTCGTGGAAGCGCGTGAGGAGGGGGTAGTTCGAACGGAAGGCAGTGATGGGGCGGCCGACGAGGGCACGGCTGAGGGCGCGGGCCGTACGAAAGATGGTATCGCCTTCGGGCATCTTCTACTGGACCTCGCCACTGAGTGCGTCGTGATGGGTCACGGGCAGCGGAATGCGGCGCAGGTGCATGCCGAGCGGGCCGGAGTAGAAGCCGGCGTCCATAAGGAAGCGCGCCATGAAGTGTGCCGCGACGGGCTGTCCGTTGAGGGTGGTGATGAGTACTCCCTGATGGCGATGGAGGTGCATGCGTTCCTGGCCACGATCGCAGAGGAAATGGGCTAGGCCAGCCGCGACCTGCGAGCGTTCCGGTTCGTCTGCCGGGAGAAAGACGAGCAGGTTGGGATTGTTGCGGCGCAGCCAGGCAACGAGCTGGCCGTTGCGCAGGATGACTTCGGCATAGGCGGCCCGGGTGAGGATTCTCGGCGCCGTCTCCGAATCGTCGTCGGTCACGGGCAGGTCGGGCCAGCGCAGGACCGAACCGTAAGGATTGGCTGGATCGGCGGCAGCGAGTTGGACGAACTCGGGCTTCTCGGCGGGCGGCTCGGTACGAAGCTGGCGCAGAAGATCGACGGCGGCGGGAAGAGCAAACTGCGTAGCTCCCAAACCTGCGACAAAGTAGCCACGGCGAATGCGCCCGGACTCTTCGAGAGCTTTCAGGACGTCGTAGACAGCGCTGAATCCGCCTGGAATGTTTTCTGCCGCGACTGCTTCGCGCGTGAGGATGCCGTAGCGGGCGAGAAGTTGAAGAGCGAGGGCATGCGAGCACTCCGTGCGGGTGACTTTCGACGGGGTTTCCGGGGCGACTGGCAGCAGTGCCCAGCGGCCTTGCGCGTTGGGGGGTGTGGTACGACGCGAGCGAAAGACAGCGCCGGTCTGCAAGCGGCGTGGTGTGCGGGCGCTCTCCGGGCGTTGAATGTACGCGCGCAACGCGTGCAATGAATCATTGGTGATGAGACCGCGCCAGACCAGGCTCCAGAGCGCATCGATGGTCTCGCCGGGATAACCTCCCCCGATCGCCTGGTGCAGCGGGTCGAAGAAGCTGGCGCCGGTAGACTCGAGCACTGCAAGAAGCTTCTCTTCGCGTTCGGTGAGCGGTTCTGTTTGCGGACGTTGCTGGGCAAGCAGGGGCAGTTTGTCGGCCAGGAAGAGCGCGATCCGGCCATCGTGCTCGCCGATGGGCTCGACCCCGGCCCATGCCACTTCGCCCGCGGCAATCAGTGTGTCGAGGCCGGCAGGATCGTAACCGGCAATGCGCACCGGCAGAACGGACGACTCCAGCAGCGACGCGGGAATGGGCGTACCCTGCAGATTTTCGATTGCGTCGAGCAGTGCGTCGAGGTGACGGGGGCCGCTCCGCCGTGGCGCGAGCAAGCCCTGCCAATGGGTGAGGAAGCGCGCCAGCGTGTGTTGCTCGACTGGCTCAACTTCGCGGCGCAGTTTGGCGAGCGACTTGCGGCGAATCTGGCGCAGGATTTCGGCATCGCACCACTCGCGATGAAGGCCTGTGGGACGAAAGCCTCCTTCGAGCACGCGTCCTTCAGCGGCCAACGTACGCAGGGTGTTTTCGACGATTGCGGGATCGAGGGCGAAACGGTCGGCGACTTCGCGCAAAGTGAACGGGCCGTGGGTGCGCGCATACCGGCGAACCAGTTCGAGCACGGGATGCGCGACAGGTTCGAGCAGAGCGACAGGCAGACCCGGCGGCAGTGGAATGCCGAGGGCATCGCGATAGCGCGCGGCATCTTCGACGGCAATGAATCGGCGGGCATGGTCGCCGTTGGGGGCGATGCGGAGCTCGAGCAGGCGGCGGGCACGGACAAGGCGAGGAATGCATTCAAGGACAGATGGATCGGTGACGCGGCGGGCGAGTTCGTCTTGCGACAGGTCGCCGAGGCGCAAGCAGAGGTCGTGGAGGCCGTCGGCGTTGCGCGCGCGATAGTTCTCGGGCAGGCACTGCGCAGCTTCTTCCACTTCGGCGATGGCGTCGGGGTCGAGCAGTTCGCGAAGGTCTGCCTCACCGAGGAGTTCGCGAAGCTGGTCCTGATCGATGGTGAGGGCCTGGGCCCGACGTTCAGCTAAGGGTGCGTCGCCGTCGTAGAGGAAGTTGGCGACGTAGCTGAAGAGCAGGGACGACGCGAAGGGTGAGGGCTTGCGTGTTTCGACAACATGCACCCTGAGGTGGCGCTGTTCGATGGCGCGCAGCGTTTCGAGGAGCGCGGGCATATCGAAGAAGTCGCGGAGACACTCACGGTAGGCCTCAAGCAGCAGGGGGAAGGAGGGGTAGCGCGAGGCAACGCTGAGCAGATCGTAGGAGCGTTTGCGGAGCTGCCAGAGCGGTGAGCGCTGATCGGCGCGGCGGCGCGGCAAGAGCAGAGCCCGGCCGGCGGCTTCGCGGAAACGGCCGGCGAAGAGGGCCGTCGACCCGAGTTGGCGCAGCACGAGACGCATGGCTTCCGCGGATTCAACCAGGAACCATTCGGGATCGGGCGGCTCTTCTGTGTCGGGGAAGCGCAAGACGAACCCGTCATCGCCCCAGAGCGTCTCGACTTCAGGACCGCCGGAGGCACGGATACGCGCGCTGACGGCCATGGCCCAGGGAATGTGAATGCGGCTGCCGAAGGGGGTGAGCACACAGACACGCCAGTCGCCGAGTTCATCGCGGACACGCTCAATCACAATGGTCCGGTCATCGGGAATCTGGTCGGTGGCCGCTTCCTGATCGGCGAGGAACTGGAGGAGGTTTTCGGCGGCGTTGGGGTCGAGATCGTGCTCGGTGACAAGGCGAGTCAGAGCTGCGGGTTTGGGGAGCCCGCGAAGCTCGCGGACAAGAGCACCGATGCGGCGACCAAACTCGAGCGGACGGCCGGGACCATCACCCTTCCAGAAGGGCATTTTGCCGGGCTCGCCGGGTGCGGGTACGACGAGGACGCGGTCATGGGTGATGTCTTCGATGCGCCAGGTGGAGGCACCGAGGATGAAGGTCTCGTTGGGATGCGACTCGAAGACCATCTCCTCATCGAGTTCGCCCACGCGGACGGATTTGCCCTCGGTGTGAGCGAGGAAGACTCCATAGAGGCCGCGATCGGGGATGGTGCCAGCATTCAGGATGGCCAGGCGCGCCGCGCCGTCGCGGGCAGTGACCACATTACGGATGCGGTCCCAGTTGAGGCGGGGGCGCAGTTCGGCGAACTCGTCGGAGGGATAGCGACCGCTGAGCAGGTCGAGAACGCCCTCGAAGCTGGATCGGGTGAGGCCGCCGAAGGGTGCGGCACGCCGAACCAAGTCATACAAGAAGTCAACCGAGACCTCGGGTTTGGGGTCAGGAGGCAGGACTGTACCGGGAACAATGCGGCGCGGCTTTTGGGGGATCGCCGTCCGGGCGACGCTCGGCGGATGTGCAGCGATGGCGACCAGTTGCTGGGCGAGGACGTCGAGCGGGTTGCGCGGATAGCGCGTGGACTCAATGTGGCCCTCGTGCATGGCTCGGGTGACGGCGGCGCAGGCGACCAGGTCGGCGCGATACTTCGGGAAGAGAACCCCCTCACTGACGGCGTCGACGGAGTGGCCGGCGCGGCCGATGCGCTGCATTCCGCTGGCTACGGAGGGAGGCGATTCGATCTGGATGACCAGGTCGACGGCACCCATGTCGATACCGAGTTCGAGCGTCGAGGTGGCGCAGAGAGCTTTGATCTGGCCGGCTTTGAGCTGCTCCTCAATGACCGAACGCTGGGCAGCGGCCAGGGAGCCGTGATGGGCACGGCAGATCGGCTCGCCGGCCAGGTCGTTGAGGGCGCCGGCCAGGCGCTCGGCTATCTGGCGGGAGTTGACGAAGAGGATTGTGGAATTCCGCTCCCGAATCAGATCGAGGAGGCGAGGGTGAATGGCGTTCCAGATGGAGACCCGGCGAGGCATCTGCGAAGCTGGACCGCTGGGCAGTTCCTCCATGGCATTGAGATTGGCCATATCCTCAACTGGAACTTCGATTCGAAGCTTTAACTGTTTGAGATAACTTGCGTTAACTATCGTGACTGACCGATAGCGCAGAGGCGCAGGCTCAGGAACATCCAGGGTCACGGACGAGGCGGCAGAGAGCTCGTCTAACACTTGAGTCGTGGCGCTGCAACTCGCTGAATTCTCTGGAACAGGTGGTGAGGTGAGAAGTGAGGCAGCCGGCTTTTCCACATTAATTTCCACACCACCCAGGAAGCGGGCGACTTCTTCCAGAGGGCGCTGCGTCGCGGACAATCCGATGCGCTGAATTGGCTTTTTCGCCAAAGCTTCGAGGCGTTCCAGGGACAGGGCAAGATGGGCACCTCGCTTGGTAGGGACCAGCGCATGGATCTCGTCGACGATGACGGTCTCGACGGTGCGGAGGGCCTCGGCAGCCTGAGAGGTGAGGATCAGGAAGAGCGATTCGGGTGTGGTGATGAGGATATCGGCAGGCTGTCGGCGGAAGCGCTCACGTTCACGCTGAGGTGTGTCGCCGGTGCGGACGCTGATTTGGGGCTCATGGAACGGCACGGCGCGGCGGCGGGCCATGTTGGCTATGCCAGCCAAAGGTGAGCGCAGGTTGCGCTCGACGTCGACGGCGAGGGCCTTGAGGGGGGAGACGTAAAGGATTCTCGTACCCTTTTTCACGTTCTCAGGCCGGGGGTGAAGCATCAGACGATCGAGGCACCAAAGAAAGGCGGTCAGGGTTTTGCCGGTCCCTGTGGGGGCAAGGATGAGGGCGCTCTCGCCACGAGCAATGACGGGCCAGCCCATCCGCTGCGGGGCGGTCGGCGCGTCAAAGACGGCGCGGAACCATTCGGCAGTGACCGGGTGGAAGACGGCCAGCGGATCGATGCCGGGATTTGCGGCGGATTCAGGGGAGTCGCTGAGCGGCATGACTCAGTAGAGGATAGCGCGCACAGCGGCGAAGAGGAAGCGAAAGAAATGAGTGTAGAACAAGCACCGAGTTTCCGAAGAGAAACCGCGATCCCAGGTGGATGGCCTCACCGCAGCGGCGAGAATCGCGCTGCTAGGATGCCGGAGGAAGCCATGCGTCCCCACCTCGCCACGCTGCTTGATGATTTCCGCCGGAACAAACGCGACATCGCCGTGGTTCGCTACCAGGGAGTCCGGCGGCGCGTTGCGACCTATGGCGACATTGCACGGCTGGCGGGACGGTTTGCCGCTTTCGTCGAGGAACGCGGTATCGGCGCAGGCGACCGGGTCATTCTGTGGGCTGAGAACAGCGCGGAGTGGGTGGCGGCATTCTACGGCTTGATGCTGCGCGGCGTGGTGGCTGTTCCGCTGGATGCATACGGCAGCGCCGAATTCGCCGAGCGTGTGGCTGCGGAGGTGAGGCCGAAGCTGGTGGTTGGGAATCTGGCGCTGCTGAAAAAACTGTCCGGCGAGTTGGAAGGTCGGCAAGTCAGAAATGCAGCAGGCACCGAAGCAAATCAGGATCGATGGCCGACATTGGCGTTTGAGGAGTGGGCCAATTCCCTTCCCGTGCGCGAAGCCGGGGCGATGAAGGGATTGAATCTGGATACGCCGCTGCAGATTCTTTTCACGTCGGGAACGACGGGCGAACCAAAGGGAATTGTGCACACGCACGGCAATGTCTTGGCCAGTATCGACCCGATTGAGAAAGGCGCAAAGCCTTATCTGCGCTATGAGCGCATCTTTCATCCGCTGCGTTTTCTGCACACGCTGCCGCTGAGTCATGTGTTCGGCCAGACGATGGGGCTTTGGGTGCCGGCACTCTTTGCCGCCGAAGTGCATTTCGAGAACAGGCTGGTGGCATCGAGGCTAATCGAGACCATCAAGCGCGAACGGATCAGCGTGCTTGCGGCGGTGCCTCGGGTGATGGCGCTGCTCAAAGCGCATCTGGAAGCGACGATCCCGGAACTGGCGGAGCGAATTGCCACTTCGACACGGATGAAGGCGTGGACACGCTGGTGGGTGTTTCGCGATGTACATCGCACCCTGGGCTTGAAGTTCTGGGCGCTGATCTCGGGCGGAGGCGCGCTGCCGGGACCTCTGGAGCAGTTCTGGAATGGGTTGGGATTGGTTGTGGTCCAGGGCTATGGCATGACAGAGACGACGGCCCTCATCACTCTGAATCATCCGTTCCATGTGGCAAGCGGGACGATCGGCAAACCGCTGCCGGGACGCGAGGTGAAAATCGGACCGGATGGCGAAGTGCTGGTGCGCGGGCCGATGATTTCAAACGCGACGTGGAGTGGCGGTGAGCTGAAGATCCGCGACGATGAGTGGCTGTCGACCGGCGACATTGCCGAGGCGCAGGCGACCGGCGAACTCAAATTCCTGGGGCGCAAGAGCGAGACGATTGTGACCGCGGCGGGAGTGAACATCCACCCCGAAGACGTTGAGGCTGTGATCGAGCAGCAGACCAACGTGCTGGGATGCGCTGTCGTCCCGGTCGAGACACCGAACGGGCCCGAGCCGTATGCGGTGCTGGCAGTGCGCGGAGGTCGGGAGAACGCGACAAAGGCAATTGAAGGCGCGAATGCCCGCCTTGCCGAGTTTCAGCGCGTGGCGCGGTGGGCCGTGTGGCACGAGCCGGATCTGCCGCGCACATCCACCGGCAAAGTGCGGCGTAAGGCTGTGGCGGCGTGGGCTGCTCAACAAGCGCAGATCCGGAATGGAGACGCAGGAGCAGTGCCGGCGACGGCCGGCGGTGACTGGCTCTACGTCCTCGTTGCGGGTATCGCTGGCGAGAGTCCAGCGGGCGGCGAAGAGCTCCGGCTCAACGAGGACTTCCATCTCGATAGCCTGGGACGCGTGCAACTGGCCGCAGCAATCGAGGAACGGTTCGGCGCTGCACCGGGAAGCGCAGTCGACGACATGCACACGCTGGGAGAGCTGCGCCGACTGCTGGGTGGAGAGGCCGCCAGGGAGTGTCGCCAAGGGAACGAGGGTCGGATTGCCGAAGGACGGCCCCCGGCGGCTAGAGAAGAGAAGAGGGGAGATCGGATTGCGGACATCCAGCATGGACGGGCAGTTCATGAAGCAACGACCGCAGGAATCGCATCGGGAGCGCTGACCGGCGAGAAATCTGAATACGTCTACGCACATTGGCCGTGGTGGCGGCCGGTCGCATGGATTCGCGTGCTGTTCTTAGAGCTGATCGCGCAGCCTCTGATCTGGTTTCTCGGCCGCCCGCGCGTGATCAAAGAGGCCTCTGTCGCGATCGAAGAGCCGATGCTGGTTATTGGGAATCACGTGACTGCGTACGATGGGCCGCTGATTGCGTACGCGCTGCCGGGAGCGATGCGGCGGCGCATGGCGGTAGCTATGTCCGGAGAAATGCTGGAGGACTACCGGCATTTCCGAAATCCTGCTCTGCGAGCTGGACAAAAGCGCTTCATGTTCTTTGGGCCCATCGCCTATTTTCTGGTCACCGGGCTCTACAATGTCTTTCCCTTGCCGCGGCGCAGAGATTTTCAGCGAAGCTTCATGCACGCGGGTGAAGCGCTTGATCGTGGCATGCATGTGATGGTGTTTCCCGAGGGAACGCGTTCAGCGGCCGGGGAACTAGCATCATTTCGTCCAGGGATCGGGCTGCTGGTGAAACAATCGCATGCGTTGGTGTTGCCTGTGGCCATCCGTGGGCTGGGCGCACTGAAGGTAGAAAGGCGTGGGTGGTTCCACTCGGGCAAGATCGAAGTCCATGTGGGGCAGCCCCTGAGGTTCAGCGCAGAGCAGAGCGAGGCCGAAATTACGGCCCAGCTGCACGCGGAGGTGCAACGTCTACTCGGCGAAGGCTGACACGAGGTCAAGTGACCAAGAACTGACTGCCTTTTTCCAATGGAGGAAGACTTCTGCCTACCGCCCTGTCCGATCGGGCGTGAGCAACTCCGGCCCCCCCAAGCTGCGGGCTGGGGTTGAACGAACCCCATAAAACTCCTGGGCCGCGCCGCGATGTCCACTGCAACGGGCAAAGAGCTGCAGACCAAGGCTCGTAGGAGCGATCTCGGTGCCATCGACGGGGGTGAAAGCCCGCGCCTGTGAGTTGGTGGTCAGCAGGCCCAGATCGGAGAGATACTCCAGGTCGCGCTGGATGCGGATCAAGTCGCGGGAACCGGTGATCTCGCTCATCTGCTTGCCCGTGAGCGTGATCGGGCGGGACGAAATCCGCTCAATCCCGGTCATGAACTTGGTGGCTTTGGTGCAGGCCACAGAGAGAATCCTGACGTGGGACGAGGTGAGCTGGCAGAGCAGGTTGACGAAGGAAAGATTGGATTCGTCATGGCCGCCGAGCGAGCATGACGTGGTCAGCAAGCCGGCCCAGAGATGCTGCGTCGACTCAGCGTCGGCCCATGAACCGTCTTCGAGAATGCGCAAGACGAGGGACGAGGGTGCGCGCAACTTGTCGGTGTTGGGGGCAAAGGAGAGCATGCGTTCGGCGGTCAGCACAATTTCCAGGGCACTGGCGACGCGAAAATTGCTCAGTCCCTCGCGCAGCAAACGTCCGGCTTCAGTGCTGGCGCCGGGAGAAATCCGATCCAGGAACGCAAGGGCGTTGGCTACACGGAATTCCAGGAGGATATCCTCAGGCTCGTTCTGCTCGGCAGCGCTCTTGAGGGGGCTCTCCCAGAGCCGAAGATCCATGCCCGTCGGCAAGACAAAGGACAAGCCGATCCCATCGTCACCCCAGCGAACTGTCCGAGCTTGCACCGCCACTCGGCGCTCGAAGCTGCCCTCGAGGGGACCTCTGCGCTGCAGAGTCATCGAGACCAGGTCGCCTGGTGCCCAGCGCTCACGGGTCAAGACGTACATACCGGTGGAGCTGATATCCCGCACGCTGGCCTGTTTTGGGAGGGTGCCGATCCAGAGATAGGCGGCCAGTTCGGGCGAGCTTCGCCTTTCGCCGCGTCGGCGGTCAGCGGCGGCGTGTCTGAGAGGCGAAGCACTTGCGGAATTCATGGCAACTCCGGTCTCAAA
>Ga0335071_10004120_pt1 | contig 15210 bp, 8 predicted proteins | sample Lox_Sample_15_FD_206724 | JGI IMG/M metagenome (GOLD analysis project Ga0335071, IMG submission 206724) | Soil microbial communities from Loxahatchee National Wildlife Refuge, Florida, United States - Lox_Sample_1.5 | ecosystem: Environmental > Terrestrial > Soil > Wetlands | place: USA: Florida... | reverse complement strand
CTGAGCCTCCAGCGGTCGCCCAACGCGCGGGCGAGGGCGAGCGCCTCGGCGAAGTACGTCGCCGCCCCGGCTCTTTGGGCGTTGGCCGTGTAGCCGCAGGCGGTCAGCGCGCGGACCAGTAGGGCCGGGTCATCGGCGTCGCGCGCGATGGCCAGGGCCTGCTGCGCCTGATGCACGCCGTCGGAGGCGCCTGTCCAGGTGGCGAGCACGGCTCGGTCGGCGAGCGCCCGCGCCCGTACCGCGGCCGCAACCCCGGGATCCTTCGCCTCGTCGTGCGGCAGGGCGGCGTCGAACCAAGTCAGCCCCTCCCGGATGCGGGCACGCGCTTGCCACAGCGGCTGCAGCGACGACGCCAGCGCCAACGCCAGCTCGATGTCCGAGTTTTCGCAGCTCCACTGAAACGCCGCGCCAAGGTTGTCGATCTCCATTTCGGCCCGCTCGACCAGCCGCTCGTAATCGTCGGTCCCGGGCGCGTCGACCGCAGCGGCCAGCGCCGTGTAGTAATCGCGGTGACGCGCGCGGACGGCATCGGCTTCCCCGGCCTCGCCGAGCTTTTCCTGCGCGTACTGGCGCACCGTTTCCAGCAGCCGGTACCGGCTTCGACCGCCACTGTCGTCGGCCACCACCAGCGATTTGTCGACGAGCAGGGTGAGTTGATCCAGCACCTGGTAGCGCTCGACGTCGCCGCCTCCCGCGATCGCTTGGGCCGAGTCCAGATCGAATCCGCCCACAAAGACGGCCAGCCGCCGGAACAGGATTCGTTCGGGCGCGGTCAGCAGGGCGTGCGACCAGTCCACCGAGGCGCGCAACGTCTGCTGGCGACGCACCGCGGTGCGCGCGCCGCCGGTCAGCAGTCGGAAGCGGTCGTGCAGGCTGTCGAGGATCTCGGCCGGCGACAACGCGCGCATGCGGGCCGCTGCCAACTCGATGGCCAGCGGCATTCCGTCGAGGCGCCGGCAGATCTCGGCGAGGACCGCGGAGTTGTCGTCAGTGACAGCGAACTCGGGCCGAGCATGGCGTGCCCGGTCGGTGAACAGCTCGACCGCGTCGTCCGCGAGCGACAGCGAGGGCACCCGCCAGCTGAGCTCGCCGGCGACGCCGATCGGCTCGCGGCTGGTCGCCAACAACGTCACCTCCGGGGCGGCGCCGAGCAGCGCGACGACGAGCGCCGCGCTGGCGTCAAGCATGTGCTCGCAGTTGTCCAGCACCACCAGCATCTGGCGGTCGGCGACGAACCGGGTGAGCGTGTCCATCGTGGAGCGGCCCGGTTGATCGGGTAGCCCGAACGCGCGGGCCACCGCGATCGGCACCAGGTCGGGATTCGTAATCGGCGCCAGGTCGACATACCGCGCACCGTCGGCGAACCGGGCCGCGGCCTCGGCCGCAACTTCAACCGCCAGGCGGGTCTTGCCGACCCCGCCGGCACCGGTCAACGTCACCAATCGGTGCTGGCCCAGCAGCCGGCGCACCTCGGTCATCTGTCCTGCGCGGCCCACAAAGCTGGTCAGCTGCGCCGGAAGGTTATGTGCAGCAGTGCTTTTGAGCGTGCGCAGGGGCGGGAAGTCGTTACGCAGGTCCGGGTGGCAGAGTTGCACCACCCGCTCGGGGCGGGGCAAATCGCGCAGCGGGTGCGCGCCAAGGTCAGTCAGCCAGACGTCGGGCGGGAGCTGATCGATGACCAATGGCTCGGTCGCACCCGACATGACGGTCTGGCCGCCGTGGGCCAGGTCGCGCAGCCGCGCCGTCCGGTTGATCGTCGGACCCGCGTAGTTGCCCTCGTCGCGCAGCTGCACCTCGCCGGTGTGCACACCGATGCGCAGCCGGATGGGGGCCAGCGGGGAGCGCTGCAATTCCAGGGCGGCCGCCACCGCTTCGGAGGCCCGGGCGAACGCCGCTACGAAGCTGTCACCCTCACCCTGTTCGACCGGGCGCACCCCGTGATGCGCGGCGATGGTGTCGGACACGACCTGATTCAGGCGGGCGATCGCGACGCTCATCTCCGCGGGCTGGGTTTCCCACAGCCGCGTCGAGCCCTCGACGTCGGCCAACAGCAACGTCACGGTGCCCGTCGGCAAGAGTCCGATCACGCCAACTTCGCTCCAGTCCACCAGCGGCGTTTCCGCGCGTGGATTGATCTCGCTCATGCTAGCCAGCATGCGGCGGCCACGCGTAGCAAAACATCGGCCAAAACGCGGAGATTGCGCGGCAGCAATGCGGACCATGCGGGCCGTCGTACTGAATCTGTGAAGATTAATCACACCGGTGTGAAAGCTTCGTTAAGAACGCGGCGGACCCCGCCTTCCGCCTGCACCGTGGATGTATGACGCTGTTCGAGCTGCTTTCATCGCCGCGGCACGAGGTGGATGCGCACCTCGACCGGGCGATCTGGCCGCTGAGCAGTTTCGTCGACGAGCTGGGCCGGTTGTGCGTCGGCGGGGTCGCCGCCACCGACCTGGCTGCCGAATTCGGCACCCCGGCCTACGTCGTCGACGAGGAAGATTTCCGGGGCCGCCTCCGCGGCTATCGGGCGGCGCTTCCCGGTGCCGAGGTGATTTACGCCGGTCGGGCGCTGCTGAGCGCGGCCGTGGCCGGGTGGGCCGCCGACGAAGGCGCGGGCGTGGACGTCTGCTCCGGCGGCGAACTGGCCACCGCCCTCACCGGCGAGGTGCCGCCGTCGAAGATCATCCTCAACGGCAACGCCAAGACCGCGGGCGAACTGGACGACGCGGTCGCCGCCGGGGTGGGACGAATCGTGATCGACACGCCGAACGAGATCGCGCTGCTGGCCGGGCGGGTGCGCCGTCGCCAGCGCGTGCTGATCCGGGTGATCGCCGACCTCGACGCCGGCGCGCTGAGCGCCGGGGTGCTCGACCAGAAATTCGGCTTCGCGTTGGCGGGTGGTCAGGCGGCCGGTGCGGTCAAGCGCGTCCTGGGTCAGCCGTGGCTCGACCTGACTGGCTTGCACTGCCAGTTGGGGTCGCAGCTCACCGATGTCGGGCTGTACGGCGAGGCGATCCGGCAACTGATGGCCTTGATGGCCGATGTTCGGGACCGCCACGGGGTCGTGCTGAGCGAGCTCAACCTCGGGGGCGGACACGCGGTCCCCTATCGGTCCGGCGATCCCGAACTCAACCCCCGGGCACTGGGAGCGGTCATCGAGGCCGCGGTCCGGTCCGCTTGCGCCGAACACGGTTATCCCCGACCGCGCGTCGTGATCCAGCCCGGCCGGGCAATCGCGGCCCGTGCCGGGATCACGCTGTACCGGGTGGTCGCCGTCAAACGCCAATCCGACGGACGCACCTTCGTCGCGGTGGACGGCGGCATGAGCGACAATCCGCGTATCGCGGGCGCTGACGCGAAATACACTGTGGCACTGGCCAATCGGCAGGAGCCGGCCGTCGCGGCACCGGTCACGGTGGTGGGCCGGCACTGCGAGTCCGGTGACGAGATCGCCCGCGACGTCAAATTGCCCGCCGACATCCATCCCGGTGATCTGCTCGCGGTGGCCTGCACCGGCGCCTATCACTACTCGATGGGCTCCAGCTGCAGCCTGGTGGGCCGCCCACCGCTGGTCGCCGTCGCCGGGGGCAAGGCCCGCGAACTGGTGCGCCGCGAGACCATCGCAGACCTGCTGGCCCGCGACCGTGGCTGGTCGGGTCACGCGGATAGGGGCGAATAACGATGGCCGCAAGCGTTGTTCGCGACAGGGCCGGGCGGTGGGCCGCGCGGACGTTGTCCGCCGCGGCATCGGTACGCATCACGGCGGCCTACGCGGTCCTCCTGGCCGCGATCTCGCTCGCGTTGACCACGCTCGGTCCGCACGCGCGCGAGGTTGCGGTGAGTCGCATGAGCACCAACCTGCACAATCTGGCGCACGGCCGCCTGAGCACGTTGGTCGGCAGCGCGTTCGTCGACGACGGCGGCGATGTCTACCTGTGGCTACCCTGGCTGGTGTGCCTGCTGGCCTTGGGCGAATTGATCTGGCGCGGTGGTGGTTTGGTCATCGCGTTCGCGGTCGGCCATATCGGTGCCACGCTGCTCGTCGCCGTCGGGCTGGTCGTCGCGCTCAAGGCCGGGTGGCTACCGGTCTCCGTTGCGCGCGCGAGCGACGTGGGAGTCAGTTACGGCGCGGTGTGCGTCCTGGGCGCGCTGACGACATCCATACCGGCGCGCCGGCGCCACCTTTGGGTCGGATGGTGGCTTGGCATCGCGCTGATGGCCGCCGCTGGCGCGGATTTCACCGCCGTCGGACATGTCCTGGCGCTGCTGATCGGCATCGGTCTGTCGTATCGGTTACCGTCAACCGCCGACTGGACAGCCCCGCGCGTCGCCTTGCTCATCGGCGGTGCCGGTTTCGGTTACTTCGTGCTGTCGGGATCGTCGGAGGTGGCGACGGTCGGCGGGTTGGCGGGCGCGCTCATCGCGCTCCTCGCCGGCCAGGTATCGCGTTCGCGCAACAACATCTCGCAACCCGAGTTCATCCCGCAGCCCGCATAGTTGCCGTTATGCCTGGCGCGCCGCCTCCTGGGCCAGTTGCACCCGCGAGGTGAGGCCGAGTTTGGCGTAGACGTGAGTGAGGTGGGACTGCACGGTGCGCGGCGAGACGAATAGCCTTGTGGCGATGTCGTTGTTGCCGAGCCCCTCGCTTACCAGTCGGACGACGTCGCGCTCGGTGGGGGTCAGCGACGCCCACCCGCTGGCGGGTCGTTTGCGTTCACCGCGGCCACGCTGGGCGTAGGCGATCGCCTCCTCGGTGGACATTGAAGCGCCCTCGGCCCATGCGGAGTCAAAGTCCTTCTCGCCCATGGCGTCGCGAAGCGTCGCCACCGAGGGTTCGCAGCCGGCGTCGTAAACCTTCAAGCGGACCAAGCCCATGCGCTGCCGCATGGCGTGCGCCACGCCGAAGAGGCGAGCGGCTTCGCGGTGACTGCTCGCCTTACCGGCCAGAACGGCGAGGCATTCCAAGAGGTCGGGCATGAGCAGGCACGCGTTGCTTCCGGCGGCGATCGCTAGCGCGTCGTGTGCGTCGCGTTCGGCCTGTTCCGGCTCGCCCTGCGCGATCGCGACTTGGGCGCGTGTGGTCAGCGTTATCGCCAAATAGAAGCCTGTCGAGGTCGTAACACCTTCGTCGGCCCAGCGGCGAGCCGCGACAAGATCCCCGTCCACAAGCGCGGTCTGGGCGTTGTAAGCGCGCCCCGCCGCCGCCGTTAGGGGCAGGGCACTCACGCGTGCCCAGGCCGCCTCGGCCGCATCCCTCGCCGTCGCGGCATCGCCGGCTGCTAGGGCCGCGGTAGCCAACGCATGATAGGCGGCACCCGCTTTAATTCCGCCAAGCTCGGCAGATGCCTCGACGGCCGCGTCAGCGGCAGCCCGGGCCGCAGGAATGTGACCCTGAAACGCCGACGCGATGCTCAGGAATGCGAGGCTATCCGTCCGCCAGATCTCATCGTGAGCGGCCGCGGCCTCGTCGGCCACCGCGGCGAATCGTGCTACCGCTCCGGCCAGATCACCCGTGAATACCTGTATCACGCCGAGACTCCAGCGGCACCGCCGCGCGTTGAACCGGTCGCCGATCGCGTCTGCGAGATCGACCCCTTCTTGACCGGCTGCACGCAAGGCGATGGGGTCACCCGCGGCGAACGCCAGGACCGCCTGGCAAGTGAGGATGTGGCTGAGCCGCCACGGGTCGCCCAATTCGCGAGCCAGACCGATCGCTTCGCTTAAGTACGCTCGGGCCGCCTCTGCGTTGAAGTAGCTGGCGATATAGCCGCGGGCGGTAAGCGCCCGCGCCAGCAGGGCCGGGTCATCGGCCTCGCGGGCAATCGCCAGGGCTTGCTGAGCCTGATCCGGGCTGTCGGCGGCGCCTGCCCACAGACCGAGCACGGCGCGGTCGGCGAGCGCCCGCGCCCGCACCACACCCGCCACCTCGGGATGCTGCGCATAATCGTCGGCGAGTGCTGTGTCGAACCAGGTCAGCCCTTCCAGGAGGCGGCCCCGCGCGAGCCACAGCGGCTGCAACGATGACGCCAGCGCCAACGCCAACGCGATGTCGTTGTTCTCCCTGCTCCAGGCGAACGCGGCGCGCAGATTGTCGATCTCGGTTTCGGCCTGTTCGAGGCGCTGCTCATGATTACCGCCTGCTGGCGCGTCGAGCAAAGCGGCCAGCGCGGTGTAGTAATCGCGGTGACGCGATCGCACAGCATCGGCCTCCCCGGACTCCCCGAGTTTTTCCAAGGCATACTGGCGCACCGTCTCCAGCAGCCGATACCGCGTTCGACCCCTTAGGTTTTCAGCGACGATTAATGATTTGTCGACGAGCAGGGTGAGCTGATCGAGGACCTGGTGGCGCTCAAGCCCGTCGGCGCCCGCGACCGTCTGGGCCGCGTCGAGATCGAAGCCGCCCAAGAAGGCGGCCAGCCGGCGGAACAGCAGGCGTTCGGTGTCGGTGAGCAGGGCGTGTGACCAGTCCACCGAGGCGCGCAGCGTTTGTTGGCGGCGCACCGCGGTACGCGCCCCGCCGGTCAACAGCCGGAAGCGGTCATGCAGGCTGTCGAGGATCTCGGTCAGCGACAACGCCCGCACCCGCGCGGCCGCCAACTCGATTGCCAGCGGCATGCCGTCCAGGCGTCGGCAGATCTCGGCCACGGTCGCGACGCTGTCGTGGGTGATGGTGAAGTCGGGCTGAGCCAGCCGGGCCCGATCGGCGAACAACTCGACGGCTTCATCAGACACCGATAAAGACGGCACCCGCCACGTCACCTCGCCGGGCACACCGATTGGCTCACGACTGGTCGTCAAGAACGTCAAACCCGGCGCCGAACCCAGCAGGGCGACGATCAACTCAGCGCACGCGTCGAGCAGATGCTCGCAGTTGTCGAGCACCACCAGCAGCTGACGGTCGCGGACAAACCGCAGCAGCGTGTCCATTGTGGAGCGGCCGGGCTGGTCGGGCAGCCCCAGCGCGCGGGCCACCACCACCGGCATAACGGCGGGATCGGTGATCGGCGCCAAGTCCACATACCAGACACCATCGGCGTATTCCGCCGCCACGTGGCTTGCGACTTCGACCGCGAGACGCGTTTTTCCTACCCCGCCCGCTCCGGTCAGGGTGACGATCCGATTCTCCGCCAACAGCTTCCGCACCTCCGCGATCTGCGGGCCGCGGCCCACAAATTTGGTGAACCGAGGCGGAAGATTTTGCACAGCAACACTTTTCGGCGTACGCAAGGGCGGAAAGTCGTTGCGTAGATCGGGATGGCACAGCTGCACCACCCGTTCCGGGCGGAGAACACCACGCAGCTCGTGCCTGCCCAGATCGGTCAGCCACACATCGGCCGGCAACGCGTCGGAAACCAATGCCTCGGTGACCCCCGACAGCACCGTCTGCCCGCCATGGGCCAGATCGCGCAGCCGCGCCGTCCGATTGATGGTGGGGCCGATGTAATTGCCCTCGTCGCGTAGCTGCACCTCGCCGGTGTGCACACCGATCCGCAAGCTAATCGGGGCTAAAGGCGCCCGCTGCAGCCCCAGAGCACACGCGACCGCGTCGCTGGCCCGCGCGAACGCCACCACAAAGCTGTCGCCCTCACCCTGCTCGACCGGCCGCACCCCGCCACAAGCGGCGACCAGATCCAATAATTCGCGATCCAGCCGGGCGAATGCGGCGGTCATCCCGTCGGAGTCGGTCTCCCACAGGCGCGTCGAGCCCTCCACATCGGCCAACAGCAGCGTCACGGTGCCAGTCGGCAAAAGCCCGCTCACGCCAAGATCGCTCCAGTTCAACAGCGGCATATCCGCGCGCGGATCAACCTCGCTCATGCTAGCCAGCATGCGGCCCCGCGACGAGCAAAACATCAGCGCAAACGCGTACTGTCGCCGCTTTTCAGTGCGGATTTTGCCCAGCTCAAACTGCCGCTACCAAGGACCCCGCTCGTTGACAGCATGGCATCGATACCAATGACGCTATGCTGTCAGTATGCGGACCACGGTGACACTGGATGACGACACGCTCGTGGTCATCAGGCGCCTGATGCGTGAACGCCAAATATCGTTCAAGCAGGCGCTCAATGATGCCATCCGGCAGGGTGCGCAACGGCGGCCGGCTCCCGAGGTTTTCGAAACGCGCACAGCTGATTTGGGTGTGCCGTCGGTGAACCTGGACCGAGCCCTGCAGATCGCGGGCGAACTCGAGGACGAAGAACTGATCCGGCGTCAGCGCCGCGGCGCATGAGGATCGTTGACGCCAACGTTCTGCTGTATGCCGTCAACACCGCCGCGGACCACCACGAGACTTCACGCCGCTGGCTCGACGGTGCGCTGTCCGGCGGCGACACCGTCGGCCTGGCCTGGGTGCCGCTGCTCGCATTCGTGCGATTGACGACTCGGCATGGGCTTTTCCCTTCGCCACTGACGACCGACGCGGCAATGGCGCAAGTACTCGACTGGTGCAATGCGCCAGCCTCCGTCATCGTGACGCCTACTCCGCGCCACGGCGACGTGCTGACCGGGCTGCTTTCGCAGGTCGGCGCGGGCGGCAATCTCGTCAACGACGCCCACCTGGCCGCTTTGGCGATCGAGCACCGTGCACGAATAGTCAGTTACGACAGCGATTTCGGACGATTCGACGGCGTGCGGTGGGAATCACCCGAGTCATTATTGAACTGACGGGACCTCGCTCGGCCGCAGCCGCTTCGGCTTCTTGGGGGAGTCACCGTGCTGGTCGCCACGCTCAACTTCATTTATCCAGCCTGCGGGCATCGGCCATGCGGCTTACTGTCGGGCGAATTATCACCGGTTCTCGGATAGACGTGCTTCGTCCCTCGCCTTTATCCCGGCGTTTCAGGGCTGGCGGGCCGCCTCTTGAGCTAGTTGCACCCGCGAGGTGAGGCCGAGTTTGGCGTAGACGTGGGTGAGGTGGGACTGCACGGTGCGCGGTGAAACGAACAGCCGTGTGGCGATGTCGTTGTTGCCCAGGCCTTCGGTGACGAGTCGGACGACGTCACGCTCGGCCGGGGTGAGCGAGGCCCAGCCGCTGCTGGGTCGTTTGCGTGCACCGCGGCCGCGCTGCGCGTAGGCGATCGCCTCTTCGGTGGATAGGGCCGCGCCCTCGGCCCATGCGGCGTCAAAGTCCTTCTCGTCCATGGCGTCTCGCAGGGCCGCCACCGAGGCCTCGTACGCGGCGTCGTAGACCTTGAACCGGACCGAGCCGATGCGCTTGCGAATGGCGTCTGCCGCGCCGAGAAGCCGGGCGGCTTCACGGTGACTGCCAGCATCGGCGGCCAGAGCGGCGAGGCACTCCAGGGTGTCGGAAATGCCCAGGAAGGCCTGCACTTCGGCGGCGCCCGCGAGCGCGTCGTGGGCGTCGTGTTCGGCCTGATCCGCCTCACCCTGCGCGATCGCCACGCGAGCGCGTGTGGTCAGCGCCCACATCAGGTGCCAGCCGGTCGTCGTCGCGACGGCGTCGTCGGCCCAGCGACGGGCCGCGAGCAGATCCCCGCCCGCCAGTGCGGCTTGCGCACCGTAGGCGCGCATTATCGCGGCGACCGCGGGCAGGCCACTGGGGTGCTGGTGAGCCGTCGCGGTCGCATTGAGCACCGTGTCAGCCTCACCGGCGGCCAGGGCCGCAACAGCCAACGCGGTGTTGGCGGCGCCCGCGGTAACCCCACCCAGCTCGGACGCGGCTTCGAAGGCCGCGTCGGCGGCGGCACGGGCCGCGCTGATGTCACCCTGCCACGCGAGTGCGAGGCCCTGATACGCGACGCTGTGCACCCTCCGGATGTCATCGTGAGCTGCATCGGCCTCGGACACCAGTTCGGCGAATTGCTTGACGGCTGCGGCCGGATCGCCCTGATACAGCTGCGCCGTCCCAAGGCAGAAGCGGCACTGGCGCGACGTCCACCCATCGCCGATCGAGTCGGCGAGGTCGCGTCCTTCTTGGGCGGCCGTGCGCGCCAGTATCGGAGTACCCGCCACGACCGCCGCCCCGAGTGCCTGCCAGCCGAGAAGCCGGCTGAGTCTCCACCGGTCGTCCAACTCCCGGGCCAGGCCGATCGCCTCGGCGAAGTACGACCGGGCCACCTCAGGACTGTTCCAGATGGCGATTGAACAGCAGGCGGCCAGCGCCCGGGCCAGTAGGGCCGGGTCGTCGATGCCGCGCGCAATCGCTAGCGCCTGTTGGGCCTGATCCAGGGCGGCGGCGGCGTTGACCCAGGTGTCGAGCAGGGCCTGGTCGGCGAGCGCCCGGGCCCGCACCCTGGCCGGCACCTCTATGTGCAGTGCGTCAATGTCCGCGAGCACGGCATCGAACCAGGCCAGCCCTTCCCGGACGCGTCCCCGCGCCTGCCACAGCGGCTGCCACGACGACGCCAGCGCCAACGCCAGCTCGACGTCGGAGCTTTCGCGGCTCCACCCGAACGCGGCGCGCAGGTTGTCGATCTCGATCTCGGCCTGCTCAAGGCGCTGCTCATAATCACTGCCTGCCGGCGCGTCGAGCAGGGCCGCCAGCGCCGCGTAGTAATCCCGGTGACGCGAGCGGATGGCATCGGCTTCGCCGGACTCGCCGAGTTTCTCCAACGCATACTGGCGCACCGTTTCGAGCAACCGGTAACGCGTTGCGCCGCTGCTGTTTTCCGCGAAGACCAATGATTTGTCGACCAGCAGGCTGAGCTGATCGAGGACTTGGTAGCGCTCCAGGCCGTCGGCGCCTGCGACAGCCAGCACCGCGTCGAGGTCGAATCCGCCGAGAAATGCCGCCAGTCGACGAAACAGGACACGTTCGCTTTCGGTAAGCAGGGCGTGTGACCAGTCCACCGAGGCGCGCAAAGTCTGCTGGCGGCGCACCGCGGTGCGCGAACCACCGGTTAGCAGGCGGAACCGGTCATGCAGGCTGTCGAGGATCTCGACCAACGACAACGCGCGCACCCGTGCGGCCGCCAACTCGATCGCCAGCGGCATCCCGTCGAGGCGCTGGCAGATCTCGGCCACCACGGCGGCGTTCTCGTCGGTCACGGCGAAACCGGCCTGGGCCAACCGGGCGCGGTCGGCGAACAACTCGACGGCCTCATCGGCCACCGACAGCGACGGCACCCGCCACGTCGCCTCACCGGACACGCCGATCGGCTCGCGACTGGTCGCCAAGAGCGTCAGCCCGGGGGCCGCACCCAGCAGGGCGACGGTCAGCTCGGCGCACACGTACAGCAGATGCTCGCAGTTGTCCAACACCACCAACATCTGCCGATCGCGGACAAACCGCAGCAACGTATCCATCATCGATCGGCCGGGCTGGTCGGGCAGGCCCAACGCCCGCGCTGCCGCGACCGGCACCAGGTCAGGATCGGTGATCGGCGCCAGGTCCACATACCACACGCCATCGGAGTAATTGTTCGCTAACTGGCCCGCCAGCTCTACCGCCAAGCGGGTCTTCCCCACCCCACCGGCACCGGTCAGGGTGACGATTCGGTTCTCCGCCAACAGCTTCCGTACCTCCGTCAGCTGCAGGACACGGCCGACAAAGCTGGTAAATTGCGGCGGAAGCTTGTGCACCGCAACACTTTTCGTTGTGCGCAAGGGCGGAAAGTCGTTCCGCAGATCGGGATGACACAGCTGCATAACCCGTTCGGGGCGGGGAACACCCCGCAGCTCGTGAGTCCCCAGATCGGTCAGCCACGCGTCGGCCGGCAACGTGTCGAGCACCAGTGCCTCGGTGATGCCCGACAGCACCGTCTGCCCGCCATGGGCCAAATCGCGCAGCCGCGCCGTCCGATTAATGGTTGGGCCGATGTAATTCCCCTCATCGCGCAGCTGCACCTCACCGGTGTGCACGCCAATTCGCAAGCTGATCGGGGCCAGCGGCGCACGCTGCAACTCCAGCGCACAGGCCACCGCATCCGAGGCGCGGGCGAACGCCGCCACAAAGCTGTCGCCCTCACCCTGTTCCACCGGCCGCACCCCGCCATGAGCGGCCAGCAGATCCGACAGCGTCCGATCCAGCCAGGCGAACGCCGCCGTCATCTGCTCGGGCCGCGACTCCCACAACCCGGTGGAATCCTCCACGTCGGCCAACAAAAGCGTCACCGTGCCCGTCGGCAAAAGCCCACTCACGCCCAGATCGCTCCAGTCCACCCCCGACAGGTCCACACGTGGATCAATGTCGCTCATGCTAGCCAGCATGCGGCCAGCACGCGCCATAAAACATCAGCGCAAACGCGCACATTTGCCGAACGCGCACGCCGAATACATTGCCGCCGAAGATCGACTCGACGCGAATCTGTTTACTTCCCGACTTGCGTTCGAACGCAAGAAGTCGGGTTTCGGCGCTGACGCGGACCGCGTGCTTAGCGTTCCCGTGCGGCCGGAAGCGATGCCGTGTCGCTGTCGTGATCGTCGTAGTCCGGGTCGCCTGATTGACGGGCGGAGTCGCTGTGCGCGCCCTCGAGGTCGTCACGAATCGCCTTCTGCGCCTTCGGGGGCAGTGTGTGCAGCATCTCGCGCACTCGCGCTCTCCGGCGCTCCACAGCCTTACGCTCCGGCATACCCGGTGTGGCGACGACCTGCGGCGGCACTCCCTCGATGTCTTCGACACCACCGGCGTGCTGACCGGCGTCGACCATGGCCTGCTCTTCAGCCATCGTCGTCTCGTCCTTCTCCTCCGACATGCCGATCGGGCCGATGCGCCGCCCGTTGAGGAACTGCCCTACGACCGGCTCGTCGCTCGTCAGCAGCACTTCGCGCGGGCCGAACATCACGAGTCTGCGGCGGAACAGCATGCCGATGTTGTCCGGCACGGTACGGGCGACGTTGATGTTGTGCGTCACGATCAGGATGGTGGCGTCGGTCTGCGCATTGATGTCGATGAGCAGCTGACACAGATAGGCGGTACGCACCGGGTCCAGGCCGGAGTCCGGCTCGTCGCACAGGATGATCTGCGGGTCGAGCACCAGCGAGCGGGCCAGGCCTGCGCGCTTCTTCATACCCCCCGAGATTTCGCCCGGCATTTTCTGCTCGTCACCGCCCAGGCCCACCAACGCGAGCTTCTCCATCACAATGTCACGGATCTCGCTCTCCTTCTTCTTGGTGTGCTCGCGCAGGGGGAACGCGGTGTTGTCGTACAAGTTCATCGAGCCGAACAGCGCGCCGTCCTGGAACATCACCCCGAAAAGCCTGCGAATGTCGTACAGCTCCTTGGCGGTGCTCTTGATGATGTCCTGGCCGTCGATGACGATGGAGCCGCGCTCCGGTTCGAGCAGTCCGATCAGGGACTTCAAAAACACCGACTTGCCGGTCCCGGACGGGCCTATCAACCCGCTGACCTCACCCGGGGGGATGTCCATCGTGACGTCTTCCCATACTCGGGAAGGCCCGAACGACTTGCTCAGCCCCGCGACCGAAATTCCGATACCCATGTGGTTCTCCCCGCGAATTACCCGGCCAGCGCTCGTTGGCCATATGACCGGGATAACCGTTTCGGCGGCGCGCAACCACGCTGAGCTGACAATTCGCGGACTGACACCGCAATGCGAGGCGTGCCCTTCACATCTGATCGGCTAACGCGACAAGAGCCCGCTGCGCAGATATCGCTGTTACTTCTTTCCCTTCAGATCCGAATCACGGCTCGGCTGAACGCGTTTCGGCTCCCCTGGCATCTTCGGGGTGCCAAGCAGTTGACCGCTGTGCCGAGCACGACGGTGCGGAGTTCGACAACCCGATCGTGTTCGTCGACGAGCTGATTGACGGGACATCCACCGAGCGTCTCTCGATCAAGGCCGCGCAGGTGCCCGCACTCTTGCCCAGGCGCTCCCCGAGGCCGCCGACCAGATCGACGGGTGGACGCGATGAGTACGACATCAACCGAAGAGCGGGGGGACTCTCGGCCGCCGGAGGGCGAAGGCAGGGTTGCCATCGCAACACCGAGCGGTTGCGCCGGCGGCTTCGGACCCGGCCGGTGTTGGTCGATGATCAGCAAGGCTAATGCGGCTGCCGGTGCTGCGAAAACGCGCGTCGGCTACGCGACAAAGGCATTGATGATGGCGTCGAGCACGGCCTCGACGGCGAACACGCTGACAGCGGTGATCGGATATGTGATCGGCCATAGGAGAAGGACCAGCGCATCATCCGCGGCACGGCCCAACTGGTCCCACGCGAGGTTGGGGAAGGAGCCAAACGAGTGGACGAAATTGCCTGTCGAGGTATTGAAATCGCTCAGGCCGGCCTGGAAGAAATCGGAGAGGCTGGGGAATGTAGGCGTAAGCGTCGCGGCGATCCCGGACTCGGCGCTGACATACGACGCAGCGCCGCCGGTCAAGTTCTGCACAAACTGCTGATGAAACGCCGCAGCCTGCCCGGCCAGGGCCTGATAATCCTGGGCGTGCGCGGAAAACAGGTGGGCGATACTTGCCGACACCTCATCGGCGGCTGCGGGTATCACCGCGAGGGTCGGGGCCGCTGCCACCAGGTGGGCTGCGCTGACGTTCGAGCCGATGGTTGCCAAATCCGAAGCCGCCGAGGTCATCATCTGCGGGACTGCGATCACACAGGACATGTTGGTCCACCTACTAACAAGCCCCCGGGGTTGTCTGACGCGTGCAGCATAAGCCGGAGGTCCAGGGCGAAGCATGAGTAATCGACTACCTGTCGATTACTCATTCCTGGTCCGCACGCCAGAGTCGACAGCCCTACCGGCGTGCGTGGGCCAAGCGTGAACCACATGGCCTAGTTAAGTTAGGGCGACTGGGCCCCTTCGTCGTTTACGCCCGGGATCCTGGTGGCGAGTGCCTCCCTGGTGAAAGTTGAACTTCATTCCCTGCCGTCAGGGAGGTGCGACGTCAGGGTCCATTCGGGGGATTCGCCGCCCCCTTATGTGTGCTAGTCGGCGCACCGCTTATCTCGACCTGTTCTTCCCCTTCAGATCCGTATCCCGGCTCGGCTGAACGCGTTTCGGCTCCCCCGGCATCTTCGGATAGTTCGGCGGATACGGCATGTCGCCAAGCCCGCGCGCTTCGTCGGCGGCGGCCATCTCCAGCAACGGCGCGATCGACTGGGCCACGTCGTCCATCCCGGCCCACGGATCGTCCCGGCGCTTCACCAACCCGGGCACGGTCGCCATGGTGTAGTCGTCGGGATCGGCGCCGGCCAGCTCGTCCCACGTCAGCGGCGTCGAAACCGTCGCGATCGGCGTGCGCCGCACCGAATACGCCGACGCCATGGTGCGGTCCC
>Ga0335071_10004119_pt1 | contig 15211 bp, 12 predicted proteins | sample Lox_Sample_15_FD_206724 | JGI IMG/M metagenome (GOLD analysis project Ga0335071, IMG submission 206724) | Soil microbial communities from Loxahatchee National Wildlife Refuge, Florida, United States - Lox_Sample_1.5 | ecosystem: Environmental > Terrestrial > Soil > Wetlands | place: USA... | reverse complement strand
TCCACCGCGGCGAGCGCGTGGCTTCGCATGCCCGCAGTCACGTGGCTTATCACGCTACGACCGTCAACGAGCATCGCCCCAAGAGCCACGATTTCCTGGTGCTCATGTGGCTACGTCAGCAGCCCGTGCTGGCGGAGCTTGCCACGCACAGAGAATTTCCGCAGTTCTACGCGGAGCCGAAAGCGGAGATACAGCAACGTAGTGCCTAACGTATGCCCGTGAGCCGCCCGCTGGACTACGGCGTGATGGTCGCGTTGGCGACGATTCTTTTTGGTTCGTTGGGCGCTAATCCGAATCGTTTCCCCGAAAGGTGCGTGTCTTGTTTCGCGTGTGGTGAAAATGTGAAGAGGTCCGAGCCCTCTCTCTTGCGTTGGATCGGGCTATAGTCGCCGCCTTGCGCCGCATCGGCCTTGCCCAAAAACCCCTCTGGATAGCCCCCCGTAGACTCTTGATCTTATTGGCCCGTCAACCAAATTGCCTGACTGCCCACAAACACCTGATTCTCGGCAGGTCACGGCACCCATACTGACTAGCGCGGGGTTCTCGAATGATCAGTTCAACCCCAACACCTTCATTGCCGCTGTCTTCGGCTCCCCGTAAAAGATCGGATCGACGTGCTCTACTACATCTCCCGGAACGTCGAGGAAGTTCCGCTTATTTTCGATGGGGATTAGCGCTCGCTTTGCCCCGTTGTCTTTCGCCATTCGAAGTGGTTAGCTGAGTGAACGAAGGGGCTTGATATTGCCTTGGACGCTCATGTCGCCGAGGACTAGCAACGCAGGGACCACCGGTGCTTTCCTCAGAGCCGAGTAGCATGCAACGAAAAACCCGACTCCTACTTCAGCTTCGGCGTGGTTGGCGAGTAAATCAATCGCCTCGACGTGAAGATCGGACGTATCAAGGTCACGGGCGATACCAAGCTCGGTCTTCTTCGCCTGGACGAAACTGAAGGCGCGCTGGATGGATTCGGGCAACCGGCTCTTCCTTTACCGTGCCAAGACCGGGACGCCTGTCTTCGTGCCCTTGCCTGAATTCGTGATCGATACTTTGAATGGCGTTAAGAAGACCTGCGAAGAGTATTTCTTTTGGACGGGAGAGGGCAAACCCAAGTCTGCCGTCGGTGACTGGCAACCGTCGTTAAAGCGCCTCTTCACGCTGGCGGGTGTTCCAGACGGACATGCTCACAGGTTTCGCGATACCTTCGCGGTAGAACTGCTGTTGGCGGGGGTTCCCATTGAGCGTGTATCCGTCCTATTGGGTCACCGAAGCACGAAGGTTACGGAGCAGCACTATTCCCCTTGGGTAGCGGCGCGGAAGGAACAGCTTGAGTCTGATGTGAAGCGGGTTTGGGACGCAGACCCTCTACTCTCTGCGAAGGCATATGACACACCGTTGGCACACGCAAAATCATCCGCCGTCAATTAATTGAAAAACAAGCAGTTACGATGGTCGAGGCGGGGGGAGTCGGATTATTCGAGGCCACTGGAAACAAGTAGCTTGTTGGTTTTTCACGGCGCGCAATCCGCACCAAACTCCGAATCCCCGGATTTTTTGTACGCCGTTTGTACACAGAAAGGGCGGGCCTGGCGACCCGGCCCCGAACTCAGTTCCGGTTTATGTGGTTTTCATATACCAACGATCTCCGCACCCTGAATCCTCCGGGACTGGTAAGTCCGGACCCTCTTATCAGATGCCCCTAGAGCGTATCCCAACATTTTCGTCAGAACGCGTGGTTGCAGATCATAAACAGGGTCTAAACCAAAGGTGCGCGGTGGCGACGGGTTCCGAAGAGTTGGAGATCATGGGCGACGGGTGGCTCTCTTGCTCGCTGCGCCTACGCGGCCTTGGTGCGAGCCACACACTTCTGCAAAAAAGCCAATCGCGCATCGCGCCTCGCCTCATCACTACCGTCCGTTGGCCTGCGTTCGGAATTGCGTGTGCACTTTTGCACAAGCCGCAAGTTCTCTATGGCGCTGGTCGGAGAGACATTGGGTTTTCGAGTACAATCTCGTAATGGCAATGAGGCCATGGCCGGCGGTTTCGGTTAAGATCGCACTCGGACCAAGCGCTACCCTGCAGCACGCTGGGAATGAAAGCAGCATTAGTTGACAGGAATGGATGACTTTATCAGAGCGATGCGTGCACCCCCAAGAGAGCTTCGCGTAGAGATGTTCCCGATGTTTCTAAAACTGGAAAACCGCCCGTGCCTCGTCGTCGGTGCGGGGCGAGTAGGCGAACGTAAACTCAAAAGCCTTCTGCGTGTGGGAGCGCGGGTCACAGTCGTCGCTCCCCGCGGCACGGCAGGCGTGCAGCGACTCGCGAAGTCAGCGGCCATTCTATGGCGCCGACGGAGTTTCAGCGCGCGCGACCTGAATGGCATGTTTCTGGTGGTTGCCGCGACTTCGTCAAATACTGTCAACACTAAGGTTTTCGAGCATGCCCGCAGGCGCGGAATCCTGTGCAACGCCGTGGACGATCCAAGTCACTGCGACTTCTTCTATCCTGCGGTGGTCAGGAGGGGAATTTTGCAGATCGCTATTTCTACGGGAGGCTCGAGTCCGGAACTCGCCTCGCGTTTGCGCAAGGAACTGGAGACTTGCTATGGTCCCGAGTACGGACCTTGGTTAGATGATCTCGGTCAGAGACGCAAGCGGCTCCTCCTAATTACGCCCGCTGAAAAACGCAAAGTTCTTTTGCGTCGGCTTGCATCCCGACGTGCTTTTGAGCGCTTCTTAGGACAGGCCAAATCAGGCTTGAGTGACACTTAACATTGGGGGCGTGAGACATTCAGCGATTCGTCCTCGCGAGCGCTAAAAGAGTAGTTGCCCGCCACGAACTCCCGCGTGTACCACTTCATGGCCTCTTCACTGTTCATGTACATGTCGAGTTGCGAGCTACACGCCATTAGCCGGCCGAGAATATCGAGACTCATCGCGGTCTGCTCCGCCGGCGCCCGTTTGAACCATGCATTCACCAAGTCCCCCCGTCGGTCCACCACAAATCCGTAATGTAGCAGGCAGGCTTCCAGAAAACAGGCGCGCAAGCTTCGCCGTACACGGGTCGCTCCTCCGCCCGTGAAGCGGAAGGAGATGTAATTGTTGGAAGGGACATCACACAAGCAGGCGTCCACGAGCGAGAAATGGTACGCCAGACGGGAATTCAGATTCATGTACTCGTCGGCGACCAGCAAGTAACTGCGCTCACCGAGAGCGCGAACCTCGCTGGCTTGGGAGGCAATCGCGCCGGTGAGGACGGAAGCGAGGTCGCTGAAGCTCGCCGGCATCTGACGCGTCCAGGTGACGGCCGGGTGGGTGATTCCTTTCCAAAGAGCTTGAAACGGCCGCGAAACGATTTCGGCAGGCTCAATTTCCTCCCGGTCGCTTTGGGATGCCAGCCCGCCGCCCAAATCCAGTACGAATAGATTCACCGGCACCGTGGCCAAGAGTTTTCTGGCGCGGTGCGACCGGTGACCCGCCTCCAGGTCCTGGACCGCGAACATTGCTTCCACGGCTTTCTCATGGCAGAACCGGAGGATGTCGTGGGCGGACTTACATCCGCGCGGACGGAAGTTGAAGGCGCTGGGATCCAGCAGATGAAGAGTGAGCGCCCCCTGGCTGACCGGATCGCTGGCCCGCTGCCGGTATCGTTCACCCAAAGGAATCTCCCGTGAGGGGGGCCAGAGATTGCCGCGATATAGGGCGGGGCGAAGGGCGTCCAAGCTGACGGTCTCGCCCGGGATCAGGCGCTCGAACAACCCCGGCATCTGGAGCGCCGAAGGCACCTTGAACTCTCGTAACAGGGTCGCGGCATGCCCAGCGATGTTGCCGTACTCGGCAACGACTCCGGCAGCGTGCGGGAGCGCCTCGACGATTTCCGGAGAAGTGCGCCGCAAGATGACGATGGCTCCCTCCGGGACCGTGCGCAGAGATTGACGATCCGGGACGAGATACGCCGGGCCCGAGACTTGCCCGGGGTACACGGTAAGGCCGCCGGAGACCAGCGCCAGACCACGGGCTTTGAACTTCGGCCGTTTCCGCTCCACCAGGGCCAAAGGCCGGGACTGGAGAATCCATACGTTGCCGCCTCGGTCCAGAGCCCATTCCACATCCTGTGGGCTGCCAAAGTGCGCCTCCAGACGAACTCCCATTTCTGCGAGCTGGCTCAGGGTGTTCCCGTCGAGGCTGGGGCGAGCGCGCTCAATCTCGTCCAACGCCTTATACGTCACCCCGCCGTTCTCATTCAGGCCAATAATATGCTCTTTGTTGGAAATAGTTGACTCGATGAGAGTATAGGGCCGTTTGCGGGAAACGATGAACAGATCGGGAGTCATTTGACCTCCCGCAAGATCAAGTCCCAGCCCGCAAGTGGAAGTGACCCAGCAAATCTCGCGTTTGCGGTCCCGCGGATCGCGCGTGTAGAGAATACCCGAGGCACGGGCGTTAATAACCGGAAGGAAAAGAACGGCCATGGGACTCGCGACTTCCGCCAAACCGGTAGAAAGGCGATAGGAAAGGGCCTCTTCGCTGAAGCGTCCGGCCACCACGCGCTTGTAAGCATCGACTACTTGCGCTTGCGGTACGTTAATCAGGCTCAGAAACTGTCCGGCGAAGGTAGTGGCGCCGCCTTCGCCGACCGCGCTCGATCGTACCGCCAAGCCCGTCCCCTCCGTCTTCAGCAGTCGGGCCCGTTCCGTAATCGCCACCTCCACCGCGTGGGGTACAGTGGCGGTCATCACCATGTCGGTAAGGCGGCTGGAGATCGCATGCAGGCCCTCCAGATCCCCCAGATCGCTGTCGCGTAGCGCATCACGCACGGAGGTCCACAGGGGAACGCCGCAAAACTGGCGATACGCTTCGGTGGTCAGAACGAAGCCGTCAGGAACCGGCAGATCCAGTCGATTCCTGATTTCGCCGAGCGCCGCAGCCTTTCCTCCGACTTCCGTGACCGAGCCCAGGCCGATCTCCGACAGCCCCACGGCCAGGCGTGGCATCAATTGCCACTGTTGGCTGGCAACGTAGGCTTCAATGGCGGCGCGCTGCTCTTCCAGGACGTGCAGCAAAACCGGTTCCCTGCTACCGGACAACTCCGACAGCTCTTCAACCACGTTCCCGGTCTTTTGAAAAAGGGTCTCGATGCGGGCTTGAACAACCTCCGGGCGTGGGCAGGTGAATTGCAGATCCTCCTGCAAACTCGCCATCAGCTCCAGACACTCGTTGTTGAGCGAGAGCAGCCGGCGAAAGGTTACATACTTGTTGCGTAACCTTGGTTCCGCCGATCCTGCGGCGTCGTTGACACGTTTTTTCCGAGGCCACCAAGACATCAAGGCCTGCCGTTCGGATGCAAACAGCGAGTTGCTATTAGTGCGCTGCCACCTTGCGCTTGAAGACGCGGGAGGCAATGAAATCGATGCCAAACCCCGCCATCATGGCAATGACGACGGCGATGGCTCCGTAAAGAGGTGCATGCTCCCTGGCCAAACGCGACACCAAGGCTGGGAATCCGACCTCCACAACGGCCAGATCGACGTCCGTGTTTTTGGCAACCCCGCCGTTGCGGCATTCGATCGCCGTTACCAGGTAGCGCCCCGGAGACGCGGATCTGGGCAGATTGAAATCCAAGCTATAAGGTACGTGGTCTTGCTCGGGAGAGCCCAAGCGGACAGAGCCGGAAGCGGTTCGGTAGGTTCCCTGTTTGGCTTTCAAGGCCAAGAAATCATCGGCGATGCGCCCGCGATCCGCTACTTGGGTCTTAATCTGCATGTTTTGCTTAAGGGACGCTTGGTCGAGCCCGTAACGACCAAGCCAATCAGGATTGAGGCAGGTCTCGAGCGCCGCCGAGCTGAAAACCAGCAGCAAGGTGGGCGCGCCAGAGATCGTGACCTTACCGGTGTTCACCCAAATGGGTCCCACGCGACCAAGTTTGTTGAAGACCTCCGCACCAGATGCACCGCGCACGATGACAATAACGTTGCTGCCGGAAACGACTGTTCCATTGACGTGGACCTTGGCCCCGCCATAAAAGGTTCCCAATTCCACCTGGGCCGGGGTGATGTTTACGGGAAACGTCTCGATGGCCATCGCCATCTGCGCCCAAAGTCCAAAGGCCAGGAACCAGAGGATAACAATCAGCGGATTTCGGTGCCGCATAACTAGTGCCCCTTAGCGGGAGAGATCTGGAGGGCAGGTGTCATGACCAGACCCACCGCCATCTTGACCATGACGATTAACACAACCGAAGCCAGCAGGATCTTCAGTTGATCCCCACGTAGAAGGCGCCCCACCCGAGCCCCAATCTGAGCGCCTATGGTAGATCCCGCGGCCAATAGCAATGCCAGCATGAGATCCACCGTGTGATTCGTTGTGGCCTGTAAGAACGTTACTCCCGCCGAAGTAAACAAGATCTGAAAGAGGTCGGTCCCCACTGCCTTGTGCATCGGCATGCGCAAAAGATAGACCATCATAGGAACCATGATGAAACCACCGCCCACACCCATGATGGCCGCCAGAATACCGACAAGCCCGCAGAGTGCGAACGGAACGAAAACGGAATGCCGGACTTGCGAGCGGGGAAAATCGACCTGCAAGGGCAACCGGCTGAGAAAACCTCCCGTGGCGGGGCCGCGGTGCGACTGTGGAACCAGGGCTCCGCGCCGCAGGTTTTGCAGGCTCTCAAAGAACATGTAGCTGCCGATCGCACCCAGAACCAGGACATACGTAATCGTGATGACGAGGTCGGCGCTGCCCAGGGCACGAAGAGCCTTAATGATGCGTACCCCCACAGCCGCTCCCGCCAAGCCTCCCATCAGCAATACCAGTCCGAGTTTCACGTCGACATTCCCTAGCCGGAAGTGTGCGGCGGCGCCGGAAGAGGACCCCGCTACGATCTGACAGGAATCGGAGGCAGCGGCAATTGTCGGCGGTATACCGATCATCATCAGGATGGGAGTCAGCAGAAACCCACCGCTTACCCCAAACATGCCGGAAAGAAAGCCTACCAATGCACCCACGCCGACCAGTACGGGTAGCGGGATGCTCATGCCTGCGACCGGTAGAAGTATCCACATCTTTGCCTCACGACGGCCGGGTTATCCTCGCTTGCCGGGCCCCGCGCGGAAACAGAATGCTGCGGCTCATTAATCACGGCCCAACTTTCCCGGAGGGGGCAAGAAGATTGGGGCGCGCACCGGGAGATTGAGGCGCAATTGGGCGCGAGAGCGGGGGAGAGATGGCGACTTCGGCCGGGTGAAGTTGGCTGGAAGGCGTCAACACCAGTCCGAAAACCATCTTTAGAGTTACCCCCACGACAAGAGAAGCGAGCACAATCATCAATTGCTCACCACGGAGGAGGCGACTCAAGCGGGCGCCCACCTGTGCTCCCACGGCCGAGCCAGTCGCCATGGTGAGGGCCAGAACCAGGTCCACCGTCTGATTGGTAGTGGCCTGCATGTAGGTGACGCCGATGCACAGGAACAGAATCTGGAAAAGGTCAGTGCCGACAGCAACATGCGTAGGCATACCGAGCAAATAGACCATCATGGGTAACATAATGAAACCGCCGCCGACCCCCATAATCGAGGCCAGCAGCCCCACGAGAAACGCCAGGGTGGGGGGAAATAAAACGGAATGTCGGACCCCCGAGCGGGGGAAATCCACTTGCCACGGGAGTTCTGCCAGCACGCCCTGACGCCGGTAGAGCTTGGCTTGACGGCGCACCATGGGGCCACGGCGTATGCTCCGCAGGCTCTGGAGGAGCATGTAAGCGCCCAGACTACCGAGCACGAGAATGTAAGTCAGGGTAATCAACAGGTCCGCTTCGCCCGCGCCTCGCAAGGCCTTGATAAAGCGGACGCCCACCGCGGCGCCGAGCCATCCGCCCGTCAGCAGCAGCGTTCCCATTTTTATGTCCACATTGCCCAGCCGGAAATGTGCGGCCACGCCGGAGGATGATGTCGCCACCATCTGGCAGGAGCCAGACGCTGCGGCCACTACGGGGGGAACACCTATCATCATGAGAGCAGGCGTTAGCAGGAAGCCCCCGCCGACGCCTACAAGACCCGATAGCACTCCAACCGAAGCACCAATCCCAAGCACGTAAAGCAGGCTCAGGCTCACACCGGCTACCGGCAGAAAAATCGACATCCTTCCACTCCCTGAGTTTGCGGGACCCAATGCTCCGCTGCGCCCGCACCCAAAACTCTCAATCCTTTCCTCTCGCTGGCGGCCTGTGCGATGGCGACGGACCGGATCGGACGACCGGCTAATACGACTACACCCGCGTGGCGGGGATCAGATCGTCCAAATTCAATCCGGTGACACCAGGAACCTTCATCGCTATGCGTCTAACCTCGTCCAACTCACCCGTCTCGGTCACTTTGCCGCGGACGAATACGCGGCCGTTTTTCGCGCTGGTCTCTACTTCCAAATGCTCCGTGCCGGGGTTCATGGCCAAAGCGGCGCGTACCGCACTGGCTACTGCCAAGTCTTCCAGTTCGGCCAGGCAATCCGGAGACAGCTCAAAACACCTGCGGGTGCGAGCCAACGCGTCAATCACATCGCAGGCCTCCTCGATGTCCATGTGTTCCAGGTTGAGGACCAGGTCGTAAACGGCAGGATCTTCCCACTCAACCCCGTAGAGAAATCGGACCCACTTTCTTCGCCCCTCGTCCATCTTCTGGATGTACTCGAGCGCCGCATTACCACTGAGCTTCAGCCTCTCCTGCACCATTGCCAATCGCATTTCAATGGGTGCAATGATTCTGATTCTCAGCACCGCAGCCGCTCCTTTCAGCATCAAGTGACCGGCATTCCCGTGATAAACGACTTTGCCACTTTTTACCTCTTCGGCCAGCGCTGCCTGAAACAGAGCCAGGTAGCGATACCGCTTGTGCTGGAAACGCTCCAGGAAACCAGGAGGATTAAGTAGAGCGGCGAGTAACTCCTCGTGCGACGCGCCATGAGCAGCCGCGCGCTCGACGATGGCCTCTCGTCCGACACAACGATACCCGAGCTTGACGGCCAGGCATTCGGCGAGAGCCTTTCCACCGCTGAAGGAACCCCGTGAGATAGTGATTACGGCCATGCGACCTCCCTGAGGGCAGCAAAATTACTTTCACCGATACGCAAAAGTCAAATCTTTTCTGGTCAACCCCTCTTACGCGAGATCCATAGCGACCGCCCGCGCGACCGCCCGGAGCCTCTCCATCGCTGCGACGTACCGCTTGAAAAAGATCTGGGTGACTTTCCTCTGGGTGGCATAACCGGCCGCTGGATTCTCGTCGAGCAGAACGCGCAATACGCGACTCTCGATCTTGAGCACTTCCGAGTCTTCGACGCACTCCGCGTTGAGCAGGTATCGCTCCCCTGCCTCCAGCGAAGAGACGCCGAAAACCCCTCCCTCGCGGATGTCGTCGACGACCAGGTTGAAGTCTCCCGATGCGGGTCTTCTCAACTCCACTTGACCCTTAATGAGAATGAAAAGATGACTTGCGGGAAGCCCGTCCGAATAAACTCTTTCGCCTTTCTTGAGTCTGACCACGCCGGAGGCGCTACTAAGTCTCTCCACTTCCCTGGGCGTCAGAAGCGCAAAAAGATCTTGAGCCTTAAGCCTTTCTTCCACCATGACACTGCCTCCTTTCGCAATAAATCGCATTTTGGGGCAACGGTGCTTACATCCTATACCCGACCCGAAGTTTCATCTTTGCATGACGCGTAAACTACACCCGAACCGCCTCACGGGCAAGTCTCTGTCGAGTTCGGTCCGATTCGCCGCCTCGAAATCACTGACGTTCACATGCTATGATTGGTGCGCATCCGCCTGGATGCTATTGCCACTGGGGTATCGCGCTTTTGATTCGCACGGGCAAGGTCTATCTCGTAGGTGCGGGGCCGGGCCATCCCGAACTGCTGACGGTCAAAGCCGCCGAACTGCTGAAGACGGCTGACGTGGTGGTGTACGATCGCCTGATCCAGGAAGAAGTGCTGGCACTTGCCAAGATTTCGTGCGAGCGGATCTATATGGGGAAGCCCTTGGGCAAGCACGAATCGCGGCAGCAGGAGATCGAAGTTCTGCTGGTACGCAAAGCACGCGAAGGCAAGATGGTAGTCAGGCTTAAGGGTGGAGACCCGTACCTCTTTGGGAGGGGTGGGGAAGAGGCTGAGTATCTTGCCGAGAACCAAGTGCCCTTCGAAGTGATCCCGGGTGTCTCGTCCGCCTTGGCAGCCCCGCTCAGCGCGGGTATTGCGGTCACCCACCGCGATGCCGCTTCCTCCGTGGCTATCATCACCGGCCACGAGGCCAGCAAAGATGAAAGCCGGATGAATTGGGACGCCTTAGGCAAGCTTGACACGCTGGTCTTTCTAATGGGCGTCCATAACGTAGAGCGCATCGCTGAGCAACTTGTGGTACACGGCCGCAGCGCCTCCACCCCTGCCGCTATGATCCAGAAGGCCTTCTGGCCGCAAGAAACGGTGGTTACGGGCACGCTGGAGACTATCGCCGCAGAGGTCGAGCGGATCGGAATTGAACCTCCGGCGACGCTGGTGGTGGGGGATGTAGTCCGCCTGCGGGAGAAGCTGAGAGGTTCTCCGCGCGAACTCGACGTGTGGCCGGCGGGTCGGCCACTCGGCGCCGCTCTCCGGCCTGACCAGCTTCTGCGAATGGCGATGGCCGGATTGGGCAGCCAGGTGCTCGGATTCGCGCTCTCCGTGTCGCTATTCGACACTCTCGAAGAGTGGCAGTCCGCTGCTCTGCTCGCCGCCAGGTTGGGAATGCTGGCAGAGCCACTCAGGGAGATCCTGGAAAGTTTGGTCGCCATGGGTCTCCTTGAACGCAATGCGGAGGGCTATCGAAACCTGGAGTTGGCATCGACCTTCTTACGAAGCGGGGTGCCCAAAAGCTTGAAGTCGTACCTGATGCATCAGCTGGGACAGTTCAGCCGGTGGGAAGCGGTGGCGGCCTATGCGCGCAGCGGTCAACCCGGCCCCGTCCCGGTGGCGGGAGAATCCTCCCAACTCGAGTGTTGCGAATGCCTGGCTACTTTCTCGGCCCCAGCGGTGGTAAAGCGGCTGGACCTGGCGGAAAAGTCCCCGGTACTCTTGCTTGGTTGGGGGGCAGACGCCTACCGCTCTGCCGTGGCCGAGTGCTGGCCCGGTGTGGTTGTGGAATCGCGTAACCCGATGGCACATTCCGACGCGCGCTCGGAGCCGGTAGCAAACAAATATGGAGCCGTGCTGCTCTCGGGCCTGGTCGCTAGTTCGCCCGCGGCAGAGCGGCTGATTCTGGAATCGTCCGTTGCAAGTCTGAAGGACGATGGTGTCTTGATTCTGCACGATGCTTTTCTTCCCTCGGGCGCCTTGCCTCCAGAGGTAGTCTTGGGGGCGTTGGCACGGCGTCTCACTTGCCGGCCCGGTGGCAACTGGTCCATCGAACATCTGCACGAGCTATTGGGATCGCTCGGATTGGACAGCGTGCGATCGGAGTATTTGCCTGGGGGCACCGTCCTCGTGATCGCGAGAAAGGCCTCCCGGTCCGAAAATGCTCCGTAGTTTCATCCCACCACGGAAGATGGATTCTTGAATGTGATTTATCGCGCGCAGTGCCAATCTGTGGGCGCCTCAGCCCCTAAATCGGTCAAAATGTCCGCTCGATTGAAAATGTTCGGACATTAAGTTTCAACGTAGATAAAAAACGCTTGTGTTGAAAATTAACCAGACTAATATTCTACCCGGTTACAGTTCGACGGAGATGGAGAACGACCATGGATGAGACCGCAATCGAAAAACTCGCGGAAGAGATGTATCAGATGGTTTCTGAGTACGCGGGCAAGAAAAACCTTAAGGCAATGGACCTGACCAAGGCAATGATCGCCAAACACGGCGAGGGCGCTTGCGACAAAGAGGACTGCAAGAAGGCGATTCGCCTCCTGATTGACTCCGGCCGTTGCGTTTACAGCTATCTCGGGGGCTCGTACATCCAATTGCCTCCTAAGCCGGACGCCGCAAGCTGATTCGGACTTTAGTGGCCGGTGGCCAACGTGAATGCATCCAGCACCATGCCGCGCTTAGTCGTTGCGGGGCTCAGCGGGGGAGCGGGCAAGACGCTCGTTACTCTGGGTCTACTGCTTGCCGCCCGCCGTCGTGGCATTGAGACCGGCGTCTTCAAGAAGGGTCCCGATTACATCGATGCCGCGTGGTTGTCCTGGGCCTCCGGGCATCCGACTCACAATCTCGACACATTTCTCATGGGGAGCGATGGCGCCGCGGCCGCGTTTCGCAGGTATGCGTTTCCCGGCGCGATCAATGTCATTGAGGGTAATCGTGGCCTGTACGACGGCTTCGACGCCCAAGGGACGCACAGCACGGCGGAACTGGCCAAAGTGCTGGCCGCGCCAGTGGTCCTGGTGCTGGATGCCACCAAGGTCACGCGCACGGCGGCGGCCATGGTTCTGGGATGCCAGCATCTGGATTGTCAGGTCAACCTGGCGGCGGTGATCCTCAATCGCGTGAGTGGCACGCGACATGAGAAAGTGCTGCGCGAGTCGATCGAGGGCGCCTGCGGTATTCCGGTGCTGGGCGCCATCCCCAAACTCTCTGGCGCTCACCTGGTCCCGGAGCGGCACCTGGGCCTCGTGGTGCCGGAGGATTACCCGGACGATGAGGCACTGCGTGCGACGCTGGATCAGGCGGTGGAGAAAAGTCTGGATTTCGATAGGCTCTGGGCCATTGCCCGGCGGGCTCCGGAGGTGACGCATGCCGCGCCACTCGCGGCGACTTCTGCCGATGGCACGGGCCTGAAGATTGCCTACCTGCGTGACTCCGCGTTTTCCTTTTACTACCCGGAGAATCTGGACAGTCTGCGGGCGGTGGGCGCCGAGTTGCTACCCGTCCCGGCGCTTACCGCCGGTGACCTGCCTCAAGATTTTAGTGCACTCTACGTCGGCGGAGGTTTCCCTGAAGTACATGCTGAAGCCCTGGCCGCGAATGGAAGTTTCCTGGCCGCGCTGAGAAATGCGGCGGAACGGGGTTTGCCTATTTACGCCGAGTGCGGCGGCCTGATGTTGTTGTCGCGGGGGATCATTTGGGAAGGACGGCGCCACGCAATGGCTGGGGTGCTTCCGTTTGAGGTGCGTGTGACCGGCCATCCGCAAGGCCATGGCTACGTGGAACTGAAGGTGGATGCGGAAAACGCCTTTTTCCCGGTAGGGTCGACGCTGCGGGGCCATGAATTTCATTACTCAGCGATCGCGGGCGAGTTCGCCCTGCCGCCCACGGCCTGCGAGGTGCGGCGCGGCGTCGGCTGCGGTGCAGGAAGAGATGCCATCGTGGCGGGTAATCTTTGGGCCAGCTACACGCATCTGCACGCGCTGGGCACGCCGCAGTGGGCAGCGGGCTTACTGAATGCCGCGCGCCGCTATGCGGGGGGGACTTGTGCTGCCCCCTCTTGAAGGCGGGTTTCTTGGCCGCGCCAGGGCTGGCAACGGCGGAGTTAAGAGTTTTGGTTGTTTTGAACTTGTCAAGAAAATCGAACTACGGAGGTATTAATGAGCAATCTGATTTTACCGCACGGCAGTAAAGAAGTTCGAACACTACTTCTGGAAGGCGCAGCATTAGAGGAGGAGGTCGGGAAAGCGTCGAAACTTAAGACGGTGCCCATGACCACGCGCGAGACCAGCGACCTGATCATGATGGGTATTGGCGCCTTCACCCCGCTCGAGGGATTCATGGGTAAAGACGACTGGCAGGGCTGCTGCGACAGCTACAGCATGCCCAGCAAAAAAGGCCTTTTCTGGCCCATCCCAATCACTCTCTCCGCGGACCAGGCGCTGGCCGCCTCCATTGCCGTCGGCGAAGAGGTGGCGCTCTGGGACACCGAAACCGAGTCCATCATGGGCACCATGAAAGTGACGGAGAAATATACCATCGACAAAGAACATGAGTGCCAGCAGGTTTTCCGCACCAAGGATACCGCCCACCCCGGCGTGCAGAAAGTGATGGAGCAGGGCCCCGTGAACCTGGCGGGCCCGGTGAAAGTGCTTTCCGAATCATATTATCCGGAGATGTTCAAGGGCATTTACCAGCGGCCGGCGGAAGCGCGCAAGCTCTTTGCCGAGCGCGGTTGGAACACGGTGGCGGCTTTACAGCTCCGCAATCCCATGCACGGTTCGCATGCCTACCTGGCCTGGATCGCCATCGAGGTTTGCGACGGTGTGTACATTCACCAACTCGTGGGCAAACTCAAGCCCGGCGACATTCCGGCGGATGTCCGAGTGAAGGCCATCGACGCGCTGGTGAACAAGTATTTCCGGAAGGATCGCGTGATCCAGGGCGGATATCCCATGGAGATGCGTTACGCCGGACCGCGCGAAGCCCTGCTGCACGCGGTGTTCCGTCAGAACTACGGCTGCACGCACCTGATCGTGGGACGCGACCATGCCGGCGTGGGCGATTATTACGGACCGTTCGACGCGCAGAAGATTTTCCACGAAGTCCCCTCGGACGCCCTGCTGTTGCGCCCGCTGTGCATGGACTGGACGTTCTACTGCTACGAATGCGGCACCATGGCTTCCATGAAGACCTGCCCGCATAACTCGAAGGCGGTCATCGACGAGAACGGCAAGTACCAGGGTGGCGCCCGCCTGCTCCTGTCAGGTACCTTGCTTCGCAAACTGATGAGCGAGGGCAAGCCGGTGCCAGCGGAGTTCTCCAAGCCCGAAGTGATCGCGGTATTGAAGGAGTACTACGACAGCCTGGAAGAGAAGGTGGAAGTGAAGCTGCACGGCGCCGCCACCGGTGATATCAAGCCGAATAAAGCGGCGTAGTGCGTATGCTCCGCAAAGGAGACGCGTCACGGTGAGTTGCGTGCTTCAAAAGGCAGGTCCCCGCAGGGGTCGAACGGGCTGCGGCAGTCGGGGCCGCGGTCAGAGTCGATTCGAGCCCTGCGGGGTCGTGGGTTGCACGCCGGTCGTGGTCGGGTTAACGGTTTTCGGTTTCTTGCGGTCCGGTTGTTCCCCGGCGGTGACTGTTCTCCGGTGCATCCCATGCAACGCTGATCGTACGCAACTGAATGGGCGGGGATGGGCCTGTCGCTGATAATGCTGTCGGGTTTTTTTAGGACCCAGTGATGGAAGAACCGATATGCCGAATCTAATGAAATCGCTCGTGCGGCCCTTGGGTGCGGAAGAACGCCAGAAGGCGTTCGCCAATTTGCGAAAGCC
>Ga0335071_10004118_pt1 | contig 15211 bp, 15 predicted proteins | sample Lox_Sample_15_FD_206724 | JGI IMG/M metagenome (GOLD analysis project Ga0335071, IMG submission 206724) | Soil microbial communities from Loxahatchee National Wildlife Refuge, Florida, United States - Lox_Sample_1.5 | ecosystem: Environmental > Terrestrial > Soil > Wetlands | place: USA... | reverse complement strand
CGGGGCACGTGGCGCGGAAAACGGATACCTGCGAACGCACGGGCGCGTGCAATACGTTCTGGGTGGAGCAGGGGACGCTCGTGGGAGACAATACCGACGTGGCCGGAATCGGCGCGGCGCTGGCGCGGCTGGGCGTCGGGCGCGGGGGCCGCTGGCTCGTCCTGGGGACCGGCGGCTCGGCCCGGGCGGTGGCGGCCGCCGCGGCGGACGCCGGCGCCATCCTCCACGTCCGGTCCCGCCGAGCCGAGACCGCCCGCCGCTTCGTCGCGTGGGCGCGCGAGCGGCTGGCCCTCGAGGCGCGCGAAGCCGCGGACGACGCGGCCGACGTGGTGATCAACGCCACGCCGCTCGGCCTCAAGGATCAGGACCCGCCGCCGCTCGACCCGAAGCGCGTAGACCGGGGCGCCGTGGTGCTCGATCTGGTGTACCGGCGCGGCGGAACGGCGTGGACGCGAAGCCTGGAAACGGGGCGGCGGGTGGCGGACGGGCGGGAGATGCTGGTCGCCCAGGGGGCCGCCGCCTTCGAGCGATTCTTTCCCGGGGTCCGGGCCCCGGTGGAGGTGATGCGCGCCGCCGTGGAGCGCGCGCTCCGTGCGTAGCGCCCTCGCCCAGCTGTTCCTGCCCGCCGAGTGCCTGCTCTGTCACGGCCTGCTGCCGTTCGCCCGCGCCGCTGATCTGGTCTGTCCCGTCTGCCGCCACCGGTGGCGCGCCGTGCGCCCGCCCTGGTGCGAGCGGTGCGGCCAGCCCGAGCCGCACTTCGGGCCCTGCCGTCTGTGCGCCGAGTGGCCACCCGAGATCGAGCAGGTGCGGTCGGCGGTCTGGCTGGACGGGCCCGCCCGGCAGGCCGTCCACGCGCTCAAGTACGGCGGCCTGCCGCGGATCGCCGCGGACCTCGCGGCGGTGATGGCCCGCCATCTGCCCGATCCGGACCCCGGTGCCGTGCTCGTGCCGGTGCCGCTCGGCGACCGCCGACTGAAGCACCGCGGCTACAATCAGAGCGAGGTGCTCGCGCGGGCCCTGGCGGCGCGCTGGGGCCGGCGCGTGCGCGCCGATCTGCTGTCGCGCGTTCGCGAGACGGCAACCCAGACCACGTTGACACCGGCGGCGCGTCTGGCGAACGTGGCGGGAGCGTTTCAAACGCGGAACGCGGAGGGGGGAGCGCGGAACGGTTCCGCGTTTCGAGTTCCGACTTCCGCGTTCATTCTGATTGACGATGTGTTTACGACCGGCGCGACCATCGCTTCGGCAGCCCGAGCGCTGGCGCACGCCGGCGCCACTCGGATCCTGGCCGTCACGTTCGGCCGGGCCGCCATCCCCGACTTCACGTAGGAGCGCGAACCATGGCAGTGCGGGTCGGCATCAACGGGTTCGGCCGGATCGGCCGCAATGTCCTGCGGGCGGCCACGATGGCCAAGGCCACCGGCATCGAAATCGTCGGCGTCAACGACATCACCGACACCAAGACGCTGGCCCACCTGCTCAAGTACGACTCGGTCCACGGCCGCTTCCCCGGCTCCGTCGAGGCCGGCGCCGACTCGCTGGTGGTGAACGGGAAGGAGATCAAGGTCTCCGCCATCAAGGAGCCGGAGAAGCTTCCTTGGAAGGACCTCGGCGTGCAGCTGGTGCTCGAGAGCACCGGGCGGTTCACCGATCGGGACAATGCCGCGAAGCATCTGGCCGCCGGCGCCAAGAAAGTGGTGATCTCCGCGCCGGCCAAGGGGGAGGACATCACCATCGTGATGGGGGTGAACCATCAGAAGTACGACCCCGCCAAGCACCACATCATTTCGAACGCGTCCTGCACCACCAACTGCCTCGTTCCGGTGGTGAAGGTGATTCTCGACAACTGGGGCTTCGTGCACGGATTCATGACCACGGTGCACAGCTACACCAACGACCAGCAGATCCTGGACCTGCCCCACAAGGACCTGCGGCGGGCCCGCGCGGCCGCCCTGTCCATCATCCCCACCACCACCGGCGCCGCCAAGGCCACGAGCCTCGTCATCCCCGAGGTGAAGGGGAAGATCGACGGCATCTCCCTCCGCGTTCCCACGCCCGACGTCTCGGTGGTGGAGCTGATCGCGGATGTGTCCAGGCCGACCACGGTGGACGAGGTGAACCGGGCCTTCAAGGCCGCCGCGGCCGGCGCCCTGAAGGGCATCCTCGAGGTGTCGGACGAGCCGCTCGTGTCGCACGACTACATCGGATCGCTCCTGTCGAGCGTCGTGGACTCGGCGTCGACCGCCGTCATCGACGGGACGCTGCTGCACGTGACGTCCTGGTACGACAACGAAATGGGCTACTCCGCGCGCTGCGTGGATCTGCTGTCGCTGCTCGGATCGAAGCAGTGAGCAAACGGACGTTGGGCGACCTCCCCAAGGAGGCGCTCGACGGCAAGCGGGCCCTCGTGCGGGTCGATTTCAACGTCCCGCTCAAGAACGGCGTCGTCACCGACGACACGCGCATCCGCGCCGCCCTGCCCACCATCACGTACCTGCGGGAGCGCGGCGCCCGCGTGGTCCTCCTGTCGCATCTGGGGCGTCCGAAAGGGGGTCCGGATCCGCAGTACTCCCTCAAGCAGATCGTGCCCACGCTCGAGAAGCTCCTGGGCGTGCCGGTGGAGTTCATTCCGGAGCTCACGGCCGGTGTCGCGGTCACCAAGCGGCTGCCGCGCGGCGGCGTCGCGCTGGTCGAGAACACCCGGTTCTGGCCCGGAGAGGAGAAGAACGATCCCGAGCTCGCCCGGCAGCTCGCCGCGCTCGGAGACTTCTATGTGAACGACGCTTTCGGGTCGGCGCACCGGGCGCACGCGTCCACCGAGGCGGTGGCGCACATCCTCAAGCCCGCCGTCGCCGGGTTCCTGATGCAGAAGGAGCTGCAGTACCTGGGGGACGCCCTGGCGGCCCCCAAACACCCGTTCGTCGCGGTGCTCGGCGGCGCGAAGGTCTCGGGCAAGATCGATGTGATCGAAGCCCTGCTGCCGCGGGTCGACGAAGTCCTCATCGGCGGCGCGATGGCCTGCACCTTCTTCGCCGCGATGGGATTCGAGGTCGGCGCGTCCCTGGTGGAGCGGGACCGCACGGCGCTCGCGAAGGACCTCCTGGCCCGGGCCGGCCGGAAGCTGATCCTGCCCCGCGGCGCGGTGATCGCACCCTCCCTCACGCGGAGCGGCGAGCGGAAGAGCGTGGCCAGTGACGCGATTCCGGCCGGCTGGGCGGTCTACGACATCGATCAGACGACCGCCGCGGACTTCCGGGCCCGGATCCTGAACGCCAAGACCGTCCTCTGGAACGGGCCGATGGGGGTGTTCGAGACGCCGCCCTTCGACGCCGGAACCCGGGCGGTCGCGAACGCACTGGTCGAAGCGGGCGCCAAGGGGGCGGTCACGATCGTCGGGGGAGGGGATTCCGCCGCGGCGGTGGCCGGTCTCGAATCGAAGCTCTCGCACGTTTCGACCGGCGGCGGTGCCTCGCTCGAGTTCCTGGAGGGCAAGCCGCTCCCCGGCGTCACCGCGCTCGAGGACGCGTGAAGCGCCTCCTCTTCGCCGCCAACTGGAAGATGCACCTGGGGCCCCGGGACGCCCGGGCCTACTGCGCCCGGTTTCTCGAGCGGTCGCCGGCCAGCGCCGGCCGTGACGTCTGGTTCTTCCCCCCCGCCGTGTCCCTCGAAGCCGTCGCCACCGCGCTCGGCGGCCGGACCGACCTCCTGGCGGGCGCGCAGGACATCCACTGGGAGCCGAAGGGCGCGTTCACCGGCGCCGTCTCGGCGCCGATCGTCGCCCAGGCCGGTGCCCGGGCGACGCTGGTGGGCCATTCCGAGCGCCGGAAGCTCTTCGGCGAGACCGACGCGGACACCGCGCGAAAGGTGCGGGCCGCGCTGGCGGCCGGGCTGACTCCCTTGCTGTGCGTGGGGGAGGAGTTGGCTCAACGCGAAGCCGGCCAGACCCTCGCCGTGGTCACCCGCCAGCTCGCCGGGGCCCTCGAGGGCCTTTCCGCCGGCGACCTGGCGAAGGTGGTCCTGGCGTACGAGCCGGTGTGGGCCATCGGGACGGGCCGGAACGCCACACCGGAGGACGCGGGCACCGTCCATCGCGAGATCCGGGGGTGGTTGACCGGGAGGGGGGCCGCGGCGCCCCGGATCCTGTACGGTGGGAGCGTCAATCTCGGCAACATCGCAGCGCTCCTGGCGCAGTCCGAGATCGACGGGGTCCTGGTGGGCGGGGCCTCGCTCGAACCCGATGCCTGGGCACAACTTGTGCGAACCGGCGCCCCCTAGGTATTATCCCCGCCGCCGATGTACACCTTCTTCCTGGTTCTCCTGCTGGTCGACGCCGTGATCCTCGCCGCCGCTGTGCTGCTACAGGCGGGGCAGGGCGGCGGCCTGGCGTCGCTCGGGACGGGCGGCGGCGGGACCGACATGTTCATGGGCGGCCGGCAGACGGTCACCCTGCTCACCAAGATGACCTGGTGGTGCGCGGGGATCTTCCTCTTTCTCGCGCTGATCCTCGCCTTCATGTCGTCGCACACGTCGGCGCCCCGCTCGGTGCTGCAGGGCCAGATTCAGGCTCCGGTGCCGGTGCAGTCCGCGCCGCTGCCGCTGCAGAGCACCCCCGCACCCACGACGACCACGCCCTCGGCTCCGGCGACTCCCGCACCGCGTCACTGATCTGAAACCGGCCTACGTGCTCCTCGAGGATGGCGCCTGGTTCCCCGGAACCGCGCCACTCCCGTTCGAGCCGACCTGCGCCGAAGTCGTCTTCACCACGAATCTCAGCGGCTACCAGGAAGTCTTCACGGACCCGTCGTTCCTGGGGCAGCTCGTGGTGATGACCGCGCCGATGATCGGCAACTACGGGATCAACCCCGACGACGTGGAATCGGACCGCCCGCGCGTGGCCGGCGTGGTGGTGCGCGAGCTGTCGGTCCAGCCCTCGAACTGGCGCTCGACCGGCCCACTGCTCGAGTGGCTCTCCGCGGCCCGCGTACCCCTGATCACCGACGTCGACACGCGCCAGCTGACCCGTCACATCCGTTCCAAAGGCGCCATGCGCGGCACGATCGCGCTCGGCGACCAGCCCAGCGATGCCGTGCGCCGGCTGCTCGCGGCGTCGCCGGACATGAACGGGCTCGATCTGGCGAGCCGGGCGACCATCGACGCGCGGTACGAGGAAGGGCCCCGGGACGCGAAGCATCACGTCGTCGCGTTCGACTACGGGATGAAGCGCAACATCCTGCGACTCTTCGTCCAGAACGGCTGCCGCGTCACCGTCCTTCCGGCCGCCACCACCGCCGCCGAGGTCCGTGAGCTCCGCCCCGACGGCATCTTCCTGTCAAACGGCCCGGGCGACCCCGCCGCGGTCGGGTACGCCATCGACACGATCCGCGCGCTCGCCGACGGGACCATCCCGATCTTCGGGATCTGCCTCGGGCATCAGCTGCTGGGACTCGCGTTGGGCGGGGAAACGGTGAAGCTCCCCTATGGGCACCGCGGCGGGAACCATCCAGTGCGGGATGTGAAGACGGGACAAGTGCTTATCACCTCTCAGAACCACGGATTCGCGGTTCGGGGAGACACGGCGGGCGTTCCGGGTGCGAATTCACTTGAAGTCACCCACCTTAACCTCAACGACGGGACTGTCGAAGGGGTGAGGCACCGTGAAGCACCCATTTTCGCGGTTCAATACCATCCCGAGGCGTCCCCGGGGCCTCACGACGCTCAAGGGCACTTCGGAGAGTTCCTCCAAGCTCTTGACAGTCAATAGGTAAGCCCATAATATGCCCCCCGGCTTCGCCGCCCTTGGCCCTGGGGGAACGGATGACGAAGGCTGATCTCGTCGAGAAGGTCACCGCCCAAATCGCGCGTACCGCCGGTCCGCTGATTTCCAAGAAGGACTGCGCACGCGTGGTGGACTCCTTCTTGGACGCGGTCAAGGCGGCGCTATCCGAGCAGCACAACATAGAGATACGCGGGTTCGGGACCTTTAAGATCCGCCAGCGGAAGACCCGGATGGCTCGGAACCCTCGGACCGGCGATCCGGTCGAAGTCGCAGCCCGGCCGGTGCCTGTCTTCAAGCCCAGCAAGGAGTTGCGTGCGATGGTGGCGGACGCCAGCGGACAGCAAGTACCGTCCTGAGCACAGTTCGTCCCTCGACTGAAACCCGCGGCCTCGACTAAGCGTCGGGGCCGCATTGTTTTAGATCAGAGCCATCAAACTCAATCCCGGAGCCACCTTAGTGCGCGTCTTCCTCCTCGCGCTGGCCGCGCTTCCGTTGTCGGCGCAAACGGTGCAGTACCAGGTCTCTATCCCCAATCCCGCCAACAAGCTGTTCCACGTCGAGGCCACGTTCCCGACGGCCGGGCTCGACACGCTCACCGTCGCGCTTCCCGCGTGGAGCCCGGGGAACTACGAGATCCAGAACTACGCCCGGTTCGTCCGGCACTTCGACGCCCGGGACGCTCAGGGGCACGCGCGGTTCTGGGACCGCGCCGACAAGACGACGTGGCGCGTCTCCACCGGGGGAGCGGCCTCGATCACGGTGTCCTTCGACGAGCTCGCCGACACGATCGACCTGTCGATGGCCCGGATCCACGGCGACCTCGCGCAGTTCCTCGGCACCAACCTGTTCCTGTATCAGCCCGGGCACCTCGACCGCGCCGCCGAAGTGCGGTTCTCCGTTCCGGACGGATGGCACGTCACCACGGCGCTCAAGGCCGGCCCCAACGGGACCTACACGGCGCCCGACTACCACGTCCTGGCGGACGCCGAGACGTTCCTCGGCAAGTTCTCCGTCGACTCGCTGCAGGCCGGCGGCAAGTGGATCCGCATCGCGGTCTGGCCCGCCTCGGACTACACACCGGCGGTCGCCGCGACCATGCGCAAGAGCGTGGCGAAGATGGCCGCGGTCCAGGATCAGCTGATGGGCGGCGCGCCGTACGACGTCTACACCATCTTCTTCGACGTGGTTCGCGACACGATCAACTGGGCCGGGGGACTCGAGCACCTCTACAGCCAGTTCGACGTGATGCCCGCGGGGCCCGGGTTCGCCGACGCCGACGGCAACCTCGGCGGCTTCATGAATCCCCTGATGGCTCACGAGTTCTTCCATCTCTGGAACGTCAAGCGCATCCGGCCCGTCGAGATGTGGCCGTACGAATACCGGGACGAGCAGTACACGCCGTCCCTCTGGTGGTCCGAAGGCGTCACCGATTACTACGCGGACCTCACCAACTGGCGCGCCGGCATCTGGAGCGACCAGGATTTCATCGATCACGTCCATCAGAACATGGAAACCATCGATCAGATCCCCGAGCCGTGGAGCGAGGAGGACGGCTCCCTCGCCACCTGGATCAACGAGGTCTACGACAACAGCTCGCAGATGTATTACCCCAAGGGCTCGCTCACCGGACTGCTCCTCGACATCTCGATCCGGGACGCCACGGACAACGCGCACTCGCTGGACGACGTGATGCGCGCGCTGTTCACGCGCTTCTACCAGGCCGGGAAGGGATTTTCGACGGCGGACCTGCTGGGGCTCCTGCGGGAGTTCGGGATGCCGGATGTCGGCGGCTTCCACGCCCGCTACATCAACGGGCGGGATTCACTGCCGTATGACGCGGTATTTCCGAAGGCGGGGCTGGACTACCAGGTCCGGCACACCACCAATCCGGCTCTCGGCATCCAGACCGGCGGGGACTTCAGCGTGCTCACGGGGGTGGTGCCGGGAAGCGCCGCCGGCGACGCCGGCCTCCTGCCGGGCGACACGCTGCTCCGAATCGGCGACATCCCGGTGACCGCCACAGCGGACTTCGGACCGGCCTTCCGCGATCACTACCGCGGGAAGGCCGGCGCTCCGCTCGACATTCTGGTGCACCGGGCCGGCACGGAGCTCGTGTTGCACACGACCGTCCGCGAGCGTCCCGTCACGGTGGTGACGCTGGCGCGTGTGGCGAATCCGACCCCGAAACAGGCCCGGATCTGGCACGGGCTCGCGACGGGTACCACGGGGCGGTAGAACCCGGTAGGTTCTCCCCCGATGGACGCCTCCCTCGGGGGAACCGGGACGGTGCGGGTCCGCTTCTTCGCCCGCTACGCCGAGCTGGCGGGACGGGTCGAGGGGATCCTCGCCGTCCCGCTGCCGGCCACCGTCGGCGACGTGCTGGCCCGGGCCCGGCGCGAATGGCCCGGCGCCGCGGCCCTTCCCGCGGAGCCGCTGGCCGCCCTGAACCGGCGCCAGTCCGCCCTCGACAGCCCGGTCTCCGACGGCGACGAGGTCGCCTTGCTGCCGCCGTTCGCGGGAGGCTGACCGTGGCCCATCTCTCGACCGTTCCCCTGTCCCTCAGTGCCCTCCTGTCCGAGGTCGCCGCTCCCCAATGCGGCGGCACCTGCGTGTTCCTCGGCACCGTTCGCGACGGGCCCGAGGACGGCGGCGTCACCGCCATCGAGTATTCGGCTTACGATGCGATGGCCGAGGCCGAGTTCGACCGCATCCTCGCCGAAACCCGCGGCCGGTGGCCCGACGCGCGGGTCGCGGCCGCCCACCGCCTGGGCCTCGTACCCGCGGAGGAAGCCAGCGTGGCCATCGCCGTCGCCGCGCCCCACCGCGCCGAGGCCTTCGCCGCCTGCCGGTACGTGATCGAGGAGATCAAGCGCCGGCTTCCCATCTGGAAGAAGGAGCTGCGCGCCGACGGCACCGCCACCTGGGTCGATCCGTCGGGGCATCCGTCGATGGTGGGACCCGCGTGATCCTTCCGCTCGCCGACCGGTTCCAGCGCCCGCTCAAGAGCCTCCGGATCTCGGTGACCGACCGCTGCAACATGCGGTGCCGGTACTGCATGCCTGAGGACGAATACGTCTGGCTCCCGCGGGAGTCGATTCTGACGTTCGAGGAAATCGGCCGCCTGACGGCGGTCTTCGCCGGACTCGGCGTGACGCGGGTGCGGCTCACCGGCGGCGAGCCGCTCCTGCGTCATGACCTTCCCGCCCTGGTGCGTCTCCTCAAACGCGACGCCCGGCTGCAGGACGTCGCCCTGACCACCAACGGCCTGCTGCTGACCCGCTGGGCCGAACCCCTGCGGGACGCCGGACTCGACCGCGTCACCGTCAGCCTCGACACGCTGCAGCCGGCGCGTCTCGAGGCGTTCGCCCGGTCGGAGCGGCACGATGCCGTGCTGGCCGGGATCGACGCCGCGGTGCGGGCCAAGTTCCGGTCGGTGAAGCTGAACGCCGTGGTGATCCGGGGATTCAACGACGACGAGATCGCCGACCTGATCGCGTTCGGCCGCGACCGGTCCGTGGAGGTGCGGTTCATCGAGTACATGGACGTGGGCGGCGCCACCCGCTGGTCGGGCGACCAGGTCGTTTCCCGGAAGGAGATCCTGGAGCGGATCGCCGCCCGGCACGGCGTCCCGGCCCCCGATCCCGATCCCGGCAACCCCGCGGCGCCGGCCGAGCGCTTCCGGCTCCCCGACGGCACGCGGTTCGGCGTGATCGCGTCGACCACCGCTCCCTTTTGCGGATCCTGCGACCGGAGCCGGCTGACCGCCGACGGAACCTGGCTGCTCTGTCTCTACGCGGAACGGGGCCTCGACCTTCGTGAGGCCCTGCGCGGAGGCGCGGGCGACGCCGAGCTCGAGGCGCTGGTGCGGAGCGCCTGGAACGGCCGGGCCGACCGGGGGGCCGAGGAGCGCCTGCACGTGCTGCCCCGGGCGCCGCTCATGCCGGCCGCGGCCTTGCGTCTCGATCCGCACCGCGAGATGCACACCCGGGGCGGCTAGCGCCTTCCATCCGGCGCCGGGACCGATTACGATGCTCGGCGACTCCACCGTACGTACTCCCACTATGTCTTTGCTCACACTTCAGAACGTCGCCAAGCGGTTCGACGGGGTGACCGCCGTCGACGATGTGTCCTTCACCATCGACCGCGGTGAAGTGGTCGGCTTCCTGGGGCCCAACGGGGCGGGGAAGTCCACCACCATGCGGATGATCACGCAATTCCTCGAGCCGGATGCCGGCGCCATCACCCTGGACGGCACGCCCATCGCCGCCGATTCGCGGGCCGCCAAGCGCCGGATCGGCTATCTCCCCGAGAACAACCCGCTGTACGGCGACATGCTGGTCGCCGACTATCTCGGATTCATCGCCGACCTGCGGCAGATCGCCGGCGCCGAACGGGCCCGGGCGCTGGACGCCGCGGTGGCATCCACGGGCCTCGAGCCCGTCTTCTACCGGCCCATCGGCGAGCTGTCCAAGGGGTTCCGGCAGCGGACCGGTCTGGCCCAGGCCATCCTCCACCGGCCGGACCTCCTGGTGCTCGACGAGCCCACGGAAGGCCTCGATCCCAATCAGCGCGTGGAAATCCGCCATCTGATCGCGGACCTGGGACGTGACCGGACCGTCCTCCTGTCCACGCACGTCCTGTCCGAAGTGCGCCAGAGCTGCTCGCGCCTCCTGATCATCAACCAGGGGCGCATCGTGGCGGACGGCGGTGTGGACACGCTCATCCAGCGCGCCGAAGGCGCCGTCCAGATCTCCGTGGAAGCGACGGGCACGTCGGTCGCGCAGCGGCTCGCCACGCTTCCCGGCGTCGCGCGGGTGGAGCCGTCGGATGTCCCCGGCGGACGGACCCGGGTGACCCTGACGGCCACCGGCGAGCAGGACCTGCGGCCCGAGATCTTCGCGATGGCCACGCGGGAGCGCTGGGTGCTGTACGAGCTGCACCAGGAGCAGGGGAGCCTCGAGGCCCTGTTCCGTCAGCTCACCGCGGCCGCCCCGGCCGCCCCGGCCGCCGCGGCCACCGTGGAACCGCCCCCGGCGGAGCGGGGAGCCACGCCGTGAGCGCCATTCGCGCGGTCGCCCGCCGCGAGCTCCGGGCCCTCTTCGATCAGCCGACCGCGTACATCCTGCTGATCGTCTTCATCGGCGTGAACGACTTTCTGTGTTTCCGGCAGATCGAGACCTACGGCGCGGCCTCGCTCCGCCCGATGCTCGACCTCCTGCCCTGGCTGCTCCTGTTTCTGGTCCCCGCCGTCACCATGCGCGCGCTGGCCGAGGACACCCGGTCGGGCATCGTCGAGGTCGTTCTGGCCCAGCCGATCACCGAGCTCGAGCTGCTGCTCGGGAAGTACGCCGGCCAGGTCCTGTTCCTGTGGATCGCGCTCGCCGCCACCCTGCCCATTCCCCTCGGGTTGGCCCTGGGCGCGCGGATGGACGTCGGCATCCTCGTCGCGCAGTACGCCGGGTCGGCGCTCCTGATGATCGGACTCGCCGGGATCGGCGTCTGGTCGTCCAGCGTCACCCGGAATCAGGTCACCGCGTTCATCGTCGGCGTGGCGGTGATGTTCGCCGTCATCCTCCTCGGCCTGGACCCGCTGCTCGTCGGGCTGCCGCCCGCGCTGGGCACCGTCGCGGAAACGCTCGGAGTCCTGCCGCATTTCCAGCAGATCGCGCGCGGGGTCATCGACCTCCGCGACGCGATCTACTTCCTCACGCTCGCGGCCATCTTTCTCTCGCTGGCGTACCTGGGATTGGTCCGCCGCAAGCTCGCGCCCCGCGGCGAGGAGCTGCGGCGGCTGCGCCTGGGAACCGTGCTGACCGTCGGCGTCCTCGTGGTGCTGAATCTCTTCGGGCGGCACATCGGCGGCCGCCTCGACCTCACGCCCGGCCGGCAATACACGCTCTCCCGCGCCACCCGCGACATCCTCCGCCGGCTGCCCGATCTGGTCACCATCAAGCTCTTCGCGTCGAGCACCCTGCCTCCCGAGGTCGCGTTTCTGAAGCGCGACGTCGACGACCTGCTGGGCGACTACCGCGCCGCGGGGCGGGGCAAGGTGCGGATCGTCGTCCTCGACCCCACGCACGACAGCGCCGCGGCCCGGGAAGCCGAGGCGCTGCAGATCCCGCCGGTGCAGTTCAACGTGCTGGGACAGGGGTCCCTCCAGGTGAAGGAGGGGTACCTGGGCCTCGCGGTACAGTTCGCGAGCGACAATCGGGAGATCGCCTTCATCCGGCGGGCCGACGACCTCGAGTACCGATTGACGTCGTTCATCCGCGAGCTGACGCTGACCTCCAAGCCGGCCGTCGGCTGGATTCAGGTGAACTCGGGTCCCCCGGGGCCCGCCGGCGTCCCCACGTTCTCGGCGCTGCGCGACGCGCTGGGCCGGGGCTACGACATCCGCGACCTCACCCTCGCCGGCGATACCGCGTTGCCCGCGGGGCTCAAGGTCCTGGTGCTGTCCGGCTCCGTCGACTCGCTCCCGGCGAAGCAGAGTGATCCCCTCAAGCAGTATTTGGCGCACGGCGGCAGCGCGCTGGTGATGGCGAGCGGCACCGCGCGGTCGCCGCAGGCGCCGATGGCGATGGGACGCGCCGTGGGCTGGAACGAGCTGATCCGCCCGGCCGGGGTCGCCATCCGCCCGGACATGGCCTACGATCTCGCGGCGAACGCCCAGGTGAGTCTGCCGAGCCAGTTCGGGCAGGTGATCCTGCCGTATCCGCTGTGGCCGCGCGGCATCTCGACCAAGGCGACGACGATCAACGCCGAGGTGTCGAGCGTCCTGCTGCCGTGGACCAGCTCGATCGACACGACCGGCGCGGCACCGGGCACGGTGACGCCGCTCGTCGTGACGTCCCGGGCGGGCGGGCTGGAAACCCAGGACATCGTGCTGTCGCCCCAGCAGCCCTTCCCGCGCGAGCACACGTCTTCCCGCCTGCTGGCGGTTCAGGTGCTTCCCAAGAAGGCGGGGGCGGGCCGGCTGGTGGTGGTGGGGAACAGCGACTTCGTGAGTGACCGGTACGTCCAGAACGCGCCCGAGAACGCGACGTTCTTCCTGAACGCGGTGGACTGGCTGGCCCAGGACGAGGCGCTGATCTCCATCCGGTCGAAGAACCGGGCCCCGCCGCCGCTCGTGTTCGCGAGCGCGACGCTCCGCGGCCTGGTCCGGTACGGCAACATCGTCGGGGTGCCGGTGCTCCTCGCGCTCTTCGGCGCGTTGCGTCTGGCGCGGCGGCGGGCCCGGACCCGTCAGCCCTACCGCCCGCTGGCCGGGAGCGCCGCATGAGCGCGCTCCAGCTGCGCCGGATCGCGATGGTCCTGGGTGTGCTGGTCATCCTCTGGGTGGCCGCCCAGCTGCTCGGCCACACGTCGGATCAGGTGCGCGGGTCCCTCGTGCTCCCGCACGTCGCGCCCGAAACGAGCGACACCATCACGATCGGCCACGGGGCGGACACGGTCCGTCTGGTGCAGCGCGCGGCCAGCCAGTGGACCGCGAACGGCTTTCCCGCGGCGCCCGGCGCTCCCGCGGAGCTGATCGCGGCCTTGGACGACACGTCACCGCGCGAGCTCGCATCGGTGAGCGCGTCGTCCCTCGAGCGGATGGGCGTTGACTCGGGCGCGTGGATGGTGAGCGTCGGGCCGCGCAGCCATCCCAAGTTCACGCTGCTGATCGGCAACGCCGGTCCCGAATACGGCACGGGCTACGTCCGGCTGGCGCGCTCGGACACCGTGTATCTGTGGCGCGGGGCGCTCTCGAGCCTGGTCCGGCGGCCCGCCGAGGTCTGGCGGGACCATCACATCGGCGGCGCCATGCCCGACAGCGTCCAACGCATCGACGTGACGGGGGTGGGGAAGGCGTATTCGCTGCGCCGCGACAAGCAGCAATGGCTCCTGGGAGCGGTGCCGGCCGACTCGGCCAAGGTTGCGACCTTCTTGAGCCAGCTCCGGAGCGTGGAGGCCCAGGGATTCGCGACGGCCGCACAGCTGGACTCGATCGCGCGCGCGAAGAAGTCCGCACGCCGCACCCTCACCGTGCGGGGAGCCGGCGCCGCGCCGCTTCTGGCCCTGACCTTCGATTCCCTGTCCGGCTCGTTCTGGGTCACGAAGCCCGGCGACCCCACGGTGTATCGCCTCGACAACTGGCAGGGTGCCCAGCTCCTGCCCACCGCCCAATCCCTGACCGCGCACCACTGAACCGGTTAGCTTTGGCGCGTTCTTTCATTCACGGGACTTTTCGCGATGCTGAATAAGATCACGGTGGTCGGGGCGGGGAACGTCGGCGCCACCGCGGCGCAGCGCCTCGCCGAAAAGGAGCTGGCGCGGACCGTCGTCCTGGTGGACGTCATCGAAGGCGTGCCGCAGGGCAAGGGCCTCGACCAGTGGGAATCCGCTCCCATCGAGGGGTTCGACACCCGCGTGGTCGGCGCGAACGACTACGGTCCGGCGCAGGGCAGCGAGATCTTCGTCGTCACCGCCGGCATCGCCCGGAAGCCGGGGATGAGCCGGGACGATCTGGTCCGCACCAACGCCGACATCGTGAAGGCCGTCTCCACCGAGATCAAGAAGGCGAGTCCCCAGGCCATCGTCATCGTCATCTCGAACCCGCTCGACGTGATGTGCTGGGTCACCAAGCAGGTGACCGGCTTTCCCCGGGAGCGGGTGATCGGGATGGCGGGCGTGCTCGACACCGCGCGCTACCGCGCGTTCCTGGCCGAAGCGCTCGACGTGTCGGTGAAGGACATCCAGGCCATGGTCCTGGGCGGGCACGGGGACACCATGGTCCCGCTGGTCTCCTGCACCACGGTGTCCGGCATCCCGGTGACGCAGCTCCTCGCGAAGGACCAGCTGGACGCCATCGTGACCCGCACCCGGAACGGCGGGGCGGAGATCGTGCAGTTCCTGAAGACGGGCTCGGCCTACTATGCCCCATCGGCGGCCGCGGCCGAGATGGTGGAAGCCATCGTCAAGGATCAGAAGCGGGTGCTGCCCTGCGCGGCCTGGCTCGACGGCGAGTACGGTCTCAAGGGGATGTTCTCCGGCGTGCCCTGCAAGCTGGGCCGGAAGGGCCTGGAGCAGATCCTGCAGGTCGAGCTGTCCGCCGGCGAAAAGGCCGACCTCGCGAAGTCGGCCCAGTCCGTGCTCGACACGATGAAGGCGGTGTCGCTCTAGGCGGCGCCGCTCCATCCGGCGCCCTCCGGCGGGGGCGCCAGGGTGGCCTTCAGGTAGTCGCGGTTCAACCGCGCGATGAAATCCACGCTGATCCCCTTGGGGCAGGCGGCCATGCACTCGCCGTGATTGGTGCAGGCCCCGAACCCTTCGGCGTCCATCGCTTCGACCATCTTCACCACGCGTGCGTACCGCTCGGGCTGGCCCTGGGGCAGGAGTCCCAGGTGGCTCACCTTGGCCGCCACGAAGAGCGTCGCGGACGCGTTGGGGCAGGCG
>Ga0335071_10004117_pt1 | contig 15213 bp, 15 predicted proteins | sample Lox_Sample_15_FD_206724 | JGI IMG/M metagenome (GOLD analysis project Ga0335071, IMG submission 206724) | Soil microbial communities from Loxahatchee National Wildlife Refuge, Florida, United States - Lox_Sample_1.5 | ecosystem: Environmental > Terrestrial > Soil > Wetlands | place: USA... | reverse complement strand
CCAGATAGATCGCTCGCACCACCGGCCAATCCTTGGCTTCGAGCGGCTCGATGGATAGCTTCTGCTCCACCCTATTGCGCCGCGCGCACGCGCAGCGGACTCTCCAGCCGGAACGTGAGGATGGTCTCTGCGGGTACCTTGATGGATCCGCCCTTGGTCGCGGCCTGCGTGACCGCACCGGCGCCCGCGCCTGACGCTGCACCAATGGCCGCGCCTTTGCCGCCTCCTGCAATGGCTCCGATGATCGTGCCGATCACCGCGCCGCCGCCGGTAAACGCCGCGGTCCGCTTGTTCTTGCCGATGCCCTCCTTCCCTCGCTCCACCACGTCCTCCGTATCTAACCGGTAGAGGCGTCCCTCCACCGACACCGAGTCGAGGTCCAGCACCAGGTCGGATGCTCCGCGGAAACGGCCGCCTTTGGCCGCCGATCGGATGATGATCGACGCGTTGGCGCCGCGCGGAATCACTACACTGCCCGATGCGTCCATCACATCGTGCGTGATCTCGGCCGCGAACGTCTGCCCCTCGGTGGCGCGTCCGGAGTCGATGGTCTCCTCCGTGCGTACCGAAAGCTGCGTACCGGCTGCCAGCACGTAAGTCTTGGTAGTGATGGCCGACTCAGCCGGATGATAGTGGTTCTCATGCGACGCATCGGGTGGCGGCGCCGAAGCCGGTGCGGCGGCGGGAGCCGCGCCTGTGGCAGTGGAAGGCGGTGCGCCTGCCGGCGGAGTCGCGGCGACGGTCTGCGGTTGGTCGTAATTCATCGACTGCACCTGGTCCACCGGAATCACGTGCTTCGTGTTATCGTCGCCCGCAATCTCGTATTGCGCCGGCGAACTGGATACGACTTTGCCCGAGACAACCGTGCCGTCCCGCAAGTACACCGTTGCATGCGGCGCATTTCCAGGTGACACTTTGTTACAAGAGCACAAGGCCCAGAGCAGCGCGAAAACCGTCGTGTACGAAAAACGCAGTACCATAAACGCCAGTATCCCACTCCGCGTAGTCAGTGGGCCTGCACGCTGACTCGGAATTACGGAGGAACTGATCAGGATGGCCTCGGGGTTCGCGCTGACGCCGGAAGAGTTTCGCAGGCTCGGCTATCGCGCGGTGGATATGGCGGCCGACTATCTTGCCGCGTTGCCGGCGGGGCCTGTGTTTACGCCCATGCAACCGGGTGAACGCGAAACCCTGCTGAAACAGGGCATGCCCGAGGAGGGACTGGCGCCGGCGGAAGTTCTGGCCTACCTGAGCGAGCACGTGTCGGCGCGGCCCATGGGTAACGGCCATCCGCGATTCTTTGGCTGGGTGAATTCTCCGCCCGCGCCGCTCGCGGTCATCACCGAACTGATCGCCTCGGCCATGAATCCAAGTTGCGCGGGAGGCGACCACGCCGCGATCTACCTGGAGCATTGCGTCGTCCGTTGGCTGATGGAGCTGATGGGTTTCCCGCAAGAAGCGAGCGTGGGGCTTCTGGTCAGCGGGGCCTCCGTCGCTTCGATTGTGGCGTTGTGCGCCGCGCGTTTTTGGGCCGCGGCCCAGTCCAAGTACGATGTCCGCGCGCGTGGGCTCGCGCGGCTTTCGGCGCCGCTTCGCTTGTACACTTCTTCAGAAACGCACTCGTGCATTCAAAAAGCCGTGGAGCTGCTGGGCCTGGGCTCGGAGGCGATTCGCCGCATTCCCGTGGTCGCCGGTTTCCGGATCGATGTCGAGGCGCTGCGCAGCGCCATCCTGCGCGATCGGGACAACGGCTTGCGGCCCTTTTGCGTGGTTGCGAACGCGGGCACCGTCAACACCGGCGCCATCGACCCCTTATGGCAGTTGGCTGCGCTTTGCGGCGAAATGAACCTCTGGCTGCATGTCGATGGCGCGTACGGCGCACCTGGCATTCTGGACCCCGCAATCGCCGAGCGCTATCGCGGCCTGGAGCGCGTGGATTCGCTCGCCGTCGATCCGCATAAGTGGCTCGGTGTCCCCGTGGAATGCGGCTGCGTGTTCGTGCGCGATGGCGAGCTGCTGCGCAATGCGTTCAGCCTGGTGCCGCCCTACATCCGCACGGAGGAGGACAAAGGATTTGGCGGGGCGCCCTGGTTCAGCGAGTATGGAGTCCAGCAGACCCGCGGCTTTCGCGCTCTGAAGCTCTGGACCACACTAGTGAGCGCCGGACGCGCCGGCCTTGCGGATCTCGTTTCCCGCCATCGGCGCCTGGCGCAGCATCTTGGCGCCCTGATCTCGGCTGAGCCCGATCTGGAACTGTCCACGCCGGTGACCTTGTCCATCGTTTGCTTCCGCTATGCGCCGCACGACTTCTCCGGCACCCCCGAGCAGCTCGATGACTTGAACAAGAGCGTCATGGAAACGCTGCAGTCGGAGGGGCGCGTCTTCGTGACGAACGCGGTTTTGAATGGCCGTTTTGTCCTGCGCGCCTGCATATTGCACTACGGCACGACGGAATCGGATCTCAGCATACTGGTTGAGGCGGTCCTGGACGCGGGCCGTCGCTGCACCTCCGCCCCCGCGGCGCCGGCTGCACGTTAGCCCTTCGTCTTCGGCCACACCACGCCCTGGTCCTTCTTGACCACCGGCGCCATGCCCTTGTAAACGAACTTCTGCACACGCTGGCCGCGATAGGTCTCGGTGGTGAAGATGTTCCCCTTGGAATCCGTCGCGATGCTGTGCACCGCGTAGAACTCGCCCGGCTGGCGCCCACCATCGCCGAAACTGGTCAGGATTTCCAGCGTGTCGCGCAGCATCACGTACACTTTCTCGTTCGCACCGTCGGCCAGGTAAATGTACTTTTGATCGGGATCTTTGGAAAACGCGATGTCCCATACCGATCCATCGCCCAAGGTGTTCTTCGCGATGAATACCTCTTTGACGAATGTCCCGTCTTGTTTGAAAACCTGGATGCGGTCGTTCACGCGGTCGCAAACGTACAACAAGTTGTCGTGCGAAAGCTCCGCGCAATGCACCGGGTTGCGGAACTGCGGCGCGGGCGGATCGTCCGGTTTGTAGGGACCCAGGTTGGTGTCGTCGGGCATGTGGCCGTACGCGCCCCAATGCCGCTTGTACTTGCCGGTGTCGGCGTCGAAGACGATGACGCGATGATTGCCGTAGCCGTCCGCAACATACAGTTCATTCGTCTTGGGATCGATGAACGTCTTCGCCGGCCGGTTCAAATTGTCGACGTCGTTGCTGCCCTTGCTCTGCTTCGGATGCCCGATTTGCATCAGGAATTTGCCATCCTGGGTAAACTTCAGCACCTGTGCGTTGCCGATGCCGTTGCCGGCGATCCACACGTTGCCCTTGTAGTCCACGGTGATCCCGTGGTTGGAATCCGGCCAGTCGTAGCCTTGGCCGGGTCCGCCGAAATGACCGATGAGGTTGCCGGCTTCATCGAACTCCAACACGGGCGGCGCGGGGATGCAGCATTCCGCCCCGGGCGGATTGGCTGCCGCGTAGATCTCCTTGGGCTCGAGCGTCGCGCCCCGGTGGATGATCCAAATGTGGTCCTGCGCGTCGGCCGAGACGCCGATGGTCATGCCGATCACCCAGTGATTCGGAAGTGGTTTGGGCCACAACGGGTCCACTTCAAAGCGCGGCGCCTGCACTGTGGCCGCGTTCACCGTCGCGCGCTTGCCCAGAATCGAAGAGCCGATTCCTGCCGCGGCGATCACGGCCGCGAATGCCACGCCAATGCGAAGATTACGCGTCACTGGTTTACCCGTCATGGTGTTCCTCCCGGCCGCGCAGTTGCCATCAGGCCAAGTCGGCGCAGCGGCGGGTATTATACAAGATTCGGTTTGCCGCTATGTCCGCGAGAAGTGCCACCCTTCGCCCCGCGCTCCCCGCAATTGCATTACTTCTGCCGTTTGCGGCCCTCGGTCACGACATTCCGAATGACGTGACCGTTCAGGCGTTCTTCCAGCCGGAAGGCCAGCGCTTGCGGCTGCTGCTTCGCGTGCCGCTGAAAGCCATGCGCGACGTCGTATTTCCCGAGCGGGGGCAAGGCTATCTGGATCTGGCGCGCGTCGATCCGCTGTTGCACGATGCGGCCAGTGTTTGGATTGCAGGCGCGATCGATGTATTTGAAGGCGACCACCGCCTGCCGCCGCCCCGCGTAGCGGAGACGCGCATCGCATTGGAATCGGACCGGTCCTTCACGTCGTTCGACGAGGCCTTGGCACATGTGACTGGCCCGCCAGTGGCGCAGGATACCAACGTCGTCTGGAATCAGGCCCTGCTGGATGTCTTGCTCGAATATCCGATTCCATCGGACCGGGCTGAGTTCGCGATTCGCCCGCAATTTGCACGCTTGGGCCTGCGCGTTGTCACCGCGCTGCGATTCCTTCCGCCAGGCGGCGCGACCCGCGCGTTCGAATTCGAGGGCAATCCCGGTCTGGTCCGGCTGGACCCGCGCTGGGATCAGGCCGCGCTGCGCTTTGTCCAACTCGGCTTTCTCCACATCCTGGACGGCACCGATCATCTGCTCTTCCTGCTCTGCCTGGTGATTCCGTTCCGCCGCTTCATGGCGTTAATCCCGGTGGTGACCGCCTTTACCGCCGCGCACTCGATCACGCTGATTGCGTCCGCCTACAACCTCGCTCCGAGCGCACTATGGTTTCCACCGCTGGTCGAGACGCTGATCGCTGCCTCGATCGTCTACATGGCGCCCGAAAATATCGCGGGCGCCGGCAGTGTGCAGCGCCGCTGGATGATGGCTTTCGCGTTCGGCTTGGTGCATGGCTTCGGCTTTTCCTTCGCGCTGCGCGAAACTCTGCAATTCGCCGGTTCTCACTTGCTGACGTCTCTGCTGTCGTTCAACGCAGGCGTCGAACTCGGTCAGCTCCTGGTGCTGGCGTTGGTCATTCCGGCGCTCGAACTGCTGTTTCGCTATGCCGTAGCGGAGCGGATGGGCACCATCATTCTCTCGGCCCTGGTGGCTCACACCGCGTGGCACTGGATGACCGATCGCTGGGATCGCTTGAGCAAATATCGCTTCGAATGGCCTGAATGGAATGCCGCGTTGCTCGCTGCCGCGCTCCGCTGGACCATGCTGATCACCGCTGTCGCCGGTCTGGTCTGGCTGGTGGCCGTGCTGGTCCGCTCCCGCGCCGGCCGCGTCAGCCAGGGCGATGCCTGCCCGGCGAACAGCAGGCCCGCAAGTTCGGCTTCTGATATCGTACTTTGAGTACTCGAGGAGGCACTGCCATGACACGTTTTCTATTCCTGGCTTTTCTTTGCTGCGCCGCTCTCTCGTGGGGCGACGACGTGGGATCGTCGGCAACCGAGATTCCCTACGACTCGGCTCCTAATTTCCTGAAGCTCCCAGCGGACCTGTACCTGGGCGAAGCCTCAGGCGTCGCTGTAAATTCCAAGGGGCACATCTTTGTCTTCTCGCGCGGCAACACCACGGGCCCCGCGTATGGCGCCACCGCCGCGCAGATTCTCGAGTTCGGACCCGACGGCCGCTACCTTCGCGAAATCGGTCACAACCTGTATGCCTGGTCGTTCGCCCACACCGTTCGAGTGGATAAGGACGACAACATCTGGGCCGTGGACAAAGGCTCCGACATGATTATCAAGTTCAATCCCCAGGGCCGCGTGACCATGGTTTTCGGCCGCAAAAAGGAGGCGTCGGACGAAGGCACCGAGCCGTGGAAGCACGTCACGCCGCCCCGCCCGGCCGTCGACGGCCAGTTCCGCCAGCCTACCGACGTCACCTGGGACCCGCAGGGCGACACCTTCATCAGCGACGGCTACATCAATTCGCGCGTCGCCAAGTACGACAAGAATGGCGACTGGGTGAAGCAATGGGGCACCTTCGGCTCCGGGGAGGGCCAGTTCAACACGCCGCACAGCATCGCAGCCGACAAGGACGGCAACGTTTATGTGGCCGACCGCGGGAATCGCCGTATCCAGGTGTTCGATCCGGACGGCAAGTTCCTCCGCGAAATTCACATCGATGTGCCGCTGCCTCCCGTGATCCACATGTGGATGGGTGCTCCGCCGAATCCGAACGCAACCCCGGGAGGCAACGCGACCATGCAGCCCGGCGCGCCCTGGGCCGTCTGCATTTCTCCCGGTCCAACGCAGTATCTCTACGCTTCTGACGCGTATCCCGGCCGCGTGTATAAGCTCACGCTCGACGGAAAGCTGGTCGGCTACTTAGGAAGCATGGGCCGCCAGGCGAAGCAGTTCGGCTGGATTCACGAGATGGCCTGCCCGTCCGAGAACGAACTTTACGTCGCCGAGATCCTGAACTGGCGCGTACAGAAGCTAACGCTGCATCCGGGCAAGTAGAGGCTCGAGCCTGCTCCTTACACAGCGCTGGTCTGGCAGCGCGTCAAGCGCGCTAAAACAGTCACGACAAGTGCCGGGCACCATACCCAGCCGATCTCACTCCACAACACCGATACGCCCCGCAACGTCAGAAAGGCCCGCGCGCTGAGCGGCGAAACTTCGATCGGTGTCACCGCAAAGAAATAACGTGTGTCATCGAACGGAGCCAGGAACGCGATTCCTAACCCGCCGTTGGTCAGCGCGTCCAGGATTCCGTGCGATGCCGTCGCCAGAAACAAGCAGGTCAACGCCTGCCAGCTCTCGCCCGGCTTTTTTCGGTTCCAGAAGGGCACCGCAACCGCTATCGCGATGATGCCGGCAAACAACAGGGAATGAGTGAAGCCTCGATGTCCGAATAGACTCTCGTACGGTACACCATAGCCAAGCCCGATGACGTCCAAATCCGGCAGCATCGCGCACACGGCCGCGGTCGCAGTTATCCGGCCTCGGCGCGAACACGGACCCAGCATCTGAGCGATGGCGGCGCCGGCCAAGGCGTGTGTGACGAAGGTCGGCACTAGAGCTGACTCGTAACCAACACCCGTCCCTTCGCCCCGATCGCCGTTTCCCCTTGTTGATTGCGTACACGTCCGCGCAACTCCACCACATCCCCGCCGAGCTTCGCGTTCGGCGTCACCTTCACCACCAGCCACTCCAGGCGGATCGTCTCGTCGGCGTAAACCGGGCGCCGGAATCGAACCCAGAATTCCAGGCCCACCATCGCCGCGCCTCTGGAATAGTGCGATGCCGTGAGGCCCAGCAGCAGCGCCGTGGTGTGTGTGCCGCTGGCGATCGGACGGCCATATCGTGTCGTGGCCGCGAACGCCGCATCATGATGCACCGGATTGGTGTCGCCCGCTCCCTCGGCATAAGCGGACACCGTGGCGGGCGTCAGCGTCACCTCCGACGAGAAGCGCTCTCTGGGGAAGGGTTTCATGGCTGCCTCGCTCCAGATCCAGTATATTCATGGATGCCATGAACTTGTCCCCGCGTCGCCTGATCCGGATCGTCCTCAGCGTTATCATCATCGCGGCGATCTGGCTGCGAGCAGCACGCGAATGGCGCGATCAATCCGGCCTTTGGCTCGCCGGCAGCATCACGCTTTCATTGCTCTTGCTGCTCGTCGTTATCGTCGAGGTGTCCGGGGTCCTGCGCCGGAAGCGCCGCCCCGCTGATGAGGTGCCCAAGCGCCCTCTGGGCCTCGACACCTAGCCTAGGGCAACGCGGCAACTACCCGGTCGATTTCTTCCGGGCTCACATAGAAATGCGGCGACATCCGGATCCAGCCCTGCCGGGGCGCGGCCAGGATGCCCTGTTGCCGCAGATCGTGCACCACTTTGCGGCTGTCCAATGCCGGTTTCTGGATCGCGATAATGCCCGCGCCGGTCTCGGGTGTTCGATCGCCCAGTAGCTCGTAGGCTTTGCGCCGAGCACCGTCAGCCAACTGATCGGCCAGCGCACGCACGGTCTGCCCGATGCGATCCACGCCGACTTCCAGCAATAGATCTAAAGAAGCCCGCAATCCATAGCAACCAATGGTATTTAGCGTTCCGCATTCGTAGCGGCCTGCATCCTGCCGGAGCGCCATATCCCTCGAGGCATAGTCGTTGTAGCCCGCAACATTGGTCCAGCCAAACTCCCGCGGGAAGATCATATCTTGTTTGTCCTTACGCACATACAGGACGCCGCAGCCTTCCGGCCCGAGCATCCACTTATGACCGTCGGCCGCCAGCGCGTCAACGTGAGCGGCTTCGACATCGAGTGGAAATGCGCCCATCCCCTGAATGGCATCCACAAAGAAGAAGCAGCGGCGCCTGCGGCAGATCTCGCCGATCGCATTCAGATTCGCCCGAAACCCACTGAGATATTGGACAAAGCTGACGGCCAACAGCTTGGCGCCCGTGCAGGCCGAATCGATCTTTTCCAGCGGATCGTGGACGGAAAGCCAGTCCACGATGCAGCGCTGCGCCTCCAGACGTTTCCAGGGGTAGTAGTTGGCGGGAAACTCCTCTCGAAATGCCACCACCCGGTCGCCGGGGCGCCAATCCAACCCGGTAGCCACGGTCGAGATTCCCTCTGAAGTGTTTTTCATCAATGCGATTTCGCTCCGGCTCGCGCCGATCAGACGCGCCGTCGCAACCCGAACGGCCTCATAAGTATCCAACCAGTTGCTATAGTGCAAAGCGCCATGCTCCATCCCGTCCTGTGCCCAGGTTTGCATGGCGTGGGCGGTGCGCTTTGGTAGCGGTGCCACGGCGGCATGATTCAGATAGATCAGATTCCTGGTTACGGGGAACTCGTCCCGGTACCGCTTCCACAGCGGCGCGCTTTCTTCGAAACCCATGTGAACCACTATACGTTTAAAAAATGAAGGTTTATACTGGAAGATAGGAGTGCTTGGATGAAACGCTTGTTTTCCGCCTGTTTCAGTCTCCTGTTAGTGTTCACGATTGCCGCACCCACTCCGATCCTGGCCAGCGATCCTGAAAAAGACCCAGACCAAATCGGAAACCGGAACGTCAGTGGAAAGGTAAATTTCTACTCGCTCGAGAAGGAAATCGCGCTGGGCAAGCAGCTCGCGCAGGATGTCGAGCGTCAGGCCAAGGTGATTAACGACCCGGTGATCGCCGAATACGTGAATCGTATCGGCCAGAACCTGGTTCGAAACTCCGATGCCAAGGTACCCTTCACCATCAAGGTTCTGGACGCCGAGGAAGTGAACGCCTTTGCCCTGCCGGGCGGCTTTTTTTTCGTGAATTCGGGGCTGATCATGAAAGCGGAGAATGAAGCGGAACTGGCCGGCGTAATGTCGCACGAGATCGCACACGTGGCTGCGCGGCACGGTACGCGCCAGGCGACTCGCGGCGAAATCGCACAGCTCGGCATGATCCCGCTGATCTTCATGGGCGGATGGGCCGGTTACGGCGCCTATCAGGCTGCCAGCGTGCTGGTTCCCGTCGGTTTCCTGAAGTTTTCCCGAGCCTTTGAGTCCGAGGCCGACATGCTGGGGTTGGAGTACATGTACAAGGCCGGCTACGACCCGACGGCGTTCGTGGATTTCTTTGAAAAGATCGAAACCCTGGAAAAGCGTAAGCCAGGGACCATGGCCAAGGTGTTCTCCACCCATCCGATGACGGACGACCGCATTAAGGCCGCCCAGAAGAACATCCAGGAGTTGTTGAAAGAAAAGCCCGAATACGTACTGACCACGTCGGAATTTAACGATGTCCGCGGCCGGTTAATGGCCATGCATAACCGCCGGAAGATCGACGTTGTGGACCCCAACAAGCCCACGCTACGGCGCGCTCCCGGCTCCACCAACGGTCCGGTGGACGTTGATGATAACGGTAAGACTCCCAAATCAGATGAGGACGAGCGGCCGACTTTAAAGCGCCGGCCATCGTCTGAATAAGTGTAGATCCTTCTCCAAACCCGCAGTCAAAGCAGCCCACGGTTAAGCCGACCGTGGGCTTCTCTTTTAGCAGATCCAACACAGCCATCCTTCGCGCTCCGAGGTTTCGCGCGCGCTGTAGCCCTCCGGGATGTCCCAGTGTGGGAAACCCGACAGGATCAGCCTGCCACCCGGCTTCTGCACCCTTCTCAGCTCCGGCTCCAAGTGCTCCAGGACCGCGGCGTCGATATTCGCGATGACGACGTCCGCCCAGGCGGACCGGACGGCTTCGGCGGACCCGATGAAAAGCGGTAAGCCGGTGCGCTCGCGGGCGATCCGGGCGTTGTCGGCGTCGATGTCGCAACCAATCACGCAGCCGGCGCCCACCAATTGCGCCGCCGCCGACAGAATCCCCGAACCGGCGCCGACATCCAGCACGCGATGGCCTGGCTTCACGTACCGCTCGATGGCTTCCAGGCAGAGCTGTGTGCAGGGGTGACGGCCGGTGCCGCAAGCCATTCCCGGATTCACCACTAACTGAAGCCGACCCGCCGGCGTGGGCTCATCAGCGCGCCAGGGTGGAACCAGGTAGAAAAGTCGGCCGATTTCGAGCGGCGGCCAGGCGTCCCGGGATGACTGTTCCCAGTCGATCGCTGCTTCACGACGAAGTTCCGGCTGGAAGTCAGTGAAACGGGTGAGTAAAGTCTTCGCGTCGGCCGAGTCTTCGAAAAATGCCCGGATACCGTCTTCCTCTTCGGCGATCCCGGCCGTGCCGCAGTCGAAAAGCTCCGCGACGAGATTGTCTTCGCGCTCCGGCGCGGGATGAAACAGGATCGAAAACAAGCCTTCAGTGTAAGCTGCCTGCCAGCGAATGTGATAATGTAAGTGAACTCCTTCCGCGTCGAAGCTGGGCCTAAATATGGCAACCCCTGGACTCGACGAGCCGCGCCTCAACAGCGATCCTTTCGCCAACTATCATTTGGACTCGGCCTATGACGAGATGTTCGAGGCGCACAGGCGCGCCCGGCCGCATTATCAGCCGCTGCACGAGCTGCTGCTGGGCCTGCCGGCTGACGAGATGCGCCGCAAGAAGCAGGCCGCCGACGCGTCCTTTCTGAACCAGGGCATCACCTTCACCGTTTACGGGCGGGACGAGGGCACGGAGCGTATTTTTCCGCACGACCTGCTTCCGCGCATTATCACCAGCCAGGAGTGGGAGACCATCGAGCGGGGCCTCGCGCAGCGCATCACCGCTCTCAACCTGTTTTTGAAGGACATCTATAACGAGGGCCGGTGTCTGGCAGCCGGAGTCGTGCCTCGCGAAATGATTTATAGCTGCAAACATTTCCGCCGCCAGATGCGCGGCTTTGCGGCGCCCAAAGGCATATATGTTGCGGTGATGGGCACGGACCTGGTGCGCCTGCCCGACGGACGTTTTGTGGTGCTGGAGGACAACCTCCGCGTCCCGAGCGGCGTCTCCTACATGCTGACGTCGCGCCAGGTGATGAAGCGTATCTTCCCGGAACTGTTCCAGCGGACCGACGTGCGGCCGATCGATCATTACGCCGAGGCGCTGCTGAGCACTCTGCGCGCGCTCGCTCCCGAAGGACGCCCAGAGCCCAACATCGTTCTGCTCACGCCCGGCGTTTACAATTCGGCCTACTTTGAGCACACTTTCCTGGCGCGCCAGATGGGAATTGAGCTGGTGGAAGGGCGCGACCTGGTGGTCCACGACAACGTCCTGTATATGCGCAATACCACCGGGCTGCGCCGTGTGGATGTGATCTACCGCCGCGTGGATGACGATTTTATCGATCCGCTGGCGTTTCGCTCGGATTCCATCCTTGGCGTTCCGGGCTTGTTTAACGCCTACCGTGCAGGTAATGTCACGCTGGCCAATGCGCTGGGCACCGGTGTGGCCGACGACAAAGCGCTCTACGCGTACGTCCCGAAGCTGATCCGCTATTTTCTGGGCGAAGATCCCATCCTCGATAACGTAGAGACGTACCAGTTGACCGAACCCAAAGAGCGCCAACATGTGCTGGCCCGGCTGGATCAGTATGTCGTGAAGGCAGTGGGCGAATCGGGCGGCTACGGTATGCTAATCGGGCCGCACAGCACCGCCGAGCAGCGCGAGGAATTCCGCCGCCGCATCGAGGAAGACCCGCGCAACTTCATTGCCCAGCCGACACTCATGCTTTCGCGCGCGCCCTGTTTCTTCGACGGCCGCGTGGAGCCGCGCCACGTGGATTTGCGCCCCTATATTCTGTGCGGCGACAAGGTAACCATCGTACCGGGTGGCCTGACGCGCGTCGCGCTGCGCACTGGGTCGCTGGTGGTGAACTCGTCGCAGGGCGGCGGCAGCAAAGACACCTGGGTTCTGCAATAACCGACGATATGCTTTCAAGAGTCGCCGACAACCTCTATTGGATGAGCCGGTACCTGGAGCGAGCCGAGCACATCGCCCGCATGATGGGGGTACAGTACAACCTCATGCTCGAGCAGGATCCGCGCACTTCGAGCGGGCGTTGGCTACGGACGCTTGCCGCCATGGGGCATTCCGCGGCGGCCGACCAGGAGCCGTTTGCTCTGGCGCAAAACTACGCATTGCGGCAAATCACCGGTGGCATCGCGTCCGCCCGCGAGAATGCCCGCCAGGTGCGCGAGCAGATCAGCTCGGAAATGTGGGAGCACTTGAACCGGCTGTTTCACGAAGTGAAGCGCATCGAGACGGCCGGCGTATGGACGCGTCAGCCGCTCGATTTTGTCAGCTTCATCGTGGAAAGCTCGCAGATGTTCCAGGGTGTGACGGACTCGACGATGAATCATGGCGAAGGCTGGCAGTTTATTCAGGTCGGCCGGTTCATCGAGCGAGCTTCCGCGACAGCCCGGTTGCTGGATCTGTACTTCCGGGAATTCCGCGAATCCCTCGGGCAGCCGATGGACTCCAGCGTCCATATGGAATGGATAGGCCTGCTGCGGAGCTGTACGGCGTTTGAGGCTTACTGCAAGGTGTATACCGCTGATCTCCGGCCCGAACGCGTGGCCGAGTTTCTGCTGCTGAACGCCGAGTTTCCGCATTCGGTTCGTTTCGCCGCCGACCGCGTGCAGCGGTCGCTGGATGCGATCAACGAAGTGGCTTCGAGCAAGCGCTCCGCGCGGGTTGCGAAGATGGCTGGCCGGTTGCGCGCCGGCTTGATCTTTACGCCGCTCGAGGAGATCGTCACCGGCCTGGCGGAGTTCTTCGCCGACATTCAGAAGCAGTGTGCGCGCATCCACTCGGCGATTAACGAGGTCTACATTACCTATCCGATTGAGGCAGCCATCGAAGCCTGATGTATTACTCCATTCGTCATCTCACGAAGTTCCGCTATAGCGCGCCGGTCAGCGAGAGCATTATGGAGGCGCGCATGCAGCCTCGCTCGGAGGGGCCGCAGCGCTGCTTGAGCTTCCAGCTTGCCGTGCAGCCCCGGCGGCGCGTGTATTCCTATCGCGATTATTTAGGTAACACCGTCCATCATTTTGATGTGCCGGGCCAGCATCGCCAGCTCACGCTGATCGCAGAGGCGTTGGTGGATGTGCAGCCGGCACCGGCTTTGCCGGAATCGCTGGGACCTGGGGCTTGGGAGGCGTTGGACGAGACCATCGCGGCCGGAGATTATATCGAGATGCTGCTTCCCAGCCAGTTCGGCCAATCCAGCGAGCTGCTGGAACAGTTCGCCGCCGAGCTCGGAGTGGATTCGGTGGAGAACGCCCGGAAGCGCGACCCGCTCCAGCTCATGCTGGACCTCAACGCGGCGCTTTACTCCAGGATCGCCTACGTGCCGAAGAGCACGCATGTGGACTCACCCATCGACGACGCACTGCTCAGCCGGCAGGGCGTCTGCCAGGATTTTGCGCACATCATGATTGCGTTGGTGCGCCGCATCGGGATGCCATGCCGGTACGTTTCCGGCTACCTTTTTCATCGCGCCGGAGACAAGACGCGTTCGGCCGAGGGCGCGACGCACGCCTGGGTGGAAGTGCTGCTGCCTGCGCTCGGATGGGTGGGTTTCGATCCCACCAACGATGTGCTGTCGGGGGAACGCCATGTACGCACCGCCGTTGGGCGCGACTATGCCGACGTGCCTCCCACCAAGGGCGTCTTTAAGGGATCGGCCGAAAGCCAATTGCTGGTGGCGGTGCGGGTGGCGCCTTCCGATTCGCCCCCGCCGCTCGAGATCGAATCCGGTCCGGAAGACTGGTCCGCTTCGCTCAGCGCCGAGGCGGCTGATTCCGACGCCGCGGCCCACCAACAACAGCAACAGCAGCAATAGTGCAGGAAGCGTTTACTTCGATGCCGCCGGCGACTCGCCCGTGTCCTTGGGCTCCTCCACGGTGATGAAGACTGGTTGCTCGATCAGCAGCGGCTCCCTTCCGGGGGTTTTCACCAGAAGCTGAAGCCGGCCCGGTTTCACCGAGGGCGGAATCCGGAACTGGATGCTGTCATCCGCCTGGTCCAGCACTTTTACTTTCATGTCGAAGGTGTGGTCGGTGAGATAGACCTCGTCCACCTTGGTTTTGTCGAGGTAGATCCCGTGAATCCGCAGCACCGACCCGATTTTTCCGCTATCGGGCTCCACGGTCTGCATGTGAGGCACCTGGGCCGGCAGCGAGGCGGCTAAGCCCAGGCAAAGTAACGGGAGTACAAGCTTTAGTTGCATGGAGTACGCTCCGTACCAGAACTTTAATTCTGCTAAACCCAGCCAGCAATGGGAGGAAAGTACCAAATACACTCAGTGAAAACGCTGAGGCGCATTGGGGAGGGAAGAGGTGTGGAGAGCGCGGGCTGGCCAGCCGGTCAGCCCGCCGGAGAGAAACTAACGCTCGGGACTGAGGTGCAAACCTTTATGAATGGCATACAGCGCTAACTCCAACCGGTCGGAAACACCGAGTTTGTCGAAGATGTTGTGGAGATGATTCTTCACGGTCTGTTCGCTGATGAACATCTTCTCGGCCATTTCCTTGTTCTTATATCCCTGGGCGACCAATTGCACGATCTCGCGTTCGCGCTGGCTGAGCGGCGATCGCTCGCGGCCTTTTCCGGAGCCGGAGCTGGAGACTTCGCCCGGCGCCGCGAACTGACGCATCACGGCCGCGGTGGTATGCGAGTCGAGCCAGATCTCCCCTCCGTGCACCTTGCGAATACTCTTGACGATCAACTCAGGAGCCGTTTGCTTCAGCACGATGCCGGAGCAGCCGAGTTTCATCGCCTGGACGAATTCGTTCTTGTCTTCCGAAGCGGTGAGAACAATCACACGCGTGTGCTTGTTGGTCTGCTGCAGCGCCTGTAGCGCCGAGAGCCCATCCAGGTTCGGCATGCGAAGATCCAGAAGCAGCACGTCCGGATCCAATTCCTGCACTTTATCCAACACTTCGCAACCGTCCGAGGCTTCGCCCACGATCTGGAAGTCCTCCTCCAGACTGAGGAGCTTCCGGAG
>Ga0335071_10004116_pt1 | contig 15214 bp, 15 predicted proteins | sample Lox_Sample_15_FD_206724 | JGI IMG/M metagenome (GOLD analysis project Ga0335071, IMG submission 206724) | Soil microbial communities from Loxahatchee National Wildlife Refuge, Florida, United States - Lox_Sample_1.5 | ecosystem: Environmental > Terrestrial > Soil > Wetlands | place: USA... | reverse complement strand
CCATGTATAGCGCATGAAGGTCACGATATTATCGATATTGGTCGGGGAGAGGATACCGCCGTAGGCGGAGCCGAAGGGCTGCATGCCCATGTTCGGCTGGCCGTACGAGATGATGCTTGCCAGGGTTGCATCGTCACGGGTATACATCTCGTCCTGGCTGTGGATGGCCTTCATATTGAATCCTTCCAGTCCGGCCACACCCTTGATGATCCCGCCTTCCCCGTCCGGGCCGTGGCACTCAGCGCAGTTGAGCGAGTACAGGTCCTGCCCAGCGGCGATCTTCTCCGGGATGGTGGCGGCTACCTGGACGTTCGGGCCGGCCGCGGCCGGAGGGGCCAGGACCAGCACGATAATCGCCAGGACCAGCATTGCCGCTGATGCGCCCAGGGCCGTCCAGAGCTGGGTATGGCCAATCAGCCTTGCCGCTTTCCTTGCAGCCAGGGAAAGCCCGAAGAGAGCCACGAAGGCCACACCGGGGATGATCAGCCCGGCCAGGAATTGCAGCCCCGGCAGGACCGTGGTGGGAATATCCGCCATCATCGTCAGGGTGACCACGCTGACCACGAAGACGCCCATCACCGTGATTCCCGTGACCCGCCGGGAATAGTGGCGGTAGGGATTCCTGTCGATCAGCGGCAGGACGAACAGGACCAGGATCGCCAGGCCGGGGACCACCGTGGTGGCGATCCATTCGATCTTGCCCAACACCGGGATCTGGCCGTACAGGGCCAGGAACTTGAACAGGAAGAGGAAATACCACTCCGGCTTGGGGACGTAGGAGGTGTCCGCCGGATTGGCTTTCGGCTCGCCTGGCACGCCGATGAAGGTGGCCAGGAGGACCAGGAGGATGAAAATTCCCAGGGAGACCAACAGGTCTTTATAAATGCTGTCGGGCCAGAAACGCTCGCCTTTCTGCAGGGCGATCTTGTACTTGTCAAGGATTGACTTTTTCTGTTCGTCTTTCATCGCCGTCTCCTTTAGTCATCCTTGTCCGGGTAGGCAGACTCGCCATGCCGGATGATCAGGTAGAGGTGCGTGCCGATCAACGCAGCCAGGGCCGCCGGGAGCATCCAGATGTGGGCGGCGAAGAACCGGTTGAGGGTCAGGGCGCTAATATCGGTCCCGCCCCGCAGCGCCTTGAGGATGAAAGGTCCGATAAAGGGGACCGACCCGGCGATGGAAGTGCCGACCGTCGTGGCCCAGTAGGCTTTCTGGTCCATCGGCAGGAGGTAGCCGGTGAAGCCCATTCCCAGGGTCAGGACCAGCAGGCCGACGCCGATCAACCAGGTCAGCTCACGCGGGTACTTGTAGGAGGCGGTCACGAAGACCCGGATCATATGGATGAAAACCACCAGCACCATCAAGGTTGCGCCCCAGTGATGGATGCCGCGGATCAACCAGCCGAACGCCACGCCGGTCATGATGTACTGGATGCTGTCGTAGGCGTGGTCGGGCGAAGGGGTATAGTAGGCAGCCAGGAAGATGCCGGTCACGCCCTGCATGATGAACAGGAACAGGCTGGCGCTTCCCAGGGTATTCCACCAGGTGCCCTTCGGTTCCGGGCGATCGAGGGTGGCCTTATACAGGTCGTTTAGTCCCAGGCGTTCGTCCAGCCAGGCAAACAGTTTTTTCCACATAAGCTAGCCTTCCATGAAGTGAAGGAACAATGTGCCGTTTTCGACCTTGAGCTGATCCCCCGAATAGCTGTCCAGCGGACGAGGCGGCGGGCCGCCGACGACCCTCCCGTTGATGTCGAACTGGGCGTCGTGGCAGGGGCAGATGAATTCCTGCTTGTCCGTCTTCCAGTTGACCTGACAACCCAGGTGGGTGCATTTATTGGAGATGACGACCGTCTCGGTATCGGATTTTCGCAGCACGAAAACGCCATGGCTGGTGACCGTCTTTTCCCACCCGTTGACCTGGCTCTGGGTGAACGAGACCAACGTCGGCTTGCCCACCGGGAAAGCCGCGACCTTCCCGAGCGGAATCCAGGCGTCCGCCTTGCTCGACTTGAGCGCCGGGTCGATCAGGTAGCCAATGGCCGGCAGGCCCACTGCCGCGGCAATGAGTGTACCCACGGCTGCAGTGGTCAGTTTGACGAAATCCCGTCGGCTGATGTGATCCGAACCTGCCATGCGAACCTCCTGGTCGATAATCTGGGATTAAAATATTCCAGAGCGATATTATCTGAATTATAATCAAGTTCCGGGCAGTCTGCTCCGCCGCCTGGAAATTCCCAGCGGCATAAGAATCTTTACTCATTATAAGGATGATTCGGCCTTCTCCTAAAGGATGTCTGAAACCAATAATCCATGAGTATTGTCACTTTTCCTCATAGAAACGAGGATGGGATAATACACCATGTCCCCAAATCATGATCTAAGGAGGCGTTGATGGGCCTGTCGAGGAAAGTCAGCCTGAGGGATGCCCTGCGATATCAGGGCAAGGGTCCGATGCTTACGTTCATCTTGCACCGGATCAGCGGGGTGGGCATGGTACTGTTCATTTCGTTGCACATCCTGGCGTCGTATCTGATGAACCAATCCTGGGGGATGAATATCGGCACCTTCATCAACCACAGTTTTTATGAGACCTGGGTTTTCCAGACCATCATCTTCTTCTTCGTCCTCTTCCACGTTATCAACGGCCTGCGCATCACTATCCTGGACCTCTGGCCGAAGTTGATGGAATACCAGCGCGAGGCGATCTGGCTGGAATGGTGCATCTTCCTGCCGGTCTATGGGATGGCCCTGTTCGTCATCGTTCGAACCGGCCTGGGTTTGGGAGGTTAGGCAATGATGCGCATCCGGATTGCACCCAAACGCGGCTTTAATTTCGATTACGTGATGTGGCTTTTCACCCGCCTGTCAGCCCTGGCCATGTACCTGCTGGCCTTCATCGGCATCGTCGGCGCCTTGATCATGGGCGCCCGCCAGAGCATGAACCTGGCCGACCTGATGCGCTGGGCTTTCATGCCGGAGGTTACCCACGTCCAGAATACCAACGTGGCTGATGTAAACGCCTGGAAGAGCACCTTCTGGCAGGGGATGGGAATCCTGTTCGTCTTCGTCGCCAGCGCCCACGGTCTGCACGGGCTGCTCAACGTCGTGGAGGATTACCTCGAAAATCCAATCGTTCGGAAGATCCTACGCTACCTGGTGATCGGCGTCCTGGTGGTGATGAACGCCATTGCCATCTACGTGATCCTGCATTCATAGGACAGCAGAATGAATACTCACGAGTTCGAAGTCATCGTCGTCGGGGCAGGCGGGGCCGGCCTGATGGCCGGGCTGTATGCATCCAAGACCGCCAAGACGGCTGTCATCACCAAGCTCTATCCCACCCGCTCGCACACCGGCACCGCCCAGGGCGGGATCGGCGCGGCCCTCGGCAGCCAGGAGGAAGACCACCCTGAATGGCATACCTATGACACGGTCAAGGGCTCCGACTACCTGGGCGACCAGGACGCCATCGAGTTCATGTGCAACGAAGCCATCCCGGCCGTCTACGAGCTGGAACACATGGGTCTGCCCTTCGACCGCACCCCGGACGGCAAGATCGCCCAACGCCAGTTCGGCGGGCACACCAACAACGTGACCGGTAAACCGGTCCGGCGCGCCTGTCACGCCGCCGACCGCACCGGGCACATGATCCTGCAGACCCTCTACCAGCAGTGCATGAAGAACAATGTCACCTTCTTCGACGAGTTCCAGGTCGTGGATTTGCTGATCGTGGACGGGGCGGCTGCAGGGGTGGTGGCGATCGAGCTCGCCACCGGCGAGATGCATGTCTTCCACGCCAAGGCGGTCATCTTCGCCACCGGCGGGCACGGACGCATCTGGGAGATCACATCCAACGCTTACGCTTTCACCGGCGACGGTCCTGCCATGATCATGCGGCGCGGCCTGCCTCTCGAAGACATGGAATTCTTCCAGTTCCACCCCACCGGCATCTACAAGCTCGGCATCCTGATCACCGAGGGCGTGCGCGGCGAGGGCGGTGTGCTGATCAACGGCAAGGGCGAGAGATTCATGGAGAAGTATGCCCACACCGTCAAGGACCTGGCCTCCCGGGACGTCGTCAGCCGGGCCATCTATACCGAGATCCGTGAGGGCCGGGGCGCCAATGGCCAGAACTACGTCTACCTGGACGTTCGCCCGGAAAGCGTCAACAAGTACGCCGCCCTGGACGGGCGCAAGAATCTGGACGGCTCGCCCTACACCGTCACCGGCGAGCAGATCCTGGCCAAGTTGCCCGACATCGTCGATTTCTGCCGGGTCTACCTGGGTGTGGATCCGGTCACCCAGTTGATGCCGATCCAGCCGACCGCCCACTATGCCATGGGCGGCATTCCCACCAACAAATTCGGCGAAGTCGTCGTCGACGACAAGAACACGGTCGTCCCTGGGCTGTACGCGGCCGGCGAGTGCGCCTGCGTCTCGATCCATGGCGCCAACCGCTTGGGGACGAACTCCCTGCTCGACCTGGTGGTCTTCGGCAAACACGCCGGCCTGCGGGCCGCCGAATACGCCAAGGGCGCCGAATTCAAATCCCTGCCGGCCGACCCGACCGAGTTCGCTCGGGGCACCTTCGAGCACCTGCGCACGGCCAGCGGGAAGGAAAACGGCTTCGACATCGCCCGCGAGATGAAGAAGATCATGTTCGATGACATGGGCATCTTCCGCAACGCCAAGGGCATGGAAAACGCCCTGACCGTTGTCCACCAGCTGCAGGAGCGCTTCAAACACGTCCGCGTGACCGATAGCGGCAAGATCTTCAACATGGAACTGATGAACGCCTGGGAGCTTGGCAACCTGCTCGACCTGGCCGAGATCACCACGGTCTCCGCCATCGCCCGGACCGAAAGCCGTGGCGGCCACTCCCGGGAAGATTTCCCCAATCGGGACGACAAGAACTGGCTCAAGCACACCCTGTCGATCGTGAAACCGGACGGCAAGATCGAGCTGAAATACAAGCCGGTCGTCATCACCAAATATCAACCAAAAGAACGGGTGTATTAGGAGGCGGCAGTCATGCAAGTCACCATTAAAATCTTCCGCTATAACCCCGAAAAAGACAAGAAACCTTCCTACAAAACCTATCAACTGGAAGGCGAAGAGACCGACCGCGTCCTGGACCTGCTCGAGAAGGTCAAGGGCTACCAGGATGGGACCCTCTCCTTCCGCCGCTCGTGCGGCCACGGCGTGTGCGGCTCGGATGCCATGCGCATCAACGGGATGAACCGCCTGGCCTGCAAGACCCTGGTGCGCGACACCGGGGCAAAGATCACCGTCGAGCCGATCCTGGGCCTGCGGGTCATGAAGGACCTGATCGTGGACATGGAGCCGTTCTTCGAGCATTACCGCTCCGTCCTGCCCTGGCTCATCAACGACAGCCCGGAGCCCGAGAAGGAGCGCCCCCAGACCCCCGAGCAGCGCGCCCGTTTCGACGACACGACCAAGTGCATCCTGTGCGCCTGCTGCACCACCTCCTGCCCGTCCTTCTGGGGCAGCGAGGAGTACGTCGGCCCGGCCGCGATCGTCGCCGCCCACCGCTTCATTTTCGACAGCCGTGACAAGGCCGCCGACGAGCGCCTGAAGATCCTGAGCGACGTCTTCGGGGTCTACCGCTGCCATACGGTTTTCAACTGCACCATGGCCTGCCCGCGCGACATCCAGATCACCAAGGCCATCGGCGAGGTCAAGGAAGCCATCGGGGCCGGAAAACCGAAGTAACCCTTTATCGGCCGATAGGGCGGGTGGAATATCCACCCGCCTTTCATTTTGCTTGACAAGTATAAGAATATTATATATAATAATATTACATATAATCATTCCAACGAGGAGACATCCGATGAGCCAACTCCAACAGCTGCGCAAAGGCAGCACCCCTCTTTTGATCCTGAGCGTCCTGGCCGACGAAAAAATGTACGGCTACCAGATCATGCGCGAGCTGGAGCAGCGCAGCGAGGGTTACTTCACCATGACCGCCGCCTTGCTCTATCCCGCCCTGCATCAGCTCGAAAAGGACGGCCTGCTGGAAAGCGAATGGGAAGAGAGTCCCGGAAAGCGCCGCCGCAAATATTACAGCATCACCAACCAGGGAAAGAAAGCCCTGGCTGGCACCCGGGCGGATTGGCAGACCTTCATGACCAACCTGTTCAAGACGCTCCAGCCGACCGGGAAGGTCAAGGAGGACAGCCTATGACGCCTGACGAATACCTGCGCTCACTCAAGGACCAGTTGAATGCCTTTCCGCCCCGAGAGCGGGCGGAGCTGCTCGAGGAGATCGCCAGCCACTTCGAAAGCGGCGAGGAGGACCCTCACATGGGCCGGGAGCCGGAGGAGCGCAGGCAGAAGACGCTCGCCGAAATGGGCTCCCCGGAGCAGTTGGGACAGGGCCTCAAGAAAGTCCATCACCCGGACGGCTGGATCGACTATCTCCTGGTCATCGGGCCGATCCTGCTTGATATGGCCGTTGTCTACTCTCTCCATTTGGCCGACCCGGCGGGTTCCCAGGCCTTCCGGATCGGATTTGGGTTGGCCTGCCTCTGCCTGGTTTTGATCGGCCTGCGGCGGCATTCGAACCTGCTGGTCCTGACCTGGATCGAAATATTTGCCACCTGGGTGATTTCGCTCCTTGCCTCCCTCGGCCAGTTCCTGGTGCCAAAAGTCATCCTGGATCCGGCAGATTTGCGCTATACCATGGTGTTCACCTCGCCGGATGCCCTGCAGGTCAGATGGTTTCGGGGCCTGCCGGCCGGGGAGGGGATTTTCTGGCTGATCATGTTCGCCGGGGCGATCTACCTGCTGGGCTGGATCATCTGGCGCAATCGCCGGGACTGGCTGATCGTTTCCTATGCGCTCCTGGAGCTCATCGCCCTGGCCGGCAGTTACGCCGTTCCGCTGCTCCTCCACCAAGCCGGCTGGGACAAGATGATCGAGGGGGTCAAATTCAGGTCATTCCCGGCCATGATGGTCTGGATGGATCTGCCCATCCTGTTCACCCTCCTGGGGTTCGTCATGTGGGGGATGCTTTTCATCGCCTACAAGCGTCCGCTGCGCTGGGCCGCCCTGGCCGGCTACGCCCTGTCCGCCGGGCTGCAGGCCGGGGTCTACATGTACCGGCCTTCGGTATACGCCCTCCCCGAATACTTCCAATTGCTCCTGCTCCCGCTGGCCATCGTTGTCGTGGGGTGGAGCCTGGAACGCTCCAAAAAGCGACCCTCCCCGGTCATCGCCTGATCCTCTAATGAACCCCGGTTTCCCAAAGCCGGGGTTTTGTTATCCCGAAAGTGGTATTTTGAATCTCTCAATCCTGTGAACACAGGATATTCTGCCGTCCATATCACTGCGCTTTGTTACTCGAAATCCTCCTTAAACTGAGTAAGATTAATTCCAGCATGGAGGCAGTATGCGCGATCTGACCAATGAAATCCTCGAACTGATCCGGCGCACTTCCACGGACCTTCCGGCGGATGTAGAAAACCGCCTGCGGGAGGCCGTCGGACGGGAAGCTCCCGGCTCGGCTGCCCGCGGCGCCCTGGAGACGATCTTGAAAAACGTCGAGCTCTCCAGGCAGAACTCCACCCCAATCTGCCAGGACACCGGAACTCCCATCTTCTATGTGAAATATCCAGCCGGCTGGTCCACCCGGAAGCTCAAGGAGCAAATCCGCTCGGCGCTGGCCGAGGCGACCAAAAAATCCTACATGCGCCCGAACGCCGTGGACGCCGTCTACGACAAGAACTCAGGGAATAACCTGGGCGGGGACGATTTCCCTTACATCCATTTCGAGGAAGTCGAAGGCGATACCCTGACCATCGAGGTGATCCTGAAAGGCGGCGGCTGCGAGAATGTCGGGGCGCAGTACTCGCTGCCCGATTCGCGCCTGGGCGCGGGCCGCGACCTGGCCGGGGTCCGCAAGGCCGTCCTGGACGCAGTCCAGCGGGCCCAGGGGCAGGGCTGCGCCCCGGGGATTCTGGGCGTGGCCATCGGCGGGGACCGCGGCTCGTCTTACTTCGCCTCCAAGGAAGTCCTGTTCAAAGTAATGGGTGAATCCAGCCCCGACCTCAAGCTGGCCGCGCTGGAGAAACAACTTACTGAAGAGGCAAATACGCTTGGGATCGGGCCGATGGGCTTCGGGGGCAGGACGACCGTCCTGGACACCCGCATCCGCGGCCTCTCGCGCCTGCCGGCCTCGTATTTCGTCTCGGTCTCGTATATGTGCTGGGCCTATCGGCGACGCAAGCTGACGGTCCAGAACGATCAGGTCACGTACGATTAGCGGAGGCCGCCATGCAACAAGTGAAAATTCCCATCTCCGACGAAACTATCCACAGCCTGAAGGTCGGCGACCCGGTGGCGTTGACCGGGACCATGATCACCGGCCGGGATGTGGTCCACAAATGGATGATCGAGACCTTCATCAGGAAAACCCGCCAACCCCAAGGCGATGACCTGCAAGTCTACGAGGCCCTGAAGCCGATCCTGGACGGCGGCCTGATCTACCACTGCGGGCCGGTCGTCTCCGGCCTGGAGGCCAAGGAGTATAAGTTCGTCGCCGCCGGACCGACCACATCCATCCGGGAGGAGCCCTACCAGGCCGAAGTCATGAAACATTTCAACCTGAAGGGCGTGATCGGCAAAGGCGGCATGGGTCCCAAGACCTTGCAGGGCTGCCAGGAAGCGCCGGCCGTCTATTTTCACGCTATCGGGGGCGCGGCGACCCTGATCGCCCGCTCGGTGACGAAAGTGCTGGGCGTCTACAAGCTCGATTTTGGCGTTCCCGAAGCCATGTGGGTGATCGAGGTCAGGGAATTCCCGGTCGTGGTAACCATGGACGCCCATGGCGGGTCGCTCCACAAGGACATCGAAGAAAGCTCCGGCAAGGTGCTGGCAGAGTTGCTGGCGAAGTAGCCGGAGAGGCCGGAGGAAAAGATGATGGATACAGTTTTGATCACCGGTACAGATAAAGGCTTGGGATTTTCCCTGGTCGAGCGGTTCCTGCGGGGAGGGGCGCGGGTCTTCGCCGGCGCGCTCAAGGGTCCGGATCGCCTGGCCAAATTGGCGAAGGAATTCCCTACTGCCCTGACCGGGCTGCAGTTGGACGTGACTGATATGGATTCGATCGTCCAGGCGGCCCAGCAGGTCCGAGCCAGCACGCCCGGCCTGGACATCCTGATCAACAATGCCGGGGTCCATATCGAAAAGGAAATCGCCAAACTGGAGGAGCTAGATTTCAGCGACGGGCACTTGGAACGCACTCTGGCAGTGAACACCTTCGGCCCATTACGCATGATCCAACAGTTCTTGCCGCTGTTGAAGGCAGGCCAACGAAAATTGATCATCAATATTTCCTCGGAGGCCGGCAGCATCGCCGACTGCCCGCGCAGCGGTGAGTTTGCCTACTGCATGTCCAAATCCGCATTGAACATGCAGTCGAAAATTCTCCAGAATTATTTGGGGCCGCAGGGCTTCAAGATTTTGGCTGTCCAGCCGGGCTGGATGCGCACCGACATGGGCGGATCCAATGCGATTATTTCACCGGATCAATCTGCGGAGGGCATCTTCGCCCTGGCAGGGAGGCGCTGGACTCCGCAGGACGAGATCTACCTGGACTACCAGGGCAAGCCCTTGCGCTGGTAGGAGACGGGCATGGAAAAGAAACGCGCCCTGCTCCTGTTAGGCGGCACGTGGCACGACTTCGACGGTTTCGCCCAGTCGCTCGGCGCGTGCCTGGGGTCCCATGGCTGGGAAGTGGAACCCGGCTATGATCTGGAACGCCTGACCCGTCTGGAGCGTGAATCCTGCGATCTGTTAATAACCTACACCTGCTTTTCCCTCCCTGCCGAGGGCGTACCCGTGACCGGTTCGGAAAAAATGGAGGACGACCAGATCGACGCTTTGACCGCCTGGGTCCGGGCAGGTGGGGCGTACCTGGCGGCCCATGCCTCCACTTCGCTTGGCAATTCCAGCCCCGCCCTCGGCCGATTGATCGGCGGCGTTTTCATCAAACACCCGCCGATGTTCTCCTTCCCGGTTTACCCGGTCTACGGGGCACACCCGATCACGGCGGGAATCTCGGCCTTCACCGTCTTCGACGAAATGTACATCGAGCGTTGCGAACCCTTCGTGGACGTGCACATGGCGACCGTCCACGAAGGGACCGTTCACCCGCTGGCCTGGAGCAAAAGCGAGGGGCGGGGCCGAGTGGCCCACGTCGCCCTGGGGCATTCCGCCGAAGTCTGGGGGCTGGAACCCTATCAGCGGTTGATGGTCCAGGCCGCGGATTGGGCCGTGGCAGGACGGAAAGGGGATTGAAGATTCGAGACGAATAGGTCTATACTCGACCAGATTTTTCTCGGCCGATTTTTTCGTTTTGTAGACGGGCGGTCGGGGTGGGACATCCCCGCTCCTAACCCGGGGAGGTGGATCATCATGAATCGCACGCGCATCTTTGCTCACCTGTTCCTGGCGGCTCTGGTTGCCCTCGCGTCGGCGCTCTTTTTGCCATTCTCTGGTCAAAAAGTCAGCGCCGCACCGCCGGCGGATGTGGTAGCCAACTTGGTCTTGAGCAGGGTGACGTCGCTCCCCTCCAAAATGTGCGTCGGCGCTACGGCGAATTTGGTCTTCTCATATACATTGACCTCCCTTCCGTACGGCAAACCCGGGCGCGACTACGAGAATAAAGCCATCGTCAGCTCCAGCGCCGTGACGGGGGAGATCAACCCACCCAGCTTGAGCATTTACGCCAGCACGGGTTCGGGGACATTTAATTTCATCTACGAGGCCAAAAAGGCTGGCACGGATGTTGTCACGATCTCCGCCAGCAGTGGAAGTTTAAGCGGATCCAAAGATTATAAAGTCCGTGTACTAGACTGTAACAAGAAAGTCACGATCGCAGCCAGCATCTTCAAGCAGGCGCAATATGGTACTGCGGATGCGTTCCTGAACGCTACCGGAGGAGTACAGGTTGCTGACAGTGGCAGCGTGACCGGAGGCGGTACGTTTGACTATACCTTCAGCATGAGCTACGCCCCCGACGATCCTTCCACCATTTGCGATAAATCTGCCAAGACAAGCGGCAAGTCAACCTTCACCATCAGTGGAGATTCCGACGACAATGGCCAAATCTCGATTAGTTTTGATTTTGCGCCTTTCAATCTTCCCCCGGTGGTCGTCAACTGTACCGATAAAAGCGGCAAGACATTCCAGGTCACTTTAGTTAAAGGGCAGAATGTGACCCCCAATAACGACGTCAATCTCGGCACGCTGAGTTTCGGCGCTGGCGTTGAATCCCAAAACTTTAAATTTGGAGAGGGCGGACAAGGAAGTGTCTGGGTGGTCGACAAGACGGGGAGCAGCCAATGAAACGCTTAATCCTGCCGCTCGCTCTATCCTTTGCGATCTTGCTGGCCTGCCCGTTCTCGGGAAAAGTCCAACCAGGCAGCCAGGTAAAGTCCATGCTCGGGGATCCGCAGGTGGGCCTGGCCAGTCTGAAGAACTACCATGCCACATTGAAAGTGACCTTCCAAGGCACCCAGGCGGGGCAGACGGTCGACCTGACCGATTCGTATGACCAGACCATCTGGCTCACGCCGGCCGCTCATTTTACGACGATCGATACCACTGACGCGGGAGGATCGCATCAGTTCGTCCTGGCTGGCCAAGTAGGCAGTGCACAATATTACCAGGCGGATGCCAAAGCTACCTGCGGAGTCTATTGGGATGAGGCGGCTACGCCGGCGGATTTCCTGGTCGCTTCGCTTCTCCCGGCAGTCGGGATCGCCAAGCTCGTGGACGAACCAAGCGTAGACGGCATTCCGACCGAACACTATACTTTCGACGCGAGCGGGCTTGGCCTGCCCAGCGACGCCACTGCCAATGGCGAGACCTGGTTGGCCCAGAGCGGTGGGTACGTGGTCAAGTATGTGCTCGATATCACCGGGGCGGATTCCATGTTTGGCGCCGGCGTTCAAGGCACCCGTCACATGGAATATGAGCTTAGCGACATGGGTGCCCAGGCCGCGGTCGTCTATCCGGCTGGATGCGAGCCAGTGCTTGACCTGCCAGCCATGGATAATGTCACCGACCTGACCCGTCTTCCCGGGCTGCTCTCCTTCACCACCCGCGCCAGCGCGAAGGCCGTATTCTCCTTTTACCAGGACAAGCTGACCGCCCTGGGCTGGCAGAAAAGTTCGGATTCGGGCATAGGCTCAGATTCCGCAACGACCACGTACATTCGCTCTGACTCGGGCGACATGCTCACTGTGGAAGCGGACACACAGGCAGGTTCGTGCGATGTGACGGTGATGGCGCCCTCGTTGGCATCTAGTGCTGCCTCGACGACCAGCCCGGCCACCACGCCCGGCGCCGATCAGACCCAGGTATCGGGAAGCCCGGTCGTGGTCGTCACGAAATCCGTGAACCTGCTGATCGGGACGGATTCCAAGCCATCTGCCCTGCCATCCTTCCACCTCGAATCTCAACTTCTGACGCCCGTCTGGTCTGGAGGCAAGATCGCCCAGGATCGGGAGACGATGACTGCGGACGTCCAGGGACAGAATGTCCACTTCATCGACCAGACCAAGAAGGCCGGCGGATCGAATCAAACTGCCGAAGCCTACCTCATGGGAAAACAAGATTACGACGTCGTGAACGGGAAGGTCCAGCCGGCTGGCGTCAGCATGACCGCCCTGACCTGGAAGATGTGGCCGCTCGACCTGGTGATGATCCTGGCCACCGGGGCGACCGACGCCAAAGCCAGCGGGACCGAGACCCTGGAAGGACGCACCGCCGAGGTTTATACGCTGAACGTCTCGGGGGCGACAGCCCCAGCCGTGGCTGGCATCGGGCTTCCGGTAACGGCCGTCTCCGGCAAGGTCTGGATAGACCAGCAAACCGGGGCGCTGCTCAAGGCGGTCCTGGATTTCCAGGCTGACGTGCACGACTCCTCTGGCAATCCCCAAGGGAGCGGATCCGGGCACCTGGAAATCACCGTGACGAAGGTTGGCCAGGTAACCGTAACGCTTCCCGCTCATTGATCCTCCGGCGAACAAAATGAAGGGCGGCCCTTTTATCGAGCCGCCTTTCTTAATCCGCTTATTATGGATAATTTAGGTAAAATAAGTTAGAATGTTATGGCTTTCCATCCATTATCCGTTCGTTTTCGTTCGTTCGCCAGGAGGATTTACCATGTCACCCGCAACTGTCAAGAAATCCAAGCTCGAAGGAGAAGTTTTCTACCCCACTTCGGATGCGGTCGCCCAAACCTACGTCCAGGATTGGGAAGCCGATGCCGGCCGGGCCGGGAAAGACCTGGCCGGCTATTGGGCCGAGCGCGCCCGGGAGCTGGAGTGGTACAAACCCTGGGACACCATCCTCGACGAGAGTAAAAAACCTTTTTACAAGTGGTTCGTCGGCGGCCAGGTGAACATCATCCAGAACTGCCTGGATCGGCACGTCCGGACCTGGAGGCGCAACAAACTGGCGCTCATTTGGGAGGGCGAACCGGGCGACCAGCGCAGCTTTTCCTATCACGCTTTGAACCGGGAGGTAAGCAAGTTCGCCAACGTGCTCAAAGCGATGGGCATCCAAAAAGGTGATCGGGTGACCATCTACCTGCCGCGCATCCCCGAGATCGTCATCGCCATGCTGGCCTGCGCCAAGATCGGGGCGATCCATTCGGTCGTCTACGGCGGGTTCTCGGTGGAAGCACTGCACGGGCGCATCCTCGACTCGCACTCGAAGATCGCCATCACCGCCGACGGCGGCTGGTTGAACGGGAAGATCGTCAAGCTCAAGGACATCCTGGACGAAGCCCTGACCCGCTCCCCAAGCGTGGAACACGTCATCGTCGTCAAACGGACCGGCCAGGAGGTCTGCATGGAACCGGAGCGGGACCTTTGGTACCACGACCTGATGACCCTGCCGATCGCCAGCCCGAAATGCGAGACCGAGGTCATGGATGCCGAGGATCCGCTTTACATCCTCTACACCTCCGGGACGACGGGCAAGCCCAAAGCCATCCTGCATACACACGGCGGCTACATGGTCGGGATTTACGCCACGCTCCACGACGTCTTCGACATACGAGATGAAGACCGCTGGTGGTGTACCGCCGATCCGGGCTGGGTGACCGGGCATTCTTATATGGTGTACGGTCCTTTGCTCAACGGGGCCACCTCTTTCATGTACGAAGGCGCGCCGTCCTATCCTTATCCCAATCGTTGGTGGCAACTGATCGAAAAATACAGCCTCTCGATCCTTTACACCGCCCCCACTGCCATCCGCGGCCTGATGCGCTTCGGCGAAGCCTGGCCGAACCGGCACGACCTGTCCTCGCTGCGCCTGCTGGGCTCGGTCGGCGAGCCGATCAACCCGGAAGCCTGGAAGTGGTATCACCACGTCATCGGCAAGGACCGCTGCCCGATCATGGACACCTGGTGGCAGACCGAGACTGGCATGTTCATGATCACGCCCACCCCAACCGTGCCGCTCAAGCCCGGGTCGGGGACACGTCCATTCTTTGGGGTCGAGGCGGAGATCGTCGACGAGGCCGGGAAACCCGTCGCAGACGGGGAAGAAGGCTACCTGGTTCTCAAGAAACCCTGGCCGGCCATGCTGCGGACGATCTACGGCGACCCGGACCGCTACGTCAGCCAATATTGGAGCAAATATCCCGGTAAATACATGACCGGGGATTCGGCCAAGCGCGACAAGGACGGCTACTTCTGGATCATCGGCCGGGTGGACGACGTCATCAAAGTCTCCGGGTATCGCCTGGGGACCGCCGAGATCGAATCCGCCCTGGTCAGCCACCCGGCGGTCGCGGAAGCAGCCGCGATCGGTCTGCCCCACGACGTCAAAGGGACCGCCATCCATACTTTTGTCATCCTGCGCACAGGGTATGCCCCGTCCATGGAGCTCAAGGAAGAGCTGCGCGCTCACGTAGGTCACGAAATGGGACCGATCGCTAAACCCGAGGAGATCCAATTCGTGGACAAGTTGCCCAAGACCCGTTCGGGCAAGATCATGCGGCGGGTCTTGAAGGCGCGCGCCCAAGGACTCCCCGAGGGGGATGTCTCCACGCTGGAAGAGTAATCCGGGATTTCCACCGGATCGAGCATCGAAACGAAGCAGGGCGACCGGTATTGGTCGCCCTGCTGTTTGCATATGAATTCTGGCTTGCCTATTTTCTTTTGAAGAATGTT
>Ga0335071_10004115_pt1 | contig 15221 bp, 17 predicted proteins | sample Lox_Sample_15_FD_206724 | JGI IMG/M metagenome (GOLD analysis project Ga0335071, IMG submission 206724) | Soil microbial communities from Loxahatchee National Wildlife Refuge, Florida, United States - Lox_Sample_1.5 | ecosystem: Environmental > Terrestrial > Soil > Wetlands | place: USA... | reverse complement strand
CAGCAACGACGCCATCAGCAACAATCCCACAATGGCCAGCAGAGTGTTGGGGTTTCTCAGGTTGCCCATCGTGACCAGCGTCGACGGGCTGGCCGTGATGATCCCCGCGTTGTGCAGCCCGATCAGCGCTATGAAGAATCCAATGCCCACCGCCACCGCCGAGTACAACTCGAACGGGATCGCCGACACAATCATCTGCCGCACGCCCACCGCGGTCAGAATCAGAAAGGCAATGCCGGACAGGAACACTGCTCCCAGCGCCGTCTCCCAAGGCACGCCCATCCCCTTCACCACCGTGTAGGTGAAATACGCGTTCAAGCCCATGCCCGGAGCGAGCGCCAGCGGATAGCGCGCGAACACTCCCATCAGAATGCTACCCAGCGCCGCACACAAACACGTCGCAGCCACCACCGCCGTCAGGGGCATTCCCGTTTCATGCAGGATGGCCGGATTCACGAAAATGATGTACGCCATGGTCACGAACGTCGTGCACCCTGCCAGAATTTCGGTGCGCCAGTTCGTTCCGAGCTCGCGGAATTGGAAATACCGCTCGAAGCGAGTCTTCACGGGATCATCAATTCTAACCCGGGCCCCAAGCCCTGCGCGCTACACTGTTGTGCGTGAGTGCTGAACCGACTCCTGACTGGAAAGAACACGGCGTACGCATCGTGCGCTCCGGCGAACTCGACCTCAACACGCCCCAAACCAGCGGCATGACCCGCGCGGCGGCCATCACCCATGCCCGCACCGGCGCCAGCAAACTGTGGGCGGGTACCGTGTGCATCCATCCCGACGCCAAGACCGGCGTGCATCACCACGGCGACCTGGAAACGGTGCTGTACATCATCAAGGGCCGCGCACGTCTGCGCTGGGGCGACCATCTGGAACTGGTCGGCGAGGCAGGCCCGGGCGATTTCGTCTATGTTCCGCCCTTCGTCCCGCACCAGGAGATCAACGCCGACGCCAACGATCCCGTGGAAGCTGTGGTGGTGCGCAGCGGGCAGGACCCGATCGTCGTCAACCTCGATATTCCCAGCCCCGAGCCGCCTTCCAGCACCCGCTGGATCGACCCGGTGCATCGAAGCTGATCAATCGGCCTTGGACTTTTCGGTGCTGGCGGCCGGCTTGGTGTCAGCCGCCTTGGTTTCGCTCGAGGTGCTTTCGCTCTTCGGAGCCGGCTCGCCCTTCGGAGAACTGCCGCCGCTCTTGGCGTAGTCGGTCACGTACCAACCGGAGCCTTTGAACTGAAACGCAGGCGCGGAAAGCAGCCGATGTACGGCCCCGCCACACTTTTCGTGTACGGTGAGCTCGTTATCGGAGAACTTCTGCATCACCTCAAAGACTTCACCGCAACCGTCGCACTTGTACTCGTACAGAGGCATCGAGCGTCTAGTGTTGCTCCTGGGGATGCGGAATGTTGAGCGGCGTCAAAGGCGGCGTCTGATCCTTGGGCTCCGGCCCTTTGGCCGCATCGTCGCTGGTGGAAGCGGCTTCTGCCTTGCCTTTGGTGACTACTTGAATCGCCTTTTTCAGCAGAAGATCTTCACCCGGGGGCGGCGTCTGGGGCTCCACGGTCTGTGGATTGCCATCGTCATCCACCACCACTGGTTCGATTTCCTGCACCTGAACCGAAGGCGTGACACCGGTATCCTGAATCGCCTTGCCGCCGGGCGAATAATACTTAGCAACCGACAAGATCACCGCCGAGCCGTCTTCCATCGTGATGGGTTTGCGAACGGACGCATCGCCATAGGTGCGCTCGCCGACCACTTCGGCGCGCTTGTCATCCAGCAACGCAGCTGCGGCGATCTCCGCACCGTCCGCCGTGCCCCGGTTGACAATCACCGCCAAGGGCAGCCGGCTGATGTCCGCCGACGCTTCGGCCGTTACGTCATGCCGCTGCACCTTCTGGCCTTCGGAATAGGTAATCAGTCCTTTGTCCAGGAACAGATTGGCGAGTTGCTCGCCCGCTTCCGGGCCGCCGGTCGCGCAATGGCGCAGGTCCAGAACCAATTGCTTGGCGCCCTGTTTTTGCAGCTCCTCCACCTTGGTCGCGATGTCCTTTACGCGGTTGCCTTCCAGGCTGGCTGCCTGAATCACGCCCACGTTATCCGGCATCATGCGCGAAGTCACGGCTGGGTACTCGATGGCCGCTCGCGTCAACGTCAACTTCTGTGGCTCCGGACGGCGGAAGCGCAATACGCCTACCTCGACCGTCGAGCCGGGATCGCCTTCCAGCAGCAGCTCCGCGAAAGCCAGCGGCATGTCGCGCGTCGCGACCCCGTTAATCGTCTCCAGCACGTCTGTTGTGCTCAGTCCGGCCTTGGCCGCCGGCGACCCGGGAATTGCATCCACGATGCCGACGTAGCCGAACTTCTTCGACAAAACCAGGCCCACGTCGCCCTTGTGTTGATCCTTGCTCTTCAGCCACTGCTTGTACTGATCCGCGTTCAAGTAGCTGGCGTACGGATCGATCGACTCCAGCAGTCCGTTCAGAGCGCCTAGCGTGACGCTCTTCATGTCCGGCTCTTCGACGTAATCGCTCTTGATCCGCGACAGGACCTCGGTGTACACCGCCAGATGGCGGTAGGTATCTTCCGGGGACGCGCTCTTGCCGCGCATGGCTCCGAACAGAAGCGCGAAAACGAGGCAAGTAGAAGTGGAGGCAACGACAAATTTGATGCGCCTGGTCATAGGGGTATCGCCGAGGACTGTCTATCCTCAGTATAGCCGGGTTCTAGCGCATCGGTGGGTCAGTCAGATTTAGGGGCTGATCCGATAGTAGTTCTGGAACACCCCCATCCGGGGATAAAACGCCCGCGACCGGTACAACTCGATCACCTGCCGGATATGGCCCAAATCGTGAAAGGCAAACTCATGCAGCAGTTGGCCGAATGTCACAGCCCCCAGGTCTTCGTGCCGCCCCTGGCGCCCTGCCACGGAAAACGATAGCGGCTTCAACCACTCCAGAGTTTTGGCACGCTGCTCGCCGAACCGCCCCAATTCCGCGAGCCCATCGAAGCGGGCGCTCGAGCGAAATAGCGCCAGTTGATCATAGCTGGGGAGGAGCGGATTATCCTGGCCGGCAATGGCGCTGAAGCGGCTCATGAAACCATGCACTTCCACGTCCGCCAGGTGCGCGAAGACCATGTTGATCGACCAGCGCTCCGGCGAAGGCTGCCAGTCCAGTTCGTCCGGGGTGGCGCAGGCAACCAATCCGCGCAGCACGGCGGGCGTACGTTCCAGGATATTCGCAATCTGAGGGTACATTTCGATTATCGTCATGAGAGATTCTTCCGGCGCCATTCAAACAAAACGACGCCCGTAGCCACCGACACATTCAGCGACGAAATCGCCCCGGCCATGGGAATCCGCACCAGCACATCGCAGTGTTTCTTTACCAGTTCATGCAGCCCGTGACCCTCACCGCCGAGGACGAAGACGGTCGGCCGCGTGTAGCTGACCTCGCTGTGAAGCTGGCTCGCGCGTTCGTCCAGCCCGTAAATCCAGAAACCGTGCGCTTTTAGATCCTCGAGCGTCTGATTGATGTTGCCCACCCGGACGACCGGCAGGTGCTCCAAAGCGCCCGCGGCGGCCTTGGCAACCGTTTCGGTCAGCGGCGCCGCGCGCCGGTCAGGAATCAAAACCGCCGATGCCCCGGCTGCGTGCGCCGTACGAACGATAGCGCCCAGGTTGTGCGGATCCTCCACACCGTCCAGCAGCACCAGCAATTCGGCGTCCTTCACGACGTCGCTCAGCTCCGCGTACCGATGCGCAGCGCCAAAGGCCACAATGCCCTGGTGCGCCGCCCCATGCGCCGCCCGGTCCAGGGACTCGCGCCGTTCGAAGCGGACTGGAACGGACCGCTCACGGGCCAGATCGATGATCTCCTGCAGCCTTGGTCCGCCTGCGCCCCGGGCGATCAGGACGCGGTCGAGCGCCCGTCCGGCGCGCAGAGCTTCGCGAACAGGATGAACGCCGGCCAGGACGTTCGTTTCCTTGGCCGGTCGGCTGGATGGGATCTCTTTTTTCGTAGTATCAGTGTAGAACTGGACGAGGGAATTTCGCATTCCAGAGCGAAATAGGTCTGGTAGAATGGCGGGGTATGTTGGAGCCGGTAGTTGGCGACCTTCGCCCCGAGATTCCCGACAAGCTCTACTTCCGGATCGGCGAGGTCAGCCGCCTGGCGGGGATTAAGCCTTACGTTCTGCGCTTCTGGGAAACCGAGTTTCCCGGGCTGGGTCCAAAAAAGTCGGGAAAAGGACATCGCCTGTACCGCCGCAAAGATGTGGAACTGGTGCTGGAGATCAAGCGCCTGCTCTACGAAAAGCGCTACACGATTGAAGGCGCGCGGAAGTTTCTCGATTCCCGCGGCCGTGACGTACCCTCGAAGCCGGCGGCCGTGACGGCGAAAGCGGCCCGGAAGCAGGCCGATCTGTTCGGCAATCCGGCTCCGATCCTGGAAGATATCCGCAAGGAACTCAACGAAATCCTAACCTTGCTCCGCTAGCCTCAACTCCCCTTCGGGTTTCCGGCCGCGCCGCTAAAATCACGCCTCCCCTCACCGATGAGCCAAGTAGGGGAGTGCCCCATGATTCGGCTGACGCGCATCAATCACGTTCCTTTGGTTTTGAATGCGGACCTGATCGAACACGTCGAAATTACTCCGGATACGGTCATTGCGATGACCACGGGCCAGAAGTTCATGGTGATGGAGTCTGCGGATGAGGTGATTCAGAAAGTGATCGATTTCCGCCGGATGATCGCAAATCGCCCGGAAACCCAAGTCCCAGGTGACGACGAAAGGGGGCTGGAACAGTAGCGCCGGATCGATATGGCGGAGCAACCCAAACCAGCGAAACAGCCAGCCAAAATGCCACCCGACAAGTCGAAGAAAGCCGGCGCGCGGCCGGACTTCGCCACGTTGGGCGGCATTCTGCTGGCCTTGGGCGGGATTGTCGGCGGCCTTCTGATGGAAGGCGGCAAGATCAAAGACATCTCGCAGATCACCGCTGCCTTCATCGTCCTGGGCGGAACGTTTGGCGCGGTGATGGTCAGCACTCCGCTGGTGGTGTTGAAGGGCGCCTTCTTACGCCTGGTGCATGTGATTCTCGACAAAACTCAGCCCCCGGATGCCGCCATCGAGGAGCTGATCGGCTATGCCACCAAGGCCCGCAAGAACGGACTGGTCTCGCTCGAAAACGAAGCTCTGGAGGTACAGGACCCGTTCCTGCGCAAGGCGCTGACTCTGGCCGTGGACGGCACGGACCTGCAGGAAATCCGCAACATGATGCAGTTGGAGATCGACATGGCCGAGAGCCGGGCCACGGCCGAGGCAAAAGTTTTCGAGAGCGCGGGAGGCTATTCACCCACCATTGGCATCATCGGCGCGGTGATGGGCCTGATCCAGGTGATGAAGAACCTGGCCAACATAGAGGAAGTTGGCCACGGTATCGCTGTCGCCTTCGTGGCGACTGTCTACGGCGTCGGCCTCGCCAACATTCTGCTGTTGCCGGCTTCGACGAAAATCAAAGCGCGCATCGCCAGCGACACGGAGCTCAAAGAGTTGAAGCTGGAGGGCGTGGTGGCCATCGTCGAGGGTCTGAATCCCAAGCTGATTCGCAGCAAGCTGGAGGCGTACCGGCACGAGGAAAAGGTCGAAGGCAAGGACAAGAAAAAGTCGCCTTCGAAGGCGGAGGCGAAGACGCCCGGAGCGGCACAGCCCGCGCCGGCCAAGAGTTGAGGAACCCGACCCGTGGCACGCAAGAAACAGGAATCGCACGAGAATCACGAGCGCTGGCTCGTCTCCTACGCGGACTTCATCACGCTGCTGTTTGCTTTTTTCGTGGTAATGTTCGCGACTTCGCAAACCGACAAAGCCAAGGCGCAGGCCGTCTCCGATTCGGTGAAGGAAGCGCTGGAAGGCGGTTCGATCAAGAGCCTCGCTCAGGTAATCCTCGGCGGCACCGTCGACATGAAGGGCCAGGGCAACGCCCAGCGCAATGGGCCCGGCGGCGCCAAAAAGGTGGTGAAGGCGGAGGAGAAGCCGCAAGGTAAGGTCGTCGAGCTGCTTCCCTCCCTGGAGATCCTGTCGAAAGAACTGTCCGAAGAAATCAAGGCCGGAAAGCTGAACATCCACATGGGCCCGCGGGGCCTGACCATCAGCTTTGCGCAGGCCGCCCTGTTTCCCTCCGGCGAGGATGACATCGCCCGCGATTTCTATCCCAGCGTTCAGAAGATCGCCAACGCGATGCAGCAGATTCCCAATCCGGCCCGCGCCGAAGGCCATACCGACTCGGTTCCGATTCACAATTCGCGTTTCCGCAGTAATTGGGAGCTCTCCGCAGCCCGTAGCATCGCTCTGGTGGAACTGCTCATCCAATTCGGCGTTCGTCGCGACCGGCTCTCGGTGGCCGGATATGCGGAGACAGCGCCGATTGACACCAACGATACCGAAGCCGGGCGTCAGAAGAACCGCCGAGTGGATATCGTCCTGCTGAATGAAACCGGCCTGAAGGGAGAACCGGAACGGCCCGAACCATCCCCGGTGATCAAAGAGAAGAAGCCGTAACTTCTCAGTCGGCCGAATCCGACAGCCGCTGCAGCACCAGTTGCGCCGCGTTCTGCCCCGCGCTTTTCTTGGACAAGCCCTCCGCCCGCGCCATCCATCCGCCGCCTACCCTGACTTCCACCACGAACGTTTTCGCGTGCTCCGGACCGTGCTCTGCCACGATGGCATAACGCGGCTGGGGCAGTTTCAAAGCCTGGGCTTTTTCCTGCAGGGCGCTCTTGTAGTCGATGACCGAGTCGTCGGCTCCGGCGGGAGGGGCTTCTCCGACCACATGCTCTAGGACGAAGCGGCGAGCCGGCTCGATGCCGCCATCCAGATACAGCGCCGCGATCACCGCTTCCAACGCGTTCGCCAGGAGAGCTTTCTTTCCGCGCCCGCCGCTCATCTCCTCGCCGCGGCCCAGTCGGAGGAAGTCCCCTAAGTGCAGACCGAGCGCCGCTTCGTGCAGATGCGACGCGCTCACCAGGTGCGCCTTCAACTTCGACAGGCGCCCTTCGGGCTGGCCGGGATTGCGCGCCAGCAGAGCGTCACTAACGATAAACCCCAGGATCGCGTCGCCCAGAAACTCCAACTGCTCGTTGTCGGCGACCGGCGGGTGCGAATTTCTCTCGTGAACGCTGGACTTGTGCGTGAGCGCGCGCGCCAACAGCTCCCGGTCCCGAAATCGGTGACCGAGTACCGTCTCCAAAGCGTCCAAAGTAAGCGCCTGCGCCAGCCGCTAGGGTTGTTTGGTTTGGCCGGCGGGCGCGGCGGCCGCACGGCGCTTCTGGATGTCGGCCTTCATGTTCTGTGCGATGTTCTTGATCTGGTCCGGCGTATCCGGAGCGTTGATGGCTTTGTCGAGGGCGAAGATGGCGTCGTCAACCTTCCCCTGGTTCGCGTAGGCTTGGCCCAGACGCACCAGTATGGCCGGATCGGCGCTGGGGGCGGTGGCGAGCGCCTTCTTGTAATTGTCCACGGCCCCCTGCCAATTCTTCTTCACCGCCTCGGACATGCCCAGTGCCTCGTAGCCTTGCGCCTGCATCTCCTTCCGGGCGGCGTCCAGTTGCTCGTCTGTCCAGTCGGCGCGGCTCTTCGGCATGGTCTTAGCGCTCTCAATGCCGTCGTTGGCCCACTTGGCGACATTGCTCAGCTTTTCGTCTCTGTCCAGATCGTTCTCGCGCGTGTTGCGCGCGGTTTCAGCTGCCAGGTTCACCAGTGCGAAGGCGTTCTTGGGATCCGCCTCCAACAGGCGCTTGGCGTAAAACACAGTCTGGGCGTAGTCGCCCTTCTGCTCCTCCGTCTGCACTGCCATGGTCAGGAGCGCAACCTTGAATTCGGTATCGGCAAACTTCGTCAGCACGTTTTCAATCGCGGCGATCCGCTCGTCCGGCGTCTTGGCGACCTGAACGGCCAAAATGGCCTGCTGCTCTTTGGGCGACTTTATTTTCTGCGCCCACAAGGAAGAGACGACTGCCAGGGCGCCGAATGCCAGCGCCGCGATGGGTCTAAAACCTGTATGCATGGATGCTCCTATGTTTCCTCCATCTAATATAAGCGGAATTTAGCCGGGATCACTTGCCCGTTTCTAATGCTTCTGGAACGGTTCGGCGATCCCTTTCTCGGCGGCGCCTTTCACCTGCGCGGGCGCTCCTGAAAGCGCAAGTGCCGCGCGGTAATTCTTCTCCGCCTCGCCGCGATCCCCGGCCGCGTCCGCCAGCCTTCCCAGGTACAAATAAGCCCAGGACTTGGTTTCGTCGTCCGGCGACAACTCCACGGTCTTCTGGAACAGCTTTTCAGCCAGCTCCGGATCGCGCTGCAGTGCGGCAATGCGCGCTAATCCATAGTATGCCTTGCCGTGCAGATCGTTGCCGCCCGGCTCCTCCAGCGCTTTGAGATACCGCTGGCGGGCATTGTCCAGGTCGCGTTTGGTGTAAAGGTCCTCGGCTTCGGCCAAAGTCTTCGCCGCGCCGGTCAGCACGGGTTCGGGAGGTGGCGGCGCCGGTTTCGCACTCTTGACGGCTGCTTCGCGAGCGAAGCGAACGTCCGCCAGGCGCTTGTCCTCCTTCGCTAGGTCGATCTTTCCCAGCAGATCGGGGAAATAGTTTCGCAGCGACTCTTCCTGTTTCTCGTAGACGGCCAGGCCGTCCGCCAGGGCCGGAGTCAGAACGTAGCCCTCGTTCAGCGCCTGGTTCACCAGCGCCTGCTTTTGTGGACCGGAGGCGAGCCTGCTCTCCACGGCCTTGATAATACACTCGGTGGCCAGTAGCACCAGGTCTTCTTTGTAGGCGTCAGGGAGCGCCGGAGCGGGCTCGGCAAAGTCCGCCAGGTCCTTCAACCGGCTGATCTGCTCGAAATGGCGCAGCGACAGCGGGTCGAGCAGATAGTGCAGGTAGGCATGCCGCACCTGATCGATTTGCGGTTCCGGCGAAGGCGTCACCACCACGAAGTAGTCGTCTTTAAAGCTGCGCGTCTGCACCCGATTCGGCGCGCCCAAAAGATCGACGTAGATCTGGAATCGGCGTCCACGAAAGCCGCTCGTGGGATTCCGCAGGTAGGCGTTGGCTTGGAGCAGCGCCTTGCTCACTCCGTCGTGATACGCGGCGATCACCTGGTCGAATGCCGGCTGAGATCGGTTCCAAAGCTGCTCGATGTCCGCCTCTTGATCGAAACGGGCGATCAGTTCATTCAGACCGTCGAGCTTGCGGACATCCGGCGGAATCTCTTGTGGAATCCATCGCAACTTGAAGTCCGGCGGCCCATCGATGGAAAGGGCGAAGGAAATGTACTGGCTAAGTTCGGCTTCGGCGTTGTCCTGGCGATGAGTGGCCAAAAACTTCTTCAGAAGCTCCACCGAAGGGAGATTCTTTTGAGCGATGATCTCCCGGATCTGCCGGCGGACCGGTGAGTTGGCGTTGGAGTCCAGATCGGCGTCGTAGCCGGCCGCGTTGATGGCCGCCAAAACGGTGAAGAGCGCGCGGTTGCTGTCCAGTTGGTTGTCCGTCTGCACCACGCGCGGCTGCGCATTTGCGGCAGCGCAGACGAGGATGAACGTGAGTAGAAGCCGGCGAACCAACGTTCCCCCTATTGTAGACGGTTTATTTCCCAATACAGAACGTAGAAAAAATCCGGTTGAGGATGTCATCGGCCGTGGTTGCGCCGGTGATGGCGTCAATGGGCCGAAGGGCGGCGTAGAGGTCCAACAGCAGCATTTCGTGAGGGATGCCGAATTCGGCGGCCTGCCGGGCCTGTTTCAGCGCCTCCAGGCTCTCGCGCAATAACTGCTCATGCCGGATGCTGGTGATAAAGCCGGACTCGTGCTCCCGGGCGGCGGCAGGGGCAATCCGGCCGCGGAGTTCATCCAGGCCTTCGCAAGTGGCGGCGGAAACGGCTAGAAATTCATCGGAAAGTTCAGCCACTTGCGGCAAATCGCACTTGCTTCCCACCACGATGCAACGGCCCTGCGACCGGGCCCGGTTGATCAATGCAAGGTCCTCGGGCTGAATAGGTTGCGAGAGATCCACCACCACCAGCGTGACGCTCGCGTCCGCCATGGCCTGATAGCTTCGCTCGATCCCCAGTGTTTCCACCAGATCCTGGCTGGCGCGAACGCCGGCGGTGTCGACAAACTTCACGGGAATCCCCTGAATCGAGGCGGTTTCGGAGACCAGGTCGCGGGTGGTGCCGGGAATATCGGTGACGATGGCGCGGTCCTGCTCCAATAAACGATTGAAAAGGCTGCTCTTGCCGACATTGGGGCGACCCACGATGGCCAGTGTGATGCCGGAATGCACCAGCTTTCCGTAGCTAAAACTGGCCGCCAGCGCACCCAAACCGTGCTCAATCGGGTCCAGACGCCGCAAAATCTCCTCGCCGGGTGCCACACTGACGTCGTCTTCGGCGAAATCGATGCCGGCTTCGAGGAGAGCGATCAATTCCAACAGATGCTCTTTGATGGGCCGGATGCGCTTCGAGACCGAGCCTTCCACCTGTTGGGCGGCCACCCGCGCCTGGTAAAGGGTAGTCGATTCAATCAGATCGCGCACTGCCTCGGCCTGCGCCAAGTCGATTCTGCCGTTCACGAACGCTCGCAATGTGAATTCGCCCGGCTCGGCCAGGCGCGCTCCGGCCGTGCAGGCACGCTCGACGCAATGGCGCAAAACGACCGGCGAGCCGTGACAGGAAATCTCGACCAGGTCTTCGGCGGTGTAGGATCGCGGTGAGGCATAAAACGTGACCACGGTTTGGTCGACTACGGCGCCGGATTCATCGAGCAGATCGGCCAGAGTTGCGGTCCAAGGCGTCCACTGGTGCTGTGGCTGAAATCGCAGGATTTTCGAAGCAATGGCGGTGGCGTAAGGGCCGGATAAACGCACCACACCCAGGCCCGAACGGCCGGGCGGAGTGGAAATCGCAACGATGGTATCGCGAAGTTGCAGTGGAGGAGCCTACTACCGGCGGCGATCGCCGCGGCGGGGCGGGCCGGATCGCCTGCCTCGCGGGCCATCACGCCCCTCCCGTCCGGGCGGACCAGGGCGCGGCGGGCGAATCGGTTCTGGCAGCGGCATTCCCACAGGTAACACGACAACCTGGCGGAAGGGTCCGGTGCCGGTGCTTTCGCTGCGGATATCGGTCTCATTGCGCAGGCACAAGTGGATGATGCGCCGCTCGCGGCTGCTCATGGGATTGAAGTGGAACGGCCGGCGTGTCCGCTTGACGTTTTCGGCGGCGGTGAGTGCGCTGAGCCGGAGTTCTTCGATCCGCAGAGCGCGGTAGTCGTTGCAGTCAAAGCACAGCAGCGAGTGGTGCTCGGCCGGCATGTGCAACATTTCCATGGTCAGGAGTTCCAGCGCGAGCAGCGCTTCGGCCTTGTTGGCCATCAGCACATCCACATCGGGGCCGGTGAACTTCACCAGCAGATCGGGATCCTCCAGGTCGGGATGTAAATGCTGGCCTTCCAGGATCTCGAACTCGACATCCAGGTCCATGTCGTCAAGAATCATGTCGAGGAACTCTTCAATGCGCGGGCCGGTTTCGGCAACCGTGTATTTCTTTTCGTCCACCTGTTTTATCCCTTGGTCTTCTTCTTGGGTAACGTCTTGGGCGGCGGAGGCGGCGGCAGAGGCATCATCCGATTTACGAACCATTGCTGCACAATACCCACTAAATTGCTGGTCAACCAGTATAACACCAGGCCGCTGGATAAGTTATAGAAGAAGAAGCCGAACATGAGCGGCATCAACTGCATCATTTTGGCTTGCGAGGGGTCCATGCCGGGGCTGGGCGTCATCTTTTGCGAGATGAACTGGGTGACGATCATGATGATCGGCAGGACATGGATGGCGAGCGCCTCGGGCTGCGAAAGATCGGTGACCCAGAGCCAGTGCGCGCCGCGCAACTCAATGGTGACAGCCAGAACTTTGTAGAAGGCGTAGATCAGGGGAAGCTGCACGAGCAGAGGCAGGCAGCCGCCCATCGGGTTGACGCCCTCCTTCTTGTAGAGCTGCATCACTTCTTCGTTCTGCTGCTGCTTTTTCGGATCCCGCATGCCGAGACCCTTGTACTTGGCGTTGATCGCGTCCAACTGGGGCTTAAGGGCCTGCATCTTCTTCTGCGATTTCATGCTGGAGAGGCGCATCGGAAGCAGAAGCAGGTTGATGACGACGGTGACGACGACGATGGACCAGCCGTAGTTGTGCACCACGGTGTCGTTGAGCCAGTGCATGGCCAGGAACAGCGGCTTTGCGATCACGCCGTACCAGCCCCAGTCGATCAATTGTTGGAGCTTGGGATCGACACGGCGCAGCAGGTCGATATCTTTCGGCCCGACGAACGCGGTAAAACGGTTCACCGAATCGCCGCCGATCTCGACGCCGACGCGCGTTTCATCTTTGCCGCCGGGCGTGGGAGGAACGTCGTCTTTGATGGTCTCCACCTTGATGGTGGCGTTGTCTTTGGGGAGAAAGGCGAAAGCGAAGAACTTGTCGTCGAGGCCGGCGAAGGAGTAGCTGCCGGTGGTATTGACCGGGCCGTCTTTGACGGACTTGGCGTCGTTGGCGTACAACTTGCCCTGGGTGAGCCCGAGGGTGCCGCTCTGGTGCGGATCGTAATAAACGGCGTGCTCATCGGCGACCCGGTTGAGGACCGTGGCGTCGCCGAAGCCGCCCCGCCATTGGATGGAATGAGCGACGGGCGTGCCGTTCTGCGTGACCTCGGTAGTTACCTGGGTCAGGTAGCCGTTCTTGGGGAACTCGAAGGTCTTCCTGGCATAGTTTTTGCCGTCGGAAAACTCATATACGACGCTCAGGCCGTCGGCGCCGGGCTTGGCGGTGTAGAGCCCGAAGTTCAGCGAATTGGCGGCCTGGGGGTCGGCGAGCGAGAGCGAGAGAGGCCCGGCCACCTTCGAGAGGCTGTTCGGATTGACCAATTCCAGCGGCTTGCCGGCGCTGTCTTTGTATTTCTTGAGAATCCAGCTTTGGACGACGGCGCCGCGATTGGACAGGCGGACGTGATAGATGTCGGTGTCGACGACGAAGCCCTGCTCGGATTCAGCGGCAATGCGGTTGGGCGCTGATTCGGCGGCTGCTGCGGGTGCGGCGGAGGGTTGCGCGGCGGCCTGTGCGGACTTGTTTTGCGCCGGAGTGCTCGCCGCCGCCGGTGTGGCGGTTTTAGCCGGGGGGGGCGGAGTCTTGTAGAAATAGGGAGTCAGAAACAGGACCAATCCCATGAGCACGAAGGCCAACAGGAGGCGTTGCTCCATGGTCAGTTCCTTCTTTGCTGGCTTACCGGGTTGGATGGGGTTGTCGGACATGAGTTCTCGACTGGCTTATCGGACCGGATCGAAGCCGCCGGCGTGCAGCGGGTGGCAGCGGAGCAGGCGCATCAGGCCCATGCCGACGCCTCGCAGGGTGCCGTGCTTCTCGACCGCTTCCAGCATGTACTCCGAGCAGGTGGGATGAAAGCGGCAGGCCGAAGGCAGCCAGGGCGAAACAAACCGTTTGTAGACACGCAAGGTGGCGATTACTGCTTTCCGCATTGCGCTACCAATCGATCCACTTCGTTTCGCAACTCCTCTACTCGCGCGGCTAAGACCGCGCGGCGTGGGTTGATCACAATATCCCATCGCGGCTCCACTTCGGGCCAGCGGACCCGCAGCGCCTCCCGTATCCTTCGCTTGGCGCGGTTCCGAACCACAGCCTTTCCGAACGCCCGGGGAACCGTGAACCCCAGTCTGGCGCTCGGGCGATCGCCGCGCGGGACCAGGAGGCAGAACGCCGCAAAATACCGGCCCGCAAATCGAGTCCCTTCGTTGTAGACCTTACGGAAGTCGGCCGCCCTCAGGATCCGAGCGCAGCTCGGGAAACCGAGCTTAGTCGGCGTACCGGACGGCTCTCTCGTCGCTCACCGTGAGTTTGTGACGGCCCTTGGCGCGCCGCCGCGCCAGCACAGCGCGGCCGTTCTTGGTTTCCATGCGTACCCGGAACCCGTGTGTTTTTGCCCGTTTGCGGTTGTTCGGCTGAAATGTTCTTTTTGGCATCTGGTTTCCTCGGCCCGGGCAAGCGGCCCGAAACGTTGAGACTCGTAACCTTCAGTATAGGGGTGGGGGAAAACGCGTGTCAAACGAGTTCCAGGAGCGGTGGTGGCTCAATTTGAGCCTCGACGCTACTGCGCGGCGGAAGACAGATTCTTGCTCGCAGCTTGCAGTTGATCATCGTCACCGAGTTCGATGGCCGCAATGCCTTGAATCCCAGCCAGGGCGATTGATTCGAGCACTGGTGATGGATTAGATTCGCTTACTCCATAAAACGTGTTGGGATCGTCAATCAATGAGCGAATGGACGTATGCCAACGTTGGAAAGAACCATCCGCCGCGCTCCCAAACAACTTGCGGCTTTCCGCTAGAATTTCGGAACAGTGCTCCAGCAGGTACCGTAGAGGCGTGAAGTTGGTCATAGCGCTCTTCAAGCTCGGATAGCTTAAAGATGCTCTCGAGCCTGCATCGGTTGGCCGCGAGCGATTGAGTCGCTCCTTGTTCACGATCCACAAGACAGATCGCACCCAGTACGTTCATACCAGCGTCTTTAGCCTTCTCGATTGCATCTGCGGTGGACCCCCCGCCAGTGCATACATCGTCGACGATCACAACCGACATTCCCACTGGGTTCAAGAGACCTTCGATGGTCTGTTTCATTCCGTGACCCTTTGGTTCTTTACGAACGGCAAAGGAATCTACGTGCCTATGCCAATGATCCAGACTCTCTCTAGCGACTGAATTTGCGATGGGATCCGCGCCAAGCGTTCTGCCGCCAATCGCTTGAGGGTCCCAGCCACACTCGGCAATCTTTTGGAGAAAGGCCCGCCCGATGAGCGGCATTGCCGAGGTGACGTTGTTGAACCCTAAGCCACCGTAGGAGTATGCGCTATCGATGCAATGCGACCAGGTGTAGGAGAACTGGTACACGAGGTTGGCGGATTGAAGCCGGGCGGGCACAACTTGTATGCAAAGAAAAGCCCCGTCCTTTTTCCGGGCGGGGCTTCGAGAGGAAGATGGGAACTAGAAGCGGACGCGCATCACGATGACGCCGTTGCGGGGCTGGGCGAAGGGCGTGGTGGGGGATACGGCCGGATTGATGTAGCCGAAACCGCCCGCGTTCAAGCCTTTCAGCGGGCC
>Ga0335071_10004114_pt1 | contig 15223 bp, 4 predicted proteins | sample Lox_Sample_15_FD_206724 | JGI IMG/M metagenome (GOLD analysis project Ga0335071, IMG submission 206724) | Soil microbial communities from Loxahatchee National Wildlife Refuge, Florida, United States - Lox_Sample_1.5 | ecosystem: Environmental > Terrestrial > Soil > Wetlands | place: USA: Florida... | reverse complement strand
GGGGTAGTAGTGGGCGAGGATGGCGCGGAAGGCGGCTCCTTCCGCGGCCATGGCGGCGGCGCCGGTCTGGCAGAGGCCGAGCCCGTGCCCGGAGCGGGTGCCGCGGGCGCAGTGGCGGCAGGCGACGGAAAAGTAGGGATAGCCGCCGGGCGGGACGCCGTCGAGCGCGCGGGTTTGGCCTCCGCAACTGGCCGAGTAGAGCGCTGCGAGGGGCGCGCCGCGCCAGGACAGAATCAGTCCCAGGGTGGCCTCGGCGGCGCGGGCGGCTGGCGCCGAGACGGGCGGAGGCTCGCGCAAGAACTGGCAGTGCGTGGTGTCGCAGAAATCGAATTCGCTATGACGCCCAAGCCCGGCCACAAAATACGAGCGCGCCGCGATGGCAAGCGCCTTGAGAGCCTCGCTGGGCGTGTCAGAAGTGCTCTCGGCGGCAACAACTGAAGCCACCGCCGTCTCTAGATCGAGGGTAACGGTCGCACCCAGGCTGCCGGATGCTGCCTTAATATGCAGCTTGCCATGATAGCGCCGAACAATCTTCCCCGGAATCTCGAGAACGAAATCGGCCGCCTCATTCTGCCGGTCTGCAACTTCGATTTCATCCGCACGCAGGCTCTTCGCTCCGGAAGTGACCACCAGTTCTTCACCTTCCATCTTTACCGATGCCGATCGAAGTCCCGATGCGTCCAGTACGATGCTCTCGGTGCCCGCGCGCAAGACGAACGCGTGGCTCACAACAGCACTCACGACGAATTCATGTGGATGAAACAGCCCCAGCACTCCGATGCGGACGCTTGCCCCACGGCCGACAGAGGCGCCCATGGGCTCAACATGCGCCGCGCGGGAAGCATGTCCTGAACACAGAATCGCCGGAGCAAGAAGCACCAACAGCCGCGAAAATCTCTTGAGGGTCAGGTTAGAGAGTCTCATCGGCACTCCTACTCTCCGATCCGCCGCAGCATCTCGCCGGCAGTTTTCGCGGCGTGAGAGCCGGGCACACCATGAACGCGCACCATTAACAAAAGCCGTGGTTCGTCGGCAGGAACGAGTGTCACTGCGAAACCATCTCCCGGAGCATGCAGCGGGTGAGTGCACGCAGCTGTCCCCGTCTTCACCAGAGCGGCGCCAGAGTGCAACGCGCGATCTACTTCCGCTCCGGTTCCTTGCCGTGCCGAACGCTCCATTCCCGCGAATATCTCGCGCACGGCGGTGTGCGTGCGTAACGCAAGCAATTGCAGATACGCGCGCGCCATGCGCATGGGCGATATTCGCCAGCGCGGACCAAGTCCGGCCAGCTCGGGACCAGCTGTGTCGCCGTCCGGAGGCTCGATTCCGAACTGACTTGCCGTCGGCGACAGATCCGAGGCCTTCAACTCTGCCGTCAGAAAACGAAAATACGAGTTACAGGAATACGCGATCGCAGAAGTCAGATCGAGTTCGCCATGCCCCCCTGGGCGCCAGCATCCCGTCTCGAAGCCGCGGCAGGTGTATGCAGGAAAGTGGAAATCGTGGCGTTCGCCATAGGCAAGGGCCGCGAAAGGCTTGATTAAAGATCCGAGCGGGATGGGCGTGTTCGCCTGCTCCCAACGCGATGCGAGCACTTGCCCTGAGTGCGCATCCAATAGCAGAAACGAAATGTTAGCATCGGGAAATTCGTTGTTTAATGTCTTCGCAGCGGATTGAGCAAACAGTGAACTGCCGGCTGCGGTCACGCGCTCCGCGTCAGGCCGGCTGCGGGAAGCCAGCGGCGTGAGCAGGACCAGTAACAGCGGCAGACTTTTTCTTATTGAGACCATTCGTACGTAACGGTCTGTCTAACTTTAGCTCCTTCACTGCGAATTTCAATTTGCTCGGCAGATACGTCCGTCAGCGTCGCGTTCAGGCTCCCCATGTTGCCGGAGAAGAATTGCGGTTCACGTTCCGAAACGCCCTGCGGCATGGCAGGCATGTTGGGCCGGTCGATCAGGTTGCTGAAGCGCGCGAAGTTCTCGCGCTCACGCGTGTGATTGAACCCGGCGAAGTACTCCAGAGGTTTGCGATCCGCTTTCCGCTGAAAGTTCGCCAGTGTTGCCTCCATCAGACCGGGATCATCACTGACAACCAGGTATTTTCCGTGAACAGATACGCCGAGTGGCCAGAGCCCATCCAATTGCAGGTATCCCGACTTCGTCTGCCACATCGTCCCCAGGTGGCTGGCGGTCAGACCGGGTCGCACCGCTTCGGCCATTGCAGAACGAACGCCGTCTTCAGCCCAGTCGGACGAAGCGGCTAGAACAACTGCCGAATGCATCCTGACGAACACTCCGGCAGGATCGCGATCCGTGAACTGCAGATGAAGAGAGGCAAGGATCGAAGCCTTGCTAAGCAGCTCTTTCAGCGCGGCGTCAGGATTCACGGTAGCCGAGGCTGCCGCAGGCGCCTGATCGATGCGCGTTTCCAGATCCGAGCCTCCGCCCTGTTCGCCCGAAGTGAGTTGCACTTGCGGAGCGAACTGCGAAGCCGGCGCCGGGCCAAGGTGGGGCGCAAGAATTTTGGTCTCGAGCAGCGAAAGGCAAGAATCCGCCGTCGGTCCTGCGGTACTCACATAAACTCCAGCCTGTTCAGGCACGAGACGCGTCAAATCCGCTGCGGCGGCCAACGACTCCGCCGAAGGTACGTGCTCTACTTCCTTCTTGTGGATCAGCACTCTCTCTTCACGGTATTCCTTGCTTGATCGGAACAGATCCGAAACCGCCGCCGAGTACTGTGACAGATCGGTAATGTTCTGCTGTACCCAGTAAGTGCGGAAGTACCCGTTCGGAACCAGCGTCTGCAGATCAAGCATCATGCGCAAGTCGCCGGCTTGACCCGCCGCGGAAATCGACTGTGTCCACCACGCTTCGTTTTCCACCGTGCGATCTTGCTTACCCGATATCAGTTGCAGAGCGCCCGCCAACAAGTCTTCGCGCGTGGCGAGCAGGAGGTAGTCGCCCGAAACCGCAAAGGCTACCTCGCGTTCAGACTCGGCATCGCGCCTGACGTAAAAATCTACGCCCCCTGCATTGCGCGGCTCAAACTTCGCGCGCGTCTGGTAGAGCGTGGTCTGCATGGACTTGGCTGACGGCAAATACGTGATGTAAAGGAACTGCAACTTGCCGATATCGTAGAGCGCCAGTGCGCTGCGTTGTCCGGCAACCTGCGACAGAAAGTCCATATCAGGAGGCAGACCGGCCGCTGCCGCGAACTGATCGCCCGCACCCTTTAACCGCAGAAACAACCGCGACCGCGAGAACACCTCGTAGTTGTCGCTCGCGATCCATTTCTTCTTTTCGACTGATGAATTCCAGTCGTGCAGAAGCGAAGAGAAATCGTGTGCCTCCAGGTAGAGTAACGGACCAGGTGGAATGTACCTCGACAAGGGGACGTCCGGTGGAGCAACGGCGCGGTAAGCCGCCCAGCCGATTCCTGCGCAGGCGAGAGCGAGTGCGATAATGACCAGAATTCGTTTCATGGCTTCACACCTCCCTTTGGGTTGGAGGAGTTTGACGATGGCCCTGCGCGGGCCAGCAGCCGCGGACGGACGTCGCGGTCTTGCTCGAGAGCTTCATGCAGAAGCGGTTGCCGCGCAGCATTGTCGCGCTGCAACTTCATGGTGGCTTTGGTCTCGGCGATCTTCCGATTGAGAGCTTTGCGCGCCACCGGAACCGCTTCCAGACTCCGCGCATTTTGATAGAACGACAATGCATCCGCCAACCGCCCAACTCGTGCCATCGCATCGGCGACCAGTTGCGAGGCATGCGCGCGTTGCGCGAGCGATAGTCGTTCTGCTTGCGAAGTTGCTTCGAAGGCCTCTTCAGACGATTCTTCCTCTTCTTCGCCCGAGCTCACGATCTGTTCTTCCTCGCTCACCTGCGCTAGGTCATTCCGGAAGTACTGCGTCTGGAATAGCGGTTCTACGATGGCCAATCCGTAGTTGTACGACTGCTCAGTGGATGCCGCTTCAAACAGAGGCACGCGCGCAACATCACGTCGCGGATAATCGATCACACAGTGGCTCAGCAACTGGACTTTTGTGTGAGGGTCAGGAGAATTCTCTGCAGCCCGGATGCGCGCTTCGTAGAAGTAGAACTTGTCAGCCGCGCCCGCGGTGATCGCGGCCTTTCCAGCCGCGAGCAGGTCGAGTTCTCCGCTGCCGAGATTGGGCTGCGAACGCCCGGCCAGTGCAGACGCTGCTTTGATCCGCAAATCGTAGGTCGACTCTCGATTCGAGGCAATCGTAGTCAGACTCTGCTGAGCTCCGGGTACATCGTTTCCTGCCGCAAGCTTCGCCTTCACCAGGCGCAGGCGGTACGAAGAATCCCAAGGGGCGGATTTCACAAGCTGTTCAAGAAACTCGATCGCTTCCGCGTTGTGGCCGGTCTTCTCGAGCAATGCCGCCGCAGGGTCGAGATTCTCAAACGGATTTCCAACGGCGACGACCAACCGGCGAAGCAGATCGAGAGCTCCGGCCGTATCGCCCGAGGCCAGCCGGATTTCCGCAAGCCCCAGGAAATTCGACGCCACGAGGCGATGCTCCTGAATCTCACGCGCAAATACCAGTTCAAGTATCTTGCGCGCGGACTGCTTGTCACCTGAATCGAACAACTGCTTCGCCGCTGTACGCAGAATTTCGGCCGCGGGCGCACTCTGAGGCTCATTGCGGTATGCCGCAAGCTTGGTGTCGAGGGTTCCAAGCTGCGCGTCGACGCGAAGTTCCAACGGAATCAAACTACTCTGCTGCGATTGGCGGGTCTCCTGCGGCAGCGCGAGGATTGCGGCAGCAGCTTCCGCGTACTGCTTCGTCGTGACCAGATACCGTACCCACCGCTCCTGCCAGTAGCCGAGGTCCTGCTGTGCATTCTGCCGCTCGAAACCGTCCAGCTTGCCGATGGCAGCCTCTTTCAGCTCCAACAGGTGTCGATAGACAACAGCACGCTGGGCCTGCGGGATCCATGACGCGTCGGCAACGTCGGCGAGGATGCGCGCCGGCTCGGACGCAGAACTCGCTACATCGACCAGCCAGGCCGTGGCGGCGGTTGGGTCTCCTTGCGCCACGTACGCTGGATGCAGAACTGCGTTCGACTGCCACGTTCCGTTGTAGCGCAGATAGGTCCTGACAATTGCATCAGCGTCAGGCTTAAGCTCTGAAAAAACATGACGCGTGCGCAACTGGTCGCACGTGCGCCCGAAGTCTCGCCAAAAGTTCTCGGGAACGCGGCCACTGCTGAGTTCCTTGCTGAGTACCGCCAGCGCTTGCTTCCATTGTGCTAAAGCCGCGGTGCGGTTTCCTTCCTTGTAGTACGTGACCGCCACCTTATCGTATACATCGGGGCGATTCGGTGAGAGCTCGAGCGTGTGCTCATAGTCGGCAATCGCGCGCTTGGCATCACCTGAACCGGCATAGTAGTCGGCCAGCGTCAGATATCCGGCCCCGGTCGCGGGACTCTGCTCGAGAATACCCGCGAGAAATTCTTCCGGATTTCCTTGCCTGGAGTTTCCCAGATATTCGCCATACCGCGAACCGTAGTAGAACCACGTATTCCCTGCTAATTGCTGATCGCGGTTAACTGGCTTGGCAATCCGCAATGCGATCGTCTCGTCACCCAGCGCACCGATAAACGCATTGTTGATCTCCGGTGTGGGCTCAGCGAAGTACAGCCCGACTAACGCGGTGTATGCCTTGTTCCAAACTGGCGGACGCGCCCTCCCTCGACCTTCGACCACCGCATGCGCGATCGTTGAACTACCGTGAGCCACGGCGTAATCCGCGGCCTCTTCACCCCATGCACCGTTCCCGGTCCAAGTGGAAGCGATCCGAATCAGCTCCTGCGGATCTCTGTCGAGCAGCAGTTTGAAGTAGCGCTCCTTACGCTGCTGATCCAGTGCGGGAAAGACCTTCGCGAGCAGCCGCATCTCGTTCTGTTCGTCGCCGGCCGCATGATATGCATCCGACGCGGCAAGCCACTGTCCACTCCGGTTGATCTGCGGGAGCACCGATGCGAACTCCTCCATCTGCTGCCCGAGTTCGGCGAAGCGTCCACGCCGCCGTTGTAGATCGATAAACGGCTGCGGATTCGCAACGTGATCGCGTGATGGTCCCCATTGCATCATCAACTCGAAGCGCCAGTTTGCTTCCTGGTCGGCGAGCGGCGCATTCACGGCAAGGGGAATCATGAACTTCTCCACGTCCTCCAGCGGCATGCCTTTGCGTTTGGATTCCGCGAAGTTCGCGAATGTGAGCCGCTCCTCCGGCGTGAAGTATGTGTTCACGGTGCTGCCGAGTTCCTGAAGTGCGCTCTCCATTTCGTTTCGCGCCGTCTCGATGCGCCTGCGCCGCATGTTCTCGCGCCACTGCGCATCAGTTAAGCCGGTCACGCCCTGCTTCTCGACCTGCTCCTTCACTACCGGCAATTCGGCCTTCGAGTCTTCGAGCGCTTTCTGCAGAGTGGCGTACGCCTGCTCGTGCTGACGAAGACGGGTCAAAATCCGGACGTAAGTTTTCGTGCCCGCGTCGTTCTCGCCCGTGGCAAGCAGATCTGCGCCCGCCTTCGCGACACCCTGCTCGGCAAAACTGCGCGCCTGCTCAAGCATCCCCCAGCCTTCCAGTCGCCTCGCGACTTCGAAATATCTACCCGAAGTCTCCGGGCGCCCCTCGATCAGCGCAGTATTCAGCGCTGCCGCGGCCTCTTTCACCCTCCCTTGCCGCGCACGAACGGTGGCAATTCTCTCCATCCATTGCGGATCTTTGTAGGCGAGTTGGTAAATGTGCTCGTAGTCTGCAGCCGCTTCGTCGAAGCGCATCAAGCGCTCTTCGAGTTCAGCTCGAGCTGTGTATAGATCCACGCGGTCCGGCCGGATCGCTATCGATTTCGCATAAGTCTCGATCGCCGCGGGATAGTTCTCCAGATTCGTCTGCGTGCGTGCCAGCACCATGGACCAACGGTAGTCTTTGGGCGACTGCGCGACCGTTTTCGCATAGAAATCGACGAGCTTCTGCTGTTGCTGATATCGCAAGGCATACAGCGCTGCCTCGGTCACGAGGGCGTCATCTTCGGGGAAGTTGTTGATCAGCTCGATGTATTGATCGACGGCCCCCGAGTAGTTGTTCATGCGTGTAAGCGCAGGTATCAACCCGCGGCGCAGAGTCGCGATCTGTGCCTTGCGAGTATCGGGCGGCAGGGGAGCGGTGCGGAACATCGCAATCTTGTCGAGATAGAACTGCTGCAGGCCCTTGTCGTCGCCGGCTTGCGCATACGTATCGGCCATTGCAGCCAGATACTCGCCGTTGTAAGGCGAGTCCTTCAGGAGGCCCGAAAGTAGATCGCGAGCCTGCTGAAACTGTTTCGCCGCCGTCGACTTGCGCGCAGCCTCGTACGTGAACTGAGTGCTGAGCGCGGGATACGCGTCCTTGGCGGCCTGCAGCAACACCGAGATCGCCTGTGGCTGCATCTTCATGCGCCAATAGAAGTCCACAGTGGACCGCACCACGCCGAGAATTTTCGCGTTCTCACGGTAGAGCGCTTCCACATTCTTCTGCGCCGAAGCGAAATCCTTGCGTCCTTCGTACAAACGGATCAATGCATACCGCAACTCAAGACGAGTGACCGGATCAGTCGTCAGCGCAGCCTGCTTCTCGATGGCATGCTGGCGCACGCCTTCGAGCGCCTTCTGTTGCGCCAGCCTCTCGATCGCTTCCGCCTGCTCAATCGACGCAGTGTTTCTTGCCAGAGAATCCAGGAACGACTCCATCTCGGGCTTGCGGTTCTGCGCTTCGAGCACCTTCACCCGCAGATTCACAGCTGCCATGCCGGGGTTCGACGTCGTAATCTTCACAGTGCTCTGATCGACAACGTCGCGCAGCTTTGGGCGCCGTGCCAGCGTCAGCAGTCGCTGTTCCGCGGACGACTCCGATCCGGCAATAGATCCCTTGACATACTCTTCGATCGCGCGCGGGTAGTCCCGTTCGTTTTCATAGATAGCTCCCGCCTCATACGCATAAAGACTCGAGTCGCCCAGGCGCTGCCGGCCTTTATTCAGCAGTCGAAGCGCGTTGTCGAAATCGAAGTAGTCCCAATAGATCGTCGCCGCTTCCAGATATCCCGCGGATTGCCCCGGCGACACCTGCGGAATGCGCTCCCAGTACGGTGCGGACTGCGCGAATTGCTCGCGATCGGCATAGATATCGCCGATGCGCGCCATCGTCTGCGTGTCGGTCGGAGTTGCCTGCAGCAGGTTGTCCTGGATCTTGGCCGCAATCGCCGTGTCGGCCGGGTCGAAGTACGCCAGGGATCGGAATACCGAAGACGCAGTCCCGGCAATCTCATTCTCGGCCGGATACTGCGCCGCTAAGGTCTTCAACACCGGCGCGCTCTGCTCGAAGTGCGATCGCCATAAGTATCCGTAAGCAAGGAACTCGGCTGCCGCAGGATTCTTTTCCCAACTGGCATCATCCGGTGCGCTGTCGCGAATCGCCTTGAGCTCGGAATCCAGCGTGCCGCGTCGCGACAGAAATTCGAAGAACTGATTTCGTAGTCCAGCGTCTTCGAGCCAGTGCTGCCGGATCAACGCCTCCCATGCCGCCGGATCGCTGGTGTGCGGAGACCGATAAGCCGCAAGCAGATTGCGCACGAACACAGGATTGTGCGGGAATCGCTGGTGGGCATATAAGTTCAAACGCAGGTACATCACCGGCCCGCCGCCCACCACGTTATTGAAATACTGCTCGAGTTCGCTTCCCTTGAAACTGGCAACCGCATCGCGCGTCAACTGCTCGAACTCGGCATCGCGCTTGTGACGCAGATAGAACCGGGCCAGCTTGTCGTACCAGGATTTGTCAGAAAAGCGCGAGATCGCCAGCCGATAGACTTCCTCCTGCTGCGAGCCTAAACGGTTCTGATCCAGAAATTGCGCGAGCCGCTCATACAGGCCGGCGTCGTCCGGATTGCGGTCGATCTCATGCCGTAAGACCGCGAGGGCCGCCGGAATCTGCTTCATCTCCACAAGCCTGGCGAGATACCGCTCCAGCACTCGCGCGTATTCCGGTGAACGCGGACCACCACCCTGACGCTCAGGCGTGGTGCCCGCTCCGAGCTGAAACGATTGACCTACCTTGCCCTGATGACCGGAGTTGCCCCGATAAGCTTCAACCGCCTGCTGTTCTCCTCCCTCTTCTCCTTCCTCGTCCGCAGTGTTCTGGTTCTGGTAAGGCGACTGAGGCGCGTAATTATTGGAGTCGTAAGAACCGTTCGTTCCGAGCGGGACATTCTGAGCTCCTGCCGCCAGCTCCTTCAGTACAGAGTCGTAGATCGCAAATTCGTCCTTGGTGGCATTCTTTCGCGCATACGCATCCGCCATGAGCAGAGCGACGGCCGTCCGCTCCTGAGCCTTCGGGAAAGTTGACAGGAACTCTCGGCCTCCCTGTATCACCGCATCACTTTCACCCGAATTTGCGTAGAACTCGAGTAACTGCGCGTGCAACTCGGCTCGCCGGGCGGCATTCGGGAATTTTGCATCAAGCAGTGCCAGTAACTCGGCTCCGCGCGAGCGATGGAAATACGGCACCGCGCGCTGCTCTTCTTCGGAGTACTGGCTGGCGGGTTGCGTTGTGTTCAGGATCAGCGACAGAATCCCATTCAGATATCCCGGGCCCTGGTCCAGAGTCGCAATATCTCGATACATCGACAGCTCGCCAGACCCGAGCCGAATCGGGGTTTCGGGCGCTGTTAATAGGATCCCCGTCAGCCCCGCGATCGCAGTCTCCTGAGCGTTCGCGAGATCCTTGCTGTTGTAAAGCGCGAAGTAATATCGCGCAGATTCCGGGTAAGCATGAACGTCCTCCAGCAGGCGCGCACAGATAAACAGTTCCTGCGAAGTCCACGACGCCTTGCTCCCTTCCTTGTGTAGGCGGTAGTCAGCGATCGCCTGCTGCGCCACCTCGATCTTCCCTTGCTGCTGGTAGTAATAGAAGGTGCGCGCCGTCGCGTTCAGATCGAGAGGGTTGGCAATGAGCGCCGCGCGTGCATCATCGCGGAACTTGCGCAAGTTCTGCGTTTGCCGCAGCAGATCGAAATAGCTCTGAACCAGTTGCGGATCCCACAGTGGCTGGAAGCTCTGCTCATAAACCGACAATCCTTCGCGCACCGACCCCTGGCGATACTCCACCATCGCCTTGGCCCTGATCGGGAAAATCTGGTCGTCAGGAAACTGCTTGCGGTAATCGCTGATGAGTTGCCCGGCGGCCGCATATTCCTTGTGTGCCACCAGAAATTCAAGAAAGCGCGCATACAGCGATGACTCCTTCGGATACCGAGAAATCCACGCGCGATACTGAGCAATGGAAACGTCCTTCGCTAATCCCTGATCCTGAATCACACCGAATATGCGCTCAAACGCCTGCCAACCGCGTTGCTGCGACACAGGAGTCAGCTTTTCAGAAGGAATCGGCGGCGCGTTCCCGACCAGCGAAAGGATCTTAATCTCGTCCAGCGGACGCAAACGGTGATGATAGAAGTCGGCCAGCGCAAGCTGCGCGATTCCTTTGTCCGATGAATTCTCTACGTACGACTTCCAGTCCGCTTCTGCTGCAGTGAAATCGAGCTGCTGCTCGTCTTCGAGAGCGCGCAGCGAATAAAGCTCAGCATTGTGCGGTTGGCCTTTGATCACTTCTCCGAGCGCGGGACGCGTTTCGCGTGGAGGCCTGCGGAAAGCCACGGCTCCACCGGGCAACGACATCATGCGAAAGAATGCCGCTTCGATCGCGCTGTTCGCTTCCGCATTGCGAATCCAGCTTGGCAGTTCGCCCATCGCGGCGATGGTCACCATTGCTCCGCCAACCAGAACTCCCAGCAGGAGCATGCGGTTTCTTTTCGTGGATGAATCAAGGAAGCACTTCAATCTGCACCTCCTCCGTACCGATGTTGTGCGCGATGTCCTCCGCGGTAACCGTCAGGTGGTATGTTCCGGGGATCGTCTGCTCTGGAATCAGGAGTCCGCCCGTATTGGTGCCAGCCTTCGCGTCCCAGCGGAGCGGCACGGGGACGGCTCCCTCCATGCGGGCGATCAACGTGCGTGTGCTCTCCGACGCGCTGACTTTCAGATCGACGGTCTGTCCACGCTGGAAGCGCTTCCGGTCGAGCTTCACCCGCACAATGGGCGGTTTGCTGGCAATCACGAAGGTCTTCGACTCACGATACGTGTGGCCAACCTGATCCCGCAGGATCAACCGCACCGTGTATGTCCCATCTTGCATGTCCGTCGGAGCCAGGAAGCGCGTCTGCCAGACGTCTTCGGAAGAGAGATGTCGCAAGGGCTGTACCAGCCCGAACGGAAAAATCGCGATCACCGAAGTGATCGACTCGTCAGTCTTGACGCGCAGAACCGGGTCGCCCGGACGGATCACGCGCGGACGCAGCAGCGCTCGCGGAACCGCCAAAAACGACGTGTACGGCGTAACGAACTTGTACTTGCGCGCCAGCCGGATGATCTCGTCGATCGTTGCCTGATCTTCCCCTTCGCGCTCGATCTTTTCGAGCAGCGCATCCACACGAGCCCGCGCCCAAAGCCGCGGCAGTTGAGGGTGGTCCAACGCTTCCTTCGGAAGGTTCGTCTTGCCCGCCATCTGGACCGGCGTACCGTCACGCACGCCATGAACCGTGAAACTCACGTTCTCCTGCGGTTTCTGGTATTGCCCTACCCAGGCTGCTAGCGAGCCGGAGAACGTGGCCGCCTGAAGTGGATAAACCGTGTTGACTGAATCGTTCGGACTAACCGACAAATCAAGCTGCCCGACCGGACTGCGGCCGATCTTCGATAAGAATGAATTCAGCTTGAACTCCATCGGCTCAGTCGAGAGCACGTGCTCGAGCAATCCGTCCTGCTGCGCCAACATCCGAAAGAGCGGCAGGTTCGCATCGTCGCCGACAGCCAGAACGTACGTCCGGGGCCGCTGCGTGTCCGGAAGCTGCTTCCATGCGGACGCATACCAGCCTGCCAGCTTCCCATTGAGAATCGGTCCACGTGTAGCGCCGCCATCGCTGAGGATTACCAGATAAATATTGGTCGCGCCCGGCGCAGCACACTGATCCAGACCTGCCTTCAACGCGGCTTGTAAATCTGTCCCTCCACGCAGGCGGCTGGCGCGCACCGAATCAATCGCCCGCTGGATATTTCCGCTCTCTGCTAAAGTCACCGGCGTCACTTGAGCTTCGCTGTTGAAGAGCACCAGCCCGAAGTGATCCGTCGGGCGCAGACTGTGCAGCAGAGTTTCAAGCGCCTGATAGCTTCGCTCCAACTTCTCCCACTGCATCGACAGCGAGGTATCGAACAGCGCAATGACAGTCTTGGAAGGTCCCGCGCTCGAGCTATTCACCCCGGCTGCCCCGAGTCCAAGCAACGCCTCCGCCTCAAAGAATCCGGGCTCATTCGTGCTGCGGACCGGACTCATCTCACCCGGCGCAGGCTGCCCGCTCACAGGGTTTCTGTAAGTCAGCAATTGCAGGGTGTCGGACACTGCAGGATCCGATTCATACGTCGCGACAAAATCTTCGCCCAGATTGACGTTCTGTTCCTCAAAGTGTCCCTGTACCAGATGTGGCGTGTTCTGCTCGAATTGCATCGGGAAGCTCTTCGCCGGAGCCTGGAAATTCCGAATCGCATGCGCCGAATGCAGTTCGAAATTGATCCGCAAATGCGCTGCGGCCTGCGCCGCGTACGCGTCTGGCCGCAGCGGGATCGCGAAATAGGACTTCAGATTCTCCACCGGAATGGACTCGTGATACTCAATCTCCAGCCGCTTGGTCCCGAACGCCGGAATCGGCACAATCCGCGCGCTGAACACGGATGTTCGCTTCGCCTCCTCGGAACCGCGCTCTCCCATCTGCAGCAGTCCAGGATCGATCGCCTGCTGTTTGAGCTGGTTGTAAAGTTCCTCTGCGCGTTTGCGCTCCAGGATCACCGCCGGCAGCCGCACCGGCCCGTCCCAGGTCGCGAAATCGGAGATCGTCGCATGGCTGGGAAGCGCGAAGATGTAGTTGCCCTCCTCAATGTGTCCGGTGTGATTGGCGAAGATCTGCCGCACGAACACACGCGCGTCCCCGTTGTCGATTCGTATCGTGATCTCCATCTCTTCCAGAGAGAGGATCGCCGGATCAGGCTGCTGCTTATCGCGCGGGATCAGCACTCCCGCATCGGCCGAAAGAAGAGAGCAACCGAGTAAGACAATGAAGACACATAGCACCAGGTTTTTCATGAGTGCAGCTTCTGCTCTGGTATGCGGACCAGGCCGTTATCCGTGCCAATGAAGATGTAGCCGTTTGAGGTAGCAAATGCGGTGACATTCAGAGAAGGAAGGCCGTCGCGGATGACCGACCAGCGATTAAATTGGCGATCATAAATATACAAACCCTGCCCAAGACTTCCTGCCAGGACATAGTTCGCTGTAACCAGCATCGCGTTGGGATTGATTTCCACCGCCGCAGATGCAGTTTCGAACGCATGGAACCGCCCCGAGGCATCGAGCCCGAGCACGCCGGCCCCATACGTGCCGATCATCCACTCGGATCCGACTCGAACCACAGCGGTGATCCAGTTGTGTTTCAGGTTCGAAGATGTCGTTGTGTAGTTGACCTTCACGTCCCCTTGATCGAGCCGCGAAAGCCCGCCCAGCGTGCCTGCCATCAACTCGTCGCCGGAAACCCCAAGCGCATACACGTGATTGTTGACCAGCCCATGAAACGCATACATGCTGCGCGCGCCGCTGCGGTCGAGAAACGTGAGTCCCGCGGGAGTCGCCAGCGCCAGGCCTCCGCGATACGCGACGATGTCCGTCACGTGGTCCGCAATGAGCCCATCGGTACGCGTCAGCACCTGCTGCTCGCTACCGGAATCGCTGAACCGCACCAGACCGTTCGCCGTTGCTACGTTGATGCTGCCTGTCTTCGAATCCGGGACAATCCGGTTCACGCAGAACACGTGCTCGTCTTCCACATGCCGCACGCGGCGTTCGTCTGAGGCCAGCAAGTCGAGCCCGCGATCGAAATACCCAATCCACAACTGCCCGCTGGGATCCGCCGCGAGCGCGGAAATGTTCCGATCACTCAGAACAGCGGCCCCCGACGCCAGCTCGCGCTCCCACCCGAATCCGTGAGCGTTCATGCGATACAAGCCATCGCGAGCCACGGCAAACACCACGTCACCGGAAATAAAGATCTGCCGCACCTCCGCCGGTTCGCCGCTTTGCCCCAGGCTCGAATTTGGCCGCCTGCCTTCCAGCGGAATTACGATCACACCTTGATCTTCGGAACCCACATAAAGCTGCGTGGGAGTCGCCAACAGAGCCGTAGCAAACACGCCCGCAGCCAGCACGCGTGAGAAGCGCCCACGATCGAACGCAGCCACGCCCGCCGCAGTGCCCGCATACGTCCTCTCTCCGAAGATCGCGAGCGACTGTACATTCGCATCCGGCAGCCCCTGATCCTCGCCGAAGCTCTCCACCTGCCCACCGTGAAAGTGCAGCACGCCGCGATTCAACGTCCCGACCCACAGGTCTGACTCATCGCCGGCGAGCGCAGTCACATACACAGAATCCAGCAGCGGATGCAGGACCGTGATCTGCTTCCCGTCATAGACGAGTACGCCGCGCTTCTGTGTTCCGATCAGCAGATGTCCCGACGCAACCGGCAGAATGGCAGTGATCGCTCGCGCCTCCGCGCTCGCCGGATAGATCTGCCGGAAGACACGCCCGTTGAACGCCAGGATTCCATCCCGCGCAGTGGCGATTACCAACTCAGGTTGATGTGAATCAGAGAGCACAGCGGGGGCGAGACCAATCACAGGAGATCCCGGCAGGTCGCTGCCGACAGCGTACTGACGCAGCAAGGCGCCGCCGGGCTCGTACTCCATTAACCCCGCGGGGCCTGCAATATAAAGGCGATCTTGAAAACGCGCAGACTGGAGAAACACCTGAGGAGCGCTCACGACCTCAAACCCCGGATTCGGTGGAGCACCATACGCACGAACTGCAAATTCAAACTCATGTGCGCCACGCACCTGCTCTGTGGCACTGCGAATCGCCTGCGTACTGCGCCAAACGACCGCCACTCCCACCAGAACAGCGGCGCTCAACACGGCCGCAATGGCCGCCCGCAATGAAACGGCTGACGCCCCCTTCATAGCTCCTCGCGCCCGGGACAGTGAAATATAAACCTTCAACCTG
>Ga0335071_10004113_pt1 | contig 15226 bp, 13 predicted proteins | sample Lox_Sample_15_FD_206724 | JGI IMG/M metagenome (GOLD analysis project Ga0335071, IMG submission 206724) | Soil microbial communities from Loxahatchee National Wildlife Refuge, Florida, United States - Lox_Sample_1.5 | ecosystem: Environmental > Terrestrial > Soil > Wetlands | place: USA... | reverse complement strand
ATTTAGATATAATCTATAACATAGCTAAACATAATTGGGAGGGGAATAACATGCCAACCATCACCTCTGCACAGGCCCAGAACCACTTCGGCCATCTTCTCGAAATCGCTCAACGCGAGCCCGTTGTGATCACCCGTCATGGCCGCCCGGCTGCGGTCATCGTTTCTTCCGCCGAGATGGCCGACCTCATTGAGCTCCGCCGCCGGCGCAAACAGGCGGCACGCGAATTCGTTGCATGGCGCCGCCAGGCAAAGAAATCAGCGCGCCGCGCGTCCCTCCCTGAAGACCAGATCGGCAAGATCGTGCGGCTTGTGCGATGACCCGGATCGTTTTCGATCCCGCTTCGCTCGTCGCCGCCTGCCTTTCGCCCTCTTCCGCCGCGGAAAACGCTCTCTCGCTCGCACTGCGCCACGGCGTGGTTTGCGCCTGCGATGCTTCACTCAGCCAACTTCATTCCTGCCTGGGCAACAGCCGTTTCGATCGCTACATGAGCAGGCTCGCCAGGGCCTCGTTCTTCGAGATGCTGCAACGTCACGTGTGGATCTGCCAGGTGTCCGCATCCGACCTCGCCCCAGTTCGCTCGTTCCATCGCAGCCGGCGTAGCCGCATCGTCCTCGCCCTCGCCCGAGTCGCCGAAGCGGACGCGGTCGTCGCCATCGATCCTGACTTGCTCCTCCGCAAGGTATGGCGCAGCATTCCCATCGTCACGACAACGGATTTCGTCGGTTTGTTCGACGCCAGGCCGCCCCGGGTTCTCTCCCGGCCGGCTTCATTACAATTCCCATAACCTCTCTTGGTCGCAGAGGAGAGCTCCTATGATTCGCGTCGGGCTCATCGGTTTCGGCATGGCCGGCCGCGTCTTTCACGCGCCCCTCATCTCGTCTGTCGAAGGGCTGGAACTGGCGGCGGTGCTCGAGCGCACCTCCCGCAAGGCTGCCGCTCGCTATCCCGTTGTCGCCGTCTGCCGGTCGCTTCGCGAAATGCTTGCCGACCCTTCGCTTGATCTCTTTGTTGTCGGCACCCCGAACGCAACCCACTATCCCATTGCGAAAGAAATCCTGACCGCCGGCCGCAATGTCATTGTCGACAAGCCGATCACCGTTACTTCCGCCGAATCCGCCGAGCTCCTCGCCCTCGCGCGGCAACGCGGCGTGCTCCTGGCTCCATTCCATAACCGTCGCTGGGACAGCGATTTTCTCACCGTTCGCAAACTACTGCATGAGGGTTCTCTCGGCCGGCTGGTCTCGCTCGAATCGCGCTTCGATCGCTGGCGTCCCGCACCCCCCACTGAAGGTTTGTGGAAGGATAGCGCCGAATCAGGCGGTGGAACTCTCCTCAACCTCGGTCCTCATCTCGCCGATCAGGCCATCGTCCTCTTCGGATTGCCCGAAGCCGTCTCCGCCGATGTCCTCCGCGAAAAAGACGGCCCTGGAGTCAACGACTCCTTCGAGATCAGGCTCACCTACCCGCGACTGACAGTCACCTTGGGCGCCAACAGCCTTTCGCTCCCGGCCGCTCCCCGCTTCCACTTGCGCGGCACCCAGGGCAGCTACTGGAAATCCGGCATCGACCCGCAGGAAGCCGCGCTCAACAAAATCGCCCGCATCGACGATCCAAACTGGGGCCAGGAACCCGCCGCAGATTGGGGCACGCTGCACGTAGCGATCGAGGGTGGTTCAATCAGCCGGCCCGTGCCCGCAGTTCCCGGCGACTACCGCATCTTCTACTCAGGCATTCGCGATGCGCTCCTGGGCAAGTCTGCGCCGCCCGTCTCCGGCATCGACGGCTGGCGCGTTGCGCGCCTCCTCGAATGGGCACAACAAAGCAGCGACCAGCGCTGCGAAGTTCGCTGCGACTGGCCACTGGAGCAGGCCTAGATTTCGATGTTGCTCCTGCCTCACTCCCGACTCGGCTCCTTCTCAATTCTGCTTCCCGCCTCCGGAGGCATTCCAAATAAGTCGGTTGATTGCGTCGATGAACCTTGGAGGATCAGCGGTATTCAGTCTTTCAACGCAAGGCATTGCATAAAAACCTGGTTTGGTCCCAAAGTCAGTAGCCGGTAGGTTGAGGCTGATGGGATACACGGCGTTGTTCGATATCCGAAGGTAAGGCATCCCTTTGAAGCGAATCGAAACAGGCACCGTGAATTCTTTCTTCAGAAATCCCGCATCTGCTCTTCCAACCTCTGTGAACTGGAGCCCATCCTCCGTTACGGAAATGCTCTGGAGCGGTTGCTGCCACACACAGTTAGGATTGTCGCTCCCGTGGGCGCGCGCTAGTTCGGATTCAATAATTCCGATCGCCTCCTCGACCGTCGGAACGGCTATCTGCTTTTGGCCCACCAGCCTGAGACCAACCACGTCTTTGGCTCCACGCTTCTCCGACGTTAGATCGATCAAACCGCCTGGTGCCACAAGCCCGTAGAGGACGTAATATTCCTTCCCTGCCTCGACCTGCAGATGGAGGGATTTAAAGGTATTCGCCAGTGCGCATCCTGGCTGTGGGCAGTCGCTCGTGAAAAGCCTCGCCGCAAATTTTTGAAAACTAAACGAAAGGGACCTCGGGAAGGGAGCCTCGAGATCGTAAACTACGTAGGTATTCTCCGCGCTAGGCTCCGCCAACGGTTCGCCATTGAGAAATGCCATTGCTCCTTCGGGGAGGGGGGAGTAGGAACGGTAGATATAGATTCTCGCGACCCCTGGTGGAAGGGGAGGCGGGCCTTGCGCGACACAATTCGAACTTATCGAAATCGAGAATAATGTCGAGAGGCCAAGAAACAGTAGTGTTCTTATCCCGCATGCTGACGCCAGACAACGCATAAAGCACTCCTTTCCAATTCTGGATCCGCTTATTCGACTTCCTGTTTGGCTCTGTAGCCGTCACGGGCGATGATGTCGTACTCGAGTGGGCGGGTGGCCCGGCCAAGGTCTTTCACCGCTGGTTCTCCCTCGATGGATTGTGCCCCATCCAAGCCGCGTCGTTTGCGGCTTGGGTGGGAAAGCAGGATCGCTCGCCCTCCCGCAAGCGTACTCCCTCTGGTAACTGGTTTGTCCGCCGCCCGGCCGTCCACTGCGACTCGTGATCGGGCCACCTGCCACAACCTATACGGCTCTCCGCGATCCTCATGACCAGGCCACCTGCCAGCGATCCAATGGCGCGGCGCGACACCTCTATTGTCGGCTCGGCTCCTTCTCAATCAGCGGAACCCAGAACCGGAACCGCGCTCCTCCGCCCGAAACATTTGTCGCTTCGATCCCCCCGCTGTGCGCAGTCAAAATCGCGCGCGTGATCGCCAGGCCCATCCCCGACCCTTTTCTCCCTCCCGATCGCCGCTTGCCGCGATAAAACTTCTCGAAGATCAACGGCAGATCGCGTGCATCGATGCCCGGCCCGTTGTCTTCCACGCAAAACTCCAGCCGGTCATCGACTGGTTTGCTCGTCAACATTACCCGGCTTCCCGGCGGCGTGTGCGCCGCTGCGTTCTCGAGAAGATGCCGCAGCACCCTCCCCAGCAGGTGCGGATCGAACCAGGCCGTCTCTTCTATGCCATGCCCGTCCTCACCGTCGGCCGCGATGCTCACTTTGTGATTGGCGAGAATCTTGCGTGATTCCTCGACGGCCTGTTCCAGTAACGCACGCGGGTGCATCGGCGACATCTTCACCTGCACCACATTTGCGTCGATCTCCGCCATCTCCACCGATTCGCCCACCAGTCGGTCCAGCCGCGCTGATTCCTCGTCGATCAACCGCACCATATCCTCGCGCGCGGCCTCGTCCAGTCCCTCCGCCTCAAGCAACGTGGCCGCTGCGGCGCGAATCGATGTCAGCGGGGTGCGCAACTCGTGCGTCAGCGAGTCAATCAGCGCCGTGCGCAGTCGCTCTCCCTCGCGCGAAGCCTCGATGCGCGCGGTGTTTTCGAGAGCCAGCGAGCGCGCCAGCGCTATGGACACCTGTGCGCTTACCGCGGTGGCAACTTCGACCGAAAGCGCCTCCGGTCGCCAGGCCATCGCACCCACCGGGCGCAACCCCAGCGTGAGCGCCGTCGCGTAGTACCCATCCAGCGGAGCCAGCGTCGGCATCAGTCCCTGCGCGATCGCGTGCATATGCGCACGCAAAACCTGCGGCAGCTCCCTGGTCGACGAGTAGTATCTGTCCGCCTCGCAAACATACAGCGCCACTCCCTCCAGGTTAAAGATGCGGTTGATTGCACCCGGCAGGTCGTGCATCAGTTTCTCAGCATCTTCAAAGAGCATCATCTCCTGGCTCAGGGCGTAGAGCCGTCCCACGTCGGCTTGCCGCTGCGCGACCTGCAATGCCTGCCGCCGCGCACGTTGCGAAAGCCGGCTCACCACCAGGCAGCTGGCGACAAATGAGAACATCGCTACCCACGCCTGCGCGCCCACCAGCCAGAAGGTATGAATCGGCGGCAGAAAGAAGTAATCGAAGAAGAGGGCGCACAGTGCGGCTATATAGATAGAGAGCACCGCACCGGCCTGCGTGGCGCACCAGACAACGAGCACCAGGAAGACCATACCCGCGGTCGTCGAGTTGGCGCCCAGCCAAACCAGCACAAACGTCGTCAGTGCTGCCGCCGATGTTGCCGCGAGCCAGCGCAGCAACTGGCCCCAATGGGCGCGGATGTTCATCTTGCTCTCCTCCGGAATCATACCCGCCTCCCGGAGTGTTGTAATCTTCCCAAGGAAAGAAGAACTCTCATGCCCGGCAGAATTCTCGTCATCGACGACGAGTCGCAGATCACGCGGGTCCTCCGCGCCGCCCTCGCCGCGCAAGGTTACGACGTGCGCACCGCCAACGATTCTGACGAAGGCCTTCGCCTCTTCCGCGATTGGCCACCCGATCTGGTCATTACCGATCTCATGATGCCCGGCAAGAGCGGCGTCGAGGTCTGTCGCCTCATCCGTTCCCGCTCGGTGACGCCGGTGCTGGTCCTTTCCGTCCGTGAGCACGAGCGCTCCAAGGTCGAGGCGCTCGATGCCGGCGCCGACGACTACGTCACCAAGCCGTTCAGCATCCAGGAACTGCTCGCTCGCGTTCGCGCCCACCTGCGCCGCGCACCCGAGCGCACCACCAGCGCCATCGAGTCCGGCGATTTCGTCATCGACGTTAACTCCCACAGCATCTCCGTCCAGGGAAAGCCCATTCATCTCACCCCCAAGGAATTCGATCTTCTGGTCCACCTTGCCCGCAACTCTGGTAAGGTCATGACTCATCGCGCGCTGCTCACCGCAGTTTGGGGCGCGCAGTCGGCACACCAACCCGAGTATCTCCGCGTCTTCGTCGGACAGCTCCGCAAGAAGCTCGAAACCGAAACCGGCCGCCAGTACATCCAGACCGAGCCCTGGGTGGGCTATCGCTTCGTGCCCGAGGGCTGGACGAGCAACCAACAGTGATCTTCGAAAATCTCGCATCGCGGTCCGGCGCACCAGCCCAGCCACTGATTTCCCGAGACTTCCTGCTCCCCGGCGCCGAATACTTACGGTTTATTTAGAAATTCTTTTCGATACTTAAACCTGCTGCGCCACACAATCGGTATCGGTTCAGGTGATTTCGGCCTGCGGTCGCCACTGCAAACTCCGCCGAAACCATTGCCGGAACCGGGATTGAGAGCCTTCATATGCAAGACCTGCAAATGCTGCTTTTCACCGCCATTTTTTTCGCCGTGGCTTTTCTCTACGTCAAAGCCTGCGACAAGTTGAGGTAGGCCATGCACATGGATTGGATCACCGCGACGGCCCTCATTCTCTCCCTTCTCCTGTTGGCCTATCTCACAGTTGCAATGTTGTTTCCGGAGAAGTTCTGACATGTCCGCAAACGGTTGGCTGCAATTCGCCATCTACTCCGTCCTACTTTTGCTCACGGTTCGTCCCGTGGGAATTTACATGACACGCGTGATGGAAGGCGAGCGCACTTGGCTCGATCCCCTGTTGCGCCCATTCGAGAGGCTCATCTACAGGCTCTGCGCCGTCAACTCCGAAAAGGAGATGAACTGGCGTCAGTATGCCGGAGCCATGTTGGGATTTTCTGCAGTAACCATGGTGCTGACCTACGCGATCGAACGTCTGCAGGCGCACCTCCCGTGGAATCCGCAGCAGCTTGCCGCAGTCGGGCCCGACCTTGCCTGGAACACCGCCGCCAGCTTTACCACCAACACGAACTGGCAATTCTATACGCCCGAATCCACCATGAGTTATCTGACCGAAATGGTCGGCTTGGCTATGCATAACTTCTGGTCCGCGGCTGCAGGCATCGTCGTCGCCGTGGCCCTCATTCGGGGTATTAAACGCACCAGCTCGGGCACTTTAGGGAACTTCTGGGTCGATATGACCCGGACCCTGCTCTATATCCTCGCCCCCGCCTGCATAATCTATGCGCTCTTCCTGGTTTCGCAGGGTGTCCCGCAGAACTTTAACGCTTACACGGCCGCGCACACGCTCGAACAGCCCTCCCAAACGCAGACCATCGGCCAGGGACCGGTGGCTTCGCAGGAAGCCATCAAAATGCTGGGGACCAACGGCGGCGGCTTCTTCAATGCCAACAGTGCCCATCCCTACGAAAACCCCACTCCGCTCTCGAACTTCATTCAGATCCTCTCCATTTTCGTCATCGGCGCGGGACTAACCTACACGCTGGGACGCATGACCGGTTCGCCCGGTCATGGCTGGGCCGTCTTCGCAGCCATGTACTTGCTCTTCGCGACCGGATTCGCGGTGTGTTACTGGGCTGAGGCCCACCCCTACAACGCGATTCACGGGGCTGCGCAAACCCGCACTGCCACCGCGCCCGGCGGCAACATGGAGGGCAAGGAGGTCCGCAACGGCATCGCCGAAAGCGCCCTCTTCGCCACCATCACTACCGACGCCAGCTGCGGCGCGGTCAATGGCATGCACGACAGTTTCACGCCGCTGGGCGGCTTAGTCCCGCTCTCGAACATCATGCTCGGCGAGGTCGTCTTCGGCGGCGTCGGCGCCGGCATGTACGGCATGTTGATCTACGTCGTGATTGCGGTGTTCATCGCCGGCCTCATGGTCGGCCGCACGCCGGAATACCTGGGCAAGAAAATCGAAGCCTACGACGTGAAGATGGCCATGCTCTATGCGCTCATCTTTCCGCTCATCATTCTCACCTTTGCGGCAATCTTCATACTCCTGCCTGTGGGGACTTCAGTCACCAACAATTCCGGTCCTCACGGGTTCTCCGAAATCCTCTACTCTTTCGTTTCCGGCGCGGGCAACAATGGCTCGGCCTTTGCCGGCCTCGGAACCAACTGGTGGTACAACGTCGCGATGGGTTGGGACATGCTCATTGGCCGCTTCCTGATGATGATTCCCGCGCTGGCCCTCGCCGGCAACCTGGCGCAGAAGAAAAGCGTCCCGCCATCGCCGGGCACCTTTCCCGTCAACACCCCACTTTTCGCAGTGTTGCTGGTCGGCGTCGTCCTCATCATCGGCGCTTTGACGTTCTTCCCGGCCTTGAGCCTGGGGCCGATACTGGAACATTTGCTGTTGCAGACTGGAAAGCTTTTTTAGGTTTCTTGGCCGTCAGCTTTCCGCACTTCGCCAGGAGCCAATGGAGTTACTAACGGGCTCGCACCGGCGGTTACAAGCTAAGGGGCTGACGGCTAAAAGCTGGAAGCTGTTTTACGGAGCTAGAGGTGGCAGAAAAAATCAGCATCTGGGATACCAGGATCATCGGCCAGGCGCTTGCGGACAGCTTCCGCAAGCTCGACCCACGTGGCATGGTCAAGAACCCCGTCATGTTCGTCGTCGAGGTGGGCAGCGTCCTCACCACCATCCTGCTTTTTCACAACTACACCTATCACCGCGCCTCCTTTGGCTTCAACCTGCAGATTACCCTCTGGCTGTGGTTCACCGTGCTCTTCGCCAACTTCGCTGAAGCCATGGCCGAAGGCCGCGGCAAAGCACAGGCCGACACTCTCCGCAAGGCCAAGGGCGAAACCATCGCCAAGCGCTACAAGGCCGACGGCAGTTTCGAAGAGGCCGTCAGTGGCGACCTTCGCGCCGGCGACATCATCTATGTCGAAGCCGGCAAGTACATCGCCGGTGACGGCGAAGTCATCGAAGGCGTGGCCTCTGTCGACGAGTCGGCCATCACCGGCGAATCGGCCCCCGTCATTCGCGAAGCCGGCGGCGATCGTTCCGCCGTCACCGGTGGCACCAAGGTCCTCTCCGACTGGATCAAGGTCAAGATCACCTCCAACCCCGGCGAGACATTCCTTGACCGCATGATCGCTCTCGTCGAAGGCGCCACCCGCCAGAAAACACCCAACGAAATCGCCCTCAGCATTCTTCTCTCCGGCCTTACCATCATCTTTCTTCTCGCCGTCGTCACCCTGCAGCCCTTCGCCGTTTATTCCAGCGCTCCACAAACCGTCTTCGTGCTTGTCTCGCTGCTGGTCTGCCTCATCCCCACCACCATCGGCGGCCTTCTTTCCGCCATCGGCATCGCGGGCATGGATCGCCTCGTCCAGTACAACGTCCTCGCCATGAGCGGCCGCGCCGTTGAAGCCGCAGGCGACGTCAACACTTTGCTGCTCGACAAGACTGGAACCATCACCCTCGGCAACCGCCAGGCCGTCGAGTTCCTTCCTGCTCCCGACGTCAGCCACGAGCGCCTGGCCAACGCCGCGCAGCTCGCGTCGCTCTCCGATGAAACTCCTGAAGGCCGCTCCATCGTTGTCCTCGCCAAGGAAAAATACAACCTGCGCGGCCGCGACCTCGGCGGCATTCACGCCGAATTCGTCCCTTTCACCGCCCAAACCCGTATGAGTGGCGTCAACCTTCCCGGAACGCTCATCCGCAAGGGATCGGCGGATGCAATTGCCCGCTTCCTCGAGGAGCAGGGTTCCATGCTCCCTCAGAAGGTCCGCGACAACGTCGAAGAGATTGCCCGCCTGGGCGGCACGCCTCTGGTCGTCGCGGAAAACTCGTCGGCGCTGGGCGTGATTTACCTCAAAGACGTCGTCAAGGGCGGCCTCAAGGATCGCCTCGCTCGCCTCCGCGCCATGGGCATTCGCACCATCATGATCACCGGCGACAATCCGCTCACCGCGGCCGTCATCGCCCGCGAAGCCGGAGTGGACGACTTTCTGGCCGAAGCCAAGCCCAAAGACAAGATGGACCTGATCAAGCGCGAGCAGGGGAAGGGAAAGCTTGTTGCCATGACCGGCGACGGCACCAACGATGCGCCCGCACTCGCGCAGGCCGATGTGGGCGTCGCCATGAACTCCGGTACACAGGCAGCCAAGGAAGCCGGCAACATGGTCGACCTCGACTCCAACCCCACCAAGCTCATTGAAATCGTCGAGATCGGCAAGCAATTGCTGATGACGCGTGGCGCGCTCACCACCTTTTCCATCGCCAACGATGTGGCCAAGTATTTTGCCATCATCCCTGCCATGTTCGCCGGCGTCTTTCCCGTTCTCGGCGCGCTCAACATCATGCACCTGCATTCGCCGCAGTCGGCCATTCTGTCCGCGGTCATCTTCAACGCGCTCATCATCGTCGCCCTCATCCCGCTGGCTTTGAAGGGCGTGAAATACGAACCGAAATCGGCCGATGTCCTGCTGCGCAACAACCTGCTGATCTACGGCGTGGGCGGCATTATCATCCCGTTCGTCGGCATCTGGGCCATCGATTGGTGTCTGGTGTGGCTGCATTTGGCCCAGGCGTGAAAGACGCAGCTGCTCTGCGCCGCGAGTTGAGGCCGCAACTGGTATCTTCAAGGAGATTGATCGTGCATTCCACTTCCACCGTTCACGAAGAACCGGCCGCCCGCGCAGGGCTTCACCTGGCCCATGCAGAGGCTCCGAGCGCACACTCGATCTGGAAAACCTCCATCCTCTTCACGCTTGTTACCGCGCTGATCTTCGGTCTGGGCTATCCGCTGCTGCTTACCGGCCTCGCCGGCCTCGTCTTCCCGCACAAGGCCGCCGGCAGCCTGATCCTTCGCAACGGCCAGGTCATCGGCTCCGAACTGCTCGCGCAAAGCTTCACTTCTGACCGGTACTTCCACCCGCGTCCGTCCGCCGCGGGCAACGGCTATGACGCCACTTCTTCCGGCGGATCGAACCTTGCCCAGTCCAACGCCAAGCTCGCCGCGCGCATCCAGGGAGACATCGACAAGCTCACTGCCGCCAACCCCGGCAAGCCCGTCCCCATCGACATGGTGACGACATCGGGTTCCGGCCTCGATCCCGACATCACGCCCGATAATGCCGGCTACCAGGTTCCGCGCGTCGCTCAGGCTCGCGGCATCGATCAGGATCAGCTCCGCAAGCTGGTCGCCGCTCACACTGCGCAGCGCCAGCTCGGCTTTCTCGGGGAACCCCGCGTCAACGTGCTCGAACTGAACCTCGCCCTCGATCAGTTATCGAAATAGATCAGCTGTCGAACAGCTTGCAGCAAGCGGCTTCCCAAGCCTCGAAACTTGCGGGATGGGCCAATCAGCCCATCCCATTTTCTTTTCGATCGACTTCTGTCGGCTCGCTAGAATCGGAGCGGCACGCTATCTGCGGCGCCGCACGTAGCATGAAGCCGGACGAGGCGCATGCAACGAGTTCTAAAATGGGCGCAGGCTTGGAAAGCGCGCTGCGCAAGACGGCTTGAGCAGAAGCCAGGGGAGGCAAGATCAACGTGAACGTTAGGCTGCGTAAGACTGCGATGGCAATACTGGCCGTCATGACATCGGCCGTCGTTCTGCATTCTCAATCGCCCATCAATTCCTGGGTCATCGACTCCGGCCCGCTCGACTCCCAGCACTACTTCGGTGAAACCGTCGCCAACGGTATGCTCGGCATTCGCTCCTCCGCCGACCCCTTCCGCGTTTCCCAGATTCTCCTCAACGGAGCCTATGAGCCGCTCGAGCCCGGTGGCGTCGATGTCATCGAGCGCACGCTCAACTTCCTCGACATGACTCTCTTCATCGACGGCGCTCCCATCGACCGCGCCGATCAGGTCACCGCGCTTCATCAAACCCTCGACATGAAGCGAGCCGTGCTTACCACCGCTTTCGACTACGGTGGCAAAGCCACCATCGTCACATCGCTTCGCGCCCTCCGCCAGCTCCCTTACACGGCGATGCTTGAAGTTCGCGTCACCGCCCGGCAGCCCCTCACCCTCGCCGCGGCCACTCACTTCGTCAGCACCTTCGCCCGCGAATCTCCCGATCCGCAATCCTGGCATCCACCGCTCACGAACCTCCAGCTCTTTTCCAATAAACCCAATCAGGAAGTGCTGGTCACAGCTGCAGAAGCCACCGGTCCCATGGGCCGCCTCGAGCTGGGCGCATCCCAGGCCTTTCGTTTCGACGACTCACTCAAAACCCCGCCGCAACTCGCCCTCGATGCCGGCGGCCAGAAATTCACTCAGCAGATCGGTGCCGGCTCAACCTTCCGTTTTGCGCTCATCGGTTCCTCGCTCAGCTCAGCTCACGTTGCCGATCCCCTCAGTGAAGCGCAGCGCCTCACGGCAACCGCTTGGTTCGACGGCATCGACGAGCTGATTCAGAAGCACGAAGAAGCGTGGGCCGACCTCTGGAAAAGCGACATCGTCATCGCAGGCGACGATGCCACCCAGCGCTCGGTTCGCAGCATGATCTACCACCTCTATTCGTTCATCCGCGCCGGCTCGCGCCTCAGCATCTCTCCCATGGGCCTCAGCCGCGACATCATGGGTTACAACGGCCACGTCTTCTGGGACGCGGAAACCTGGATGTATCCTCCCCTGCTCCTTCTCCATCCTGAGCTGGCGCGCAGCATGCTCGACTACCGCTATGACCGTCTGCCCGCCGCAAAACAGAATGCCTTCGCCAACGGTTATCGCGGTGCCCTCTACCCGTGGGAGAGTGCGGGAAGCGGCGGCGAAGATACCCCGCTCTGCTGCCTCTCCATCGAGATTCATATCAACGCTGACATTGGCATCGCCGCCTGGCAATACTATCTGGTCACCAAAGATCGCGAATGGCTGCGCGATCGCGGCTACCCCATCATCGAAGCCACTGCCGACTTCTGGGCCAGCCGCGTCACCCGCCACCAATCCGGCGCCTTCAACATCAATCACGTCCTTGCCGCCGATGAATACTCAGGCGCCGTCGATGACAATGCCTTCACCAATGCCGCGGCGCGTCAGAACCTCCTCGATGCCATCGCCGCCGCCCAGGCGCTTGGCCTCAAGCCCAATCCCGACTGGCAGTTCGTGCACGACCGCATTCCCATCCTCAAGTTCCCCGACGGCGTCACGCGCGAGTTCGCCACCTACCACGGCCAGACCGTCAAGCAGGCCGACGTCAACATGCTCGCCTATCCTCTGCACGAGATCACCGACACCGGGGCCATCCGCCGCGATCTCGACTACTATGCTCCCCGCGTCGATCCCAACGGCCCCGCCATGACCAAATCGGTCCTGGCAATTCTTCATGAGCGCATGGGCGATGCTGCCAAAGCTATCGAGTTGTTCCACAGAGGCTACCAACTCAACGAGCGCCCGCCCTTCGGATCGCTCTCTGAAACCGCCAATAACGCGAACCCCTATTTCGCAACCGCCGCCGGCGGGCTGCTGCAGACCATGCTCTTCGGCTTCGGCGGCCTCGATATCTCCGACCACGGCCTCATCCAGAAACCATCGAAACTCCCCGAAGGCTGGAAGTCCCTTACCCTCACCGGCATCGGCGCCGACCACCACGACTATGTGGTCAGGTAAGCGGCCTCCATCGAACTTCTCGCCCTCGCTAACCCGCTGACTCGCCGACCCGCTGACTCGCTAACTCGCTGCCTCGCTACATCTCCCGCCGGCCCTCGATCGCACGCGCCATCGTCACCTCATCGGCATACTCTATGTCGCTGCCCGCCGGAACCCCGGTTGCGATCCGCGTAATCTTCGCTGGGAATCCGCGCAGCGCCGTTGCCAGCCAATCGGCTGTCGCCTCGCCCTCGAGGGTCGGGCTCGTCGCCAGGATCACCTCATCCACCTCGCCGCGCTCCACCCGCGCGACGAGCGATCCCGCGCGCAGCTGATCGGGCCCAACGCCGTGCAGCGGAGACAACGTGCCGTGCAGCACGTGATACACGCCTTGATAGGTCTGCGATCGCTCCACGGTCGCAATGTTGGTAGCTTCTTCCACCACGCACACCAGTCGCTGATTCCGCGTCGGGCTGGCGCAGTAAACGCAGGGATCGATATCGGTAACGTTATTGCAGATGGAGCATAGCCGAAGGCTGGCCTTCAGGTCGCGCACCGCGTCGGCCAGCGCACTTGCATCCTCGTCGCTCCCGCGCAGAAGATGGAACGCGTAGCGCTGCGCGCTCTTGGTGCCCACGCCCGGCAGCTTCTTCAATTCTTCAATGAGCCGGGCCATCGGCTCGGCATAACGCGCCACTTCAGCCGCCTCTCGTCAAGAAACTCTCAACCGCCAAGTCCGGGAATCTTCAACCCGCCAAGCATTCCTTGCACGTTCGACTTGATCGCCTCATCCGCTTTCCGCCCCGCTTCATTCACTGCGCCGACGATCAGGTCTTGAAGCATCTCCACATCTCCCTGGCCGCCGCTCAAGCTCGTCACGGCCGAAGGATCGATGCGCAGTTTCAGCAGTTCCTTCTTGCCGTTCATCGTTGCGGTCACCGCGCCTCCGCCGCTCGAAGCCTCGACCACCGTTTCGCTCAGCTTGCGCTGCATCTCTTCCTGAAGCTGACCTGCTTGCGAAAGCATCTCCCCAATCTTCAGCGGATTAATCATCCTGTGTCCCTCTGTTGACCCCTTCTGCGGTCCAATGTGATTGGACCGATCGAACATCTTGCCTTTCCAATCTCCGCGCAGCACAGCCTTGCTGAGAGCTGATAGCTGACGGCTGCCTTTGTCACTTCTGCCGCAAATCCACCACGCTGCGCACCTCAGCCTTGAAGATCTCCTGCGCCCGCTTCACCAGCGGATGCGCCAGCGCAGCCTCCTGCACGCTTCCCGCGAGCGGCTGCGCATCCACCAACTTCGCTGCCACGCCCTCGCCCGGAATCACCATGAAACGCGACGGAGCGCCCAGCCGCTGCAACTCCTGGCGGATAATCTTCTCGGCCGCCGCATTCACAGTCAGGCTAAGCATCTTCTTGCCCAATCCTGGTGCAGTCACGCGCACGCCCGTCCCATCCACCTTCCATTCGCCTGCACCCAGCAACTGTGCTGCAGAGCTGTGACCTGCCGTCGCGAGCGCGGCAACAACCGCCTCGCGCACATGCTCAGCGCCTCCTCCGTTCGTCGTTCCAGCCTGCTCATCAACAGCTGGAACCGCCGATTCGTCCAAAGGCTTCGCCTGGCCGATGACAGCCGAAGTAGGCAAAGACCTCTCGGCTGCCGGAATCGGCAACGCCGCGGCGCTTTGCGCCACCCCCGCAACCGAGCCAAATCCGATCGCGCTGCGCGACACGCCTGAGTTTACTGAAGCCATCACGCCGGCCGGGCGCCCCTCCCCGGCAGAGGCTCTTGGCGCCGGAACCGCAATCGCTCCGCGAACTCCCGTTCCGCTTGCAGCGCCACTCAGCAGTTCCTCAATGGGCAGCAGCCGCTGCGCGTGTATCAGCTTCAAGAGCCCCAGTTCCAGATGGAAGCGTTGCTCCTGCCGGTAGTTCAGATCGTCGAACGTGCGCAGCACGATCTGCAGGTTCCGAGTCAGCTCTTCCTCAGTAAAGAGCAGCGCCGTCCGCGCCGCCCGCGACCGTTCATCCGGTGATATCTGCAGCAACTCCGTCTGTTCGCCGCCTAGCTTCACCATAAGGGAGTTGCGGAGATAGCGCGCCATCTGCCGCGCCAGTGCCAGCGGGCTGTGACCGGCATTCAACAGCCCATTCAACTGGTCCATCAGCTCAGCGCTCTGTCCCTGCGCCACAGCCTCAAGCAGCTTCTCGAAGACCGTATTCGGCACCGAGCCCATCAGCTCGCGCACCTGTGCGGCCGAAATCGCTGGTCGTCCTGCTTCGACCGCCGCCGAGGCTATCGCCTGGTCCATGATCGAGAGCGCGTCGCGCATCGACCCATCGCCTGCTTCAGCCAGTAGCGCCAATGCTCCCGTTTCCGCCGAAACCTGCTCTGCCTGTGCGATTGCCGTTAGCTGAGTCAGAATGTCGTCGAACTTCACCGCATGAAAGCTGAAATGCTGGCAGCGCGACCGAATGGTCTGCGGAATGTTCTCCGGTTCCGTCGTC
>Ga0335071_10004110_pt1 | contig 15232 bp, 12 predicted proteins | sample Lox_Sample_15_FD_206724 | JGI IMG/M metagenome (GOLD analysis project Ga0335071, IMG submission 206724) | Soil microbial communities from Loxahatchee National Wildlife Refuge, Florida, United States - Lox_Sample_1.5 | ecosystem: Environmental > Terrestrial > Soil > Wetlands | place: USA... | reverse complement strand
TCAAGCAGCTACAGCTGGATATCTACGGCGCCCTGATCGACGCCGTGTATCTCTACAACAAGTACGCCCAGCCCATCACGGGCGCCCTTTGGCGCGACGTCCGCCGCGTCGTCAATTGGGTCTGCGACAACTGGCGCGAGGATGACCTTGGCATCTGGGAATTGCGCGGCAACCCACGGCCGCTGGTGCATTCCAAAATGATGTGCTGGGTCGCGATCGACCGGGGACTACGCCTTGCCCTCCAGCGATCCTTGCCGGCAGATCAGGACAAGTGGCTCAGAACCCGCAACGAGATCTACGAGCAGGTGGTCAACCAGGGGTGGAATTCGCGGCGGAAAGCATTTGTCCAGAGCTATGGCAGCGAAATCCTGGATGCCTCGGTGCTCATGATGCCACTGGTCTTCTTCATGACTCCCGATGATCCCATGATGGTGAGCACCGTCGATACCATCATGCAGCCGGTTTCGAAAGGCGGCCTGTTTGTCGATGGGATGCTCTACCGCTACCAGCAGCAGACCGATGACGGGCTTGGAGGCGAGTCGGAAGGCACCTTCAACGTGTGCACGCTTTGGCTGATTGAGGCGTTGACCCGGATGGGGCGCACGCATCAAGCACACTGGCTGTTCGAGAAGATGCTTTCCCGGGGGAACAGCATTGGACTCTACTCCGAAGAAATGAGCCCGGCTGGCGAGCAACTGGGAAACTTCCCTCAGGCCCTCACGCACATGGGACTGATCAGCGCCGCTTACAACCTGGATAAGGCGCTCGACCTGAGTAAGGCCTTGGATGTGGGAGCAGTGGGCGCATGATCGCGTCCTGTGTTTACTCTGCACTCCGCAGAATTTCCCGCGCAGCCCGGTAGCCGCTGGCCATCGCACCGTGAACCGTTCCGTTGTGTCCGGTGATGTCGGTGGCCTCTCCTGCGAAAAAGAGCGTGTTTTCCACGGGCGCACCCAGGATTTTCTGGGCTCCATCGCAACCCGCCTTGCCGTAGCTGTACGCTCCCCGCGAGAATGGGTCGGCCTGCCAATCATGTAGATAAGAGTGCTTCAGTTCTTTCTGCAGAGTCTTCCGATCCACACCCAGGATTGAGCTTAGGGACTCGAGGCTCTTTCGAGTCACGAATTCCAGGCCCTTCCCGGAGAGACCCTCGCCCGCGCGGAACGGTGCCCATCCTGTGATGACTGGAGCTTTATCCGGCATCGCAGTCCACCACGTGGGAAAGCATTCGTCGTTCGAGAACAGGAATCCCATCTGCGACAAACCCTCGCTTCCAGCACCGGGCGGTGAAATCTTCTCCCAGAAGCGATCGTTGAACTGCAAAACGAGACGGATCACCTTGCCCATCTCAAGCCTTCTGACAGCCTCCAGTTTGGTGCGAGGCAATACAGGCCTGAAATCAATCGCGCCAACTGTTCCGGCCGGTGCTTGCAAGATGGGGAGCGGCACAGTCACCAAAACGCGAGGAGCCATAAGCGTTATCGCGGCATCCGGACCCTGAGCGCGGACTTCCACTTGATTTGGTTTCCACTCGATTGCCTGAACTACTACTCCCGTACGAACACCTGCTTCAGGATATGCGGCGATCCGTTGCCGGAAGATTTCGACCAGCGACTCATATCCACCCCGCGCTCGAAAGCTGCGATGGCCTTCAATCTGTTCTTCCGCGCGCATTCCCTGTACGAGCCAATGCACTCCCACAAGCGCTGGATCTGCGGCGTTAAATCCTGCCACGTATCCCAACGCCCGCTGGCGGTGTTCGCGATTCGCTTCATCCTGGGGAAAACTCCTGTCCAGAAAGGCCAGAAAGGATTCGTCGGGCTGGGAATCGTCCATCTTCTCCAGCACGGAATCAATTTTGGAAAAAAACTCGCATGGCCGCAGCGGCTTCTCAAAAGCACACCAGCTCTCGCCATCCACTTCGGAAATCGGAACCGGGATGCCGCTGAGCGCTTGCAGGATCTCCGGCGGCTTACCGTGGATGAATTCCGCTCCGAGTTCGATAGGGAAGCCGTCCTCGGGGGCGCGCACGGTGAAGATACGCCCACCGACCCGATGCCGCGCCTCGAGCAGCGTTACGGAAAATCCATCGGCTGCAAGAACGGAAGCCGCCGAAAGGCCGGAAATGCCCCCACCCACAACAATCACGGAACGATCTTTTTGCATTGCGGATCGCAGGAATGCGATTCCCCTTATCGTAGCTCCCCGGCGGCTTCGGAGGTCTCAACTAGGCCGCCTTCTTTCTGGGAACCTTCGCACCTTTCTTTCGCGCCTCGGATAGCCCGATGGCAATCGCCTGTTTGCGGCTCTTTACCTTTCCGCCTTTGCCGCCCTTGCCGGAACGCAGCGTGCCGTGTTTCTTGCGCCGCATCGCGCTTTCCACACTCTTTTGCGCGCCTTTGCCGTACTTGCGTCTGCTGGATTTCTTCTTTTGCGCCATCTGCGTACCTCCTGCCCCTTAGAGGTTGCGCGCTGCGGGAGGGTTGCGGTGCGATTCATGGGTAATTTTCCCGGAACTGTAGGTCTTCTACCCGGCTGTATTTACAGCGTAGACCGGATATGCCGCATCCAGTTCGGCGCGTAGCTTGGAACAGCGCGATGTTCGACTGTCTGATACACAGAAGGAGTTACGCAATGAAAGAACTGAATCGAGTGTTCTACCGGCTGGTGGCGGCCTCTGGAGCAGTGCTTGTGCTCTTCGCGAGTATCGCCTGGGCGCAGCCTCAGGAAGATACGAAAACCGAATCCGATATCGAGAAGCGGATCCATAACTCCGCGAATGTTCTCGATCAGATCATGTCGACGCCAGACAAAGCCATCCCCGACAAGGTGATGAGCGATGCGAAATGCATTGCAGTAATCCCATCGATGGTACGGATCGCCATCGGGTTCGGCGGAAGCCACGGCAAGGGAGTGGCCACATGTCGAACGCCAGAAGGGTGGAGCGCTCCGGCTCCCATCACGATCACTGGCGGTAGCTGGGGATTGCAGCTGGGTGGGGAAGCCGTCGATCTGGTTCTCGTGGTTATGAACCAGAAGGGAATGAATGACATGCTTTCCGACAAATTCAAAATCGGCGCCAGCGCATCCGCGGCGGCTGGACCGGTCGGGAGAAACGCCGGTGCAGATACGGATTGGAAGTTAAAGGCCGAGATGCTCACGTATTCGCGAGCGCGCGGCGTATTCGCCGGAATTGATCTGAATGGCTCCGCCATCACCCAGGACAAGGATGAAACCCGGGTCCTTTATGGGCATATGGTTCCTTTCACCGAGATTTTGAACGGAAAGGTCGCCCCCCCGCAGGGCTCACACTCTTTCCTTTCGGCGGTGGAAAAGTATTCGCACCAGGCAAAAGGAGAAACGCCGAGCTCCGGTAATTAAATGCCAGCCGGCATTGCTCCCAAACGAGCTCCGGGACGGACCTCCCAGCTCAGCCGAAATGAGCTGGGACTTTTTTGTGCCTATTTCTTTAGCGAACCAGAGGAGGACAAGAACAAATGTTCACGATTCTGTTGATCATAGTAATCCTGCTGTGCCTCGGCGCCTTGCCCACGTGGCCTTACAGCCGTTCGTGGGGCTATTACCCAAGCGGCGGGCTAGGCCTGGTGGTGGTGATTCTGATTGTGCTGATTCTTGCGCGAATGGTCTAGGAAGGAAACTTGCTGCTTGCCCTTTTGCCTGGTGGTGATGGCAAAGGGGCAAGCAGGTCTTCAGAAGTATAAATTCTAAGCGGCGCGCGATTTCTTTGATCGGCTTTCCCGGCTCTTTTTCGAACTGCTGCTCCGCCGCTCCTCCGTAGCCTCCTCCGCACCCTCTGAGCCGCCCTCTTCCTCGGCTTCCACGTTGATTTCCTCCGACAGGTCTGTCAGAGTCTCGTCCGCTTCTTTCTCCTCGTCCAGGGTCTCTTGCAGCAACTGGCTTGCCTCGTTCTCGTCGAGCAGGTCTGCGTAGTTCCGGGCGGTACCGTACCCGGCCATCTCATAGTGCTCGACTCGCTGTGCCGACGCGATGATCGCCGCGTCGCGCACGTTGGGGTCCTTGATGCCGCCGATCAGGTCGTCGCCTTCCTGGATAATTCCTTGCATCCCCTTGCACCGCTCCGCGCGTGGTTTTTCACCGCGCGTGTCGAAGATCTGCTCGATCCGCGAAGCCTGCTCCTTGGTGACGTCGAGGTGCTCGGTCAGGGCATCTTTCAGACGCTCGGACTGCGCCGCATCGATTAATTTCGGCAACGCCTTGATGATCTGGTGCTCGGCGTCGTAAAGGTCCCTCAGTTGCTCGAGGTAAAGATCTTGCAGTGAATTCGCTTTCATCGGTGGTGTGGTCTCCTTTGTGCTGTTATGAATCCGCGGCAAATGAGCTTTGCCTGAGAGGAGATCGCCATGCTGTTGGTGCTGCTGTCGTTTCCCCTCGTATCGGAAGACGCCGCGTTTCGACAGTATGGGTGCGTTCCTGCCCTGGAAAAATCGGCCATACACCTGAGCTTCATGAACCTTATTGCGTAGTTGGGCGGCCGCGGGAGTGCGCAGTTCGTGAGCTGCCGAGTTTGTAACCGTTACTGGCCATCGACCGGTCGGGGGGCAGCGATCCAGAAGCTGCAAGCTAGGAGCTACGAGCTACTAGATACCAGTACAAGGTGTCGCCTGAAGCGTTAGGAACCAATGCCCGAAGAGCCCCTTACACAATAATCTCTCTATAAGTACATGGCTGCCGGGATGGAGCATTGCAAACTGGCCGGTTACTCTGCCTGCGATGAAGGTTCTTCCAATACACCCTCCTGTCAAGCAGGGGCGGAACCGGTAGGTTTTGCTCCTGCTCCTCGCCTCTCCAACGGCGTGAGGGTGGAGCTCACGAAACTGGCTGGTAAGGAGTTCTTTATGCTTTATTGGGCGCTGATTTTCCTGGTCATAGCCATCATTGCCGCGATCTTCGGATTTTCCGGGATCGCTGTTGCCTCGGCAGGGATTGCCAAGATCCTGTTCTTCATCTTCATCGTTATCTTCGTGGTGATGCTGATTGCCCACCTCGGACGCAGGGGCTCCAGCATATAAAGCGGGCTCTGAGTCGTGATCGGGAGAGGCGTAGCTCCGCTGCGTCTCTACTCGTGCGTGCCGACTATGCCCTGCACACGTCTCCGATCCGGACTCTCTCAGATATCGAAAATCCGGTAAGCGGACGAAGCCGCCTGGCCCTGCAAAAGCGTGATGGCTACATTGTGCACGGGAACCCCGCCCGGGGTGCGGCCGTCCAGTTGTCCATGATGGGCGTGTCCGTGCAGGACCAGGTCGGCGCCGTGACGATCAATCACCTCGGCCAACCGCGAGGTGCCCAGAAACGGGAAAATCTCCAGGGGTTCACCCTGCACCGTGGCTGCGATGGGAGAGTAGTGCAGCACAACCACGCGCTTGGCCGTCCGTAACTGTGCCATCGCGCGCTCCAGCTTCAGCGCTTCATTGATCGATGCCTGCACGAACTGCTTGATCTCCGGTTCGCCGAATGCCGTAAGCACGCTGCGTCCGAAGCCCCCCACGAATCCCTTGGTTCCCGCGAATCCCACACCGTCACGTTCGTAAGGGTTGCCGTCCAGAACCTTGATGCCCGCCTGGATCATCATCCGCATCAGTTCGTCCTGCTGCCCGCTCTCGTAGTCGTGATTTCCGAGCACCATGATTGTAGGAACACGCGCACGCACAACCACATTCAGCAGCGGGTTCATTTCATCGGGCAGGCCGGTGCCGGTCAGGTCTCCGGCCACAATCAGCACATCGGCGGAGTCGCGCACGCGGCTCAATTGATCCAGCAACGCGGTATGCCGCGCCCCTGTGAAATGAAGGTCGGCGGTGGCGGCGATCCTCATGCGGATTTCTTCTGCTCGTGGACTGTTTGAAGACGCCGCTGGCGGAACTCATCGACCAGATTATCGAGTTCCCACTCGTTCACGTCGATGGCGAACATCTTTTCATCGATCAGGCTTCCGCGAAATCGTGTATCCGGTTCAGGATTCGTGACGGCCTGCTGGTAGCGCCCAATCAGTTCGCACCACACCTTTAGCGGCACGAAATGCGTTTGCGCCGGGTAGCAATACCGGAAGAGCACCAGGGCCCAGAACAGCACCTCCCAATGCTCTCCGACCGCAGAAAGGAGATACTGCCAGTGAAGCTGGCCGCGGGTTCCGTAGACGATATGAGCAATATCGGCTCCATCAAATCGTTCGCGCCGGGTTACGAAGAGCTTCGACAACAGCAATTCGTCCGCTCCAAGTACCCGCGTTCGCACGCCCAGCACGTCGGCCGGGCGGGCCCGCTCGATCCAGGAATCGTCTACCACGAAAACCGCATTGCTCATCCCCGTAATCAGATCGACAAAGAAACCGTCTCGGCGTACCTTGAACAGCCACACTGGATCGCACACTTCGCAGGTAAATCCCCTGCGTTCCAGGGATCGCATGGCCGGGCCGGTATTCTCCGAGGTGAGAAAGATGTCCAGATCCTTCGTGTCGCGGCTGATTCCGGTGTGTGCATGCAGCGCGAAAGCGCCTGCCACCGCGAAAGGAATGTGATCATCCTCGAACAGTCTCAAGACTTCGCGAAATAAGTGTCGCTGTTCTTCAGGGATGATGACCGGGCGGGAGGAAGTTTCACCGGGTTCCGCGCTCTGGGGATCGCGCATACGCTTCTCGACCGCGTTTCGATGCACAACCAGGAACGGCGGTTGTGATGGACTTCGTACGTCGCCCTAGGCCGTCTTCTTTCTGTCGGATTTGCGACGATGATAGTACTCGTAAAGAGCGAAGATTCCGCCGAGGACTGCCAGGGCGATGAGAGCGATCAGCGTCGGCTTGTAATACTTCGAAAAGAAGCCGGTGATGGTGGCGCCATACCGCGAACCAAGCCACGCAATGAGGATGAAGCGGGCTCCGCGGCCAAGGGCCAGCGCGCCGAGAAATTTCTTGGTAGGGAATTGCAGTGCTCCGGCAGTGACCAGGACCGGCACCAGCGGAAATGGCGGAGGCAGGATCGCCGAAACCGGCACAACCCAGACGCCCCAGCGCTCAAACCGGCGCTGCACGCTTTGCGCCGTTTTCTTCTTGAGTTTCTTCTCCAGAGCTTCTTTGCCACCCTTTCGGGAGATTGCGAAAGTGATGTAACCCCCTAGCACCGCTCCCACCGTTGCCATGCCCGCATAGTAGAGCCAGTACTTGGGTTCGCTGGCGGCCAGCCAGATGGTGAAGACATCCAGACTGCCCGGCACGGGGATAAAAGAATTGTCCGCTACTCCCAGCAGGATCTGCCCCATACTGCGGAGGTGCAGCAGCCATCCCCAAAGCAGTGCGCTGCCCAGACGTGGTGGAATGATCACCATTGAGTGTGCTTAGAGCTTGGATGCGTGAGGCTATCTCGAAGCCACAAAGGATAGGAGTATTTCAGCTGCCCACCGGGAATGGAATACTGTCGAGGCTTCCCAGCCGATGCTTCCGGCATGCAGCGGGCCGGGGGCGATCCTGTAGACGCTAAAACTTCGTGTGCAATCTGCCGTCCACCGACACCCCTCCGATCTGGTTGCGCACCACGCTGACCGACCAGTGTTTGCTCAGCTGGTATTCGCCTTGCACGATGTCCGCCTCCGGTTGGGTCACATCGGTGGAGAACGTGAACAGGAAGTTCTTCGTGACCCTCTGCTGCACGGCGATGCGCGCCGAAGGATTGGTGTTATTGCCGCCAATGAGCGGATCGATCTGCAGGCTCGAGACGCCCACCAGCTTCTGCAATCCGCTACTGACCCGGCTGGCCGCCTGGCTTGCCAGCAGTGAGTCCGTGCTCGTGCCCATGGCCGAGGCCTGTTGCACAGTTTGCCCGCGGTAGACCAGGCTGATGATGTCCGTCGTGGGCAGCCCCGGGTCCGACACATAGTTGGTCGTGAGCCGGTCCAGCGGCCCCATCAATGTCAGGGTGAGGTTATATTGCTCGATCGTAGTCGCAACTTGCACGTTGAGCGTCGGCCGGGTTTGGTTCGGATCGTCGAAAGTGATGATTCCCCGTTGCAGGGCATAGCGGTTGTTCATAAAGAACAATTCGCCTGAGGTCAAATCGACGCGACCAATGATGACAGGGTCGGCAACGGTCCCAATGACTTGCAGATTCGTGCTTCCCTCAATGCTCAATTGCGAACTGCGCGCAGCCAGGTTCTGCGCCGACTGGACCGCGACGGCCAGCTTGATGTTGTCGGTAAATCCCGGGTTCGCCGGAGGAATCGACGGTCCTCCGAACTGTCCCGCGAAACTGGTCAGATCGAAATCCGGAGTGAAATTCAGGCTGTCGACCAGCGCCCGTCCCTGCAGGCTGGCCTGTTGCAGGTTCCCGGTGAATGTCAGGTTGCTGCTCAGAACCGTGCGGACGCCCTCCGGATACAGCAGGCGCACTGATTTCGCCTGCAGCGCCACGTTGAACTGCAGCGCGGGCGCATAGGCGACTGATCCTCCTGCCGAGATCTCGCCGCCTCCCATTTGCCCGGCAAGGCTGGAGATCAGCACGCGGTCTTTCGTCAGATTGAGAGTGCCGTTCAGCTTGGAAATTCCTACCGGCGCGCTGCTTGTCGAAAGGGCGGCGTTCTTAATCTGGATTGTGCCGCGCATCTCGGGATTCTGAATCGCCCCCCCGGCCTGCACGTTCAAGTCAATGTCTCCGGAACTCTTCACGTCGGAGCTGAACATCCTGAGCAGGGCCATGTTCACCGATCCATTCGCGGACACGCTCATGGGTGCACCGCCCGTTACGGGCACATGCCCTTCGAAGTGCAGCGTCGTATCGGTCCCGCGGATTTCCGCGGGCAGCAAATCGATCCGCGCATTCGCATAGTTCGCCTCGATCGGTCCGGAGTTCGCAAACTGCAGGTTCTGATATCTTCCTGCCAGGGTTGGAATGGTCACGTGAGCCTGCAGCCGCGATTTGTCCTTCAGCGGGCCGCTCAGTGTTGCGTGCAACTCGGTCTCCCCGTGGAATCCCGCAGGAACGGACGGAGCGTACAAAGCAAGGAATGGATCGAGCGGAACTTTGTTGGTGTCGATGGCCGCCTGGGTGTTGTACCCATCCACCATGTCGACCGTCGCGTGGGCTCGAACGAATGCTTGACTTACGTCAGAGTTCACCGCGAGGGTAGCTCGCTGGTTCTGCACCTGCACTTGGGCCTTCAGGTTGTTTAACGGCGTTCCATGAACTTCGAATTTATCTGCCGCGAGTGTGAGCTCGAGCTGGGGCTTGTCAATGGTGCCCGATCCGCTCGCTGATGCCGTGAGGGTACCTGTTACTGGCAAGTTCTTCGCCGCCACAGACTGCAATTTCTGCACATCTATGCCCGAAGTATGCAGGTCCACGGTGTATGCCTTCGTCTTTGGCGTAAAGACCAGGTGTGCCCTGGCTGAGCCTGCCGGAAGCTGCACGTTCAGCGCGGAGTGTATCGTTTCCTCCTGCGCCTGGAATTGCAGATTTAGGTCCTGGATAGGCTGCTGGTAAGCGCTGGCCCGAACGATTTGGATCGAGCCGTGTCCCGCGGGCTTCAGCTGCGTTCCCGAAAATTGCATCTGGGCCGACAAGGTTCCGCTCACCGGATAATGCTGGCCGGCCAGATGTTCCAGTTCGGACAATGACATCCCGCTCGCCGAAAGATTTCCCGTAATCGGGCTCGAAGCGCCGTAAGCCCAGTGATGCAACTGAACTCGCGCCTTCACCGTCATTTGCCCCTGCTGCGCACTTACCAGCGAACCCTGCTCGATGCTGATCTCCGAGGGGGTGGCTGCGGCAACGATCCGCGCGGTCCGCCACCCGCTTCCTTCCACGACAAGGTTCTGGGCCTCAAGTTGCCCCGAGATTCGCGGATCCTGCATCGAGCCGCGAACTACTGCCTCCAGCTTCGCCGCGCCCGAAACGTCGTAGGTGTGAGAGGGAGTGTTCGTGCCCGCCGATTGCAACGACGCAAGCAGTTGCGAGAGCCGGTGCAGGTCACCCGCTGTGGCGTGCACCTGCAAATCGGAACGTTCTCCGACGGTGCCCTCGAGCACGACGGATGTCGAAGGAATGGTCAGCACCGTCTGATGCAGTGTGAACTGGTTCCGCGGCCCGTGATAAGCAAGATGGACCGTGCCATCGATCGGGGTCGCCTGCGGGTGCGGCGCACGATTCCAAATCGCAGCCCGAAGTTTTGCATCACCCACCAGAAGAATGTTCTTGACGCTCCCCGTCCAACTTCCGTGTACACCGGCGTCGAGCGTGCCGGTGAGGGGCATCTGCTGGATATCTTTCCGTTCCAGGGAACGCCGGGCCGCTTCGATCGATACTTGCTGCAGAGAAACCCGCATCATACCTTCCGAGGACGACGCTTCCAGATGCTTCATGACCAGATCGGCATCCAGTTTGCCGCCGATGAAGTCCGCCGCATTCCCATGCACTTGAAGATTGCCGTTGGCCAGCGCATATTGGGCGTTCAGGCCGCGTATCGCCACTCCGCCCTGCGTCGACGCAGCTTGTACGTTGCTGCTGGTCAGCGTGCCGTTCGCAGACACAGTGCTCAGCAGCGGTTTGCCGGGCGTGTCCTGGTAGCGCATTCCGCCTTGTACTTGCAGGTCTCCCGCCGGGCGCACTTGCGGAGAAAAGCTGGCAAAATCCGGCGTGTGAAGCATCAACTGATATTCCGCGTTCACCACGGGATGCTGGTAGTTGGTCATGTCCCCGCGCATGGACAGCTGCGAGCTTCCAACCGTAAGCAGCAGGGAAGTCAGCGCTGCCCCCGATGGGGTCGCGCTGAACTGCGCTTTTAGCGCGTGAGGCAGCGGCGCGTAGCTGGCATACTGCAGTCGGCCGCGGTCGTACGAGATCGAACCAGCGTACCTCGTCGCTGAAGAATCGAAGTAGACCTGCGTCTCGAGATCGTGCAGATCTGCTGCCAGCGGTTGTGCGCGGTCGTTGTAATAGATCTCTCCCTGACTCAGTCTGACATGTTGGACCGCGAGATCCCAGACGCTGGTCGTGCTGCTCGAGTTGCTGGGCGGGCGCTGCGGAATGTTGTTCTCGCCGTTGCGCGCCTCGATCACGTTCACCACGGGACGGTCCACCAGCAATTCCGACAGTTTCACGGCCCCGTGCAGCAGGGGACCAAATTCCAGGCCGACGGTGATCTTGTCGACCGCCAACAAGGGCCTGGCGTCCGGCGGTTCCGTTCCATGCAGCACGACCCCGTAAAGTTCAACCGTGAGCGGGCGCAACTGGTAGTCCCAGTTCTGAACCGCCAGCTTCCCTCCGATCGCGGCCTGTCCTTTTTCCACAACGACCGAAAGCACCTTGCGGTGAAACCACGAGGTATGCACCACAACAAATGCCGCAGCGATCAGGACGAAGACAGCACCCGCCAGAATCAAAGCCGCACGTTTGACGATTTGTTTTCTGCTCATAGGAAACCTAGAAAGCCTGCCCCACGGTGATGAAGTACTGATTGGGGCTGATGCCCGGCACGGGGTTGAGGTTGTGACCGAAATCGATTCGAATCGGTCCGATCGGAGTCGAGTAGCGTAGTCCCACGCCGATCGTGTTGGTGTAGTTATTCACGAACTGGTTGAAATTGATGGCACTGTAGACGTTCCCGCCGTCGTAAAAGACCACGCCACCGAGCGCTTTCAGGATCTTCAGCGGGAAGCGGAGTTCTGAATTCAGGACGAACAGCTGCCGCCCGCCCACCGGCACGGTGATGTTGACGCATCCGGTGTTCCCAGTGAGCACATTGCAGAACGGGACGACTCTTTGCGGGCCTGCTTCATTCACGGGGAATCCGCGCAAGGTCGTGCCTCCGCCTGCGAAAAACAACTGGCTGGTCGGCACGAAACTGTTGGAGAACGCCTTGACCAGTCCCAGACGGACGCTGTTTGCCCACACCATGCCGTGCGCGGGCCTGTAAAAGGCGTGCTGCGCGAACAGCCGTGCGAAATCGGCGCTCGATCCAAAGTCCACAGGCGTGATTCCGAGGTCGACGGTGCTGAACGAGCCTTTGTGCGCATCGAGCGGCTGGTCGCGTGTATCGCGAATCAATGTGCCCGATACCGTTGACAGCCGCACGTTCCGGTCCCTCTCCAGCACGAGTTCCGGAACCAGCAACTGCGAGAGGCTCGTGTGGTTGAAGTCGTAGCGGAATTGCGCTCTCGTATCGGTCTTCTTACTGAGCACCCGCTCCACCTGGAAAGAAGCATCCGCCAGGTTTGCCGCAAACAGAGGGTTTTCCGTCGTACGTTCGTACGACAGGCTGGTCAGGCCGCTCCATTGGCTTCCATGCAGGTGCGGGTCGTTGTAGCTGGCCAGTGTGCGTTGATCGAGGCGCGATGCCAGAAGCGAGAAGCTTGCGGTCTCACCCAGTCCTCGCATGTTCCGCCGCAGGAACTCAATCGACCCGCGAGGGCTGGCGTAAGTGGCCTGGCTGGGAGCTACCTGGTTATTCCCGACGTTGATCGTGGGGAGTCCGGGAACGGCTATGGTTCCTCCTGGAACGTTTCCGCCACGGCGCGAAATTTCGAACCCGAATCCGTACGTGATTTCGGTCCTCTTGGCCTCGTGCACTTTCACTACAGTGTCCGTCTCGGTGTTATCCGTAACGGGCTTTTTGGGCTGCACGCTCGTCCAATCGAAGATGCTCAGATCGTAGAGTCGCGTTTGCGATGCCAGCAATGCACGCTGGCTCAACGGCGTTTCCGGTTTCAGCTGGGTCGTGTCGCGCAACAGCGAGAGGCGGGTTCGTTTCTGCCCTTCGTACAAAACGTCGCTGATCCGGACCTCCTGGTTCTCCGTAATCGCATATTCCACGTCGACCCGGTGCGGATCGTCCTGCGCCCGGCGGACTGTCACCTTCACTTCCGCTTTCAAATAGCCGCGATCAAGATAGGCGACCGTAATGCGGTTACGATCGGTAGCCAGCTTGCCTGGGGAAAACGGAGCTCCGGGCTTGAGCTGGAAACCGCTTGAGGTCAGCGTCTTCTCGGGGATGCTCTTGTTTCCGGTGATCGAAATCGCATTGACGGTCGTCTGCGGTCCCTCCACAATTGTGAACGTCACCTCCACGCTGGGCTCAAGGTCCTTTACCGCGCTGCTGACCTTCACGTCCTCATAACCCGCGTCGTGGTATAGCGCTTCCATCGTGCCGACACTGGTTTTCAGCAACTTGTCGCTGAATGTCCCGTGAGACCAGAAATGAGCCTTCTTCAGTGGAATGTGCGAGAGAAGATCGTCGCTTCCAAGGGCATGGTTTCCGTGGAACGCGATCTGGCTGAGCTTGTGTTTCCGTCCGGGATCGATGCGGTACGTGAGCAGGATCTTCTCCGGCTGCCGCTCAAAATCCGTAGCCACCTTGACGTCGAAGTAGCCCTTCTTCTGAAAGTAATTGATCAGGTTCTGCTGGCCCTCACCGACCAGATCGCGGTCGATCGTTCCCTCCGAATAGATGGGGATGAGTTTCTTTTTTTCCCGTCCGGCAAGAAATGGAATCCAGCTAAGCTTGGCGCCGGCGATCTGAACCACGACGATGGGGCCAGTTTTTACCTTGAACGTGAGATCGACGCGGTTTGTGTCCGGATGATACGAAGGCGGTAATCCCTCGACGTCGGCCGCAAGGTACTGCTGTCCCGCTAAAGTCTTCTTGATGAGCGAAGATGCCTGTTGCAAACGCGAAGCCGTATAGGTTTTGCCCGGTTTCAGCAGGCCGCCAGTGAAGCGCGCCCGCAGGGAACGAACCGAATGCATCAGCCGCGAGGTTTCCGCCGGTGTAGCGCCCTGGATCTCTACCTTCCCGATGCGCGCGCGCCGGCCAAGGTCTGCGTGAAAAGCAATGTTCACCAGTTGATGCGCGTCGTCAGGCTGAACTTCGGCTTGCACCCTCGCCGCGAAATACCCGTTATGCCCGAGAAAATCGCGCAACGCGGTCTCCGCCTTCGGCAAGAGTGCCTTGTCATACGGCTTCTCGTTCAAATAGTCGATTTCGGGACTCACCACCTGCAGCAGCCGTACGTAGCTGAAACGGCGCGCTGCCTCTGGAAATTCAACGCTTCCAACGTAATAGGCGGGCTCGAGGATAAAGCTGAGCCGAACGCCGGAGAGCTCGACCGTAGCCACCGCCCTGACTTGCGAGAAACGATGCGTCTCTTCCAGGGCGGAAATGCTGGCCTCGACTTTTTTCTGGGAGTACGGCTCTCCCGCCTTTTGCGCCAGTAGTGTTCGCAGAGGCTCAACGTCGATGCCGGGATTCGTTACCAGATCGACTGCCTGGACGTGCTCTCCTTCATAGGCTGCCCCGCTGCCGATGACGGGCTCTTGCGCGGCCAGTGCCCCGCACAACAGCAACGTCAACACGGCGAGAATGCCCGCTGCATACGGCGGCAGGGGCGTGCGATTCCGATCCGCGGAATTCTCCAGCCGTGAGAAATGTTTCGTTAACATCCCACTCCGAGAAGGACCAAAGTCCAAAAGGTCTTAGGTGCAGAACTCGCTTGACCTGTTGCCGCGGCGCCGAGGCAAAAACAGTGTTGGCGCAACCCGGCACGTGTATGCCGGCGGATGGTATGCGAAGGAGCGATTCAGCCCGGATTTCTAAGCGATCTCACGATGGCAGTTACGAGATCATCCGTATGTTGCGGGGCTGCGCGATGGAATTAACTGACAGCGTGCGCTGCGGTTGCGCACGGAACTCGGGGAGCGCGGAGTCTGGTGATCCGTATTCTCCATTGCCTCGCAACGAATAACAATGGAATCGGTTTTTCAGTTTGAACTGCCGGCATTCGCCGCCGCAGTGTACGCCGAGCGGGAGACCTGCGCTCACGCGCGATTTCCTTCGCCTGTAAGGACGCAAGATGAAGTTTCGAGTCTCTGCAGTAGTGGTTGCACTGTTGATCTTTGTTCCCCCGATGTTTTCCCAGGTCCTGCCCCCCGCTGGCAATCGTCTCGCCATGGGCCAGCGCGCGCCTCTGGGACCCTTCGTACTGAACATGAAAAAGGAGGTGCAGGAAGTCAATCTTGTTTTGAGCGTGACCGATCGCAGGGGGCATTTCGTGCAGGGGCTTGCGCCGGCCGATCTCGCCATCTTCGATAACGATAAGCTCCAGACGACGCTCACGTTCTTTCAGAGCCAAACCGATCTGCCCCTTCGTGTCGCCATCCTGCTCGATATCAGTTCCTCGATCGGCGACCGCTTCACGGTCGAGCAGGAAACG
>Ga0335071_10004109_pt1 | contig 15236 bp, 10 predicted proteins | sample Lox_Sample_15_FD_206724 | JGI IMG/M metagenome (GOLD analysis project Ga0335071, IMG submission 206724) | Soil microbial communities from Loxahatchee National Wildlife Refuge, Florida, United States - Lox_Sample_1.5 | ecosystem: Environmental > Terrestrial > Soil > Wetlands | place: USA... | reverse complement strand
GCGCTCAACGTTTCCGACTGCTTGGCAAGCTCGCTGGCCGCACCGAGTACTTGGGTGGACGCAGCACCTGTCTCGCCGGCAGCCTTGGTAACGCCCGAGATGTTGGACGAGACCTCGGCCGTGCCGGCAGACGCCTGCTGCACGTTGCGCGCGATCTCCTTGGTGGCGGCACCCTGCTCCTCGACCGCCGATGCGATCGTGGTCGCGATCTCGTTGATGCGGCCGATGGTCTGGCCGATGCCTTGAATGGCGCGCACCGAGTCCGTGGTCGCCCCCTGGATCGACTTGATCTGAGCCGAGATGTCCTCGGTCGCTTTGGCGGTCTGGGTGGCGAGGCTTTTCACTTCGGAGGCCACGACGGCGAAGCCCTTGCCGGCTTCGCCGGCTCGCGCCGCCTCGATGGTGGCGTTGAGCGCCAGCAGGTTGGTTTGGCCGGCGATGTCGTTGATCAGCTTCACCACATCGCCGATCTTCTGCGCCGCTTCCGCAAGCGCCTGCACCTGCGCGTTGGTGTTGTCCGCATCGGCGACCGCCTGTCCGGCGATGCGCGTCGATTCGGCCACCTGGCGGCTGATCTCGGCGATCGACGAGGACAGCTCCTCGGCCGCACTCGCCACCGTCTGGACGTTGGTCGTTGCCTGCTCGGAGGCCGCGGCGACGGCCGTCGACTGGCGGCTCGTCTCCTCGGCCGTGGCCGACATCGACTGCGCGGTGGTCTGCAGCTCGGTCGAGGCCGAAGACACCATCTGGACGATGCCTTTGACGCTCGATTCGAACTCATCGGCCATCTTGTTCATGGCCGCGCGTTTTTCCGCCTCGGCACGCGCCTTCGCCTGCTCTTGGTCGGCGCGCAGGCGGTCGGCCTCGATCATGTTGTCTTTGAAGACTTTGACCGCCTTGGCCATGTCGCCGATCTCGTCCTTCTGGCCGGCGGCCGGGATCTCGATCGACGTGTTGCCGCCGGCGAGCGTGCCCATCGCGGCCGTCATGGCCTTGATCGGGAGGCTGATGCTGCGCGAGACGAGCCACGACAGCACGATGCCAAGAAGGACACTGAGCGTGCCGATGACGATCGCGATCTTGATGCTGAATGCGAGGGATTCGACGGCCGAGTTGGCGGCTTCTTTCGCGGCTCCTTCGTAGCTCACCGCGAGCGGGTCAGCGACGCTGTCGATCTTGGCCGAGATCTCGCTCGTGCCGGCCATCGCGGCCTTGCCTTCGGCCGTGTCGAGGGCAACGTTCTTGCCGCGGAAGCTCTTCAGCACGGCGGCTCTGTCTTGATAGGTCTGGAGCAGCGTGCGCAACTCCTTGACCGCGGCGAGGCGCTGGGGGTTGAAGGTCCCGGCTTGCAGCTCGGCGAGGCGGTCACTCGCGATTTTGAACGAGGCGGCAGCCTTGTCCCAATTCGACTGATCTTCGGTCGCCAGCGCCTTCCACATCGCGACGCGGCCTTCGTCGACGCGCTTGAGCACGCGCTCGTTGAGGGCCTCGTCGGTCTTGAGGCGCACGACGCGCTCGAGGATGGTGCTGGTGTCTTGGGCGGAATAGATCGAATAGCTGCCAAGTCCCGCGATCGCTAGAACGAGCAGGCCGAAGCCGATCAAGAGCCGGCTGGTGATCTTGAGGTTGCTGAGCATAAAGGCATTCCCTTGGGTTGATTGCGACAGATGCGAAGCCACGCGGGAGATGGCTGGCGCGAGTGAGTGAAAATGGTTCTAAGTCGCGCGCGTTACCCGAGTCTTAAAACCAGGCGCGACTACGTAGAACTACCTAAACACGCGGCAACTAATGGATGTTTACGTTCAGTGTCTTCTAGCCGACGCAGGGCCGTAAGGACCGCAGTCTGGTCAGTCGGTCAGCTCAAATGAAACAGGCGGCCCGGGGGGCGGTGTTCAAATGGATGCTTAGCCCGCCGCCGTCCCGCAAAATGGGACAGACCGCCAGCGGGGAAAGCGGGCGGTCTGTCGGGTGGCGGCCATAGGGGCGTCCGGCATGACCGGGCGCCAGCGAATAGCGCGCCGGGTCGTACTGTGGGCCGGCCCTGCGCTCCGATCCACGGGCAAAACTGTGGCCGCACTCAGACCGGCGCGGCCGGGGCCCCCGTCACGGTTTGATCATCGCCGGGCCGGGGTGAGGCCCGTGAGAAAATCGAGGGCGTCGGCCAGCGCGTCGAACTGATGGTCCGACAGGCTGTCGAGCCGGGCGAGCATCGTGCCAAAGGGGTCGCGCGCCAGCATCTGCCGGCCGGCGTCGGTCAGGGACAGGGCGCGCCGGCGCGCATCGCCGCCGGGCCGCTTGGCGACCAGGCCCTTGCGGACGAGCGCCGACAGGGTCTGAGAGGCGCTGCTGGCGGTCGTCAGGTGGAACGCGGCAAACGCGCCCACATGGCAGGCCTGCTCGTCGGCGGTTGCGAGATAGCGAAGGGCCGTCCACTGCGCGGAATTCAGGCCATGGGCAAGCGCCTGGCTCGCCAACGCGCGGGCGAGCTGCTCGAGTCGTGTGGCAAGCGCCCGGGCTGAGCGGATGCGCGGCTGAGGGCGCGGCGGGGAGGAATCGTCTGGCATCGGCGTGGGGCGGCTCGGGGTTCGGGTCAGAGGAAGCGTCCTGGCAGGACTTGCATCGGCAATCAGCGTCGTCACCATGCGGCAGAAAAATTACCGGAGGCTGAACGGCCGCTGTATGGCCCCGGAGGGGCAGCCTGCGGCTTGTTAGGGAATCGTGAGCCGGCGGCGATTGGTACGGGCCGCCCGGGAGATCCGGGCGGCCCGTCGATCGGTGCTGCGAGTGGTGCTGTCGCTGGTCCGCTCGCCGGCGCGCGGGGTTAGACGCGAGCCCCGACGCGGCGCAGTGTCGCGCGCCTGTCTGAAGGGACCGTAAACCGCGTTGGTTAGCGCGGCTTAACGAAGGGAACGCTGCGGCGTTACGCGACGCGCAGCTCGGACAGGAACTTGTCGACTTCGGTGCGCAGCCGGTCGCCTTGGACCGCGAGGTCCGCCGCGGCGGCCTGGACCTGGGCGGCGGCCGCACCGGTGTCACCGGCGGCCTGGCTCACACCGGCGATGTTTGCCGACACTTCGCCGGTGCCGCGCGAGGCCTGCTGCACGCTGCGCGCGATTTCCTTGGTCGCGGCGTCCTGCTCTTCCACGGCGGATGCGATGGTGGTGGCGATCTGGTTGATCTCGCCGATCGTCCGTCCGATCTCCTGGATCGCCTGCACCGACGCGTCGGTGGCGGTCTGGATCGCGGCGACCTGCTGGGCGATATCCTCGGTCGCCTTGGCGGTTTGGGTGGCGAGGCTTTTCACTTCCGAGGCGACGACGGCAAACCCCTTGCCGGCCTCGCCCGCGCGCGCGGCCTCGATCGTGGCATTGAGCGCCAGGAGATTTGTCTGCCCGGCGATGTCGTTGATGAGCTTCACCACGTCGCCGATCTTCTGTGCGGCCGCCGCGAGGCCCTGGACGGTGGTGTCGGTGTGGCCGACCTCGGTGACCGCGCGCTCGGAGATCTTCGTCGAATGGGCGACCTGCTGGCCGATCTCGCGGATCGAGGCGGACAATTCTTCGGCCGCGGAGGCCACCGTCTGGACGTTGCCCGATGCCTCGTCCGAGGCCTTGGCGACGGCTTTCGCCTGAGCCTGCGCGCGCGTGGCGGTCGCGGAGAAGGTCTTCGCGTTATCCTCCATCGACACGGCGGACTTTGAAACCGAGGTTACGACCGCACGCACGGCGGCCTCGAATTTCTCGGCGAGTTTCATCCGTGCCGTCCGCCGGTCGGCGGACGCCCGCTCGCGTTCGGCCTCCTGCTCGGCCTGCAATTGCTCCACCTTGAGGGCGTTGTCCTTGAACACCTGGACCGCGGCCGCCATGCGGCCGATTTCGTCGCCGCGCCCGACCGCCGGGACCGCGATCGTCTTGTCGCCGCCGGCGAGCTTTTCCATGGCGATGGTCATGGCGACGATCGGCCGGACGAAGCTGCGGCCCATGAGCCACGCGACGATCAGGCCGAACAGCAGCCCGCCCAGGCACAGCCCGAGGCTGAGCTTCGACGACCAGGCGGTGAACGCCGCCGTATGTTCGGCGACGGTGGTTCGCTCGGCCAGGCCCTCTTTGCGCAGCTTCGCCGCATTGTCGGCGATGGTGCGGCCGGCCTCTGCCATCGGCCCGTCGACGAGCTGCCGGAGCTCGCGGTTGTCGTTCGCCGCCTGCTTGGACTGTTCCATGTAGAGGTTGGCCGCGGCGAGGAGCTCCTTGTAGTCGTTGGCGAGCGGACCGTTCTGGGTCATGGCGCCCATGCCGATGAACGTGTTCTTGATGTCGTCGGTGAGAAAGCCTGTCTGCTCCCACAGGCTGTCGTCCCGCTCATTGACCAGCTGGCCGATCTTGAACTGGAACGCGACGACCTTGTTCAGCACATCGTTCGCCTGCTTGGCGGCATATTTGAGCATCGGGTTGCCCTTGGGCGCGCCGTCGGCGCCTGCGTCTGCAGCACCCGTGGCGTTGCCCGCGTCGCCCGCCGAGGCCGCGAAGGAGCGCAGCATGATCTGCAGCGCATCGCCCTTGGGCCCGACCACGTCCTTCACCAGCTGCGCGCGCTCGTTGCGCAAGGCGACCACCTTCGGGATGGTCGCGAGGTAGACGTCGATGCCGCGCCGCATGGCGGCGAGGATGTCGCGCTGATCGGCGGTGTCCACCGCCTGCTCGGCGTCGGCCAGGATGCCCGGAATGCTCCGCGCGGTCGCGTCCAGCGTGTCGGCGCCGTTTCCGCTCTGGACGAATTCACGCACGCGCAGCTGCAGGTCGAGGGTGGCGCGGTCGATCTTGCTCGTCGCATCGACGATGGTGACGGCGGCGGTATACGCGTCCATCTGGCGGGTCACGCGGCCGAAGCCGACATAGTTCAGCCCGCCCACGGCCACCAGGCTCGCCAGCACGCACAGAAGGCCGAACCAAATCTTGTGGCGGAGATTTGGACGCCAAGCCCCGACCCGGGCCGCTACGCCGAACTTCATAAAACCCTCCCCAGACGCGCCGGCCCTGAAACCGCCGGGCGATACGGCGTGGCTTGGCCTGTTTGCGGCGTAAATCTGCGGTAAAATAGTAAAACCGCGATTAATACGGCCGTATGTTCATGCGGCGCGCAGGTCGGACAGGAACTTGTCGACCTCGGCGCGCAGCTTGTCTCCCTGGGCGGCCAGGCTGGCGGCGGCGGCCTGGACCTGGGCTGCGGCCGAGCTGGTCTGGCCCGCGGCCTGGGTGACCGCACCGATGTTCGACGAGACTTCGCTCGTGCCGGCCGAGGCTTGCTGGACGTTGCGCGCGATCTCCTTGGTCGCGGCCCCCTGCTCTTCGACCGCCGAGGCGACCGTCGTCGCGATCTCGTTGATACGCCCGATGGTGCCGGTGATGCCTTCGATGGCGCGTACGGAATCGGCGGTGGCCCCCTGGATCGACTTGACCTGTGCCGAGATGTCGTCCGTCGCCTTGGCGGTCTGGGTGGCCAGCGATTTGACCTCGGAGGCGACGACCGCGAAGCCTTTTCCGGCCTCGCCCGCGCGCGCCGCCTCGATCGTGGCGTTGAGCGCCAGGAGATTGGTCTGCCCGGCGATGTCGTTGATGAGTTTCACCACGTCGCCGATCTTCTGGGCCGTCACGGCAAGGTTCTGCATCTGGGTATTGGTGTCGTTCGCGTCCTGCACGGCTTTGCCGGCGATCTGGGTGGACTCCGCGACCTGCCGGCTGATCTCGTTGATGGAGGCAGTGAGCTCCTCGGCGGCACCTGCCACCGTCTGGACGTTCTGCGAGGCATGGTCGGAGGCGGCTGCCGCTGCGGCCGCGCGCTGTGTCGTCGTCTCGGCGGTGGCCGACATGGCACTGGCCGTCGACTGGAGCTGGGTGGCCGCCGCGGAGAGGCTCTGGAGCAGGCCGTTGATCGACTGATCGAATCCCTTGATGGCACCTTCGACGCGTTGCTGGCGGGTTTCCCGACGTTCCTGGGCCGTCTTTTGCTCGGCCGCGAGCTGATCGGCGCGGATCATGTTGTCCTTGAACACCTGCACCGCGTCCGCCATGCGCCCGATTTCGTCGCCGCGGCCGATGCCGGGGATTTCGGTGCCGGTATTGCCGCCGGCGAGCGTCGTCATCGCCTTGGTCATGCCGATGATCGGCATGCTGACGCCGCGGCCGACCGTGAAGCTGAGGCCCGCGACGACGAGCACCGCGGCCAGCATGGTGGCATACATCACATACGACATGGTCTTCTGCAGCGACAGCATGCGCAAATTGGCCGCGTGGTCGGCGTCGCGCACGGCCGTGTCGATCACCGGCAGCGTGGCCTGGATGCCGGCATAGGCTTTGTCGAGGACCTTCAGATCGGCCTGGACCTCGAGGGCGCCTTTGACCATCGCGAAGAAGTCCTTCTGGTACGCCCCCATCTTGGTCGAGATGCCCTCGCGCATCTGGGGCGAGATCTTGGCGATCGGCAGCAGCTCGGTGAAATCCTCCATCGCCGACTTCATGTCGTCGGCGTATTTCGGGTCGAGCTGGGCGATGAAGTCCTTCTCGTGCTGGCGCATCGTCAAGAGGATGTTCTGCAGGCGCAACTCGTCATGCGCATCGAGCTCCTTGCCGACCTCGTCGGCGGATTTGCGCATCGTGCCGATCAGGCCGCTGCTCCAGTCGAGGCCGAGGGTGCGCTGGGTGGCGCCCACCTTCGCGAACCCGGCGCCGTACGCCTTGAGCGCCGGGCTCAGCGCCTCGGCCTTGGCGTTGAGGTCGGCATCGTCGAGGCTGAGTGCCAGAAGGTCGGCCTTCTCGGTCAGCGCCTTGATCGCCGCCGCGTGCTGGGCAATGTCGGCGTCGGTGTGGTGAAGCAGGAAATCGCTCTCAAACTGGCGTGCGGTGAACAGGCCGCGCTCCATCTCGGTCAGAAGGTTGTCGGCGGTCCGCGCGCTCTCGATCTGCGCCTGCATGCGGCCGATCTGGACGTTCGAGAAGACATACCCGGCGCCCAGCGCCAGCACCCCGAGCACGCCGATCGCGGCAATCAGGCCGATCTGACGCTTGACGCTGATGCGCGACAATAGACGCGACATAACCCGCTCCCCAAGTCTTGCTAAGGACGACCTTGTTCTTCGGTAAGGAATGTAAAAGGAAGTGGTAAAGGAACTGTTGAAGGACGCCGCTTTCCCCCTGGAATTACTCGCATTTTCCACGCAATTTAACGATCCGTACCGACCAAAGGTGAAGGACTATTGGCAGACCGCCGGGCGGGGCCGGATATTCCGCCGCTGCGGCACCGCAGCCTTGAGGATCGCGGCTATCCCCGGTATCCCCGTGATTCATCTCAGGGTTTCTACGGATTGACCGGAACGGCGCCATGCCTCAAATGCGTAACAATCAGGACCCGCTTTGGCTTCGGGGAGTGCCGGTCGCGATGCCAACGAATCTGGAACCAGTCGATTTCTATCGCCGCGAAGCGGCGCGCCTCCGCGGCATGGCGGATTCCAATCAGTTCGGGGATGTCCGGGACGGCCTGTTGAACGTCGCCCGCCACTACGACGTGCTGGCGGACCAGGCGGCGGCGATCACCCGCCACACCTTCGGCCAGCGCTTCAGCCGGCCCAGCCTCGATCCCTTCTACGCGGCGCAAGGCGCGGGATCCAGCCAGGGCGACGACTAGCCCGCACCTGGTCTTTCAATGCAAAACGGCCCCGCCCGTTTCCAGGCGAGGCCATTCGCGTGCCGGTCGGGTGCGGCTTAGGGCAGCAGCACCGTCGAGCCGGTGGTCTTGCGCGATTCGAGATCGCGATGGGCCCTGGCGGCGTCCTTCAGCGGGTAGGTCTGGTTGACCTCGATCTTCACGATGCCCTTCTTGACCACGTCGAAGAGTTCGTTGGCATTGGCGACGAGTTCCTCGCGCTTGGCCACATAGCTGCCGAGCGTGGGGCGGGTCACGTAGAGCGAGCCCTTGGTCGCGAGGATGCCGAGATTGACCGGCGGCACCGCGCCCGAGGCATTGCCGAAGCTCACCATGAGGCCGCGCGGCTGCAGGCAGTTGAGCGAGCCGTCCCAGGTGTCCTTGCCGACGCCGTCGTACACGACGGGCAGTCCCCCTTTGGCGATCTTCTTCACCTCGTCGACGAAGTTCTGCTCGCGATAATTGATCACGTGATCGTAGCCGTGCGCTTTGGCGAGCTTGGCCTTGTCGGCATCGCCGACCGTGCCGATCACCGTCGCACCGAGGTGCTTCGCCCACTGGCCGAGGATGAGGCCCACGCCGCCGGCCGCCGCGTGGAACAGGATCGTGTCGCCGGCCTTCACACGGTACGTGCTGCGGATCAGGTACTGCGTGGTCAGGCCCTTCAGCATCATCGAGGCGGCCTGCTGGTCGGTGATGCCCTCGGGGATCTTCACCAGCCGGTCGGCCGGGATGATGCGCTCCTCGCAATACGAGCCGATCGGTGCCGCCCCATAGGCGATGCGGTCGCCGGCCTTGAGGTCGGTCACGCCCGGGCCGACCGCGACGACCACGCCCGCACCCTCGCCGCCCACGATCAGCGGCATCTGCTGCGGGTAGAGGCCGCTGCGGTTGTAGGTGTCGACGAAGTTGAGCCCGACGGCGGTGTGGCGGATGCGCGCCTGGCCGGGGCCTGGGGCGGGCACCTCGATGTCCTCCCACTGCATCACTTCGGGGCCGCCGTGCTTATGGATGCGGATCGCTTTGGTCATCGGTGTCCTCGTGATTTTTAGTTGCTGAGATGCTGCTTGAGGAACGCCGCGGTGCGGTCGTTCGCCGTCGCCGCCGCGTCCTTGTCGTAATGATCGCCGCCCACGCGTGCGAAGGCATGGTCCTGCTCCGGATAGAGATGCACCGTGACCAGGCTGTTGCCCTTGAGGCCGGCCTGGATCTTCGCTTGCGCCTCCGGCGGCACGAACTGGTCCTTGCCGGCGATGTGCATGAGATAGGGCTTCTTGATGTTCTTGGCCTCGCCGAGCAGGTCCTGGATGCCGACCCCGTAGTAGCTGACGTTGCAATCCGCGTTCGAGCGGGCCGCCATCAGGTAGGCGAGCTTGCCGCCCAGGCAGTAACCGACCGTGCCGACCTTCTTGCCCGCGATCTCCGGCATCTGGCGCATATGCGCGAGCGTCGCCTTGAGGTCTTCGACCCCTTTGTCGGCGTCGAATTTCTGGAACAGGCCGAACGCCTGCTTCCATTCGTCCGGCGAATAGGTATTGAGCTGGATGCCCGGCTGGATGCGCCAGAAGATGTCCGGACAGACGACCGTGTAGCCGAGCAGCGACAGGTCATCGGCCAGCTGCCGCATCGTCTGATTGACGCCGAAAATCTCCTGGATCAGCAGCAGCCCGGGGGCGGGCGCCGCCTTTGCTTTCGCGACATACGCCTCGAACGTGCCGCCATTGGCCTTCACCGTCGTTTGCGCCATCGCTCGCTCCTCCGTCGTGCCGGGCCCGCCGCGGGGTGATCCCCGTCTGTCGCCAACCTAGCGCGCCTTCAAATCCTCGGCCAGCGCCACCGGGTCGGTGAGCGGCGCCGAGCACACCGGCCCCTCGCAGACATAGACCGTGGGCTTGCCGCCGAGCGCGCCTTTGGCGTGCGCCGGGTGCGAGGGCGGCAGATCGGCGCCGGGCGGGACGATCTGCAGGACCAGATTGGGCAGCGAGGCCGTGACGGCGAGTGCGCGCAGCAGGCCGTCGGTGGCCGCCTCTCCCGCGCGCCCCACCACCGCGATCTGCAGCGGCTTTGCCATGAAGTCGGCCGCGTTCAGCAATGTCGACAGCGGAAAGAAGTTCTGCGCGAGCTCGCCCGAGAACGCGCCGACCACCGCCTCGGCGCGGTCGCGATAAGCGCTCTTGCCGGTCAGCGCGTGGAGCCGCGCCAGGGTCTCGGCCATCACGCCGTTGCCCGACGGCGTGGCCGCGTCGTGCGCGGTCTTCGTGCGGGTGATCAGGGTGCTCGCGTCGGAGGCCGTGAAGAAATAGCCGCCGCCGGCCTGGTCCCAGTACCAGCGGTCGGCATCGGCCACGAGCTGCTCGGCCTGCTCCAGATGGATGCCGGCACCGGTCACCTCGTAGAGCACGGTCGCGGCGCGGGCCATGTTCGCGTAATCGTCGAGCATGGCGGTGTGCTGCGCGCGGCCCTGGCGGAAGCTGTGGCGCAGACGCCCCGCGTCGCGCTCGCCCCCGGGGGCGCGCAGGTGCGTGAGCACGCCGGCGAGCGCCTGGCCCGCGAGCGCCACCCAGTCCGCGTGCCCGAAGACGAAGCCGGCGCGCGCGAGGGCCGCGATCATCAGGCCGTTCCAGTCGGCGAGCACCTTGTCGTCGCGGCCGGGCGGTATCCGCTTGGCGCGCGCGTCGAACAGGACCTTGCGGCACTTGGCGAGGCGCGCCTCGTGCGCCGCATCGCCCAGCAGCATCTTCTTCGAGCGGTTGAGGATCGTGTGCTCTTCCCAGTTGCCGCCGGGGTGTACGTCGTACGCCTCCTTGAAGAACGCCGCATCGGCGCCGAGCAGGCCGGCGATCTCGGCCTCGGTCCAGACGTAGAATTTGCCTTCCTCGCCTTCGGAATCGGCATCGAGCGTGGCGGCGAAGCATCCGCCTTCGGCCATCATCTCGCGCTTGAGCCACCCCACGGTCTCGGCGACGCGCGCCTCATACAGCGGGCTTTTCGTCTCCTGCCAGACCAGCGCCAGCAGCTCGATCAGCTGCGCGTTGTCGTAGAGCATCTTCTCGAAGTGCGGCACCAGCCACACGGCGTCGGTCGAGTAGCGGGCGAAGCCGCCGCCCAGATGGTCGTAGATGCCGCCCTGGCACATGCGGTCGAGCGTCACCACGACGGCATCGCGCAACGCGGTCACATCGGGACTGCGGCCGGCCCTGACATAGGCCCGCCACAACAGCTCGAGAATCGAGCTTTGCGGGAATTTGGGAGCGCCCTTCAGCCCGCCATGGACCGGATCGAACATGCCCGCGAAGTGCTTGGCGATGCGGTCAAGGACGGGCCGCTCGACCCGCCCGCCGGGCGATGATTTCTCGCGCGCCTGCAGGGCTTCGACCAGCGTGCCGACGTTCTGGTCGACTTGGTCGCGCTTGTCGGTCCAGGCGGCCGAGATCGAGCGCAGCACGTCCTTGAAGCCCGGCCGGCCGTAGCGCGATTCGACCGGAAAATAGGTGCCGCCCCAGAACGGGCGGCCGTCGGGCGTCAGGAACATCGTCAGAGGCCAGCCGCCCTGCTCGCCCATCAGGTGCAGCGCGTTCATGTAGATCTGGTCGACGTCGGGCCGCTCCTCGCGGTCGACCTTCACGTTGACGAACAGCTCGTTCATCACCGACGCGGTCTCGTCGTCCTCGAAGCTCTCGTGCGCCATGACGTGGCACCAGTGGCAGGCGGCATAGCCCACCGAGAGCAGGATCGGCACGTTGCGCGCCTTGGCTTCGGCGAAGGCCGCTTCGCCCCACGAGCGCCAATGCACGGGATTGTGCGCGTGCTGCAGGAGGTAAGGGCTGGTCTCGCGGCCGAGCAGGTTGGCAGCCGGAAACGTCGAGGCGACGGCCATGACGGGAACTCCAATTTCCCACAGCACCGGTCGCCGGCCTGAAAGCCGGCGACGCAGCGCACGGGTGTTTGGTCAACTTAGGCGCGTCGGCGCTGGTGGACAACTGCGTGTTGCGTTACCCTGCTCACATGAAAGTCACGGTCAACATCGACTGCACGCCCGATGAGGCGCGCGCCTTTTTCGGCCTGCCGGACGTCCGGCAGTTCCAGGAGTCGATGATGACCGAGGTCCAGAAGCGGATGGAGCAGACCGTCAAGTCCATGGACCCGGAAACGATGCTGAAGACCTGGCTGCCCGTTTCGCTCGAAGGCCTCGAGCAGCTCCAGAAGATGTTCTGGGGCCAGATGGGCGCCGGCATGGGGCGCAAGCCCGGCGACAAGTGACGCGATGGCTCTGATCGCGTCATCCCCTTCCGGTGGCGTGCACTTAAAAACTTCCCTTGCCCCCGGCCGGATCAGTGCCGCGTGGCGCTCATCACCCGGTCGGCGGGAAGAACGACCTGAACGTTGGTGCCCGTGCCGGGCTGACTGTCGATCGACAGCCGGCCGCCGTGCAGCTCGACCAGCGATTTGGTGATCGGCAGCCCGAGTCCGGCACCCTGCCGGCTGCGCACGTACGGATTGGCGGTGCGCGATATGCCCGACAGGATCTTGGGGATGTCCTGCGGCGCCATTCCGGTGCCGGTGTCGCGCACGCCGATCATGAGGCGGCCGTCGCCATCCACGTCGGCGGTGACGTCGATGCGGCCTGAGGCGCGGGTGAACTTGACCGCGTTCGACAGAAGATTGAGCAGCACCTGGCGCAATGCCAGCGGATCCGCGCGCACATCCGGCAGGTCGGGTGCCAGGCGGGTTGTGATCGTCAGCTGCTCTCGCGCCGCCGTGGCCTGGATGATCTTCAGCACGTCGTCGACCACGCGGGCGATCGACACCAGCTCCTCGTGCAGCTCGCGCCGGCCGCTCTCGATGCTGGTGACGTCGAGCAGGTCGTTCACCAGCGACAGCAGATGCGAGGCGCTGCCGTGGATGTCGCGCACGTATTCGGAGTAGCGCGGGCTTCCGAGCGGCCCCAGCATCTGCATCTGCAGCATCTCGGCGAAGCCGATGACGGCGTTGAGCGGCGTGCGCAGCTCGTGGCTCATCATCGACAGGAATGCGGTTTTCGTGCGGGCGGCGATCTCCGCCTCGTCCTTGGCCGCGCGCAGCAGGAGATCGGCTTCGCGCCTGGCCGTGACGTCCAGGCAGACGCCGTCATAGGCGACGACGCGTCCGCGCGCATCGGCGACCGCGCGCACGCTTTCCTCGATCCAGAAGGTCTCGCCGGAGCTGTGCCAGACTTCGCGCTGCCGGTTGACGACCGTTCCCGCCCGCAGGCTGGCGATCCAGTCCTTGCGATCGAAGCCGGGCGGGAAGAACAGCGCCTGCACCGAGGCCGCGGAGATGTCCTCGCCGTCGGCGATTCCGAACATGAGCCGGAACGCCGGGTTGACGTCGCAGAGCCCCGCCTGGGGCTCGACCCGGTAGAGCCCCACCGGCACCGTCTCGAACAGCTCGCGGTGCCGGCTTTCGGCCGCCGCCAGGGCGGCGCGGTTGTGCGCCTTGCCGATCGCCGAGCGCGCCGCGAGGCGCAGCAGGGCCAGGCGCTGCGGCGTCTTGATCACGTATTCGTCGACGCCGGCGCGCATCGCCTCCACCGCGACCTCCTCGCTGCCGGTGCCCGTGAACATGATCACTGCCACGTCGGGATAGCGGCGCTTGATCTCTTTGAGCACGGTCAGGCCGTCGCCCCAGCGCAGCTGGTAGTCGGTGACCACGAGGTCGAAGCCGCCGCGGTCGAGCAGGCCCGCGAAGCCGCGCGCGTCCAGCACGTGCTCGACCGCCAGATCGGCGAATTCGTGCTCGAGCTCGCGCAGCACCAGCGCGCGGTCGTCGGGATTGTCGTCGATCAGCACGGCGCGCAGAGCCATGGTCACTGGCCTTCCATGTCCGGCTTCTGGTTGAGGATCATCCAGTACGGCTGCAAGGTCTTGACCATCGCGAACAGGTCGTCGAAGCCGACCGGTTTCACGAGATAGGAGTTGGCGCCGTGGTCGTAGGCCTGGTTGACGTCGACGGTCTCGGTCGACGAGGTGAGCACGACCACCGGCAGCCGTTTGAGAGCGGGGTGCTGCTTGATCCAGGACAGCACCTCGTGGCCGGACTTGCGCGGCAGCTTGAGGTCGAGCAGCACCAGCACCGGGACGGGATAGCGGGACCGGTCGGCGTACTCGCCGCTCCCGGAGAGATAGGCGATGGCCTTTTCGCCGTCGTCGACCACCGAGATCGGATTGACGAGATTGGCCTTGCGGAAGGCGCGCTGGATGAGCAGCACGTCGTCCGGATTGTCTTCGACCAGGAGAATCGTGAAATCGCTGGCCATCATGCTGCGGCGTTCCCTTCACGCAACTCGAACCAGAAGCGGCTGCCCTGACCGGCGGCGGACTCGACGCCGACCTGGCCGTCCATCCGCTCGGCACCTTTCTTGACGATGGCAAGCCCGATGCCCGTGCCGGGATAGGTCTCGGACCCGTGCAGGCGCTCGAAGACGCGGAAGATCCGCTCGTGATGCTCGGGCGCCACGCCGATGCCGCGGTCTTCGATCCAGCAACGCACGCGCCCGTCGCGCGTCTCGGCGCGGATGCGGATCTCGGGTGCCGCCCCGGGTGCGGTGAACTTCAGCGCGTTGTTGACGAGGTTGATCAGGCATTGCTGCAGGGTGGCGCGGTGGGCGCGCACCACGGGCAGCGGCCGTTCGACCGTGACCGCCGCCTTGCGCTCGCCGATCACGCCCTGCATGCGCGAGAGGATCGTGTCGACGGTGTCCTCGAGCGGAACGGGCCCGAGCGCCATGTCGGTGCGGGAAAGCCGGCTGTAGGCGAGGAGGTCCTGGATCAGCTCGTCCATGCGCGCGGCCGCGGCGACCACGCGCGAGGCGTAGTCGCGGCCCGTCGCACCGAGCTGGTCGGCGAAGTCTTCGAGCAGGGCTTTCGAGAAGCCCTGCATCGCGCGCAAGGGTGCCCGCAGATCGTGCGAAACCGTGTAGGCAAACGCATCGAGGGCCGTGTTCGAATCCTGGAGCCGGCCGGCCATGCGGTTGAAGGCCCGCGCAAGCCCGGAGATCTCGTCGCGCCCGGCGATCGCCACCCGGTGCGCGAGCTCGCCCTCGCCCAGGCGCCGCGCGCCGTCGGCCAGGAGGGCAAGCCGCCAGCGCAAATCGCGCAGCACGCTCGCACCCACGATCAGCGACAGGGCGACGACGACGAGGCCGCTGCCCACCAGCGCCTCGAGCATCAGGCGCTGGCTGGTGAGTGCCGCGGCCTGGTCGTGCTCGAACGTGCCGCGTTCGGCCGCCGTCATGTCGTCGATGAGAGCGCGCGCGCGCTCCATGGCGCTCTTGCTGGAGCGCAGCAGGTCGACGGCCGTCGCGGCCGGCGCGCCGGCGCGCGGAGATTCGGCGACCAGGCGCAGCGCGTCGAGCTCCTGGTCCGTCGTTTCCTGGAGGGCGGCAAGGCGGGTGCGCTGGGCGGGCGTGGCGATCTCGTTGCCGAGGCTGGCAAGGGCTGCGGGGACGGCCGCCAGGGCCGCCCGGTAGGAGGCGAGGAACTCCTCGCGGCCGCTCGCCACGT
>Ga0335071_10004107_pt1 | contig 15236 bp, 22 predicted proteins | sample Lox_Sample_15_FD_206724 | JGI IMG/M metagenome (GOLD analysis project Ga0335071, IMG submission 206724) | Soil microbial communities from Loxahatchee National Wildlife Refuge, Florida, United States - Lox_Sample_1.5 | ecosystem: Environmental > Terrestrial > Soil > Wetlands | place: USA... | reverse complement strand
TTTTTCCCGACTTCCGCCACACTAACCACCTTTCTCCCTGATTGAGGGCAGGGACTTAGCCCTGTTTTTCCTACGACGTTTAGTTTCGGATTCGTATCGGCAAGTCTTGCAAATGCGAACCCATCCTCCCTGCTGCCACTTCCTACCGCTGTATGGATGTCCTTTGGGACAGCGATCCTTGGCGGCGTTTATGGCAGTAGGGCCTTTCCCGCGAAGTACGTTCTTTCTATCCGTGGATGGTTCGACATGCTCAGGATTGCAACACCTACGCTCAATCGAAGCCGCCGCCCCGTAGACCCGTAACTTCATTTCCTTCACTGATTCCGGCTCTGGCGTGTCCAAAATCAGCACAGGCGCAATATCGTCTCCGGTCACCGATGTTCCGGCATAGTCCGGCCCTTTTACGAGAATGCAGGGCGCGTAGTGCTCTATCAGAGCGTGCAACTGCTCCTCGGTGTCAAATCCGACTGTGATGTCTGCGTACTTCGAGACGTTTGCCATGCGTGTGAGGTGGTCGTCGATGGGATAGCGTTCGCCCCATTTGCAAGCCTTTAACTTCTTGGCTGAGAGATCAGAGTTCACAGCGATGAGAAGTTTATTTCTCGCCGCTGACGGCGCGATGCCTAATTGTGCCGCCGCCGCGCTCATCGAAGGCGAAATGCCCAATTGCTTTGCTGCTCTCAGAAATCTTTCGTGCCCCTCATGGAATACATCGAAACAGCCGCACGTTATAATCGTTGTCATGCTCTACTCCAAATTTGAACTCGTGAAACTTGCGGTTGAAATTGCCAGCGGATTTGAACTCGATCCTGCATTGGTCTGCGCTCACATCGACGTACGAAGCCGTTGGGACTCCGGCCTTACCCTTCCCACGGCGACTTACTACTCGGCTCCTGGTCGATCCGCTCTGGAGTCGGAGCATCGCTCGATTCAGTGGGGTCTGATGGCGATTGGTGGGGAGTTTGCACGCTCACAGGGATATATCGAACCACTCCCGGCGCTACTGTTACCTCTCGAAAATCTCCGCGAAGGGTGCCGCATTCTTCGGGAATTATGTCTACGACACAACGCGATGGAGGGTAAAGAGGTGCAAGCCCTTCTGCGCTGGAACTCTCAACCTGATCGCGATTTGGTTGCGGAGATTCTTCGGAAAATGCCATCTTACACAGAACTAAATGCGCGAATTCCCGACCAACCACGAACGTTCCCCGATGCCGACAAGACTCTCCTGCTAACTCATTCGCAAATTGAAGAGAACCAGTTGCTTTGAGGTTGCAAGACGTAATCCCGAATACGAAGGCCGCGATGAAGATGTCTCCGGCTCCCGTCACGTCTACGACTTCACTGACCGTGGCCGGGATTTCAAAATCGCCCAATTTGCAGCCGCGTGCGCCGAGTTTTTCAACTACGTTTCCGTTCTGAACGTCGCTCAGAGGGATATTCTCCATTTCGGCTTCGTTCGGAAACATGTACAAAATTTTCGCTGGCATGAACCTCCACGAGCGACTGTACCATTCCCAATGATGCTTCGCGTCAACAAACATCGGCTTGCCTGATACCACGATCTTTTCGGCCAACTCCTCCGTCATAGCTCCCTTGCTGTAGTCCGACACGACAACTGCATCACACAACTCCAGCATTCGCTCAGAGAATGGTTCGGTCATATACCCAAGAGCGTCCCGATCCACCCGCGAGACGAGGTGCGAGCCGCAAAACGTGCGCTCCTTCCGCGAGAAACTCCCCCGCCACTCATACACTTCTGCTCCAAGTTCCCGTAGTTGATTCGCGACCAATCCGACGCCCCCAGCCGTGGTGCGTTCGATGTGTGGGACCACTACGGGAACCGGAGCTTCAGGACACAGGCGCGTTGCTGTCCCGAACACGTAAAAATCTTCGATGTAGTCGCCGACGCAGAGGATTTTGCTCATTGGACTATCAGGCTTTCTTTCTGCCGCAGTTCGCGGTAGCGGAAATTTTCGTCGAACGTGTGACCCTGCGATGGTGAATGGATGATGAACTCAGGATTGTTGAACAGTTCGATGCGCGAGTCGTTCACTGTATCGAAAAAAGTGTGCCCGTCGATGGTGCCCCATGAGTACGCGAGGAACTGAATGCCGGGGAGAATCGTTACCATCACGGCAGGGCGCTCCCACCCTTCCTTTTCCTGCGTCGTCCAAATCTTGTCCTGCTTAGACTTCTTCATTCAAGTTCCTGCTTTCCTGAAGTCTCACCACATCCTTTTCGTCATGATGCGTCGAGACTTCCATGATCCAACTCAAATTGTGTGCCGAGAACGAGTGAAACTGTTTCGCTTTCAGCCGATACGTCCCTCCCGACGTCACCCCGACAATCCCCGCAATGCCCTTGTCCTCGTTGTGCAGGAATAGCGTTACGGTTCCTGATACGCCGATGAACGTTTCGTCTTTCTTGCGGTGACAGTGAATCGAACTCTGAAAGCCTGGGTTGATCTTCAACAACTTCAGGCAGTACGCCTCATTGTTCACGATCCAGAATTCCGTGCCCCACTTTTTCGGAATGATCTTCTCGGCATGGAAGGCCATCTCGCCCTCATTGATGATGAACATGTGCTCCCTCTCTCGCGGTTTCCAGAATGCGAAACGCGTCCGCGGTTGTCTCGATCTTGTGTACCTGTCCGCGCCAAGCGAAATGCCAAGCCTTCTCGTCGTCTGTCAGGTTGCGCTCGGAAGGCTTTCGCATCGGGTCTTTGATCTCGAACAGGAAGTTCGATCCGCGCCAGCCGACGAGTAAATCAGGCACCCCTGCGCCCATCTGTGAAAGGCTCTGCACGGTAGCCCCGGCGTTGCGGAGATCACGAACGATCATCGGTTGATTCTGATCTACCTTGGCTCTGCGTCTCATTTGTCACCTTCCACAAGTCGGACACTTACGTTTGAATCTCCGCCAAAAACTGTCACGCTCGGCCATTTCATGTGCGAATTCAGGGTCTAGTCTGGCGAATGCTTCCTTGCCGTCATCGTTCAGATCAAAACCGTCCCGACGAATCGCGTAAAGTTGCTTCAGGACTATCAGAATATCTTGCAATTTTTCTGTCACGGCTTCCACTCTCCATGCGGCACCAGTTTTCTCCGGTTCCGCGTATCTTCAAAATGACAATCCCGGCAACCTGCCAGAACGTTTTCCTTTGTGTCCGATCCGCCCCGGCCTCGCGACTCAATGTGCATCAGTTCCATCGTGTGCCACGTGATGCGGACAGGGCAGCGCGACTTTTCGGCGTCACCGAATGGGGAATTCTCGCACTGCCCTCCGCTGCGCTCGAATGCGTACTGGCGAAGTTCTGCCATCTCCCGTCCATTCAAGCGAACTTTTGCTCGACGCCACGGCGCCGCCTCTTTGTGCTGGCGCGGCTTCTTACGAATCGGACTGCGACGAAGTGGGTTGATGTTCATTCTGTGATCCTTTCCACCTTCACCCGCCCCATCGTGCGAATCGCCTCCATCTCGTTGTAGAGTTCTTCCTCTTGCCGACCGTTGCGGACAATCGCGATCACCTTGACTTCAGAGAACTCCAGCCATGCCATGATCTCGCGAACGAATGCTCCGGTCGATGTGAAGTTCACGCGGTCGATGGTGTACTCAGGACGCTTCACTGGTCGCCCATGCCATCGCTGCCGCGAAGTCCTTTCGCTTGAGATCGGAAATTTTCTCGATGCCGACCGACTCCAGGTATTTCTCTCGCTCTGCATTCCGTTTTTTGCTTTGCTGGCACGCCTGACCCCATGCGATTACATCCCGGCGCGAGATCGGCCACTCGCCTGAATCGTCACCGCATTTCTTCACCATTTCGTCGATCTTCTCGGCCAGTCCGTACTCGACCGGCGCTTCGTTCACCAGTTCCGGGTCGTCCTCCGTGGCTGCGATCAGGCCAAGGACTTTCAGGAGCGATTTCAGCGCCCCTGTTAGCGCGATGGGGAGAGCCTTGCCCTTGTAGTCCTGACCGCAGCCTGCCGACTGCATGATCTTGCTCGTCACGCCATCCGTGATTTCATACTCCACGGTGACCGCAACTTCGTCGATCATGTTGTCGTTTACTGTGAGATACGGTTGAGAACGCCTGATCTCTAAGATTCTCTGCGGGATGATGACGACGCCTCGCTTGAAAAGACGATTCCTAACTTCCCGAAATAGGTCCGAGGCTCGGATGTAGGTGTACTCGCCGTTGTTGCCTTCTTTGGCGACATCACCAATTTCAGCAGCGGCTTCAGCAATCTTTTCAGCCAATGTTTGCGGCATTGCTTTTTTCTCCCGTAAAGCGTGGCGTGCATGAGTCCGTTAGTTCCCTGCGTCGGCGGCGTCCGTTTCTTCATTCGCTCCCTCTCGATTTACTCGTTCCCGGCAATCCTTGCCAGTACACAAGTAGGCGTGTAGCGGATTATTAATCAGAAGAACGGTGTGCGGCGACATGTTCATGTTCTGTTTCAGTAACTTCAGAAACTTCTCGTCGTAAAATATCGTCATCGCCATCTCCCATCAGCCACATCCACAACTGGATAAGTGTTTTTCCGTCCGGCACGACACCCTTCTCGATTCGCCGCAACGTGGACTCGGTAAGCCCGATCATCGCAGCCGCTTCCTTGCACTCCATGTTCGAGACGAGCCGCCATTTCTTGATTACTTGTCCGATTCGCACGCTTCCTCCAGATATTTCACGACTGCGTACCGAATCAGGCTTGACGCTGTGCGCTGCTCCGCTTTGGCTCGTTTGCCAATACGCTTCAGCAGATCGGCGTCAATCCTGAGCCTTATAGTTTCCGATGGCTTTGTCATGCGGGAACAAAATTACCGCAATGTACCACATTGTGTCAAGAGGAAAATAGCGTCGATTGAAAGAAAAATGTTTGTAGTTCTGGCGGGGCGTTCACTCGTTGCACATTTTCAGGGTAGGTATAGCAGGTAACCAGCTTGGTCCGCATGGGGATTGCGACCGTCACGGTTCCATCGGCATTTGCCTTTACATGTCCGCACATCCGGGCGCACGGGCCTGTCAGGACGCGCACAAACATGCCAGGGTCGATCATTGTCTCTACGGAGTGCTCGTACTTGAGGAGTTCTGCAATCCAGTTCGAATCGGCAGCTTCCGGTCGGATGAAGTCAATTCCCGGCGTTCGCGCCAGCCGTCCAAGGGAACCATTTGCGCCTCGGACGTAGACATGCTCGACAATCCATTCCGGGTCGCCGTCCGCGTTGCGCTTCATGGGCACAAGAGCTTCGATTCCCGGTTCGTGGATGCGTTTCAGTTCTTTGGCAAGACGAAGCGCGAGCACATCGGGTGATTGGCCGAGTGCGACTTCCAGAATCTTCCACGGCTCAGACGAAGCAACCTTGCCTTTAGTGAGCAGCATTTTTCTGCCCACTATACCATACAGCTTATCCCTTATCTGGGGGATCGGGCGGTTTGTTCGGGTTGTCGTCGTCCGGTTTCGGGTCAGTTGGCTGTTTCGTTGGGTCGGTCATCGCGTTTTATCCTGTATCCGGGGTGAGTGTTAGCTACGCTCACACAGCCCCATTTGTGCTCGACTTTTAAAATCAGAAGCGTTTGTCCAGGCGAAAATTCCGGCTCGAAATCGTGGCAAAAGTTCAGGTATGTGAGCGGCAAGGCTTCGCCCGACGCGCTATGCGGCTTTATCCAATAGCGATAGGCTCCATCTGGATTGCTCACGACTAGGGCATTGTAGTAAGTGTCAATGACGTTGGCTTGCACTTCCGAGGAACGCATGGTGTAACCGACGAAAGCCGCTGCGCCCAGAACGCCGCAGAAAACGACGCCGAGAATCCGTCCCATTCCGCGCCTAGTCGTGGAATCGTCCGTGTGACCCTGAAAAATTCGCATCGCAGCGGCCCTTAAGTTCGGCAACCAATTCGCCCGTTTCTGTCTGGGATGTTTCAAGACGTAGCACACGATCTCGTAAATCACGAACAACGAAGCCAACAAGAGAAACCACGACGCCAGATACGATAGTGATGCCAAGCCTGATCCATTCATTCACGCCGCCTGTCCCTTCGATCCCGTCCGCATGTACTATTGTTTGAAAGCACGACTGGTGCTACATTTAGGCCATGTACAAAAGACAGGACAAAGTTTTCAAAGAGAAATTGACGAAGCGTGCAGATGAGATGCGAAAACAGGAACTCGCGGCCAAACTGATTTGCATCATGGACGCGCTGCGAAAAACTACTCCTCATCTTTTGGCTTCTTGCCAGCCAACTTCATCTCGGCCTCGCCAATAGATTTGATTGCATCCTGCGTGGCTTGCAGTTGCTTCTCGAATACTTTTCGCAATCCGCCGTGCTGTCCTCGATTCTCAAATTTGGCTTCGCGCTCGGCTTCAGTTTGTTTCGAGGTTGAACTTTCGCCGCGATCTAGCGGTTTGTAAGGCGCGATCTTTTTGAAGTCTCCGTAATTGCCGTACTTCTTTGAGAGTTCGTCTTGGGTCTGCTGTAAATCTTCCATTTGCCGATGCGCGGTGCGCGAGTCTGCCGTCTCTCCGTTCGGGATCTGATCGGTGATCGACTTGAACATCTGCGCCGCGCCGCGCCCGATCTTGCCGCCCTGCATTTCCATCTGCATCGAGACGGCTTTGTCCTTCATCGCCTTGTAGTCGGCGATGTACTGTTTTACCGCATCTGCCGTGGTCCGATTGAGTGCCTTGTTTTGCAGAGCGGTGTTAATCATCGCCCCCATGCCAGAGGGAAGTGGTACGCTGCCGCCCGTTCCGGCCACGAGGATTCCTGCCGAGGCGCGGTCGATCTGCTCCAACGTCGTTGCGAGGATATTTCTCGCTGTCGAGTTGTCGAACAGTTCAGGATGCTCATCGATGTCCTGATGAACGCGGTTCAGCGATTGCTGCACGATGTTCGAGATGTGAGCTTCGGCGGTGTACTGCGCGAATTCCTTTTCGCCGCCGATGGGCGTTGCTTCCACACCTTCAGGCACTTCGTTTCCCTTGCCGACGTGCGTCTCACCATCCGATCCGACCCAATGATAGTAATTCCCGGCCTTTGCTCCGCTCTGTTTTGCTTCGGTTCTAACTTCCGCTCCGGCTCGCGCTTGCTGCAATTTCTCTTGCTGTGCGCGTTGGTGCGCCCCGCGGAGGGTCGTGATCTGCTGATCGACTGCGGCCTTGTTTTGCTGGTAGAGCGGGGTGTTTTGTTTTTGCTGGGATTCGAGCCAATCTGCAACCCCGCTAGCCTTCTCGTCAGTCACGGGTCCGAGCGCGTCGGCCATTGCCTTGTGTTCGGCTTTCGCCTGTCCCTGTGCACCCTTCTGTTGCGCTTCGACGAATTTCCCCAGCGCCCCGGACATCGGCGTGCCTGCCGGAATCGTCTGCTCGTTTCCGTCAGGATCAGTCCATTTGAAATCGCTTTGCAGTGTGTCTTTTGACGGAACGTAAACTACATCAAACTTTGCTTTACCGCTCGCGTCCATCGTCGGCAACGAGTAAAAACGTCCCGCGTGTCCGGTTGCTCGCGGATCGGTCGCGTTCATGTGGGTCGCTTGCGCGTCTGAGGCTTTCTCGTCGTCACCCTCTGCTTCGACGTTCGCGCCCTCTTTGATGAGATTTTGCTTGAACTGCGAAATGGCGTCGAGATGCTTCTGCTGCTCCTCTTGCGGCATCCGCTTCAACAGGTATTCATATTGGAGTGCCTTCATGCCAGTAATCGACACCTGCATCTTGGCGAGATCGGCTTCGCTCTGCGCCTTGGAGACTGCCGCCTGTTGCATGGCCTGATTGTTCGGCGAGGCTGCCATAAAGCCCCGGTCGAGGGCATTGTTCGGGTTTCCCGGCGCGTTGCGGACTCCGGTCAGGACGCGGCCCAGCAGTCCTGCTAGAAGTGCCATATGAGGGTGAACCTTCTGTTTCGTGTCTACCTGGATTGGAGGAGTGGCCGCAGTTGCGCTGGGAGTCGCTTGGGGCGCACTTTGAGGCGCGGGGGGTGTCTGAGTATCCCCGCCGATGCCAAAGGCCGAGAAATCGCCTGTATTGTCATCCTGCTCGGAATCTTGGAGCGCCGTATTTTGAGGTTCGTCTGCCATTATCCGAAAGCTCCCGCCGCGAAGCCGCTACCGAAACTCTGCCCTTGGTTCAATACTGAATTCAGGCCGCCCTCCAAGCCTCCGGTTGCAACGCCTATCCCAGTATTGATTAATCCGCCAAGAATCCCGCTCATCAACTGCGAACTCTGTTGCTGCTCCGTGTAGGCTTGCTGGAATGCCTGATTCTCGCTCTGATTCTCGACCTGTCCTAGACTTACCGCCTGTCCGCCCGCGTTCGCTTCCAGCCCGAGCAATTGGGCCTGTGCCGTGGTTTTGTTCTGCTGCTGGAGTTGAGCGTTCTGGAGTTGCACATTTTCCGCATTGGATGCGACCGTTCCCGCTGCCGCGCCCTGCAAGGCCGCTGTTTCGCTTGCCGCCACGCCTGAAGTCAATCCCGCCATGTTCTGCGAGGCGTTCCGCAGATTCAGTTGCTTCTGCACATTCGCGTACTGTGCGCCCGTCGTGTTGACGTTCGAGGCGTTCAGGTCGGCCAGTTCCTGCGGAGTGAATCCTGTCGGGTTGGCGATCTCCGCTTCGAGCATCGGCTTCAAAGTGGAGAACAGGTCTTGCTGTTCGGAGTAGTTCGTCGCCTGCTGCTGCATGTACTGCCGTGTCTCGGCGGCTTGCTCCGACTGCAACTGCTGTTCCGATGGTGAAGGCCCACCCATGATTAGTCAATCCTCAAAGACATCGTGATCGGCTTGACTTCCGCAAAATGAAACCGTCGCTGAAAGAATCGCGTCACGTCCGGCGACTGCGTGTTGAAAATAATCTCACGCACATGCCGCGCCTGCATGATCTTCACGTACGTCCAAAATCCTTCGTACAGCGCACGCGAGTTTCGTTCGTGATTCTGGGTCAGGAATTGAATGTCGCTCCTGACGATGTTCTGCGTTTTTAAGGCGACTACCGGGCCTTCTGCATCCTCGTAGAGAATCGAGTCTGCTGGTTTCCAGTAGTCTCCGGTTAGGCCGATGGCGGCGTGATAGGGATCGGCCAAAGCTGCCGCATTCAGCAAATCCCTGTCACGCTCCTCGACATGCCGGACTTTGAGCATTACCACTCCGTCTTGACCCGCAAGCTTTCCAGTTGCGAGTACGTCACATCCGTACCCTGCACTTGGAGAAGATTCTGTACTGCCCCTTCGATCAGCGTCACGACTTCTGCCGGAACGCCGCCGACCTTCGCTGCGCTGAGAACCGACTGGAGCAGCGAGAGAACCAAAGCGATGAGTGTCGAGGCTCCCATTAGAGTGCTCCTTTCAGTTCCACGGTGAGTTGAGTTGCATTGCCGATGGCCGCGCTGAGTCCAGCCTGAGCCGTTTTGACCGGAACGCATTTCGCGCTCGTGTCGGACGGAGGCGCGGTCGTAGACCATCCGCAGTAAGTTTCGGTTGCGGTGATGAGCGCATTCTCGGCGGAAATGCCCTTATTGATGTCCTGACAGACGGATTGCGCCGAATTTGCGACACAAGAATCGTGGTACTTGGCCTGAGCCGCCACAATCACGCCCTGAAGCGCGGCGGCGGTGTTGCGAGCCTGTTGTTCAATCGGAGAGCAAGCCGTCAACACTAGGATGAACGGCAGCACGTAAAGCAGCTTCTTCATTCACTTTCTCCCGGCTGGGATTTTGTCTCCTCGTAAATACTTTGAAAGCACGGCCTTACTGCGGTTGCAGGTTAATCGCATACAGATTGCGCTGATTCGAGACGGCTGTCAATGTTCCCGTTCCCGGTGACCAATAAAGAGCATAGATGTGCGTCCCGGTCGGCGGATTGTCCATCGCGCTCAATTGCACCAGGTTGGGCGCGTTCGTCGCTGCCGGAAACTGGTGGGTCAAATGGTTGCCCAGCAGTTGCCCGTCCCGGTAGATGGCAAAGGCGATATTGTCGTGCGCGGCGGTCGATTGGCATGTCAAATTCGCCATGATCATCACAGGCCCTTTGGCATTCACGGGAAGGATCATCTGAGGCACCGATGACCATGCCGAGGCCGGTGCGACGGGATTCTGCGGGATTCCGCCCTGAATCGCCGCAATCGAGTTATTGCTCGTGTTGCCTGAACTCGTCAGGTTGGTCACGGGCACGCTGGCCTGTTGTTGTTCGAGAATCGACCACTGGTAGCGCGTGCGCCCCGGTGTCAGCCCATCAGTCGGATTGTCATAGCCGATGCTGTCCTCGTTCGCATCCGTGGCCGTCATGTAGGTTCGAGCGGGAGTCAGGACTGGCCCTTTCCCCATGGGGATCAGGCCGTCTTTCGTGTTATTCGCCTGAATCGCGGACGTGATGCGCTCTGCCAGTGTCGGTTTTGCCATTTACTTACCCTGTAGTTGCGGCAGTTGGCCCGAAGCCTCTGCCTCTGATTTCTGATCTCCAAAGATACCAAACCCGATGAGTTCCGTTGCAGTGTTTTCGGCTGGTGCGGAAATCTGGAATTGCATATGCCGGACGAGGCCGCTCAGTCGCTTCTTCAATCCCGCCATGTAGTAATAAAGCGTTCGATAGTTGACAGTCGGCTCTGCGAGAGTTGGAATGCCGGAGATCGGATAGCCTGCATTGAAGCCCGTAAAGGTTCCCGTGATCTGTGAGCCTACGGCATTCGTCAGAGTTGCGCCGATGTCGTTGAACAGGACTGAGAGAGTCGGTGCCGTTCCCGCATTCGTGTACTCCAAGCACATACCGCCGCGCCCTCCAAACTTTGCGAGGTTCCCCGGATCGGCCAACTGGATTGAGCCGAACACGGCATTCGGAGCATAAGCGGTTCCGAGATCGAGAAAACTTGACAGGTCACGGTAGGCGAGTTGCGTCACTCCTGAATTGGTCGAGGAGAGCAACAATCTCCAGACTCCCGGCGAAGTTTCGATGCTGCCCATTGCAGTGCAGGCTGCCATCTGAAGGATTCCCGGCAACTGCCAGCACTGTTGATTTAGGTTGAAGTCATAGTAGACGTTGTTCACCGTGTCCAAGATTCGCACGATGGAATCAAGGCCGTAGCGGTTTACCGAGACGTAGCACGAAGTCGAATCGACGTTGAGCAACTGATCGGCAATCGGCAGCCCAATATCTTCCGCCCCGGATGGTCCGAGCATGATGAACTGGCGATCTGAAGTAAACACGTAGAGATTGGTGCCATCCGTATCGACGGCGTTGTATGTACGGATGCCGAAGTCCTTCACGAATTCGTTGACCGTGTAGTTCGTGATGTCGGTGCCGCGCACGATGTACGAGTCATCATTCGTGAAAACGATCATGCCGTTCGGACTGTTCACGTTGCGGACAATTGGACCCGGAATGACCCACTGAAACTCGGGGTTCCAGTTTGAGTTTGGCGCGGTGCCGGAAAGCGTTTCGGGTCCGGTCGAGGCGTAGAGCAGATTGTTGACGCTGCCCCACATGCGGCCTGCGAACCATTCCAAGTTGACGATGCCAGCCGGAGGAGGCGTGTTTCCCAGATTGATCTCGGCTTGGGATGTTACTTGCAAGCTGGTGTCCGGCGTTGTGTCCTGAATCGTTGTGCTCGTGTTGGCAAACGGCGAATTACTGATCTCGAAGAACTGATTGCCGCCGCCGCTGTCTGTCGTGCGGAATACCCTGATTTGATTCACTTGCGGATCGGTCGAAGCTGTGACCGGAACTCCGACATACGATTTGCTGCTGAATGGTCCCGTGTTCGGTCCGGGCACAGAAGCATTCGAGATTTCACCTGAGATCGAATTGCCATACGCGACGACGTAGGTGAATCCGTTCACCGCCGAAAATGAGCCTGATCCTGTCGGCGTGCCCGTCACTCCTGCATTGACATAGATCGTGATGTTTACATTGTTGATTTCGTTGTTCGTCGCCACTGAAGGAAAGCCGCTTCTGATCGAGATGCCAAAATTTGTGTTGTTGACATCGGTCGCTGCCCACGTCGCGCCCCACAGATCGGATGCCGTTCCGAGGGTCAATGCGATGGGGCTGCCGGAAATCGCGACCGTTTTCAAAGTCCCAACCGCAACCCCGGCCTTCATCAAATTTACCTGCAACTGCCTGCCTGAGTTTTGGGCGTTCATCGTCACGACAATTCCAGTGATGTTCGATCCGGTCGGCACCGAAAAACCGAAGGACGTTGCAGTCAAAATCTGTGCGGTTTGAGATGAGGAGAGACTGACAGTGGCGAAACTCACAGCACTGGTGACGTTTGTCGGGTTTGTCCATGCTACGCCGCCGCCAGAATTTGCGCCCGTTCCGGCGATAGTCGGCCCGTAGGCTGTGGCGTTGTTTGTGATGCCCCAATTCGTCACTCCCTGAATGCCATTCGGCCCGTCCCATTTGAAACTCTGCTGAGGATTTCCGACATACAGATAGTCGCCGATTCCCAGAATGCTCGATTGCAGATTTTGTCCAGAATTCACTGCTTTCGTGTTGATCTGCACTGTTGAGCCGCTACTCACGTATTCGACATCCTGCAACGTATCAACGATAGGAATTGTTCCCTGCGTATTCGACTTCCACGAGTAGAGTTTCATCGCCGCATAGGTGATGGTCACGTAAGCGGTATGCCCCGCCCGACGTTTCAGTGACAGCCACGGCGTGATTTCCCAATCGTTGCCAGCGATCAAGGCATCATAGAGTTCAATGACTCTCCGGCCCATGACACGGATCGGCGTCGTCGTCTGATTGCGAAGCGTGATCCAACCCGTATAAAGGCGCTGGATGAAAATAGTCGCGACTTCACTGATGAATGGCACTCTGTGCGGCTCCTGTCGCGCTATCGGCGATTGCGGCGATGCTTGCTAAATCGGCTAATCGTTCGTGACGATGCTTTCGCAGTTCGTAAGGAACTGCAATGGAAATTGCTGCCGTGCTTCCAAAGTATGCGACCTGTCCTGTCGTGGTCCGAACAAAGGGGCGAGCAATCGGATCGAACTCGACCCCACGGCCTGCGAGTTGCTTGTGCGTGAAATACGCATCACTTCCTGACGCTGCCAACTGGAGGACAATCAGCAAGAACGTTTTCATGGTTTCTTCCACCAACTGATGTGACTGATCCCCGAAGGCAACACGCCGCCGAGGATTTCAAAGAAACATTTCACGAGCGCGTGTTTTCCATTGTACGGCCCGATACAATCATCGACCGCCACGATTGCGCCCGATTCCAGATGTTCCCACGCGGCTGCGAGTTCTCCCGCATGATTGAGCGCCGAATGAAACGCAGTCTGTTTCGTGTAATCCATCGAATCCAGGTACAGCAGATCAATTTTGTGCTCGAACTCTGCGTTGCTCAGAAATTGGATAGAATTCGCCTCGTAGATCGTCGTGTTTGGTCCGACGCGCTCACGGGCATAGGCGCAGTTTTCAGGATTCATGTCGATGCTGATAGCCTTGCCGCCCGTCATGGTCGCAAGATAATCCCAGACGAGTGTGGATTGTCCATCTTCAAATTCGTGATCCGGTTGATTGGGCGCACGCATACATCCCGTTTCGCAGATCATCACAGGGCGCTCAAGGGCGCACAATTCCTGAGCGATCAGCATAAAGGCATTTCGTCGCCATGCGAAATTGTAGGAGTCGAGAAATTCGGCGAGAGTCTTTTCGGCTACTTCCATTTCGCTCCATTCGGCTAGGACTGTGGGAAATTTTCAGAGCGCCTAGGCACAGTCACTTTACTTTGAAAGCACGGCCTATTTGCAGAATGCTCCCCAACGCACAATTCCATCCGTACATCCGCAGACTTTCGTATTGAACGAAGCGACAGGCTCGACAGTCGGCGCGGCATCCTGAATGACCATCGTCTTGATCTGTACTGTGCAAGTCGGAGAAGGGGATACGGGCGCTTGTGGCGGCGGGGCAGCGTGCACAGAACTGCACGCTGCCAAAGTCGAGATGTACACTGTTGCCGCCAGAGCACGATAGAATCTGCGGCGACGGTCCTGCAATCCTCTGCGAGTCGAAACCTGCGAGCGGTGCAAGCGCATCGACGCGAGCGCCATCATTCTCATCTCGAACGCATAGATGCGGTTAATCATGTTGATTTCGGCGATGTTCAGATTTTGGGGCAGAGTTCCATATTCGCGCAGCAATCATCCTCCAAACATTAAGGGTCTATCTGGAAACATTGTTTGGCTGGGGCGCTCTTGGTCGCGAATCTCTCTCACCTGATCGAGGCGAGTCTGAAACAGTTGGTACTCCTGAACCGATCGTGGGTCCTCTACGAAGTCGAGCGCAAAGGCTTTCACGCCCTGCCGCACGACGTACATCAACTCGTCCGGCCACACTCCCCACACGTTTTGCAGGTCGGTGAAAATCGTGGGCTTCATCTGGTAGTCGATCATAATGCCCCAGATTTGTTGTGAGGGTACAGGCCATGTCCTGAACACTGCTGTCGTGCTCGGCAAAGTCGCGCCTGCGGCCAATGACGAGTCTGTCAACGTGTACTCGTAGGAAAGTTTGAAAGGCGGCTGAACGATGGATTCGAGTTCAAGATTCATCGTGACTTCGATGGAGTGACGCGGCTTCACTGTGGAAGTGTTGGCGAAATCCTCGAACACGGTTTTCGTGATCCATCCAATGTCGTTGATCCCCGGCGCTCCGTAGGTGCCAGCCGTGGCTGCGGTGTTGAAGGTCAGAGTAGTTGTCGTCGGCGCGGACGCGACCGTGAGCGCAGTGCCGTTGATGTTTCCCGAAGTGTCAGCGACAAAGACTCCGCTCGACCACTGCCCGACGTTGAGCAGATAGAACGTGTTCCCGGCCACGTATCCGTGAGGCCAGTTCGTTGTGAGTGTGCCGACGCCGCCCGAAACTACGAGTCCGCTGTTTGCGACTGTCGGAATATGCACGACGTTGCCGCCATTCAGAAATGGCGCGGGATAGGGATTGTTGACGTTCCCTGCATACTTCACGGGACTGATGTTCGCGTTTGTCAGTTGATAATCCTGCTGGTATTGAATCGTTGTCCAGTACAGGATGCCCATGCCCGTCGTTGCAGCGTTTGCCCGATTGAAGCGCCATGTTAGGGGCTTCTGCAAGACTTCCTGATAGACATCGTTGCAGATCGACAGGGCAGGCTCGTTTTGGATTCCAAGCACGTCCTGCAAGTTGACGCCGCGAACGTTGGTCGTCACGTAGTCGATGACGGATTGGAGCGAGATGTTTGAGGGCATAGGCTTATGGCTCGAAATATGCT
>Ga0335071_10004106_pt1 | contig 15238 bp, 10 predicted proteins | sample Lox_Sample_15_FD_206724 | JGI IMG/M metagenome (GOLD analysis project Ga0335071, IMG submission 206724) | Soil microbial communities from Loxahatchee National Wildlife Refuge, Florida, United States - Lox_Sample_1.5 | ecosystem: Environmental > Terrestrial > Soil > Wetlands | place: USA... | reverse complement strand
TCGGCCGGGCAAGCACGCAGGCAGCCTGGATCGGCGCAGTGCATGCACTGATCCTTGCGCATCAGCCAACTGAAGTTGCCGTTCTCGTCCTCGAATTCGTTAAAGCGGATCAGGTTGTAGTAGTTCCACGCCAGATCCGGCATGGTCTGGTAGGTGTTGTCGAAGACAGTTTCACGGAACGGATAGCCGTTCCATTCCAGGCACGCCACTTCGCAGGCTTTGCAGCCAATGCAGGTAGTGACGTCGATGAGCTTGGCGACGTCGTAATCGCGCGACGTGTTGCGGCCGGGCACCGTGCCCGCGTGTCCGGAGATGGCTTTGATTTGCAGTGGTCCGTTCGCCATGGCTCAAGCCTTCTCCAGTTTCACGAGAAAACCCTTGAACTCGGGCGTGAAGGCGTTCGGATCGGTGACCGTGGGAGACAGCAGGTTCGCCACAGTGCGCGCGTTCTTTCCGGCGTCCTCCTGGATGCCGCGGAAACCCTGATGAATCGGGATTCCGATTTGATAGACCTTCTTGCCGTCGATAGTCATCGGCTTGATACGGCGCGTGACCATGGCCTTGGCGATATAGGCGCCGCGGATGCTGGATACCTTCACCTTCTCGCCGCCTTGGATACCGAGTTCGGCGGCCAGCTCCACGGGAATCTCGACAAACATCTCCGGCACCAACTGGACGTTCATGGGATTGTTCTTCGTCCAGTAGTGATAATGCTCGGTGAGGCGGTACGTTGTGCAGACCACCGTGTACCCCTGCGCCGTGGTCCCGTACTTATCCATGTCGGACTTGTATTTCTTGACCACCGGATTATTGGACTGCTGCGGGTGCAGCGGATTGGGGATAGGGCTTTCGAACGGCTCGTAGTGTTCCGGGAAGGGTCCATCGGCCATGCCCGCCAGCGGCACGAACAGGCGGCCGATGCCCTCCGGGTTCATGATGAACGGGCCCATGTGATCCTTGGGATCGGAATCCGCCTTGAAATCGGGCACATCGTTGCCCACCCAGCGCTTCGCCGCGGCGTTCCACCAAACCTGGCGACGTTCCGCATCCCATGGTTTGCCGTCCGGGTCGCAGGAGGCACGGTTGTACATCACTCGGCGGTTCATGGGCCACGACCAGCCCCAATTGGCGTAAATGCCAAGGCCGGACGGATCATCGGTGCCGCGACGCTGCATCAGGGGACCAGCCTCAGTCCACGAGCCGCAATACAACCAATTCGCGGAATTTGTGGATCCGTCATCCCGGAGGAATGCAAAACCGGGGAGCTGCTGTCCGGCCTTGATGACCTGCATGGTGGCGGGGTCGGTGACATCGGCCAGCGCCCGGCCGTTCAACTCGCGCGCTACTTCCGCCAGCGATGGGTTGGTCGGGTCGACATAACCCCAGGTGAGGTTGAGAATCGGATCGGGGAATTTCCCACCTTCCTTGCGATACAGTTCGCGAACTTTCAGGAAAAGGCGGGCCAAAATCTCCTGGTCGAGTTTGGCCTCGCCGGGAGGCGGCACGGCCGCCCATTTCCATTGCAGCCACCGCGCCGAGTTGACGAAGGTACCATCCTTTTCGGCGAACCCCGCGCCGGGCAGGCGATAGACCTCGGTCTTGATGTTCTTTAAATCGTCCGGCGTGATGCCCGGCGATTGCCAGAAGCCACTGGTCTCGTCGGGATAGATTTCGCAGACCACCAGCCACTCGGCCTTCTTCAGCGCATCGATGTTCTTCTGGGAATTCGGCCCGATGTTCACGCCGTTCATGCCGAAGGCGATCAGGCCCTTGATCTTGCCCTGGTACATGTCGTCCCAGATGTGCACCCAGGAGTACTCGCGGTCTACCTTCGGCAGATAGTCAAAGGCCCAGCCGTTTTCTTTCTTGGCGGCGTCGCCGTACATGCTCTTCATGAACGAGACGGCGAAGCGGGGAGTGTTGGACCAATAATTCCAGGAGTCCCATTCCTTCGGCTTGGAGGACGTGGGAGTAATGCGCTTCATCCACCCCTCGAAGTCCTTGTCGGCGGGGTTCGGCACCTTCAGATAACCGGGCAGGATATCGAAGACACCCGCGATATCGGTAGCGCCTTGAATGTTGGAATGCCCGCGGAGTGCGTTGACACCGCCCCCGGCGCGCCCTACGTTGCCCAGCAGCAACTGCAGCATCGCCGCCGTGCGAATGTTCTGCGAGCCGAAGGAGTGCTGTGTCCAACCGACGGCGTAGATGATGGTCCCGACCTTCTTGGTGTCCCCGTCCTTACGAATGGAGGTAAACAGGTCGGCGGCTTTGAGGAACTGGTCCTTGGGAATGCCGGTGATGCGCTCCACCATTTCGGGCGTGTAGCGGGAGTACTGCTTTTTCAGAAGTTGGTAGACGCAACGCGGATGCTGAAGCGAAGTATCGTAGGCAACGTTGGGGGGCAGCGTTGGCGGCGGAGGGGGAGGCGCTCCAGGCGCTGCAGCCGCTTTCGAAGCGGTTGGAGGTGGATCGGCCGCGACAGCTTTGCCGGTCAGATTTCCGCCTTCTTCGTAATTCCAGGTGGCCTTGCCGTAGGTTTGCGCGGCCGGATCGTAGCCGGAATACAAGCCGTCTTCGGGCAATTTGAAGCCTTCCTTGATGACAAAGGCAGCGTTCGTGTAATTAACGAGATATTCCTTTGCAACGCGCTGGTTCTCCAAGACATAATGAACCACTCCGCCCAGGAAGGCGATGTCCGTTCCCGCGCGAATCTGCAGGAACGTGTCCGCCACCGCCGCCGTCCGCGTAAACCGCGGATCGACGACAATCATCTTGGCGTTGCGCTGGCGTTTGGCTTCGACCGGCCACTTAAAGCCGCATGGATGGTTCTCGGCAGGATTGCCACCCATGATCAACATCATGTCGGTGTTCTTGATGTCGACCCAGCCATTCGTCATGGCGCCCCGTCCGAACGTTGGCCCCAAACTGGAGACCGTGGGGCCGTGTCAAACCCTGGCCTGATTTTCTATATAGGTTAGCCCCAGGCTGCGCATGGTTTTCACAGCCAGGTAGTTGAACTCGTTGGTATCGGTGCAGCCACCGTTCCAGGCGATGGATTCGACGCGGTTGACAGTACGCCCCATCGAATCGGTGGTGATCAATCCGTCGTCGCGGGTCTTCTTGATATGGCGCGCGATCTCCTCGTAGGCTTTGTCCCATTCGATGTCTTCCCAATGGTCGGAGCCCGGCCGGCGAACCTGCGGTTTCAACAGGCGCCGGTCGTTGAGGATGTCCTGCATCAGCGAGGAGCCTTTGGGACAGAGCGTACCGCGGTTGATGGGATGGTCAGGGTCGCCTTCGACGTGGACCACCTGCGCAGTTACATTCTTGGCTTTATCGCCAATCGTGTGGATGATGATGCCGCAACTCACCGCGCAATACGGACACGTGGAGCGCGTTTCGGTGGTGCGGGCAATTTTGAGTTCGCGCGCCTGGGCGTAGGCTTTGCGCACGTCAAAACCAAGGACGGAAGCGACGATGGCGCCGGTTCCGGCTTTCAGGAAACCTCTACGAGTCGTGCTCACTTAGCACCTCCTGACTTACTGAAAGCCCTGCTCGACGGAAGTATAACATGTGGTCCTGCGGACTTTGATTACAAACGTAACGAAAAGGTGACAGATACGAAGTTAGCTGCTTGAAATTAGGGACGGCGTGTGGTTCCCTTGGTTATGACCGACTCCGACGCACTTCGGCAGCATCTGCTGGATCTTCTGCGCGGCCGCAACGCGCACCAGGATTTCGACGCCTCGCTGGCCGACTTTCCGTCCAAACTGCGGGGTCTAAAGCCGCCGGGTGCCCCGTATACGGCCTGGCAGTTACTGGAGCATATGCGGATCGCGCAATGGGACATTCTGGAGTTCAGCCGCAACCCGAAGCATAAGTCGCCGGCGTGGCCGGAGGGATACTGGCCGAAGACCGAAGCGCCTCCGAACGCGGCGTCGTGGATTAACAGTCTGCGGAGCTTCCGCGCGGATCTGAAATCCATGGCCAAGCTGGTGGGGGACAAGAAGACGGATCTCTACGCCAAGATTCCGCACGGCACCGGGCAGACTATCCTGCGCGAGGCGATGCTGGTGGCAGATCACAACGCCTATCACCTGGGCCAGATCGTCCTGCTGCGGCGGCTTCTGGGCGTCTGGAAGGCCTAGCGGTTACTTCCGGCCGGCGGCTTCGGTGGTATTCGTCGGGTCTGCGCCCTTCCATTTGACATCGGCGGTGGGTCCGTAAATGGACGGCACGGGCCGGTCGAGCAAACGAAGATAAACCGTTAGCTGGGTGCGATGATGCGCCGTATGCAGGATGCGCCTCCAGAAGATCCAGGCGCGGTCGCGGTGGACGTCAAAGAACGGCACTACCGCCAGCCACCAATCTTGTAGTTGCGAGGCGAGGAACGGCAAGCGCGGGCCGGCGAGTTCCACTAACCTCGCGATGTACGCCTCCACTCCCCCATTCTTTGGCAGAAGTTCCGCCGGCGCGGGCTCTGGCGAACCGAGAAACTGGCCAAAGAACCGGCGCTCGGACAGCAGCTGGTGCTTTAGGATCTCCTCGACCGTGCTGGAGCGGGGATGGGGGCGCCAGCCAAGGTCGGCATCGGAAAATTCGCGCCACACAGAGGCGGTCTTGTTAATCTCGCTGGCATAAGTGTCGACAGCGTGTTGAAAGGTGGGAACCGACGCCCTGGGAATGGAGGACTCGGGGATCGGCTGCGTTGTATTCACACTGTCATAGTAATGAAGCGGCGCTCTGTTCGGGAAACCGAACACACCGCGGCCGCTGGGCTCTGGTTAGCGCCCAGCTTAGGGAGCGATTTTCGGACAAATCGCCGTCCCTGTTCGGAAAACCGAACGAATTCGCAATTCCGGCGAGAGCTAATGGAGTACCGCACATTAATTTCTTGACTAACTGTGACTTGTAAGCCATCATATGTCTCGTTTCAACTAAGTGAGGAGCTGCATGAACGCTCGAGGAGCAGGTGCGGCGGCGGTGCGTTCACTGACGCCAGCGGTAGCAAAAATCTGTTGCAAAATAGGCTTATTTGGGCTGGTCTTGACGAATGCGTGGTCGCAGCCTTACACGATCTCGACCATTGCAGGCACAACGCGGCTGCTGGATAACGGCCCTGCAACCTCCGCGCCCCTGCGCGCGCCGAATTCGGTCGCCCTCGACAGCGCAGGAAACCTGTACATCGCGGATTCTCAAGATAGCAGGATTCGAAAAGTGACGCCCCTGGGCATCATCAGCACTTATGCGGGCAATGGGTTCCCGGGCTATTCCGGCGATCGTGGCCCGTCTGCCGCCGCCCAGATTAACGACCCGACAGATATCGTGTTGGATTCGAAGGGGTACATGTATGTGGCGGACCGGGGCAACTCGGTTGTGCGGCGCATCGCTCCCAACGGCACGATCAATACGTACGCCGGCAGCGGCCGAGCGGGCTTCTCGGGTGACAACGGGCCAGCGCTACAGGCGCAGATGGATCCGTGGGCTCTGGCGGTGGACAGCTCGGGGAACTTGTACATCGCGGACGGATACAACTTTCGAATCCGCAAAGTGGATACGAACGGCATCATCACGACGATCGCCGGGAACGGCAACCCTGCCTACGCGGGCGACAACGGGCCCGCGTTGTCGGCTACGCTCGGTTTGGTGTCAAGCCTGGCGCTGGATTCCAGCGGAAACCTATATCTGGCAGATTACTTCAACGCGGTTGTCCGTGTGATTAGTCCCGCCGGCGTGATCACAACGTTCGCCGGCGTCGGCTACAACCTCGGATTTACGTATGACGGAGCGCCGGCAGCCTCTTCCATCATGATTCCCTTGGGTTTGGCTTTCGACGGATCGAGCAATATTTACATCTCAGACAATAATCTTAATGAAGTTCGGCGGGTAGACCTAGGCTCCGGCCTGATATACACCGTCGCCGGGAACGGCAGTCCCGGGTTCTCTGGAGACGGCAAAACGCCGCTCGCCGCGGAACTTTATCTGCCGGCGGGTTTGTCGATTCAGGGAGGCACGACGCTGTATATCGCCGATCTGGCGAACGGGCGCGTGCGCAAGGTAATCAACAACGTCATCACGACGGTGGCGGGTACGGGCCATGCCGACGGCGGTCCGGCGACATCGGCATTTCTGAATTTTCCGGAGGGCATCGCCATCGACGCGCAGGGCAACATCGCCGTAGCGGATACGTATAACTTCGCCCTGCGCAAGTTCAAGGCAGGCGGCGTCATTAATCCCTTCGGCGAAGTGCTGGGACAGCCCTACGGTCTGACGGTAGACCAGAACGGCAATTTTTACGTGAGCGACAATGAGCCGCTGGTCTTGAAGGTCGGCGCGGACGGGACCACGCAAACTGTGGCCGGCAACAGCCAGACCGGGTTCGGTGGAGATGGCGGGACCGCGCAGAGTGCATCGCTGAATGCGCCGAGCGGCCTGGCCGTGGACTCGGCGGGCGACATCTACATTGCCGATACCGGGAACGAGCGCATCCGCAAAGTGGATTCCTCCGGCAACATCCAAACCATCGCCGGCAACGGCAAGCCGACGTACTCGGGCGACAACGGTCCTGCGCGGTCCGCAGGAATCGATCCGTTCGCGTTGGCGATCGATAAAGCGGGCGATTTGTTCGTCGCCGATCTGTCCAACAATCGCATTCGTAAGATTGCCGCGAATGGCACCATCACCACGGTGGCCGGGACGGGCTTGCCAGGATACAGCGGCGACGGAGGGCCGGCCCTGGCGGCCCAACTGAATCTACCGACCGGCATCGCGCTCGATTCCGCCGGCAACCTGTACATCGCTGACAAAGGCAATGGGGTGGTCCGGCGCGTGACGTCGGGTGGATTGATGACGACCATCGCGGGAAACGGCACTTCGGTGCCGAGTTCCGGTGACGGAGGCCCCGCGATTGCAGCTCAGCTCGACCCGTGGAGCGTGGCCGTGGACGCCGCCGGAAATGTTTATGTGACGGACTCGTTCAACGATCGCGTCCGTGTGTTGACACCGGTGGCGATCAACCCCGCCAGCATCAGCAAAGTCAGCGGAGACGGCCAAAGCGGCATCGTCGGCACGACGTTGGCGGAACAGCTGGTGCTGAAAGTCACGGACGCAGGCGGCACTCCGGTTCCTGGTGTCACGGTGACCTTCACTGTGACTCCGGCGGATGCAGTAACTTTGAGCCCTTCTCCGGCTATCTCGCTCAACGATGGCACTATCAGCCTGACGGTAACGCTGGGCAACACGCCCGGACCGGTTACCATCCAGGCCCTGGCTTCGGGAGTTACCGGAACCGGCGTCTCCTTTTCCGCGACCGTTTTACCGAATAATTCGCCCACGGTTCCGGCAGGCGGAGTGGTGAGCGCGGGCTTAAGCACGCCTCCGGTGGGTGTACTTTCTTCGAACGCGATTGTGAGCATTTTCGGAAACAACTTCGCGCCCGCGGGCACGTTCCGTCAGGTTGGGCCGGGCGATTTGGTGAATGGAAATATTCCGACCAATCTGGCAGGCGTCTGCGTCGAGTTCGGCGGAGTGCGCGCGCCAGTCTTCGATGTCCTGCCCGGGCAACTCAACGTCCAGGTGCCGGCGCTCGCGACCGGCAACACCACCGTGCAAGTGATCACGAACTGCGACACAGCGACGGCCGTGGCGAGCCCACCGATTGACGCGGCGGTGGAAGCAGCCGCGCCGGAGTTCTTCTATTTCGTCCACAACGCGAACGGGAACAACCCGATTGCAACCATCAACGCGACGACGGGCACGTACGTCGGGGCGCAGGGATTGATTCAGGGAGCAACATTCGCGCCGGCACAGCCAGGCGACATTCTGACCCTGTTTGCTACCGGCTTTGGCGCCACCAATCCGTCCTTCGCGCCCGGTCAGCTACCCAACGTGGCCGCGCCCGTGACGGCGGCTTACACGATTACATTCGGCGGCGTCACGCTGGCGGCATCCAATATTTTGTACGTCGGCGCGACGCAGGACGCGGGACTGTACCAGGTGAACCTGCGCGTGCCCGCCGGCGTAACGGACGGCGATCAACCGCTGGTGATCACGATTGGAGGCGTTGCTTCGCCATCCAATGCGTTCATCACTGTGAAGCGCGCATCGGGCCCGTAGCGCCTACTCTTCGCGCAGGATCTCCAGGGGCTTCTGTCCGAGGATGCGGAAGCTGGCCATCCACCCGGCAGCGTTGGCGATGAGCGCTGTGCCAATGACGGAGACGACCATCGCGGCAAGCGGGAAGGATGGCTCGGCATCCAGAGTGCGCTTCAGCAGCAGATTCGCGAAACCATCGGCCAGCAGGCTGCCCATGATTCCGGCGACTGCGCCGAGCAGCAGGAACTCAACCGAAAAGATGCGGCTCACGCGCCAGCGGGTGGCGCCGAGAGTTTTGAGGATCACGACTTCGCGCATGCGCCGGAAGCGGGTGCCGGCGACGCTGGAGGAGAGAATCACGGCGCCGGCCAGGATCGCAAACAGCGAAATGAATCGCACCACCTGCGCGATGCGGTCGACAACGCCTTGTACGATCTGCAGCACGTCGGCGATATTGATGACAGTCACGGTAGGGAAGCGCTCATAGAGCGCCTGCTCGATCCGCGCGACGGCGGTGGGTTCGACGCGCAGGCTGCTGTAGTAGATGATCGGGAAGCCGTCCAGTGCGCCAGAGTTGAAAGTGAACTCGACTCGCGCCGCCAGGTGCACGGAATCGATGCGGTAGAGGCAGGCGACGCGCGAGGCCACTTCCCTGCCCGCGATGGTCCAGCGAATTTTCGCGCCGGGCGCCAGGCGCAGGACGCGCGCGGCATCGGCATCGATGCACACCTGGGCGCCGCTGGAAGAGTCCCACCAGCGCCCCTCGACGATGTCGAGGTAATCCGGTTTGGCCGCCGCGGACGTGACCGGGCGAGGCGCGCCATAGCGGCGCGCGTATCCTTTCAGATCTCTGCTGTCAATGGTCTGACCGTCGATGTCGACGATCTTGGCCGTGACGGTTCCGATCAACTCGGGCGTGCCCTCGATGCCGCGCTGCTGCTTGAGCAGTTCGAGAACGGTGTTGCGGTCCTTCGGCGCGATATCGATCAGAAACACGTTGGGCATGCCCGGCGGCGAGGTGCGATTCATCTGGCTGATCAGGCCGTGCTGCACCAGGTAGACCGTGAGCGTGAACATGACACCCACTCCCAGGGCAACCAGCACCGATTGCGCATGCGCGCCGGGCCGGTACAGGTTGGCGATGCCGTGGCGAATCGACGCCGGAAGCGGCAGCCGGCTCGCGAGTCTCAGCCCCCGCAGCATCAACCAGGCGACGGCGGACAGCGCCGCCAGGCTGATCACAAGCGCGCCGCCGAAATAAGCGCCGGTTTTCCAAATGTCGTTGGGCGTCCCGGTGGCGAACGACATGGCGATGCCGCTGACACCGATCAGAATAATGATCGCCGCCGCAATGGACTCGCGCGCAGCCATCAAGCGGGTGCGCCAGTTGGGACGCGCTTCGGCCATCTCGCGCCGCAGGATCAGGCTGGGACGGACGCGCCGGATGCCGAGCAGCGGCGGTAGCGTGAACAACAGCGAACCGAGAATCGCGATGGCAATGCCCTGAGCCGCCGTGAGAAAGTCCCACTGGAAGTCCGGCTCGAGTTGAAAGTAGCGTGCCAGAAATTGCGGAAAGACGCGCTGCACGACCAGGCCGAACACGACGCCCAGCAGCCCTCCCGCCAGGCCCAGCGCCACTGTCTGCAGGATGTAAATACGCATCACTTGCACGGAACGCGCGCCCAGGCACTTCAGGATTGCGATGGAATCCAGGCGTTGCTGGATGTGCGCCTGCATGGCCGTGCCCACACCGAGTGCGCCGATGATCAAGGTGATCAAGCTCACCAGACTCAAGAACGTGGTGGCGCGGTTCAGGCCCTGCGTGACGATGGGATGCGACTCGCGATAATCGGCGATTAGGGCTGTCGGAAACACCTGTTTCAACCGCTGGCGTGTCTGCTCGATATTGGGCGAGCCGGGGGCGAGGCGAAACAGGAGGCGCTCGGCGGCACGGCTGCCGGGAAGAATCAGGCCTGTGCGCTCCAGCCCATCGCGGGTCATCATCACCCGCGGGCCGACATTCAAAGTGCCCATCATGCGGTCCGGCTCGTAGGTGACCCGGCCGGCGATGCGAAACGGCTGACCGCCGAGGCGAATCGTGTCGCCCACTTTCATGTTGAACCGGACTAGGACGTCGTCAGACACGGCCACAGTGTCGGAGGTCAGGGCCTGGCGCAGCGGCGCCGGCGGGTCCAGCTTGATCTCGCCGTAGAACGGATAGGCGCTCGGGTCGACGGCCTTGACAGATACGAGCATCGGCGCTTTGCTCTCGCCCGCCGAAGCCATGGTTACGGTCTCGGTGATCCAGGTGCGCCGGATGCCGGCGTTCGCCAGCTTTTCCATCGCCGCGGTCTGATCCGGGGTCGGCAACTCGAACAAACGCAGCGACAAATCGCCCGCCATCAACGTACGCGCCTGGTGGAGGAGCATGTCGTGGAAGGCGCGGCTAAAACCGCGGACACCGGTAAGCGAACCCACACCGACGGCAATCGCGAAGATCACGAACAGAAACTTGAAGTAGGACGGGCGCGCCTCGCGCCAGGCGATCTTGGCGGCGGTGGTCCAGCTAAAACCCATGCCGGCTCTCAGGCGACGTGCGCGTCGTCGCTCACGATGCGCCCGTCTTGCAAGACGATGCGTCGGTTAGCGCGGCTGGACAGCGTGGGATCGTGTGTCACCAGCACAAGCGTTGTGCCCTCGCGCTGGTTCAGAGAGATCAGGAGATCCAGAATGTGCTGCCCGTTCTGGCTATCCAGGTTACCGGTCGGCTCATCGGCCAGCAGGATAGGGGGCCGCACCATGAAAGCCCGCGCCAGCGCCACGCGCTGCTGCTCGCCGCCGGAAAGCTGAATCGGATAATGATCGCGGCGACCGGTGAGCCCGACGCTTTCCAGCAACTCACGCGCGCGCTCGCGGCCGCCGCCTCCGTTGCCTCCGGTGAGTTCGTACGGGAGCAAGACGTTTTCTTCGGCTGTTAGCGTGGGCAGCAACTGATAGGACTGGAACACGAATCCGACTTTACGCCCGCGCAAGAGAGCCATGCGGTCTTCGTCCAGGCCGGTGATGTCGTCACCGTCCAGGACAATCTTGCCGGATGTCGGAGTGTCCAGGCCGGCCAGCAGACCGAGCAGCGTACTTTTGCCGCTGCCCGACGGCCCCATGATGGCGACAAATTCTCCGCGCTCGATGGTGAAGTCGATGCCGCGCAGGATCTCCACCGTGTGGGTCGCGGTCGGGATGCTCTTGGTGAGGGACACGACCTGGATGGCCGGAGTGCGGATCGAATCGCCCTGCAATTCTCTATTATGGCATTAGGTGAGGTTGATCCCGTCCATTGTGTGCGCCGGGCTGGTATATGCCAGCCTTTCAGCGGGGCCTGCCACGTCCACGCGCCCCACCATCGTGGCCTTTGGCGACAGCCTGACCGCCGGCTTCGGCGCGGACCCGGGTGCGAGTTATCCCGACTTTCTCCAAAGGGACCTGCTGCAGGCCGGCATCGGTTGGCGCGTGGTGAACGCGGGTGTGAGCGGTAACACGACGAGCGATGGCCTGGACAGGGTGAGTGAAGTGCTGGCGAACAAGCCGCGCATTGTGATTGTGGAGTTCGGCGGCAATGACGGTTTGCGCGGGCTGCCGCTCGCAACGACTCGCTCCAACCTGGAGCGGATCGTCGTGGAATTGCGTAAAACCGGGGCGACTGTGGTCCTGGCCGGTATGACATTGCCGCCGAACTACGGGCCGGAGTACATCCATTCGTTCGAGCAAATCTACGTCGGGCTTGCCGCGAAATACAAGCTGACGTGGATTCCGTTTCTGCTGGACGGCGTGGCCACGCATCCGGACCTGATGCAGCGCGATGGCATTCATCCGACGGGAGCCGGCAATGCCCTCGTGGCCAAGACCGTCATGCGTTATCTGAAGCCGCTGCTGCACTAGCCCGGCGTTTGCGCAGGTCGGCGGTGGCGGCCCGGTGGCATTTCAAGCACAGCGTGCGGATGTTCTCAAGATCGCATTCGCCGCCGCCCTCCACGACGGGTACGATATGGTCGGCATCCCAAAGGCTCTTTCGAGAAGCAGGGCTGACGCCCCATTCGCGCACCGCCCGCAAACGGGACACACCGCGCAGGCGCCGGAGGGTTCGCCACGCTTCCAGGCAATCGACGCCGCACGCCGCGCAGACGCCTTTGTCGCGCTCCAAGACTTTGTCTCGCAGATAGCCTGGATCGCTGCGCAGCCGCCATTCCTCCACGCACCAATCCGAACAGAACGTGCGACGCCCTTTCGGCACTTCGAGATTGCACCAGCGGCACAGGATGCGCCCGGTGGGTCCCTTAGGGAGACCCCTAGGGTCGGCCCAACCTCCGGGCATCGTTCGCCGATTGCTCATCCGTTGTGAACTTACCTCATTTTATAAGGCCCGTAGCGCGCCGGACCCTGGGCGGATCCCAAGCCACGCTGCCCTGGTACCAAAAGTGGGAACATGACAAAGGTGGAGTACATCTAACCCTAAAGAGATGTTGCGGGCGTGGCTAGGATTCGGATATACTCCGCAATTGCACGTACTCCACGTGTGAGGAGCAGTGCCGGGGCTGAAGTCTGGTGGATGCTGGACTGGCGCCGCGAAATTTCGCACCATCGGGAGGCGGGGAGTGTCACTTAGAACTCACAAATACTTGGTAGCCGCAGTAATTGCGGGCGCAATCAGTCTGGCGCCGGCGCGGATGTTTGGGCAAGGCGATGCACCCGCAGCCCAGCCCCAACATCAATGGAAAGACAGGGCGGAGTACGACCTGTTCGATTCGATCCAAAAAGATACCAATCCCAAGACCAAGCTTGAGAAGCTGCAGCAGTGGGAAAAGCAGTATGCGATGACCGAGTGGATCGACGCGCGGCGCACTCTGCTGTTGACCACCTACGCTGCCCTCAACCAGCCCAAAGACGCGGTGAACGAAGCCAAGGAGATCCTGGCGGCAAACCCCAAGGACTTCACGGCGCTGTATTACACCATGTACTTCACCCAGGCGCTATACAGCCAGAGCCAAACCCCGGACGTGCTGGAGGGAGGCGAGAAGGCCGCGCAGGGCATCCTGGCGGGCATTGAGACGCCCCCACCCAATGTGACGGCCGATCAATGGGCGAAGCTGCGGCCGGACATCGAATTGATGGCGAACGTGAACCTTGGGTTTATCGCCATGCAGCGCAAGAGCTGGGACGCCGCGGAGGCCTCGTTTAATAAGACGCTGCAGATGAACCCGAACAACGCGCAGGTGGACTACTGGCTGGGCACGGTGATCGCTTCGGAAAAGAAGCTCGACAAATTGCCCACCGCGTTGTTCTACTTCGCCCGCGCGGCGACGTACACGGGCCAGGGCGAACTCCCCGCGGAGGTGAAGAAAACGGCTCTGAACTACGTGCAGCGGCAGTATAAGAATTTCCATGGGAGCGATGATGGGTTCAACGACCTGCTGGCCGCCGCGAAGGCCAACCCGACTCCTCCGGCCGGATTCACCATCAAGAACGCCAACGAAATCGCCGCGGCCGCCGCTCAGAGCGAGGAGGAGTGGACGAAATCGCATCCCGAACAGGCTCTTTGGAAGAGCATCAAAACTGCTCTCACGGGTGCGGATGGCGCGAATTACTTCGCAATGAGCATGAAGGATGCGCAGGTTCCAACGCTCAAGGGCAAGGTGGTGAAGCTGGAACCGGCGACCAAGCCGAAGACGATCGAGATGGCAATGGACGACGGCACGGGCAATTTCGTGGTAGCCGATGCCACGCTGAAGTTTGAGACGCCGCTGGCGGGCAAAGTGGAGGAAGGCGCCGAATTGTCGTTCGAAGGCGTGCCGGAGAGTTACACCGCGAACCCTCTCATGGTGATCTTCAACGTGGACAAAGAAAAGCTGCACGGTTGGACCGGCAAGAACGAGCCTGCGCCTGTACATCACCGTCCGGCTGCGCCCAAGAAGACGCAATAGCCCGATCGGCGAATTCCCCGAAACCGACGCTCCCGGGACATCCCGGGAGCGTTCGCATTTTATCTCTGGTAATATTGCGGAAAAGGCGTTCGAGATGGGAGTGTGGGTAGGGACGGGAGTCTGGGGTTAAGGAGTAACGGAGGCTCCAATGATTCAACCGTCGAGACTGTTCGCACTCGGATTCGCCGCCGGCCTGCTGTGCTTGCCCGCCGCGATTTTGGCCCAGGAAAACGCTCCCAAACAACCGCAGTGTAAAGATCAGCAGGAATGCGACCTGTACAACTCAGTCCTGAAAGACGAAAATGCACAGACGCGTCTCCAGAAGCTGCAGCAATGGGAGAAGTCGTACCCTGCGACCGACTTCGCAAAACCACGCAGGAACCTGCTGATTACGACGTATGTAGCGGTGGGCCAGCCGAAGGAGGCAGTGGCTGTCGCCAAGCAGAGCCTGACGGATGATCCGCAGGACTTCAACGCGCTCTACTACACGATGCTGTTGACGCGCGCCCTGTACGGCGCCAACCAGCAGCCGGCCATTCTGGACGATGGCGAGAAGGCCTCCAAGGCGCTGATCGCACGCCTGGACTCGCCGCCGGAGGGCGTCGCGGCCGACCAGTGGGCTAAGTTGCGGCCCGACATCGAACTGCTAAGCCACCAGACGCTGGGATTCGTGGGCATGCAACGGAAGAATTGGGACGACGCCGCGTCGGAACTGAAGAAAGCGCTGGCCGTGAATCCCAACAAGGGCGAAGTGGACTACATGCTGGGCTTCGCGATGGCCAGCAAGAAGGACAACTCCACCGCCCTCTTCTATTACGCGCGGGCGGCGGCCTACGAAGACGGCGGTCTGTCGGCGCAGCAGCGGCAAGGGATTCAGGCCGAAGTACAGAAGATGTACACCCTGCACCATGGCGGGGCCGACGGCTTCAATGAACTACTGGCGTTGGCCAAGTCGCAGCCGAATCCGCCGGATGGCTTCCATATTCAGAGTAAGGGCGAAATCGCGAAGGTCAAAGCGGAAGAGGAGCAGAAGAAGCAGGAAGAATTCGTCAAGTCGAATCCGCAACTCGCCTTGTGGAAGAACATGAAGGAGCAATTGACCGGCGCCGGGGGCGCGTCCTACTTCGACTCCGGCGTGAAGGGATCGCAGGTGCCCACGCTTAGGG